>Ga0210408_10000246_pt1 | contig 76582 bp, 50 predicted proteins | sample IncBWH4MmetaG_FD_155471 | JGI IMG/M metagenome (GOLD analysis project Ga0210408, IMG submission 155471) | Forest soil microbial communities from Barre Woods Harvard Forest LTER site, Petersham, Massachusetts, United States - Inc-BW-H-4-M | ecosystem: Environmental > Terrestrial > Soil >... | reverse complement strand
CCCGCCTGGAAACTGAGACCCTGCTTTCCGGGCAGAACGATGCCCTGAACGCGATCGTGACCATTCATGCGGGTGCCGGAGGTGTTGATTCGCAGGATTGGGCCGACATGCTCTTGCGGATGTACTTGCGCTGGTCGGAGCGACAGGGGTTCCAGACCGTGCTCTACGACTATCAACCCGCTGAGGAAGCCGGGATCAAATCCGCAACTTTCGGGGTGAACGGAAAATATGCTTTCGGCCTTCTGACCAGCGAGATCGGCGTCCACCGGCTGGTTCGGATATCTCCGTTCGACCAGGCGAAGCGGCGGCACACCTCCTTCGCCAGTGTGTTTGTCTCTCCGGAGATCGACGAGAGCATCGAAGTGGTGATCAAACCGGACGATATCCGCGTGGATACCTACCGTTCCAGCGGCAAGGGCGGACAGCATGTAAACACGACCGACTCGGCGGTGCGCATCACGCACATCCCGACCGGCCTGGTGGCGAGTTGCCAGAATGAGCGCTCGCAGCACAAGAACCGCGAACGCGCCATGAGCATGCTGCGCTCGAAGTTATACGAATTTGAACTGGAGAAGAAACGCGAAGTCACGAGGAAGATCGAAGACTCGAAGCTCGATATCGACTTCGGATCACAGATTCGTTCCTACGTGTTGCAGCCGTACCGCATGGTGAAAGATCACCGCACCAAAGAGGAAGTCGGCGACGTGGACCGCGTCCTCGATGGCGACCTGCAGCCTTTCATTCGCGCCTACCTGATGATGCGTCGCGGGGAGAAGTCATCATGAGCGGCCATCCACGTGCCATGAAGCTCGGGCCACGCTTCGAGGAGGCGTTCCGCTTCGCCGCGGAGAAACACGCCACCCAGACGCGCAAGAAAACCGATGTCCCCTACATCTCGCACCTGATGAGCGTGGCCGCCCTTGTTCTGGAGGCTGGGGGGGACGAGGACCAGACCGTCGCCGCCCTGCTGCACGACGTGGTGGAGGATTGTGGAGGCGAGCCGGTGCTCGAGAAAGTCCGGCAGCATTTTGGAGATCGAGTGGCAAAGATCGTCGCCGGATGTAGTGATGCCTACACGATTCCAAAGCCCGCCTGGAAGCAGCGTAAGCTCGATTATCTGGAAGTTCTCCGCCGGGCTGACGATGATGTTCGTCTGGTCAGCGCTGCTGACAAGTTGCACAACGTCCGGACGATCTTGTCGGATTACCGCACGGAGGGAGATGCCGTCTGGGACCGTTTCAGTGGCCGGCGGGATGGCACGCTCTGGTACTACCGGGCGGTGCTCGATGTGCTCACGGGAGGCAATCCCAACCGACTGGTTGGGGAACTGCAGCGCGTAGTTACTGAGCTGGAAACCCTGGCAAGGAAAGGAATCGCCAACTCAGCTTCGTTGTCATAATGGACTCACTGCCATGCCGCACATGATCGAACTGATTCGCTCGTCATCGGTCCCGGCGACCATAATGCAGTCGGCAGCGCGCGGGGCGTTGTCGGTACCTGCGCCGGAGATGATCGAGATCCTGGTTCACCTGGCCAACCACAACCCGATCTTCGGACAAGCCGCCCGCATCACTCTAGCGGGTTGGGACGAGAAGGCTTGTCTGGCCGCGGCTTCAGACTCCAGCACTCCCCAAGAAGTTTTGCAGTACTTCATCGCTCTCGAGAATCTGCGGCCGCGTTTACTCCCAGCCCTGCTGGAAAACCCCGCGATCAGCGATACGACTCTAGACGTCATTGCTGCCACCGGACCGCGGGAAGTCGTCGAGGCAATGCGCCAGAGTCCTCGTGTGCAGAAGTCGCCCGCGATTCTTCACGCTCTCACCGCCAACCCGAATGCGACTCAGAGTGAAACGGCCCAACTACACGACAAACTGGTGGCATCCGGCTTCGAGAGTGCTCCGGAGGAGGGTCCAGAACCGAGCAGCGAAGCCTCCCTGGAGCCCAGAGAGGCCGCGTCGACAGCGGTCGCGGATGAGCAGGAGGAAGCGGTGTCTACTTACCTCGCGGAGCATGCCAAGGAAATCGCCGCCGACGAGGGCAAACCGTTCCAGCCGCTGGGGGGGATGTATGAACTCGAATCCAGTGCTACGGAGCCTCAAGCGGCGTCCACACCGAGTCCGAGTCCGGGCGATGCGGTCGTAGGGACCGCGACCGCGGAGACGCCCGCCGGCAACGCCCCCGCGACTGGTCACGCCAAGACCGCCACCGCTGCAAAGAAAGCTCAAGTGCCCCGTGCAGATGAGCGAGGCAGCGTACTGCAGAGGATTGCGAAGCTCGACATCAAGGGACGGATACAGATGGCGATGAAAGGATCGAAGGAAGAGCGCTCCATCCTTATCCGCGACGGCACCAAGCTGGTTGCGTTGGCCGTGCTCGAGTCGGGCAAGATCACCGACGGCGAGGTGGAAAAGTTCGCCAGCCAGAAAAATGTTCTGGAAGCCGTGCTGCGCCAGATTCCAATGAAGCGGCGGTTCATCAAGAATTACAACGTAGTACGCAACCTGGTGGCCAACCCGCGCACTCCGATCGACGTGTCCCTGGGCTTGATGAAGAACTTGCTGGTGGCGGATCTGCGCAACCTGTCATCCAATAAAGAAGTGTCCGAAACGATTCGCAAGCTTGCGCTGAAGATGTTCAAACAGAAGACGGACACGTCAAAGAAACAGTCCGGCTAAATAAAACCTCATGGCGTCCTCGGTCCAATCCGATCCCATCACTGAAATTCTGCAGCGCGCCAAGACCGTGGCCGTCGTGGGCCTTTCGGACAACCCGCTGCGGCCGAGCCACGGGGTGGCGGCTTACCTGCTGGACCAAGGCTACTGCATTATTCCGGTGAATCCGCAGATAGAATCCGCTCTTGGAGAGAAGGCCTACCCTTCATTGCTCGATGTGCCGGGAAGAATCGACATTGTCAACATTTTCCGGCGCCCGGAGTTTGTGGAGGAGGTTGTCGATCAGGCGATTCAGCTCAAGGCGCCGGTCATCTGGATGCAGGAGGAAGTGGTTCACGAAAAAGCCGCGCAAAAAGCCCGCCACGCAGGCATATTCGTGGTGATGGACCGCTGCATCCTGGTCGAACACCGCGCCCGTTTTGGCTGAAACGGCCGCATCCTCCCGCCGTTCCGACATCGCCAGCCCCGAAGCGACCGCTCCAGTGTCGGCGCACCGGCGCTTTTAGAGCGAAATGCGTTCTCAGCCTCTAGGGGCCTCCGTCAGTGGGCTGGCTCTGTCGCAGGTCCGGATTCGTCCGGGGCCGGGATCCACCCGTGAAGGCGCATCCAACCCTCGAGCAGGTCTGGCCATCGCCGGAGCTGTGGATTCTTCTGAGCCAAGCCGACTCCGTGATCGCCCTGCTCGAAAATGTGAAGCTCCGCCGGAATACCAGCCTGCCTGAGCGCGGCGTAGAAGCGGACGCTGTTCTCGACCGACACCACGGAATCACTCCCGGTGTGGAACAAGAAGCAGGGTGGCGTGTCGCGGGTCACCTGCTTCTCATTACTGAACTGCTCCACCTGTGCCGGGTCCGGGTTGGCGCCAAGCAGGTTGCGGCGCGATCCGGGATGCGTGATCTCCGGTTCCATACTGAGCACTCCATAAGCCAGCACGGCGAAGTTGGGACGATCGCTTACGCGGTCGATCGGATCGGCAGCGTCGGCAAGGCCGGCATCGAAATGTGTGGTGACTGTGGCTGCGAGATGGCCTCCGGCGGAAAAACCCCAAACGCCGATGCGGTCGGTGCTGATGCCGAATTCCGTTGCATGGGCACGGACATAGCGCAGGGCGCGCTCGCCATCAAGGATCGGCGCGGGATAGTGGTATCGAGGAGCGATGCGGTAATGGAGCACAAAGGCAGCGACTCCGCGATCGTTGAGCCAATGTGCTATCTGAGAGCCCTCGTGGTCCAACGCCAGATGCTCGTAGCTACCGCCAGGTACGACCACAACAGCGGTGCCAGACAAAGGCGGAGCAGGGAGATAGATGTCGAGCCCGGGTTTGTCCGCGTCCGTTGAGCCCACCGCTCCCGGTGCTCCCTCCGGCCATAACCAGACTGATCTGGGTGAGTCGGCCGACCACGTGGCGGCTGGAAATGCGAACAAAGAGAGGACCAACACTTCCAGATACCGAAGCATTTTCATTCGAGGATTCTCCAGGAGACCCTATTATCTCTGGAACGAAGAACTTCCGGTGCTGGGGATGATTTCGGCCGTGTTATCGATGATCACGAGCTTCGGATTTCGTAAACTGCTCCTCCATACCGGGCAAGCGCCACCAGATACACCGGCGTCCCATATAATGCGCGTGCGGAAGATCATGCGTTCCGGGATCGACCGCCGGCGGACCATCGCCACTGCTGGCAGATCTGCTCATCCCAAATGAGGTGATTTTCCCGATGAAAGAAAACCGGCGCATGCTGTTGAAGCGCACCGCGACGCTCATGGCTGCCTCCACCTTCGCCGCCACGGGGACAACTCAAGCGAAAGAGAAGGGTGATAAGAAAAAAGTCTATTACACGGGAGCCAAACCCGAGAAAACGCCGCTGTTCTCGGGCGCCGTTTCCTTCGGCAACCTGCTGTTCATTGCCGGCAAGGGTGCGCACTTTCCCGGTGACATTACCGCCCACACCAAACATGTTCTCGACGAAATCGAAAAAGAGTTGACCAACGCGGGCTCGTCGATGGACAAGGTGCTGAAGGTGAATGTTTATCTCAATGACATCAAGGACTACGCCGCCATGAACGAAGTGTACCTGGGGCGCTTCGGCAGCGAGCCACCCGTGCGCACCACCATTGCTCCCATGGGAGGCGTGCCAGGGAACTCGCTGGTCGAGATCGATTGCATCGCCTACATCTAGTAAGTTCTGCGAAGAAATCATCTCGGCCCCTTCGAACCGGAAAGCGCGCGACGCAGGTGCCCCCGGTGCGCGGGGTGCAGGCAACTCAAAATGCCAAAGACTCGCTCAATCCAGGTCCGCTTTGTTCTCGTGATCTGGCTTTTTCTGCTCAGCGCAGTCGCTTTTCTTGACCGCACGAACCTTCTGATCGCCGCAATCTCGCTCCGCTCTGAATATCAACTCAGCTACCTGCAGTTGGGACGCGTCTTCAGCGCCTTCTCGGCAGGGTACGCGCTGTTCCAGGTGCCGGGCGGCTGGCTTGCTGGCCGCATCGGACCCCGCCGCCTCCTCACAATTGGCGTGCTGTGGTGGGGCCTGTTCACGGTTCTGACGACGACTGTGTCGTCCCATGTAAAGGAGGCCCTCGCCCTCCTGATCGCCGTGCGCTTCGCGCTGGGCATGGGAGAGGCGGTCATCTACCCCGCATCCAATCAGCTCGTTGCCCGGTGGTTTCCGGTGCAGGAGCGGGGAATTGCGAATGGATGGATCTTTGCCGGTGTGGGAGCCGGATCCGTTCTGACTCCTCTGTTGATCCCATGGATCATCGCTCATCATGGATGGCGTGCGTCTTTCTGGTTCAGTGCGATCGTCGGCTTCATCGCCGGCGGCGTGTGGTATGTGATCGCCCGCGATACGCCGCAAGAGCACCCCTACGCGTCGCCGGAGGAAGTGGCGTATATCCAGGAACGATTGGCTTCCGGGACCGGGCCTGAGGTTTCCTCGGCCAAGGCTGATTCCAGCGCGGAGGCGCGCTCCCTTTGGCTTAACATTGCACAGAGCTCGTCGGTTTGGGCGGTTACCTTTAGCTACTTCACATACGGCTACGTTGCCTGGATTTTTTTCACCTGGTTCTATACCTATCTTGTGGAAGTACGTCATCTGGATTTGAAAGTGAGCGCGCGCTACACCATGCTTCCCTTCATCGCTATGACAGTTTGCTGCCTGCTGGGAGGCTTGTTGAATGATTGGGCTGCTCGACGCTACGGGCTGCGTGCCGGCCGCTGCGTCCTGGCGTCGTTGTCGCTTGTCCTAACCGGGGTCTTCCTTGTGTTTGGTTCGACCTTGCATAGCGCTCAGTCCGCTAGCATTGTCCTCTCGGCTAGCGTTGGCGCACTGTACTTGTCCCAAAGCTCCTACTGGTCCATCACGGCAGACATAGCAGGGGCCCACGCCGGCCTGGTGTCGGGGATCATGAATATGGGTGGCCAGGTCGGTGGCTTCGTCACCGCCTTGCTGACGCCTGTAATCGCTGGCCGTTTCGGCTGGAATGCACCGTTCTTCGTAGCTGCCGCCCTTGCTACGCTAGGAGGACTGGCGTGGTTGTTGGTGAATCCGACCGAGAGAGTGGGGCCCTAACGTCTTACGTCACAGGCCGTGGGGCATAAGAATCAGGTTTACTAACGGAGCAGGCCCGTTTCCGATTCCGCCACCTGCGACTACAGCTCATCTTTATATTGCTCCAAAGCAATGCGGACCAACTGACTGCGGGTGTGCACACCTGTTTTCGAGAATAGTTGCTGCAGGGTTGCTTTCACCGAGCTCTCGGAAACCCCGAGGCGCTCGGCGATTTCCTTGTTGGCAAAGCCCTCGAAAACGAAGGAAAGAACCTGGCGCTCACGCTGGGTAAACTGAGCTTTCGAGTGAGGCTTTACGCTGCTCGAGATCGCTCCTTGCAGGAGTTCCTGATCGAACCAAACCTTCCCCGCCATCACGTCGCGAATCCCCTGCGGAAGTAGGACCGCCGAGTTGTGCTTCATGAAGATCCCCGAAATGCCGGTATGGATCAGCGCGGCTACTTTGCTCTCTTCCACGCCTGCGGTCACGACCAACACTCTCCCCGCGAAACCGTACTGTTTTGCCAGCCGCATAAATTCCGTGCCATCTTTTTCGCCCATATCGAAATCAAGCAGCACGATGTCGATGTGAGTCTGGCGGAGCACCCGTATGGCTTCGTCAATAGAACCGCAATGCGCCACCACTTCGAAACCGGGTTCCGTGCTTAAGAGGCGAGAGATGCTCTCGCGAAAAAGGGCATGATCGTCCACTACAAGAATGGCAATCGTCTGCTGAACTGGTTCAGGCATGCACGGGCTCCTCCGCCGCCGAGTATGCATGCAGAACGATGGCGAAACAACACCCGCGAGCTCTTGGTTCGAATACAAGTTCGCCGCCGAAGCTCCTCATGATGGCGCGAGACATATAAAGACCCAGTCCGGTGGAATCGGCCCCGCGCTGGAACGGGCGGAACAAGTTCTCGGGCGAGGAGATGCCGATCCCGGTATCCTCGAAACGAATCACGACCGTGTTCTCTTCCTGAGCGGCGGTGACTCGCAATCGCTTGGTTTCAGTCGACTGCATGGCGCGTTGGCTATTCTTCGCTAGGTTCAGGAAAACCTGAACCAGGCCGTAACGATCGGCCCAAACCACGGGCAATGAGGGTGAAACGCCCCACTCGACGAACATATCCGATTCGCGGTACGCAGTATCGATCAAGACCCGAAATTCGTCCAGCACCGAAGTCAGGTCGACCGCATCCGCGTTCGGCGCCGCTGAAGGGCGCAGTTCCATGGTCGACACCTTCTCGAGGCTCTGGATCAATGTACTCAGGGCCTGAAAATCCTCGTTGTGGTCGAGCTCTCTCACCGCGGAAAGGTTCTTGTGCACGACCAGCATGGCGCTACATAGATTGCGGACCTCGTGGGCCACTGCGGCCATCAGGATACGGCTGTTCTTGAGGAGGTGATTCAGGCTCAGATCTTCCCGGTTGCGCAGATCCTCCGACAAGTCCACAACGATGGCCGCCAGACGCGGGCCCGACAGGGAGCTATAGGTGGAGAACCAAATACCTGCCAGAAATGCTTCGCCGTTACTACGCTGCCCCCTGCACTGCAGTGCGGTCCGGAATACTCTGGAAGCCTGGGTTTGAACCACGGTTTGCAATGCAGGGAGATAAGAAGTGATCGGCTGTCCTTGCAGCGGATTTGCATCTGGCGCGAGAAGCTGTTGGGCCGCTTCGTTGGCCAGGAGAATTTTCCCGCTCAAGTCGATCGTCACGATCGCGGCCGGGCTGCTCTCCACCAGGATATGAAGTTGTTCCTCAGCCTCACGGCGAAGCTTCATCTGGTCGCCCAGTTCGTCAAGATGCTTGCGCGCCGTCACGCGCCGGTTGCGGATGAGTTCGGAAACGAAGAGCCCGGTGCCAATAAAGCCCGCAGCGCTGAACACGATGTGCACGGGGGTTTCATTCTTTGGCAGATTGCTGAAGTCTAAAACAGCACATGCCAGCGAAGTCACGACGATCATCTTCCGGGACAGAAATCCGCCCACAATCATGATCGGAAATAGATACAGGAACCCCAGCGAGATGTACGGCTCCGTCCACCAGTCAATGGCGGCAATGGTGGTCCCCATAACCCCGGCTACGGCAAGCAGCTTGGTGCGGTTGGCCGGAGCGTAGATGATCGACAGGATGTCCTTCATCGGTTTGTGCTTCAATTCTTGCGCAACCGGAGGAAGGAAGGAATTGCCTTTTCGAGACATTGACTAAAAGATAGTGTACTTCATCTAGTGGCCATATCCCCGGCAAGGCGATTCCACTTACGGGAATTGCCCATATTCTTAGTATTTCCCAAAGACGCTCGCCCAACTTGCGCGATGACACCACCTGATTCCGCACACTGCTCGATGGGCCTCGTGAAATCGGCGGCGTCTTTAGTTGCGCCAGACAGTCCGAACGATAGGGAAGATTCTCAAAGATAAGATTCCATTCCGGCCGACAATCTAACAAGCTAGTTTGACCTGAGAACGCAACGCCTCGGTGTGAGCGGTCGAAGAGGTTCTTCTACCACAAATGCCCGGGTTTTTTGCGGGCCCTGGTTTTGCTGTAACTCCCCCTGCGTAAATTTCAAAAGAGTCTGGACGGGTAGGTCTTGGACACAAGCCTGAGTACGCGTGCGCAATTTACGCTGCGGCAACGTTTCGACGTTTCGCCTGCCGCTCGAGTTGAGGCCACCCTGGGGGTCACTACCTCACGAACTTTCGCGCTCCGTTCCGGAATTAAAAATCTCCTGGCAGCGGGTTTCGAAGCGCTCGATCTGCTCGGCATCGGACTGGTCGTGTGTGAGGCAGATGGCCAGTTGCTGGTGATCAATCCAACAGCGGAGCGTATCGTGCAAACCAGCGACGGGCTGGAAGTAGATTCCGACGGTCGCCTTCGGACGACCCAGGAATGTAATCCTCCGTTCGCAGAATTGTTGCAGCGCGTGTCGCTGTCAAAGGGAGAGGGCGAGGTGGCGGTGGCAGTTCGGCGGCCCTCCTCGAAACGACCACTGACGTTGCTGCTGCGCTCCACCAATGGACATTCCGAAGACGTGCCGGGCTCAGTTTCGCCGGCCGCGCTGGTGTTGATTCTGGACTCAGCGCTTCCCGTCAACACCGTCGAAGCAGAACTGCGCCAGCTGTACGGCCTCACCTACACAGAGACTCGGCTGGCCAAATTGCTGATGGAAGGTCTCACCCTGGATGATTGCTGTGCCTTGCTGGGGATCCGCCGCACCACCGGCCGCATGCATCTGCGAAACCTGTTTGCAAAAATCGGCGTGCGCCGTCAGAGCGAATTGGTTTCGCTGCTGATGAAGAGTATTGGTCTTGGACCGCGCCGGCAGTAGCCGGCGAATCGCGTACCTTGAGCGGCGATCTTTGAAGCACGTTTCCGTTGCGAGTCGGTTCCGGGTAGTTCCGCAGCGGATGTGTGCTGAACAATGCAGGTGCGAGACTGCCAGGTTCATGCATGTGGACGTAGACAGTCCCCGGGAACTTACCTACGCTGGTTTCCTTTGCTGAAGGAATCCCCCCCACTCAGCAGGCAATCCGTCGTCGCGGCCCGTGACACGGGCCGGACGGTGATCTCAATCTTGGGGGAGTTCCGACCATGGCAATTGCTTACCGCGCGCCGGGCGCCAAAGAAGTCAAGTGCCCGAATTGCGGGGCCTCGGAATCTTCCGGGGGTTGCCGAAACCCCAAGCCATGCAGGGATGCACGGGCAGCGATGGAACGCGGTGACCTAGAGATCGAGGAGTCGGCGGTGTCTCCTTCCGGAGGAAACGCGACTCGCATGTTACTCGCCGGGTTCGAGGCTTTGGACCTGCTGGGCGTGGGCCTGATTGTCTGCAATGTTTTCGGTCAGTTGCTGGTTGCCAATCAGAACGCCGAACAATTCCTCGCATCCCGGGATGGGCTGGAGTTGAACTCGGAGCGCGTACTCTGTGCGGTTCGGCCTTGCCACCCACCGGTCGAAGAACTTGTGCAGCGGGCGGCCAGCGCCGTGCTTGACAGAGAAATTGCTAACAAGGACGCGGCTCTCTCCGTGCCTCGCACTGCCAACAAGCGGCCTCTGACACTCTTGATTCGTTCCGTCACCAACCCCTCGAAGGCAGTGAACGCTGATCAACCCGCGGCCCTGGTGCTGATCCTGGACTCCTCTCTTCCGGTACAAGCCATGGTGGTCGAACTCCAGCAGCTGTACGGACTCACTGCAACAGAAGCGCGGCTGGCCAATCTGCTGATGGAGGGTGAGGCGTTGGACGATTGCTGTGACCAACTGGGCATCTGCCGGTCCACGGGTTGCACCCATCTTAAGAGGATATTCAAGAAGACCGGCGTGCGCCGTCAAAGCGAGTTGGTGACGTTACTGCTCAAGAGCATCGGCTTGGCGCGGTTGGGGAATGCGGGAATCGCGGCACGATCCTGGCCCGAACCTCCACCTCTCAAACCAGCTCTGCATAAAGACGCCCGTCATGTCGGACGCGCCTCGAATGCAGTTTGAGCACCCTTCTCCTAAGGGTCGAACTTGCCTTTCCCCGGAAATCTCACAATGCCCGCAAGTGCAGGTTCCTTTGGTAATCATGAACCAAAGGGTACAGAATGCGGGCGGCTCTTCAGGGTGTGGCAGAAGAGCGAATTTTGTAAGCTCTATCATTCATGTGGACGTAGACAGTTACTTGAGGGTCGCCTAAGCTCACCAAAGTTCTGACGAGTCAGACTCCCTCCTGACTCAGTAGCTCCCCCAAAAGCTTGCAGACACGGGCGGATTTCTCCCTCGTCCCGTGCACGACGAACACATTCCAAATGTGCTGTGGGGATTTGTCTGTGGAGGATTCCATTTTGGCCGCGAAATGCGCCAGCGCCGGTCTGTGCACAAGAGCGAATTTCCGCTCGCTCGCCACAGCCTGTTCCGCAGTCCCTCTCCCATCAATCATCGTTAACGAGGCGCTGGTTGCGCCGCCAGGTTCGGAAGGAGGCCGCTCAGTCATGAGAAAGTCCTATCAAGTTTGGTTGCCCGTATTTCTCGTCTGCCTGTCGACGCTCGCCGCGAACGCCCAGTCGTTCCGCGTGCAGTGCCCGACTAACACCATCACCCACCCATCGGCGCTCCACGACAACAATTCGGAGCCTACCTACACAGGGCCGACGACGTTGTCAGCGCCTTCGGCGACCACGTTTCAAACGCCCACAGCACACGTGAACGGCGCGATCAAGTGTCAGCAGATCTCGGGTGGTGACGGTTACTCGACCATGGGCGACGGCACTCAGACGTACATGTTTTCGTTCGGCCCTCTTTCCGGGGTTACGGATATCGCCAACGGCCTGCCCGGCACGCAGTTCCCGAACAACTTCAACGTGCTGCTTGCTCCTGGCACTGTGTTGCAGCCGGGCGATCCCGCCACCACGCTAGGCTCCCTCTTCGATGCGAACGGTAACCCGTACAACGCCGCCGTGGGACTGGCGATGGACATACCGAACCTCGTCAGCATTTACGACATCAGCGTGGCAGGGACGACGGTCACAGTTGTGGGGAACGCGCCCCTGGGCGTGAGGGTAGGCGAGATGGTAACCATCTCCGGGACCGGTACTCCTTTCGATGGAACCTTCGCGGTGACGGCCGCTACCGCAGTGAACCCGTTTTTCGCCGCCAACCTTGCCTTCACGGTCACTAACGCAGCCGCCGCTGGTCAGGCTGAAATTACCGAATCGACGACCGCCACTGCTGGGCTCGCCGCGCGAATCGATGGTCACGTGGACGCCCGCCCGATCATGGATGTGGGCGTGATGAACGGCAACATCCCGGCCCCCCTGATGGCGATCGACGAAGACGACGAGTTCTTCCTCACCCTGACCAACGTGGGCATGATCATGAGGCCCGACCTCTTCGAGCAGCATACGGTCCACTTCCACGGGTATCCCAACGCCTCGTCGTTCTATGACGGCGTGCCGGATGCATCGGTCGCCATCAACATCGGCGGCAGCTTCACTTATTACTACCTGGCTCCCGATGCCGGCACTTACTTCTGGCACTGCCACATCACCCCGCCCGAGCACTTGCAGATGGGCATGGTGGGACAGATTTATGTGCGCCCACGGCAGGATCGTGTGCTCGCTGGCGCCAGCCTGTATACGGCGCTGCAGGGACAGGAGAATGACCTGCGCACGGCTTGCAGGCGAGCCGGTGATGGCGGGACCACAAGCGTTACCGCTCCGACGGATATCCTGTGCAGCAATCCGGTTCCAGCGATCAACACGGGTATCAGTGCAGTAGCGACTGTGGTTTCGGCACCCGGGACGACGACGGCCGGCTACGCCTACGACGACGGCGACGGTTCCACCGCCTACGAGGTTGAATACCCCATCCAGATCCACGGCTTCGATCCGAACTTTCACTTTGTCGGCATGACCTTCAACCCGGAAGGCTTCTCCGACATGAAGGACAAATACTTCCTGCTGAACGGACGCGGCTACCCCGATACGGTTACGGCTGGCCCCTTGCAGACAGTCGCGGCCGATGGCGTGAATCACATGTCTCAGCCGCTGCCGTCGATCATCAACATTCCCGCCGGAGGAAGGGCTCTTCTGCGCATCTCTGACCTGGACGTTACGGAATACCAGACGCTGGCTTCGCTAGGGATCCCGATGAAGGTTATCGGCTATAACGCCAAACTGCTGCGGGATCAAGCGGGCAACAACCTGGCCTACTACACCAACTCGATCACGCTGGGTGGCGGCGAGTCGCTCGACGTGATTCTCGACTCGTGCGCCGTTCGTGCTGCCACTGGGGCCTGCACGACGCCCATGGCGACCGGCGTCTATTTCCTCTACACCCCCAATCTTGACCACCTGTCGAACGACGCCGAGAACTTCGGCGGTCTGATGACGGAAGTTCACGTCAACTAGGAGCGCAGCAATGAGGGCGACGAACATGAAAAAAGCGATTTCCAAGACAAGACTCCTTCTGGCGCCAATGGTAGCGATGGTCCTATTGCTTACCGTCGCGGCGCATGCTGCGGCTCCTGGCATTACTGGAACAGGTGCAGCCGGAACGTTTAACCTAACGGCGCAACAGGCTTACCTCAACCAGCCGGACGGGCAGGCGATCTACTCGTGGGGCTACGGCTGCACGACGGCACCCGCAGTGAGCGCCTTCAGGCCCACGCTGAGCGCTACTTCAGCGCCCTTCTGCAACACCATGCAGGTGCCAGGGCCGACGCTGATTGTCACGGAGAATGTAGCCTTCTCCGTAACACTGACGAACAATCTGCCAACCGCAGCCGGTAACACCTCGATTCTCTTTCCGGGAATAAAGCTCAACAGCACGGCGAGCGGTACGCAAGGGTTACTGACTCAGGAAGCAGCTCCCGGCGCGACCGTGACTTACAACTTGGTTGCCACCTCACCGGGGACGCGCGCCTACTACAGCGGAACGCAGGGTGACCTGCAAGTCGAGATGGGGCTGTATGGCGCGATCATCGTGCTCCCTGCCACCACCGCCGGGTGCAACGCCGTGCCAAACACGGTTACACATTATGTCAACACCGCCGCGGGGAATACCGCGGAAGCTGATTTCCGTTTGGCAGCGGCTGCGTATGACAGTGTTTCAGGCATCAATAACACCTGCTACGACCGCGAGTACCTGTTCCAGTTCTCCGAGATGGATCCGAACATCCACGAGCAGGCACTGGTGCAGGTTAACAGAGCAAACTGCACTGCTGCAGGCGTCACCGCGGGCACCTGCCGTCTGGAGGTGCCGACTGAGCCCTATCACCCGGCATATTTCATGATCAATGGCCGCTCGATGCCGGATGATATGGACCCGAACTACGCGCGGGAATACCCGCACCAACCGTACAACGGGAATCCTCACATGCATCCGGGCGAACAGGTACTGCTGCGGATCATCGGCCAGGGACGCTGGCAACATCCATTCCACGAGCACGGGAACCACGTGCGCATCCTGGGGCGCGACGGAAACCTGATACTGGCATCGACCGCGGCAGCCGAGACGAATCTGGCCGGTCCGCTGCTGTTCACCACGACGACCACGCCCGGCCTGGCCATGGACGGGATCTTTTATTGGACCGGCAAGGGACTGAACTGGGATGCGTACGCCCACAACCCAAGCTCACCCGATCCACTGGCCAAGCTTACTTGCACTCCAGACGCCAACGGCTACAACGCTCTGCCAGCGGCTCGGACTGCGCTGAACTACTACGAGTGGTGCCAGGACCATAACAAGCCGTTGCAGGTCAATCCATTCGGCGACGTGGCAAGCAATGGACCAATGACACTGCCCGATGCGAACATTCTCACCAACGGCGCCTGGTACGGCGGCAGCCCCTACCTTGGTCCCAACGCGACTACGCGAGCGACGGGCTGTTTGGGCACCTTCAACTCCGTCACCAATCCTCAGGGCAACGGGCCGAACTGCGGTATTACCGGCTCTACCCCTCCTTCCGGCACGATCGCGAACTCGCCCAGTGGAGAGGCGGGCTTTGCCTTCATGTGGCACTCGCACAACGAGCGCGAGATCACAACCAACAATATTTTCCCCGGCGGCATGCTGATGATGATGCTGGTGGATTCCCGGGAATTTCAAATCGACGAGTCGAACTAACTGAGGAGAATTGCAATGCGATCCAACTATCTCAAAACTTTGAAGACAGCGGTCATGGCGGTATGTATTCTCCTCCTCGGAGCAGGCGCGTCCTTTGCGCAGTCAGTTAGCCTGACGGCGGGTCCGGCCACCGCAACCCTGCCCGACGGTTCGGCAGTACCGATGTGGGGGTACAGCTGCGGTACCGCAGTTGCTCCCGCGTCGTGTCGCGCGCTGAACCCGGCGGCAACGGCGGCCACCACCTGGTCGCCGGTGGTGATTACGGTCCCCTATGTTTCCACGGGGACGAGCCTCACGATCAACCTGACGAACAACCTGACGTTCACCAGCGGGCCGATACCGACGTCGCTGATGATCGTGGGCCAGATCGGCGGCGGCCTCGGAACTGTCGGCTCGGGTTGCACCGCCGGCACGACCTGCACCACGAGTCCGGACCACACCTTCGCTCAGTCGCAAGCTACCTGGCCTATTGTCAGCTCCACCGTGGCGACCGGAACCCCTCCGTCACAGGGTTCGCGCGTGCAGTCGTTTGGCACCGAAGTCGGGGCGGGAACGACGGCGGCATTGTGTTGGGGCCCAGCCTGCACCGTGCCCACACCTGCACTGAAGCCCGGGACCTATCTGATCGAATCCGGTACCCATCCGTCCATTCAGGGCCCGATGGGCTTGTTCGGCATACTGGTGGTCACGACCGCACCTGTAACTACGGGCACCGTTGCGCCGGGCTGCGCATATCCGGGCGCGACTGCAACCGCGGCTTGCCTGGTCCCCTACAGCGCCGAAGTCCCGCTGTTGTTCAGCGAAATCGATCCAGTTCAGAACAGTGCCGTCAATACAGCAGTTAACACCGCCGGTTTCACCGAAACGATGGTCTGGTCAGGTCAGCCGGGCGGCTGCGGAAACCCGGCCTCGACAACCTACCACCAATGCTATCCCCCAGCGGTGAATTACACGCCGCTCTATTACCTGGTTAACGGTGTGGCGTTCAACAAGAGCAGCGCGACAACCAGTGCACAGTCGTTGTTCACAACTTTGCCGGCTACCGGCGTTAGCGCTACTGGTACGGTTCTGGCGCGCATGGTGAATGCGGGCCTACGAATGCACGTGCCCTCCATCGTGCAAGCGCTCACTAACAAGACGTCGGGCACTACAGTCTCGGCGGTGCCAGGTTTCTCCCTCATCGCTGAAGACGGCAATCCGCTTCCTGGCGTTCCGCGCGTTCAGAGCGAAGTGTTCATGGCGGCGGGCAAGACAATGGACGTGATGATCAACGTGCCCGCGGGCACGGCGGCTCTACCCGTCTTTGACCGTGAGTTGAGCTTGGGGGCCAATTCGATCGGTCGTGACGGCGGTATGCTGGCCTACATCGGTGTGAACACTGCTATCACTTTGCCCGCAGCGGCGACCGCCGCGCCGGTGGCTCGCAACGACATCTACAACTCGGTGATTACGGGCAATACGTTGACCGTATCGGATCCGGGCAAGGGCGTGATCGCCAATGACACCAATGTCTACGGCGTTCAGCTCATTGGGACCGTACCCGGATTGACCCTGAACTCGAACGGCACGTTTACCTACACCGGGGGCCCGACGAGCTTTAGCTACTGCGCGAATGGCACCGTCACGGGGTCGACTTGCTCGTCCGGTGTCACCGCGTCGGTGGCCCTGAATGGGGCGACGATCGAGGTGGGATCGGGCATCACGGTTAACGCCGATTCCTTCACTGCGACCCTGGCGACGAGGCTGAGTATTCTGCCGCCGGGCATCCTCGCGAACGACGTGGATGCGGCTGGTTATCCTCTAACGGTCAACTTGGCAACAGCCACCACGCCCCGGGCGCCCGTGGCGCTCAGCTGCACAGGCGGGCGGACTGGCACGGCTAGTGTTGATTCGAATGGCGGCTTCAATGCGAGCGTGTCGACTGGCACGACCGCAGCCACCTGCACCTTCACATACCAGGCAAAGAATTCTCAGAACACGGTGAGCAGTGGCACTGCCACCGTGACGCTGAATTTCCCGGCAACGACCCCAGGGTTCACGGTCACGGTGCTCGGAAAAGACAATGTCACGGGTGCCACGAGCACGATCACCGACTATCGCTGGGTCATCGAAGAAGACCGGACGTTCTATGTCAACCCGGCCTGCACCACGAATCCGCCTCCGGCGGGCTGCCCGACCGGCCCCGGTGCAGGTGCTTTCGCAGGCATTGTCCCGACCTTTGGAACCAACTTCCACACCAGCTATATGCCGGTGGTGGCCTCAGGCTGCACCGGGCCGCTTTCGTGCGAGAGCGGCCAGAAGCTGCTCGGCACTAACGCCGTTTGCGACATCGGCAACGGCGTCTGCCGGACCAACCAGACCGCACAGACGATAGTAAATCCCAACCAGGTGCATCTGGATCCGACCAAGCGTTACTACCTCACCGTTTTTCCGGGCGATGCGGCCAACCCATTCGAGGGCGGAGCCACTGGCCACGGAATGGGCGGTGCCCCGGTCGCCTGCACTCCGGCGACGGGAACGGTCCTCTGCACGGCGACGACGGGCGCATTCACTCCCGTGACGGTGTACGCGGTTTCTACCCCCCTGCCGACGGCGAAACTGTCAGTGTTTGTTTTCGAGGATGACTTCCCGCTAAACGGCGAACATGACGGCGGCGGCGGCATCGATGTACTGTCGCCCGTCGAGCCCGGCTTAGGTGGTTTCAACATCAAGCTGTTCGACGACGCTGGTGGCACCGGCGACGCGACCGGTCAGATGACCTACGACATGTTCAACTACCCGTTGTCAAATAGCCTGGCGGGTACCATCGATCCAGCAACCGGACTTGACGCATGTCCGATTTCCCCGGAGATCACCGATAACGTCCTGAATGGCGACGCAAGCCTGAAGGGCATTACGGGCGAGATTGTAACCTGCCCGAAATACGAGAGCGACAACGCAACGCTGTCGCCGATTGCTGGCCAGGCCGTGGTCGCCAACCTGATGCCGGGACGGTACGGGGTGGTGGCAACACCAGCGGCGGATCGAATTGGAAGAGGCGAAGAGTGGCTGCAGACCAACACACTCGACGGTCAGAAGGCTCACGACTCCTTCCTGCGAGTCGGCGAGCCCAGCTTCTTCCAGGAATACGGTCCCTCCGGATACCACGTGGCGATCGGTTTCGCCAACCCGCAGATCATCAATGACCGATTGAAGTACGTCTGCAACGGCACGGACGCCAACATCACCGGTGCCGGCTGCACCAATACGGTGACGGGCTTTGTGTCGACCGAGCGCATGAGCCGCACGCCCGATGAGCGGCTCTACGGCAGCGGCGACAATAGCAGCTTCTCGTTCACACAGTGCTACGTGAGCTTTGGTGATGCGGACGGCGAAGACTTCGCCTTCACCAAGTGCGACGCGAAAGGAAATTTCAAGCTCACGGGCGTCCCCAACGGCGATTGGAGAGTCACGGTCTTCGATCAGTGGAATGACATGCTGGTGGACGGCCTGTCAACTCCGGTCCGGTTGAACGGCGGGATCACCAACCTGGGTGAGATCGCCACCAACCAGTGGCAGGCGAATATCTACACCAGCACCTTCTTTGACGCGAATGGCAACGGTGTTTTCGACAGCAACGAGCAGGGCCTCACGCTGGTTGCGACCAACATTCGCTTCCGCGACGGTAGCTACTCCAATTTCAACAATACCGACCTGAGTGGCAACGCCGGCTTCAACGAGATATTCCCCCTGTTCAGCTGGTACGTGGTTGAAACCGATACCACCCGGTACAAGAGCACCGGCACCCACCTGGTCTATGACGCGGGTGGTCCGGCCGACGGCACACCGGGTGGTGGAAGTTCCACCATTGCCGGCAACATGGCGAACACTCTCGAAGCCGTCCCCGTGCCCGCGAACCTGCGGGTACCGGGCGCCTACTATTGCGCCGATGCGGACTGTTCCGCTGCCCCTGTGCCACTGCCAGCGGCAGCAGCCAGTGGCCCTGGCGGGTCAACTGGCCGCGTCGATCCCCCGATTGTTCACCCCTACGGCTCGACCTATGGCTGGCAGGGATTCTCTGGGCAGAACTCGTTTATTGAGTTCGGCAAGAAGCCTTACATCGCCGGTGAGAACGGCGGTATCCACGGCGAGGTGATATATGCCTCGACCCGTCCGTTCGACGATCCCACGCTACTCATTCACACCAGCTGGACGCCAGACGTGCCGGGAGTCACCATCAACCTGTATCAGGAAGTCGCGGCGCCGGATGGCTCGACTGGCCTGAAACTGGTGGATCACACCACGACCAGCAGCTGGGATGACTGGGCTCAGGGCTTCCGAGTGGCGGGAACTTCCTCCACCCCCGGCATTCCCAACATGAGCTGCCCGGGCCAGATGCGGGCGCCCACCTCCAACACTGCGGGTGCTGCGGGCGATGTCTTCTTCTTCTCCCTGTTCAACCAGCCGAATTATCTGGACGTGTATAAAAACGGCTGGGCCGGGGCTACCTCGCTGCCGAACAACTCCCAGTTCAAGTGCTATGACGGCATGCACAACTGGAACCAGTTGCAACCGGCGCCGTATGACGGTATGTACCAGTTCCCCAGCATCACGAGCCTCAATGCGACGACGGGCAAGCCTGCTACCACGAATTGCACCGTCTGCGTAGGCAATCCTGACACAACAGACCCGTTCCGGTCCGGTACTCCGATGCTGCCTGCCGGCAAGTACGTGGTTGAAATGGTGGTGCCGCCAGGTTATGAACTGGTGAAGGAAGAGGATAAGAACATCCTGATCGGCGACGTCTACATCGCGCCGGCTGTCTCGCAGTTCGGTGCGCTAGCCAGCATCTTCATTCTTCCCGACCAGGCGGAGATCAGCGCGCTGTACAACGCCAACAACCTCCAGAATCCGACGGACACTTTTGGGCGAACCACACTCCCGAATCATGAAGGCGACACCGGCAGCGTCGAAACCTTCTGGCCGTGTGTGGGGCAGAAGCGCATCGTGCCCGACTACATCAGCCTGTTCCCGGTATCCCACGAAGTGGCGCCATTCGCCGGAGCATTGCGGCCGCTGTGCGATCGCAAGGAAGTGACCGTGGACGACCAGACGTCGGCCTTGGCGAAGTTCTGGATCTTCACTTCGGCCCACGTCTCGGCCCATTTCACCGGGGTCATCACCGACGACTACACTTCAGAATTCGATCCGTTCTCTCCTCAGTTCGGCGAGAAATTCTCGCCCGCCAATCTGCCGGTATCGGTTCGAGATTGGACCGGGACCGAAATCTCGCGCCTGTACGCCGATCACTGGGGCACCTACGACGGCCTGACTTATTCGACCTGGGAAGTCAATCCGCCCAATCCGACCGGGTATGCACCGACCATGATGGTCACCTGCATGAACGACCCGGGCACCGGGCCGACGCCCGATCCGCTGTATAACCCGTCCTACAGCGATTTCTGCTACGAGATCCCGTTCATGCCGGGTCAGACGCAGTACATGGATACGCCGGTGGTGCCGACTTCGGCCTTCGCCGGTGCGGGATACAACAATCCGGATTGCAACTACCCGGATCAGACCCCGGCGATCAAGGAAGTCGACAGCAGTGCTGGGCTAGGACCATGGTTGCCGGCGGCCGGCGGAACGCTGACGATCACCGCGCTGGGTGACGTGCAGGTTAACAACTACGGTTACGTCGGACCCTCGGGGTCGACGGCTCCATACAATCAGAAGACTGTGACGCGGCATTACGGTTTTGGTGCCTCGCAAGGGACGGGATCGGTCACGATCGGTGGTGTAACGGTAACTCCGACAGCTTGGAGTGATACCTCGATCACGGTTACGGTTCCTGCCACCGTGAGCGTCCCGAACTGCGCGATCCAGCAGCGGATTGAGTTCGGAGGCCCAGCCACAACCGCTCCTGCAAAGTGCGGCGAGTTGGTCATCACCCGTGGAGACAACAAGCTGCAGTCGATCGACACGGTGACGGTCACGATCGGCGGCAAGACGCCGATCCATGTGGCTGCCGGCGCCAGCATCCAGGCGTCAATCGATGCGGCGACGACCAAGCCGGGCGACATGCTGATCATCGATCCCACTTGCGCCACCACAGCTGCCCCGACCACTCCTGTCGCATGCACTGCCGCCACCACTGTCCGTACCCAAGCTGCCCATCAGGAAATGTTGCTGATGTGGAGGCCGATCCGCCTGCAAGGCGTTGGCGCGGCGTCGAGCATTCTCAACGGCAATCCACATCCGGCAGGCAAGATCGGCACCTGGCGCGCGCGGGTTGATTGCCTGTTCGGTCTCGCGACCAATGGCTCGCCGCTGAATCATGGCAATGCGTTCGACTCTGATGGCACCGGCGCCACCTGTCCGACGACCCAGAATGCGGCCGTCGACCGGCTGCCGCTGGAGGCGGCAGTGGGCTGGGACGCCGGTTTGAACGGCAACCTCGCCGAACTGCTGCAGGAGCCGTCGCTCATGGGAGCGCTGGAAGGGGCGACCATTACGGTTCTGGCCAAAGGTGTGGACTTCCACGGCGGTGATCAGTATGACTCGACGCTGCTGGCGGGCTTCCCGGTCGGAACCACTCTATTGACGGCGGGCACATGCGGAACGAATAACTCGACCACGCACACTCTGTACCAGAGCAGCTTCTGGTGCGATCCGTCAAGCATCGACGGCCTGGGCATCACCAACAGCTCGCAGGGTGGCGGCGGCGTCTTTGTGCACGGTTGGGGGCATAACCTGCAGCTCGCCAACAACCGGGTCTACAACAACGCCGGCACGCTTTCGGGCGGCTTCAACATCGGCCAGGGCGAATTTCCGCCCTCGTACATCCAGGGCAGCGCCACCAACGCTGCTCCGGGCTCCTGCCAGAGCAGCCCGGTTGCGGGTCTTCAGCTGCCGTACTGCCACAACCTGAACGTGAATATGCACAACAACGCGATCACGTCGAACTCCTCGACCGGCGACGAGTTGTTCTCGGCTACGCCGGCCGGAGCGGGCGGGGCCAGCATCTGCACCGGCTCCGACTTCTACAAGTTCAACTACAACTGGGTGTGCGGTAACCTGAGCACCGGTGACGGCGGCGGTGTCGGCCACATCGGGTACAGCTACAACGGGGACATCGAGCACAACACGATCGTCTTCAACCAAAGCACCAACCCAACCATTCCGGCAAACGGCGGCGGTCTCCTCATTATGGGCGCTCCCGACGCCGATCCAACCTGCGGCGCTACGACTGACCAGGACTGCATACCGGCTCCGAGTTCGATCACGCCGAGTGACGGCACAGGTCCGGGCCTGGTGATCAATGCCAACCTGATCCAGGGCAACGCAGCTGAAAGCGGCAGCGGCGGCGGCGTTATGTTCCAGCAGGTCAACGGTACGGACGTGACTAGCTTCCCCGTGGCTCCGGCGAACTGGAACAAGGTCACCTTCACCAATAACATCGTTGTCAACAACGTTGCGGGCTGGGATGGCGCGGGAATTGCCCTGCTGGATTCACTCAACGTCAACATCGTCAACGACACCGTCATGTCCAACGACACCACGGCGTCGTCGGGCGTGCTCTTCAACACGATCGGCGCTCCGTTGGCCAGTTCGGGGGGGCCGACGTGCACGGCAAACTGCGGCACGACCTCTGCGGCTCAACCGGCTGGTCTGGTTAGCATCCAGAACAGCGCGGTCTTCGTAGCGAATCTGCCTGCAACCATTACCTGCCCGACTGGACACTTCACGACGACCGCTAGCAACGGGAATTGCCGGAGCTGGTCGATTCCGCTTCTCTACAACGATGTGTTCTCGCAGAACCGTATGTTCAACATCAGCGTGGGCGGAGCCGCCAACGGAACGCAGAACCAGCAGGCCCAGGTTACGCTGTTGCCCATCTTGCCCCAGACCTCCACTGGGCAATGCGTCTCCAGCACGAACTATTGGGACATCGGCGCACGGGGCGACACCGGACCGACTAACCACAGCTCCACTCTTACCTTGGCTCCGACGTTCTCGATTGTGGGTACGGGCGCTTACGCCGGCGCCGGCGACAGTTCGGCGCTCCCGGGCGTGACCACCCAGTACTGCAACGGCTCGCGGATTCCGCCGGAGTATGCGGCGGTCTGCGTTGTGGGAACCGGCTGCTCGCCCGCTGGTTACCAGGTGCCCCCGGGCATCTCGGATGCCACCGTTCCGAACCCGGTCTTTAACCTGACTCCGGCAGCGACTGTGGACGAGGGCAACAACTGGATCAACATTGCCTGGGGTCCGCTGTCACTCACGAACCCGACGGTATTGGGAACAGACGGGAACTACGGCGGCGGCGCAATGCTCGGAAGCTACGTGCCAGCGTCGGGGACCGTGGCGACCGTCAATACCGGAACAAACACTGCTTCCGGTGTTCCGGCGCCGACCACGGACTTCTTCGGTAATGGGAGGCCCGTGGGTGCCTTCGACAGGGGCGCTGTCGAGTTCGGGGCTACTCCGCCACCGCCGCCGGTGATCGCGGCAACGCTCCTCCCGGCGACGTGGACCATTGCGGCAACGCGGGGCTGCCCGACAACGGGGACGGGGGCCTGCCCAATGCAGGCGTTCACCTTTACCAACACAGGGAACGTGCCCCTGACGGACCTCGCGCGAGCAGTTCTCGGGGGAACAAACTCCAGCGAGTTCACGATCGTTCGCAACTTGTCGACCTGCGGCCCAGCGGGAGGCGGTCAGATGCAGGGGATTGGGACGCCGACCAATCCGCTGAATCCGGGCCTCACTTGCACGGTCACGGTTCGCTTCAGTCCGCTGACTACCCAGACGACCGGCAGCAAGACTGCAACAGTATCGGTCACCTCCACGGCCGCCGGTACGAAAACGTCAACGCTGACCGGCACGGCAAACTAGGACTAGCCGGGCAGGTCAAGCAGAGGCTAACTTCGAAGCTGCCCGCGAGTTTCTCGCGGGCAGCTTCGTTTCCTCTGAGCGATAGCGTAGGTACAGAAAACAGTGTTTCCGAGCTTGAGTTTGCACTCGAGTCCTGTAAAGCACCTGAGGTAAAGTTCGGCCATGAAACTCCATCACATCGTATGTTTGTCAGCCCTCCTCGCCCTCCCCAACCTTGCCCTGGCGAAGCTTCCGCCCAATTCGGCGCTGGGCCAGGTGGAGGGTACGCTTGACTTCTGGGCCCAGATCGATCCGCTGTCGGCCGCGAAGGATCATCAATTCAAGAAGGTTTTGCTCCAGGGTGAACCTGAAAAGGATGTAGCCGAGGCTCGCGCGAGTTCCGAATACAAAAGCGCCTATAACGCGATTGGCGAGGCTCTCGGCCAGGCTCCGAAGGATAAGGCAATCAAAGCTTGCACCAGCCTGGTGGAGGGGAAGACGTAGGTTGCGTCCTGTGCAATTCACTTTCGTAACTTCTGCCGGCACAGCAGCCTTGTACGCCAATGTGTATCGAGGTAACTTAAAGAGATGTTCATGAAGTCGAGTAAGGATAGTTTGCTCATCGTGCCTGCGATGTTTCTCGCAGTTAGCTTCGTGCCTTCCACCGCTGTCGCCCAGACAGAACAGAGCGCGCCAAAACCGGCCACACAGGCCGCCCCGCCGACGTCTCCTTCCCGTTACAAGCCAAGCCGGTTCTCGAAGCGCGCCGGTGAGTACTACGGGCTCGTCTGGGGCGTTGACTCTCTTGCAGTGAAGCTGGCGGAATCTGGGGAGGTGGTGAAGTTTACGTACCGCGTCCTCGACGCCAACAAAGCCAAGGTGCTCAACGAAAAAAAGAACGAGCCGTCGTTGATCGACCCGAAGGCCGGGGTCAAGCTGGTGGTTCCGTCCCTGGAGAAGGTCGGGCAACTGCGACAGACCGCCACGCCTGAAGGCGGGAAGGTCTACTGGATGGCGTTCTCCAACAAAGGCCGGCACGTGAAGCGTGGCGACCACGTCATCGTAGTGATTGGACAATTTCGAGCGGACGGGCTCGTAGTCGACTGACCCTGCCCGACGTGCCCAGTCGGCGGCGGTGCTTTGAAAGGGCCGTGGGCCGCTTCCGAGTCTTAGGATTTGGACGCTGGAGATTTGCCCACCCGAACGCCCCTCTCTGACACCTCTGTAGGTTCTCCTGTAAGACAGCAGTCTCAGCAAATAGAAGACCCCCTCCGTTTTCCACACAAGCGCTTCCGTGGCCGCTAGTGTTACCTTATCTTCTCGATTTGTAGAGGAAAGGTGGCGAGCAACCGCATGCGGTTTGTGGCGGCGATTCTTTCTCCTGTGCTGCTGACGTTAGCCTCAGCATTGGCACAACAACCGTACGATTTGGTGATCAAAGGCGGAACCGTAGTCGATCCGCATGACGGGATGCGCGGGGTTCGCGATATCGGCATTCGGGATCACAAAGTTGCGGCGGTAGAGCGCAGTATCCCCACGGGACAGGCTCGGAAAACCATCAACGTCCGCGGGTTGTTTGTGACTCCCGGACTCGTCGACATCCATGCGCACGTCTATGCGGGTACGGGCCTGCGTGGGGCCTACGATGGCGACAACAGCGTCTACCCAGACGGGTTCACGTTTCGCAGCTGCGTAACCACCGTGGCGGATGCCGGTAGTTCGGGCTGGCGCAATTTCCCGGACTTCAAGGACCGGATTATCGACCGCGCCAAAACGCGGGTATTCGCCTTCCTGAACATCATCGGCGGCGGGATGGCCGGCAGAATTCCCGAGCAGAATGTTGAAGACATGGACGCAGAAGCGGCGGCCGCTATGGCCAAGAAATATCAAGAATTGATCGTCGGTATCAAGACGGCTCACTATGAGGGGCCTGAATGGACCGCGGTGGATCGGGCGCTACAGGCGGGCACGCTGGCCGAGATTCCCATCATGGTTGACTTTGGAATCTTCCGGCCCGAGCGTCCTTATCAAGAATTGGTGGGGAAAAAACTGCGCCCCGGTGACATCTCGACCCACATGTACATCGACTACATCCCTATGCTCGATGTCAGTGGCAAGGTGCTTCCCTACCTGTTCGAAGCCAAGCGGCGCGGGGTGGTGTTTGACGTGGGCCACGGAGGCGGAAGTTTTGTCTTTTCGCATGCAGTTCCCGCCGTTCGGCAGGGATTTGTCCCGGACTCCATTTCGAGTGACCTGCATACCGCGAGCATGAATGCCGGGATGAAAGACATGACCAATGTGATGTCGAAGTTCCTGAATATGGGAATGTCTTTGGAGGATGTCATCACGCGCTCCACGTGGAACCCGGCTCATGAGATTAAGCACGAAGAAGTTGGGCGTCTCACAGTCGGGTCTCCCGGCGACGTAGCCGTGTTTCGGGTCGAGAAGGGCAGATTCGGTTTTGTGGATAGCTTGGGCGGGCGCATGGAAGGGCGTCGCAAGCTGGAGTGCGAGCTAACGGTCAGGGATGGTGTGGTCGTATGGGACCTGAACGGGACCTCCCGCGACGATTGGAAGACGGCAGGACCTTTCAAGCCGACTCCGGAATGGGATGGAACTCTTCCGACCAGGCACTAGAATGCTTTCTGCGAACTTGTCGATTGAGATTGAATTTCAGGCAATCTCGTTAGAACCCGATTCTGGTGAATTGAGCGTGCGGTTCACCGCATCAATCAAGGAGCTTCCGCGATGCAACTGAAAGCGATGTGGAACCGTCGCAACTTCCTGACCACCGCAGCTGCCGTCGCGGGATCGATTCTGGCTCCGGTAAGGTTTTTCGGCCGGAATCGCGGGGGCGGAGCAGAGTCGACGGCGATCACCGGGCTCGGCCAATCGGGAAATGTCTACGAAGAACTTGGTGTCACCAGCGTCATCAACTGTCAGGGAACGATGACCATGCTCGGCGGATCGCTCCCTCGGCCTGAACTCGCGGCCGTGATGGCCCAGGCCGGGCGCCACTTCGTGAGCATCCCAGAACTCGAGGTCGGCGCGGGCAAGCGGATCGCTCAGTTGCTGAAATTGCCAGAAGACTACTCGGCCCTGGTCACGTCGGGGGCGGCTGCAGCGATTCAGTCGGGCCTGGCGGGGATCCTCACCGGGGACAATGCGGCGCTCATCCGCCAGCTCCCGGATCTGACGGGGATGAAATCGGAAGTCATCATTCAGAAGTCTCATCGCAACCCGTTTGACCACCAGCTGCGTTCTACCGGGATCAGGTTGGTTGAAATCGAGACGCGCGAGCATCTGCGGAGAGCGATCAGTGACCGCACTGCCATGATGCACTTTACCAATTTTGCGAATGCAGCGGGACAGATCAAAGTCGATGAGTGGGTGAAACTCGCCAAACAGCACAACGTGCCATGTATGAACGATGCCGCGGCTGATACCCCTCCCGTTTCGCATCTGTGGGACTATGCGAATATGGGCTATGACCTGATCACGTTCAGCGGAGGAAAGGCGATTCGCGGACCGCAGTGTGCAGGCTTGCTGATCGGACGCAAGGAGCTCGTAGCCTACGCCCTGTTGAACAATAGTCCGCACGAAGATACTCTCGGGCGCAGTCAAAAAGTCGGGAAGGAAGAGATCGTTGGCATGGTCAAAGCTGTGGAGCTTTACCTGAACGACGACCACGAGGCCCTGGCGAAGGCATGGCAGAACCGCCTGGAAAGCATCGCGCGGCAACTGGCGAAAGCTCCTGGAGTCAGCACATCGTTCTTCACTCCCGACGTCGCGAACCACGTGCCTCACATGCAAATCACCTGGGATTCGGCCCGCATTACGGCGACGCCCAGCCAACTCGCGCAACTTTTGAGAAATTCGAAGCCCTCGGTGGTGATTGCGTCTGGCGAAGACCGGCCCGGACTGGTAATGAATTCATTTATGCTGCAACCTGGAGAGGAAGAGATCGTAGCCAGTCGTTTACTGCAGGTTTTCCGCGAACACGCAGCCTAGCCTCAAGGGATGCATCTCAACGGCGGTCGAAGTTCGCCTTGACGCCGGCAGCTTATTTGTCTAGAACGATGCACGCGGCCAAAAACGATATTCTTGGAGCAATTCCTGGCATTAGACTGTCCGTTGGCGAACATTCCCGAGGGGCGACGCGCTGGATTCAGGAGCCGATTCCGATGAATGAACACCGTATTCGGGTTGTGGCGGTCCTGGTGTTGGCTACTCTCGATTGGACCGTGTCCGGTTGCTTTGCGCAGACCGCGCAGTCTTCGAGCACGCCAGCGTATCTCAATCCTTCGCAACCGATCGCGGTGCGCGTGGACGATCTGATATCACGCATGACGCTCGAGGAAAAGGCGTCCCAACTGGTGAACCAGGCGCGTGCCATTCCGAGGCTGCAGGTTCCTGAATACGACTGGTGGAGCGAGGCGCTACACGGAGTCGCGAGGGCAGGAACCGCCACTGTTTTTCCCGAACCGATCGGGCTCGCGGCGACGTTTGATGATCGCCTCATTCACGAGATGGCGGTGGTCATCGGGACCGAAGCCCGGGCGAAACACAACCAGGCGGTTCGGGCGGGCAGACGCGACATCATGGAAGGGCTCGACTTCTGGTCGCCCAACATTAATATCTTCCGCGATCCGCGTTGGGGGAGAGGGCAGGAAACCTACGGCGAGGATCCGTTCCTCACCGGCCGAATGGGTGTGGCATTCGTGACCGGCCTGCAGGGGGATGATCCGAAGTACTATCGCGTGGTTTCGACCCCGAAGCATTTCGCCGTGCACAGTGGCCCGGAACCCTCCAGGCACAGCATCGATGTAAGAGTTTCCAAGCATGACATGGAGGACACCTATCTCCCCGCGTTTCGCGCCACCGTCACAGAAGGAAAAGCGGGATCGGTGATGTGTGCCTACAACCGGGTCAACGGTGAGCCGGCATGTGCCAATACTTTTCTTCTGGTGGACCAGTTGCGCGGTGCGTGGAAATTTAACGGGTACGTGGTATCCGACTGCGACGCCGTCGTCGACATTTTCAACGGACATCACTTCACGAAGAGCATGGCAGAGGCGGCCGCAGTCTCGCTGAAGAGAGGAATGGACAACGAGTGCGGCGATTTCTTCACCAAGGCCACCAGCAATTCTGACTACGTGAAGTATCTGGACGCGGTGAAACAGGGAATTCTGACCGAAAAGGAAATCGACGTCGCTTTGAAACGTTCGTTCACTGCGCGTTTCCGCTTGGGAGTGTTTGATCCTCCGGCGATGGTGCCGTACGCCTTGACACCGGACTCGGAAATTGACAGTCAAGCTCACCGCGAACTGGCGTTGAAGACAGCGCGCGAGTCGATCGTGCTATTGAAGAACGACGGCATATTGCCGCTTGGTCCGCAAATAAAGAGGATTGCCGTCGTCGGGCCCTTGGCTGAATCCGGCACTGTATTGCTGGGCAACTACAACGGCACGCCTTCCCGCTCGACTACGGCACTGGAGGGCATTCGTAGGCAGTTTCCCGGCGCGGAAATTACGTTTGTGCCGGGAATGAATTTCCTGAGGACGGAAACGCTGATGCCGACGTCGGCGCTCTCAACTCCTGACGGGCAGTCCGGGCTCAAGGGAGAGTATTTCGCGGAGAAAGATTTTGAAGGCACGCCATTGGTTCGTTTGGACGCAGCGGCAAATCTCCAAGTCCTGAACCCTGAGGCGGCAGCCTTGACGCCACCCCCTGGGATGAAGAACTTCTCGGTGCGATGGACTGGATTTGTGACGCCGGAGGAATCGGGCAGCTACCAGATCGGGGTGGTGGGCTCGATGAACCGGCTCTGGGTGGATGGCAAGCTTGTCGTGGATGACTTCGTCCTTCACGATCCCAAGCCCACGACCGTCACGATGCGGCTGGAAAAAGGACATCGGTACCCGTTGAAACTCGAGTATGGGCAAGGCGGCGTTGGCACGAAGTTGGTATGGCTGCCCGCGATTGCCGACCCAATTTCTCAGGCGATTTCGGCTGCGAAGGCTGCCGACCTCACCATCGCGGTGGTCGGTATCACTTCCCAACTGGAAGGCGAGGAAATGAAAGTCGAAGTGTCCGGCTTTCAGGGAGGCGACCGCACGAGCCTCGACCTGCCACGAGAGGAAGAAGACCTTCTGAAAGCACTCGGCGAGACTGGGAAGCCGTTCGTGGTGGTGCTCATGAACGGCAGCGCTCTTTCGGTGAACTGGGCCGACCAGCATGCGAACGCGATTCTCGATGCCTGGTATCCGGGAGAGGAAGGGGGAACAGCCATTGCCCAGACGTTGGCCGGGGTAAGTAATCCGGCGGGCCGGTTGCCCGTGACCTTTTACAAGAGCACGCAACAGTTACCGGCCTTCGAAGATTATTCCATGAAGAACCGGACCTATCGCTATTTCGACGGGCAACCGCTTTACCCCTTCGGCTATGGCCTGAGCTACTCGAAATTCGAGTACACCAATCTGAAAGTTACCACCGCCGAACTAAACGCGGGCGATTCGCTTCAGGTGGAAGTCGACATCAAGAACGCGGGCGAGAGGGAAGGGGACGAGGTCGCGGAGCTGTATCTGAGTTTCCCGAAATTACCAGGAACCCCGTTGCGCGCTCTGCGCGGTTTCAAGCGCGTTCACCTGGCCCCCGGAAGCGTGCAGCACGTAAGCTTCTCGCTAGAAGCGCGCGAATTGAGTCACGTAAATGCCGCTGGAGACCGAATCGTGGCAGCGGGAGCGTACCAGGTCAGCGTGGGGGGAGGCCAGCCGGGGACAGTCGCGCCAGGCGTCCAGGCAGCGTTCTCGGTTCGCGGCAAACAGAAGCTGCCGGAATAAAACCTGCTGATCATCGAGGGGTCCGGGTCAGCGGATGAAGCGGTTCCGCAGGTCAGGCCCCATGAAGCAGGTGCGGTCGCCGCGCTCAATGCGAGTCGCGAGGGACCCGCGCCCCACTGCGGCCGACGAGGAAATCCAGGTCCGCTCCCTGATGCGCCTGCAGGACGTGCTCGACATAGAGCCTTTCCCAGCCGCGTTCTGGTAGTGGAGGGGGAGTCCACTGGGCGCGTCGTGCCGCCAGGGTCGCGTCATTGACTTCCACGCGAACGGCGCGCTGCGCGACATCGAGCGCAACCGCGTCGCCGGACTCGACAAGCGCCAGAGGGCCACCTGCTGCCGCCTCCGGCGATGCATGTAGAACAACCGTCCCATAGGCGGTCCCGCTCATGCGCGCATCGGAAATCCTCACCATGTCGGTAATCCCCTTGCGCAGGATTTTTGGAGGCAAGGGCATGTTGCCGACCTCAGCCATCCCCGGGTAACCACGCGGGCCGCAGTTTTTGAGAACCAGCACGCAGTGCTCATCGACGTCGAGAGCATCATCGTTGATGCGAGCGTGAAAATCCTCGATCGTTTCGAAGACTACAGCTCGCCCTCGATGCTGTAACAAGTGCGGACTCGCCGCCGACAGCTTGATTACGGCCCCATTGGGTGCGAGGTTCCCTCGCAGCACGGTAATGCCAGCGGCCGCCTTGAACGGTTCGGCGAACTCATGAATGACATCACGATTCCAACAGGGTGCGTCCACCACGTTTTCCCAGATGGACCGTCCGTTCACCGTCAACGCGTCACGATTAAGCGCTCCAGCTTCGCCCAGTTCGCGGAGGACAGCGGGAATCCCGCCTGCGTAGAAGAAATCTTCCATCAGGTACTTTCCCGAAGGCTGAATGTTCACCAGACAGGGTAACCCGGAGCCGAGACGGTCAAAATCGTCGAGACAGAGGGGCACACCGATGCGGCCGGCGAGCGCGATCAGGTGGATCACGGCGTTCGTGGACCCACCAATCGCGGCATTCGCGCGAATCGCATTCTCGAAGGCTTGTCGAGTCAGGATGCGCGAGATACAGAGGTCGTCCTTGACCATTTGCACGATGCGACGGCCCGTCAGCTGCGCCAAAGTATTGCGGCGAGCATCGACGGCGGGGATTGCCGCGTTCCCGGGCAAGCTCATCCCCAGAGATTCCACCATGCTGGCCATGGTTGAGGCCGTGCCCATCGTCATGCAGTGGCCCTTGGACCGGTGCATGCAGCTCTCGGCTTCGAAAAAAGTCTCGAGCTTCATTTCGCCGGAGCGGACCTGCTCATTCATCTGCCAGACGCCGGTTCCCGACCCCAGGTCGCGGCCCTGGAACTTTCCAGAGAGCATGGGACCGCCCGAAACACCGATGCTAGGCAGATCGCATGACGCCGCCCCCATCAGTAGCGATGGCGTGGTTTTGTCGCAGCCCATGAGCAGGACAACGCCGTCGATCGGGTTGCCCCGTATGGATTCCTCAACATCCATGCTGGCGAGGTTGCGGAAGAGCATCGCGGTAGGACGCAGCACGCTCTCGCCAAGCGACATGACGGGAAATTCGAGGGGGAAGCCGCCCGCTTCCCAGACACCACGCTTGACGTACTCGGCAATCTCGCGGAAATGGGTGTTGCACGGCGTGAGCTCCGACCACGTGTTGCAGATTCCGATGACTGGGCGTCCGTCGAACAAATCGTGCGGCCAGCCCTGGTTTTTCATCCAACTTCGGTAGAGGAAGCCGTTCTTGTCCTGGCGTCCGAACCACGCCTGACTGCGCAATATCTTCATTCGACCATCCCTGATTGGTGTTGTTTTCCCGGCAGCCCACTATAAAGCTTCGCAAGCCCATCAAACCACCGAGTAAACGTAATCTTGCGAACCAGAATTCCGACCATGAACGAGCTGATGTGGCAGACATTCATAACCAGAGTAAACGATTACTATTATGCGCTATAATGGCGCCTCCCAAAACTGGCCGCAGAGAAGCACGGGGTCGGCGAGGCGCATTCGTTTTTTCACTAGAATAATCAGCTTGAGGAAGAGACCCTTGCGACGCTGGCGAATTGCAGCCCTGGTGAGCGTTGCGATCGCAATCAGTTATCTCGACCGCCAGACCCTCCCCATCGCCATCAGTGCGATCGGGAAAGACATCCCACTCTCGAACCAGCAGTTCTCAATCCTGCAGTCGGCCTTCCTTGTCTCGTATGCGTTGATGTACGCGGGAGGCGGCAAGCTTTCGGATGCTCTGGGCACGCGTCGTAGTTTCATCGTCATCATGGTCTTCTGGTCGCTGGCTTGTGCGAGCCACGCGCTGGCAGCAAATTTCGCGATGCTCGCAGTCAGCCGTCTGCTCCTCGGCCTGGGAGAGGGAGGCGGTTTTCCGGCGGCCACCCGAGCCGTCGCGGAATGGTTTCCCGTAGGGCAAAGCGCGACGGCGATGGGCATCATTAACGCCGGCACAGCCGTCGGTGGCGTGGTCGCGCCGCCGCTGATCGCGATCATTTTGAGCTTTACAGGCTGGCGGTGGATCTTTGTGATCACCGGATGTATCGGCCTGGCTTGGACCGCATGGTGGAGTCGAACGTATTCTGCACCCGAACCACCGCCTGATGGTGACGGTGAGGGGGTTGAAGCAGAGGTTCCGGCAGGATTGCGTAAGTCTGGACCAGACGTGCGTTGGATTGAATTACTCCGATTCCGCGAGTGCTGGGGGCTGGTGGGAGCGAAGTTTTTGAGCGATGCGGCCTGGTACTTCTACCTTTTCTGGATGCCCAAGTACCTGTACGATGCTCGCGGTTTCAACATTAAAGCGGTCGGTACGTTCGCCTGGATTCCCTATGCGGCGGCTGGCGTGGGATGCTTGTTGGGTGGCTGGTTCTCGAGCTATCTGATTCGCCGCGAACTCTCGGTTGGAGTGGCTAGAAAGCTGGGGCTCGGACTCAGCGCTGCAGTCATGCCGCTGATCATTCTGGTCCCTCACGTCGCCGTATCGTGGGCGATCGTGATCTTCAGCCTGGCATATTTTGGCCAGCAATCCTGGTCCACGTTAGTCATGGTCCTACCGACCGATTTGTTTCCGCGCCGCGTGGTGGGTTCCGTTGCTGGGCTGGTTGGTTTCGGCGGAGCCATGGGTGGAATTGCATTCGGGCAGCTGGTCGGTTATTTGTTGGACCGCGGCTTCGGCTACGGCGTCGTTTTCAACCTGGCAGGAATGTTTCATTTGATTGCCTTCCTGGTCATCCTGCTTGCCATTCCTTCGGTCCAGCCGTTGAGTCTGGAGCGGAGTTTGAGCTATGAGGGAGCTCGATGAAGATCAAAGAAATCCGTACGCGGGTGGTGAGGTGGCGTGGCAAGACGGTCCCGCTACCGCCTCACTTCTGCACCAACCCGATGGATCTGCTGCAAATGCCAGCAGCGTCCATGGGTACCTTTACCTTCCACGGATGGCTCATCGTCGAGGTTTTTACCGATGATGGGCTGGTTGGAATCGGCAACGCGGCACTGGCGCCCCAGGTCACGAAGCAGACCATCGACCTCTATCTGAAACCTCTGTTGATCGGCCAGAATCCCTGGGATACCGAATTTCTTTGGCAGCACATGTACCGCAAGACCATGGCATTCGGCCGAAAGGGAATTGGTATGGCCGCGATCAGCGCGCTCGACATCGCGCTCTGGGATGTTCTCGGCAAGTCGGCAAAGCAACCGCTGTATCGTCTGCTGGGAGGCAGGACCAAGCCCCGCGTTCCCGTGTACGCGAGTCGCCTTTACAGCGTAGAACTGAGCGCACTTGCTGCCGAAGCCAACCGGTACAAGGAGGAAGGCTACAAGGCAATGAAGCTACGCTTTGGCTGGGGACCAACGGACGGCGCTGAGGGCATCGAAAAGAATCTCGACTTGGTTCGCACAGTGCGCGCCACCGTGGGTGACAGCATCGACGTGATGGCAGATGCCTACATGGGGTGGACGCTGGACTATGCCAAGCGAATGCTTCCTCGCCTCGAGCCTTTCCACCTGCGCTGGCTTGAAGAGCCGGTGATTCCGGATGACGTCCATGGCTATGCTGAGTTGAAGTCATACGGACGCATTCCGATCGCCGGCGGTGAGCACGAGTTCACTGTGTACGGTTTTCGCGACCTGTTGCAAGCTGGCGCGCTCGACTACATTCAGTTTGATACGAATCGTGTGGGAGGCATCACGCAAGCGCGCAAGATCGCCGCGCTGGCAGAAGCACATTCGGTGCCGGTCATCCCTCATGCTGGGCAGATGCACAACTATCACGTGGTCATGGCCAGCCTGAATTCCCCGATGGCCGAATACTTTCCCATCGTCGACGTGGAAGTCGGCAACGAGTTGTTCTGGTACATCTTTGAGGGCGAGCCAAGGGCCAAGGACGGCTTCATCGATCTCGACGAGAACGTTCCCGGCCTTGGGCTGACGATCAACGAGCATGCACTGCAGAACTTCGAGGTGATCGAATGAGCGTCCGGGAAGAAGCCAAGACGCGGCTGGTTCAGATCAAGAAGGGCTTGGTGCGGCGTGTGGCCCTGGTGCAGGAACCGCATCTTCGTCTGCTGGATGGTTGCAGTTCGGTTTACGAATTGACAAATTTTGCAGTGGCTGCCAACGCAAGACTGAGCAAAGCGGTGGAACAGAGAGCCACCGGGCAAACGCTAGACTACGACGACGTGTACAAGGGCCAATCGGAATGGCATCTGCTTCCCCCCATCGATCATCCCGACGAGGCAGCGCGATGCCTGGTCTCAGGAACTGGGCTGACTCACTTGGGCAGCGCGCGTGACCGTCAAGCGATGCACGCCTCCAGCGAGGCAGAGACGGACAGTATGCGGATGTTCCGCTGGGGTGTAGAAGGTGGGCGTCCTGCGCCGGGCAATATCGGAATTCCTCCCGAGTGGTTTTACAAAGGGACGGGCGCTCTCCTGCATGCACACGGAGACCCACTGGAGGTTCCCGCATACGCCGAGGACGGCGGCGAAGAAGGCGAAATCGCCGGCATCTACGTGGTTGCCCCGAACGGGGCGCCATATCGCGTTGGGATGGCTTCTGGCAACGAGTTTTCGGACCACCGCTTTGAGAAGCGGAATTATCTCAACCTCGCAGGCTCAAAGCTCCGAACCTGTTCCCTCGGCCCCGAACTGGTGGTGGATCCCCAATTCGAGTCCGTGCCGGTAGAAGTGAAAGTCGAGCGCGGCGGGACCGTGCTGTGGGCGAAGACCTTCCGAACCGGTGAGAAAGAGATGTGTCATAGCCTCGAAAACCTCGAACACCATCACTTCAAGTTTGAAGGGCACCGCCGCCCCGGAGACGTGCATGTACATTTCTTCGGGACCGATTGCCTGAGCTTCGGCGACGGCGTTCACCTGGAAGATGGCGATGTGATGCAGATTAGGCCCGAAGGCTTTGGGCGTCCGCTGCGCAATCCCCTGCGGGTTGCGGCGGGAACGCCGAGTCTGGTTAAGGTGATTTCCTTATGAGTGAAGCGACGACGAGACCGCGGGTGGCGATTCTTGGACTTGGCACGATGGGAGCGGGCATGGCGCGGCGCCTTGCCGCTGCGAATTTTCCCCTGACTGTCTATAACCGCACCTCCGAAAAGGCCGCGCCATTCTCGAAGCTGGGAGCGTTCGTGGCGGGCACTCCCCGAGAGGCAGCGTCGCGAGCCGAGGTCGTTCTGAGCATGGTCTCGGATGACGACTCGTCGCGAAGGGTCTGGCAGGGTAATGATGGGGCGCTGGCGGGCGCCGCCCCGGGTACGGTCCTGCTCGAATCAAGCACGCTCACGGTGGCCTGGGTTCGGGAACTTGGCGCGGAGGCTCAACGGGGTGGGTGCGAATTGCTTGATGCCCCGGTTATGGGTACAAAGCCTCACGCCGAGTCAGGGGAATTGCTCTTTTTGGTGGGAGGATCGGCCCCGGCCCTCGCGGTCGCCCGGTCCGTGCTCGCCGTGCTCGGTCGCGACGTCATACATCTCGGCCCGAGCGGAAGCGGATCGTATATGAAGCTGATCAATAACTTCGTCTGCGGAGTTCAAGGGGCGTCTTTTGCGGAGGCTTTGGCCCTGATCGACGCCTCGGGCCTCGACAGTGAGAAAGCCATGTCCATTTTGATTAATGGTGCGCCGGGTAGCCCATTGGTGAAGAGATTGTGGGACTGCCTGAACACGCGTGATCTCGTCCCGAACTTCCTCTTGAGCCTGATGGCCAAGGACCTGCGTTATGCGCAAGAAGAAGCGTCACGCTGCGGACTGCAACTTGAGACTGTGGCGTCCGCACTAGGTGTATTTCAACGTGCCATCGCGAAAGGCCTCGGACAAGAGGATGTCTCCGCGGTGCTCAAATCGCTCCGGCGTGCATGAACGATTGAGTGATGTTTTCGCCTAAAAGCTACTTGGCTTCGGTGAGAACCTCAACACCATAAGGCACGAGGTCAACCGAATCGGTCGTGCCCTTGTGCAGCCACGCCTTCATCGTACGTGGAAGCGCAATGTGCTGGTTGTCCTTGTTGAAATTGATCAGCACAAAAGTCTGCTGGTAGTCGCCGCTTCTGCGCGAGACCTCCACTCCATCCGGAACAGGGCCGAATGCCGGGGTGACGCCGCTCTGCTTGACCATCCAGTCGATGGCGGTTGCGATCAGCTTGTCGTCAAGCACCGCGCCGATGTAGGTGATTTGGCCTTTGCCGTAGGCACGCGAAACGACTGCTGGCTGGTCGTCCAGCCAGCCATTGCTCTTGCCGTAACGCATCAAGACATGGGTGTCGGGTGACGATGTTTTCATCTGTTCCGCCCACAGCGCAGCCTGTCCCTTTCCCCATTCCCCCGCCACCGGAACATCCTGGTCGAGGGCGTAGTACTGCTCAACGCGACCGCCAAGTGGCTCGGTCAGATATCCGGGTTGCCGCTGTGGAAGAAGGGAATTGAACTGGTCCTTCATCCCGGAGCGCGGGCCCAGCACCAGATGGCCCCCGCCTTTCACGTACCCAAGAAGATGTTCTGCCAGGTCTTGCGGGATCAAATTCAGATCGGGCGCGACGACAAGCTTGTACCGATCCAGGGGCCCATACGGATTCACCACGTCGATTGCCTGCGCTGCGCGCCGCAGGCCGTGGTAGTAGCTCTTCAGAATCGCGATCTGGTCGTACTTTTGGTTGTGTTTCTGAGAGTCGATCGCCCAGCGGCTGTCGTAGGAGAACAATAACGCAACCTGAGACACAACGGTGGTACCTCGAAAGACGCTTTCAGCGGCAGTGAAGTCCGCTGCAGTCTGCTGGACTTCCTGGTAGAAGGGAACGGGGGTGCCGTCGGGGCCAACCAGTACACCGTGATATTGCTCTTGCCCGTTCAACGCACTGCGCCATTGCCAGTATCCGACCTCATCGGCGCCATGGGCCACCGCCTGCCAGGCCATCGCGCGCGCCTCGCCCGGGTACAAGAAGTTGTTGATCGAGTGCCAATTGACTGCACCAGGCTGCGTTTCCATCACCCAGAAATTCTCGCGCTTGAAGCCGCGCGTGAGGTCATGGGTTAGAGCGTTGCGATCCGGATCGACATGTCCCATGCCAACGTAGTCGTCCCACGAAGCGAAGGTAAGTGGCTGGGTGATCGTGTAGTGGTCGAACCTGTCGAAAAAGCCCATCAGATTCGTGGTGATGAACTGCCGCGGATCGGAATGCTCGCGGATTACGGCAATCTGGTTCTCCTGGTAATCCTTCCAGGTGTCAGAAATGAACCGCTTCCAGTCAAGCATCAGGCCAGGGTTGTGCCCGCCCACGGGGATCGGAATCTCATTCCAGTCGTCGTAGGTCTGACTCCAGTACGCGGTAGTCCATTCCGTATTTAGGTTCTGGAGTGTCTTGTACTTGGCGCGCAACCAGTCTTGAAATTGTTTGCGAGTCATGTCGTCATACGACACCTCGCTGTACTCGTTGTCGATCTGCCAACCCACGACGTTGGGATTGTGTCCGAAACGGACGGCCATCTGCTCGGCAATCTTGCGGCAGAACTCGCGATAGCGGGTGGAACTAAACGAGCCCTGAGCGCGATTGCCGTGCGTAGCCCGTTGCCCGTTCGATTCGATTCGCAGCGTCTCGGGATACCTTTGCGTGAGCCAGGCCGGCGGCGCGGCAGTTGGCGTCCCAAGGACCGATACGACGTGATGCTTGGCCGCGAGTTCGATCGCTCGATCGAGCCAGGCGAAGTCATAATGGCCCTCCGAGGGTTCCATGGTGCTCCAGGCAAACTCCGCAATGCGCGCCACCTTGATGTTGGCCGCCTGCATAAGTTTCAGGTCTTCTTCCCAGCGGGATTCCGGCCACTGTTCCGGATACCATGCGACCCCAACCAGAATGCTGTCTTGCCCTGGCAACTGCGTCGGAGGACTTGAAGAAGCGGGCACGCCTGCCTGGGCGGTAACGACGGCGCAGAAGACTGCCAGCGCCAAGATTGCTGTGAACGAGCGCCATGAGGCCAAAGGTCTTACCTCCTTAAGTTGTGAAGATTACGGTGCGACGGTTTTCTGACTCCCGGAATACTCCACGATCTTGTCGGGCTGGTCCTCACGGCCAACTCCGGCGCCGTGATTTTCACCGACAAACACCACTCTGAATGTTCGAGTCCGCAACATGTCCGGGAACGTGCCATGGCGATCGCCAATGGTCAGTGTTTGCTTGGCATCGTCCCAGTGCAAGGGGATGGTGGAATACGCGCCTTTCTCGTAGGCGTAGGTGTCGTTTTCATCGTCGTATAGCGTGAAGTCGCCATCGGCTCCCCGATATACGCGCAATTCAATTGGATCTTCCGGCTTTTCGGTCGACCACTCCATCTCAGGTCCCATAGGGAGAATCGATCCGGCGCGCACATATAAGGGAAGTCGGTCGATTGGGGCGGGTGCGTCAATGGCCCGGCCACCTTCCAGTGATGTTCCGTCCCAAAAGCTGTACCACTTGGCTTGTGGTAGGTACACGCTCCGGGCATTCGCCGCCGGTTCCGTCACCGGGTTGACTAGGAATGCCGGGCCGTACATGAACTGGTCGCCGATGTTGTCGGCCTGCACATCCGTGCGAAAGTCCATGACGAGCGGCCGCATGGGCGTGTACCCCTCGCTGGTGGTCCTCCAGGCAAGGGAATAAACATAAGGTAGCAAGCGGTAGCGCAACCGGTCGAAGCTGACGAGAATCTTCTGCGCGTCGGGACCATACGACCAGAGTTCATTCTCGTCAGGATGGCGCGTTCCGTGAACCCGCAAGATTGGATTGAACGTGCCGAACTGGAACCAGCGGATGAACAGCTCGCGGAAGGCGGGGTCGGTCGGGTTTCCGAACACGAAGCCGCCGATGTCGGTCGTCCAGTAGGGTATGCCGGACAACGCCATGTTCAAGCCCGCGGGAATCTGCCGCCGGAAACTGAAGAAGTCGGAATTGATGTCGCCGGACCACGTCGTGACGCCATTCCGCTGCGCTCCCGCGAAGGCAGAGCGGGACAGGATGAAAACCCGCTTCTTATCCGACGCGCCGCGCTGGCCGTCGTAGACCGCGCCGGTCGTCGCCAGCGGAAACAGATTCACGTAGCGGTCACCGCTGCCGATCGCAAGTTTCTTGCCGAGCAGAATGTTCTCTTCCTGCCCTTCGGTCTCCGGTTCCGTCGTGTCAAGCCACCAGGCGTCGATGCCGATATCGAACAGAGCCTTCTCCATTAGGTTCCAGTAATACTTGCGAGCTTCCGGATCGGTGGCGTCGTACACGGCCATGCCGGCGGTGTGATAGGGAGGCTTCGCAAATTTGAATTTGTCGACGAACCAGCCACGCTTGTCCATGTCGTCATAAACGGCAGATCCCGGTTCGAAGAAAGGCCAGACCGAGATCATCAGGTGGAAATGCTCGGCGTGCAGTTGTTGCACCATCCCTTTTGGGTCGGGATAGTTCTTGTTGAATACGTGCTCACCTTTGTGGTTCCACCAAAACCAGTCCTGCACGATGTCGTCGACGGGAATGTGCAGCTCGCGATATTTGTGAGCTACCGCAAGAATTTCATCCTGCGACTTGTAGCGGTTCTTGCACTGCCAGAAACCATAAGCCCACTTCCCGAACATCGGCGCCTGACCAGTCAGATCGCGGTAGGCAGCAATGATTTTGTCGAAGTCGGGACCGTAGAAGAAGTAATAATCTATGACATCGGCGACTTCCGAACTGATGTAGAGGTAGTTCGCGAAGCGGTTGTTGAAGCGGCTTCGCGCCGTGCTGTTCCAGAAAATGCCATAGCCGTTACTTGAGAGCAGGAGCGGTACGGAAATATTCGTGTTGTCCTGCGAGATGTCGACCGACTCGCCACGATAGTTCCACACTCCTGCCTGGTGCTGACCCAAACCGTACAGAGCCTCGTGCGAACCGTAGATGTTTACGAAGGACTCGGCACGATAGGTGTTCTCCCCATTCACGTTGACCGGGGTCATCTTTCTGGAAGCTTCCTCGACGATTGGTTTGCCGTCGGCATCCTGATAGGTAATCGCGCCGTCCTGGCGGGTGACCTTTACCTTCATGCGCGAAGTCGTGATCGTGGTGGCATCGTTCGTCGATGTCAGGGTCCACTTGCTGGCGGGCCAACTGGGTTTCAGCACTACATATTGGTGCTGATTTGGAAACGAAGAAGTCGGTGCGTAGAGAACACGAATGATCGAGTCAGTGCATACCTGGACATTGAGCAAGCCGGTTTGCATTTTGAATAGAACGCCATCGCTTTGCTGCTCGACACCGGTGACGGGGTTCATCGGAGCCCATTGAGCGTGAGCGGCCAGGTTCAAGGTCAGGACCAGGCCGAGGACGACGGCGGCATAGTTTCTTGTCATGAATGAGGTCCAGTGCGCCCAAATGATATCTGGGCAATTTTCGCCAGTGCGGAACGCACCGAGAGTTTACTTTAAGGGTCACGGTGCCGGTCGAAAATTCGAGGTTTCCCCTGTGTCCGGACCGCCCATTTTGGGTCCCTATTGGCGCAGATTGCACGGATGCGGGGATTCACGCTTCGTTTCACTAGCGCCCGCTGCTATCCGTGTAAAAGTATGTAAAACTGGGAAAAATCATGATGCCTACTTTAGACTAGAAGCGTCTCAATAGAAGGACTATCGCAGTCGCGGCCCTTGAGATACTCGTTCTTGTGTCGCCGATAGAACTCGGGCAGCGCGCGGCGATCTTAGGGGGCGGTCGGGGCGTGCTTTTCTCCAAAACGAAAGAGTTTATGAACCGATATCCTCATCCATATTTGCGCACGATCTCTCTGCTCATTCTTGCCCTGGCAGTCCTCGGCGTTCTCTGTAGCTGCGGAGGCTCCGCCACAAAGTCCGCTCAGGCGGGTGTTGGCCCCCAGGCGATTCCAGTAGCGGTCGCCGCTGCGGAGCGCCGGGATGTGCCGGTTTACCAATCCGGGCTGGGGAGTGTTCAGGCCTCCAATACCGTCAGCTTGAAGAGCCGTGTCGATGGCCAGATCGTGCAGATTGCGTTTAAGGAAGGCCAGAATGTTAAGCAAGGAGATCTGCTGATCGTCATTGATCCGCGTCCTTATCAGGTCCAGTTGGAACAGGCGCAGGCCGCGTTGGCTCGCGACCAGGCCCAGTTGAAGAATGCCCAACTCGACTACGACCGCTACCAGGGACTTGTGAAGGAAGGGGTCATCCCCCAGCAACAGTTCGACGCGCAGAAGGCGCTGGTCGCGCAACTGCAAGGAACGATTCAAGCCGATCAGGCGACCATCGATAACGCCAAGCTGCAGTTGGTGTACACGCGAATCCTGGCACCGGTGAGCGGCCGTATTGGGCTTCGCCTGGTGGACATCGGCAACATGGTGCACGCCGCCGATACAAATCCCTTGCTCGTGGTGACGCAGCTGCAGCCCATCGCCGTGGTCTTTACGCTTCCGGAAGATGCGCTTCCCAACGTTGCGCAGCACATGAGGAAAGGCACGCTGCAGGTGGATGCCTACAGCCGTGACGACATCACCCAGCTTGCGACCGGTAAGCTGCTGACCATTGACAACCAGATCGATCAGACCACTGGCACCGGTAAGCTGAAAGCGATGTTTGATAACGCTGACAACGCCCTTTGGCCCAACCAGTTCGTGAATGCTCACTTGTTGTTAGAGACGCGCAAAGGGATCATCGTCGTGCCGGCGGCCGCGATTCAGCAAGGCCCGCAGGGAAGCGGGTTCACATACGTGGTGAAGGCGGACAAGACGGTGGAGGTTCGACCGGTGAAGGTTGCCTTCAGCCAGGCAAACCTGAGCGCGATCGATTCTGGGCTTTCGCCCGGAGACTTGGTGGTTACTGACGGGCAGGACAAGTTGCAGGCCGGCAGCCTGGTTGACCCACACACCTCGACCGCTGCGCCTTCCGGAAAGCCGGCGCAGCCTTCAGGAACCGTAGGGCAATGAGTCCTTCCCGCTTATTCATTCTTCGGCCCGTCGCGACGACGCTTCTGATGGTCGGTCTGCTCCTGGTCGGACTCGTGGCCTACAAACAACTTCCGGTCTCCGCTCTGCCCGAGGTGGACTATCCGACCATCCAGGTCGTCACCTTTTACCCCGGAGCAGATTCCGAGGTCATGGCGTCCTCCGTTACCGCTCCCCTCGAGCGCCAGTTCGGACAGGTCCCCGGACTGAGCCAAATGACTTCCACGAGTTCGTTTGGCAGTTCGCTGATCATTCTCCAGTTCAATCTGGATCAGAACATCGATGTTGCCGAACAGCAGGTGCAGGCAGCGATTAATGCCGGCACCACCTACCTGCCGAAGGATCTGCCCAACCCACCGATCTACAGTAAGGTGAATCCCGCCGATTCCCCGATTCTTACGCTGGCTCTGACCTCCGCTACGCTGCCCCTGACGAAAGTGGAAGATCTGGCAGATACGACCCTGGCTCAAAAAATCTCCCAGTTGCCGGGCGTGGGATTGGTGTCGATCAGCGGTGGACAAAAGCCGGCAGTGCGGATTCAGGCGAATCCCACGGCGCTGGCTTCGTACGGGCTTAGCTTGGAGGATCTGCGCACGGTCCTGGGGCAGGCAAACGTAGATCAGGCCAAGGGAGTGCTGGATGGTCCGCGTCAATCGTACACGATCGACGCGAATGACCAGCTATTTTCTAGTGCTCAGTATCGAGATGTCATTGTGGCGTCGAAGAACGGCGCACCGGTCAGGCTGAGCGACGTTGCCCACGTGATCGACGGCGCCGAGAACGCCCGCCAAGCCGCATGGATGGCGGACAAATCTGGAGGCAGTGGATCAGCCAGTCAGGGGAAGCTGGTTCCGGCGGTGATCGTCAACATCCAGCGCCAGCCCGGTGCCAACATCATCAGTGTTGCCGACAGGATCAAGAAGCTGTTGCCACGCCTGCAATCTTCCCTGCCATCATCGATTCGTCTGGCCATCTTGACGGACCGGACGCAAACGATTCGCGCTTCGGTCGACGATGTACAGTTCGAGATGCTGCTCACCATCGGCCTGGTGGTCATGGTGATTTTCCTTTTCTTGCGCAACTTGCCCGCGACAGTCATTCCCAGCGTAGCCGTCCCGTTGTCGCTGGTCGGCACATTTGGCGTGATGTATTTGCTGGGGTACAGCCTGAACAACCTCACGCTTATGGCGCTGACCATCTCTACGGGTTTCGTTGTGGACGATGCCATCGTCATGATTGAAAACATCGACCGCTACCTGGAGGAGGGCGACACGCCCCTGGACGCTGCTTTAAAGGGAGCTGGACAAATCGGATTCACCATCGTCTCCCTGACCGTTTCGCTAATCGCGGTGTTGATTCCGCTTCTGTTCATGGGCGATGTGGTGGGGCGCCTGTTCCGCGAGTTCGCGGTGACGCTCGCGGTGACGATTCTGGTTTCGGCGGTCGTTTCGCTCACTCTCACGCCCATGATGTGCGCGAAGCTGCTGAAGACTCGGGCAAGCTCCCATCACGGAAGCTTTTACGAGGCCTCGGAAAGGCTTTACCAGCGTGTGATCGACCGCTACGGCGCTACTCTGCAATGGGTGCTCAAACATCAGACGACGACCCTCGTAGTCACGGTTGCGACGCTGGTATTCACCATCCTCCTATTCCTGTACGTCCCGAAGGGTTTTTTCCCAGTGCAGGACACGGGCGTAATCCTTGGCATCTCAGACGCCCCGCAGACCGTCTCTTTCGATGCCATGGCGTTGCGCCAGCAGGCACTGGCACAGGTGATACTCAAAGATCCTGCCGTCGACAGCCTGTCCTCGTTCATAGGAGTTGACGGCGTCAACACCACGCCGAACAGCGGCCGTATTCAGATCAACCTCAAATCGCGGAGCCAGCGAAAGGAAAATGCTTCCCAAGTAATCCGTCGCTTGCAGCCCGAGTTGGCCAAGGTGGAAGGCATCACCCTGTACATGCAGGCCGTGCAGGATCTGACGGTCGAAGACCGCGTCAGTCGCACGCAATTCCAATACTCGCTTGAGTCCGCGGATGTGAACGACCTGAACACCTGGGTGCCGCACCTTCTGGATAAACTGCATGCCCTGCCAGAACTTCAAGACGTGGCAAGTGACCAGCTGACCAATGGTCTTAAGGCCGACCTCGTGATCGATCGCGACACGGCCTCCCGCCTGGGAATTCTGCCGCAGGCGATCGATGACACGCTCTACGATGCGTTTGGCCAAAGACAGGTTTCAACGATCTTTACGCAATTGAACCAGTATCACGTAGTGCTGGAGGCGGATCCAAGTTTTCAGCAGTCCCCTGATTCGCTGAAGAATATTTACGTGCACTCCTCCAGTGGCTCCCAGGTTCCGCTGTCGGCGTTCACTCACTTCCAGCCTTCGAACGCCCTCCTGGCCATCAATCATCAGGGACAATTCCCGGTGGTGACTCTCTCCTTCAACCTGGCCCCGGGAGTTTCGCTGGGGGAGGCGACCAAGGCGATCGAGCAAGCCGAGCAGGCCATTAACCTGCCGGCTAGTATCCATACCAGCTTTCAAGGGACGGCAGCTGCTTTCCGAAACTCGCTTTCCTCCGAGCCCTACCTGATCCTGGCGGCACTGGTCACGGTATACATCGTTTTGGGTGTGCTCTATGAGAGCTACATCCATCCCATCACGATTCTATCTACACTGCCCTCGGCGGGTGTGGGCGCGATTCTGGCGCTACTGCTGACGCGAAACGATTTCAACGTGATTGCTCTCATCGGCATCATTTTGCTGATCGGTATCGTGAAGAAGAACGCCATCATGATGATCGACTTCGCGCTCGAGGCAGAGCGCGGAGAAGGAAAGCCTCCCGAAGAAGCCATTTACCAGGCCTGTTTATTGCGTTTCCGTCCCATCATGATGACGACGATGGCGGCTTTACTCGGTGGTCTGCCTCTTGCCCTAACGTCCGGTACCGGTGCGGAACTGCGAAATCCTTTGGGCATCACGATCGTTGGCGGTCTCCTCTTGAGCCAGCTCTTAACGCTGTATACGACTCCCGTGGTTTATCTCGCGTTCGACCGTCTGGGCAAGCGGTTCGCGCGATTCCGGGTCGGCAATCCGATCGAGGAACCTGTGGTCGTGGAGTAGATCATGAATATCTCTGCTCCCTTCATCCGGCGACCGATCGGGACGACGCTCCTTACCATCGCACTGCTCTTATCCGGCGCGCTGGCTTTCCAGTTCTTGCCGGTTGCTCCTCTCCCGCAGGTGGAATTTCCTGTGATCTCGGTGGGGGCAGGCTTGCCAGGCGCGAGTCCTGAGACCATGGCGTCTTCGGTGGCCACACCTCTGGAGAGACAATTCGGGCGCATAGCCGGCGTGAACCAGATGACTTCCACCAGCCAGCTTGGCTCGACCGGCATCGTCCTCCAGTTTGATTTGAATCGCAACATCGATGCGGCCGCCCGCGACGTGCAAGCTGCGATCAACGCGGCGCGCGGCCAGTTGCCCGCCAATCTGCCCAGTAATCCTTCGTATCGCAAAGTGAATCCGGCAGACGCTCCCATCCTGATCCTTTCGATGACGTCGGACACGATCCGTTTGCCCAAGATCTATGACTCGGCCAACTCGATTCTGGCGCAAAAACTGGCCCAGGTCTCGGGCGTCGGGCAGGTCTTTGTTGGTGGAGGCGCGAACCCGGCGGTTCGTGCCGAGCTGAATCCGATGCTGTTGAACAAGCTGGGAGTGAGCACCCAGCAAGTGGCCACGGCTTTGTCTGCTGCCAACGCCAACAAGCCGAAGGGTGAGTTCGTAGGTCCCATCGACGCCTGGACGATTGATGCGAACGACCAACTGCTCCAGGCAGACCAGTACCGCACCCTGATCGTCGCCTCGAATCAGAATGGCGCAGTGCGGCTGGGGGATGTGGCCGACGTACAAGACTCGGTGGAAGACATACGCAATGCCGGGATTTCCGGCATTGCTTCCGATTCCGGCAATGCCAAGGCCAAACGCGCAGTGTTACTGGTCATCTTTCGCCAGCCCGGCGCGAACATCATTTCGACCGTGGATAACGTGCGAACCCTGTTACCGGAACTGAAGGCTTCGATCTCACCCGCGATCAATCTTGATGTGGTGATGGACCGAACTCTAACCGTGCGTGCATCCGTGCGGGACATCGAGATCACGCTTCTGATTTCAGTGGTCCTGGTCGTGCTCGTCGTATTTGTTTTTCTGCGGAATCTGCGCTCGACCATCATTCCCAGCGTTGCGGTTCCGCTCTCGCTGGTGGGCACGTTTGGCGTGATGTATCTGCTTGGCTACAGCCTGGACAATCTTTCCCTGATGGCGCTCGCGATCTCCACGGGTTTTGTGGTCGACGATGCGATCGTAGTCCTCGAGAACGTCAACCGCCACCTCGAGCAAGGTATTGCCCCGGTCCAGGCGGCGTTTCTGGGTGCAAAGGAGATTGGCTTCACCGTCCTGTCGATGAGCACCTCGCTGGTGGCTGTATTTATCCCGATTCTCCTGATGGGGGGCATTGTTGGAAGGTTGTTTCGCGAGTTCGCGGTCACGCTCAGCGCGGCCATTGGAGTGTCACTCCTCGTCTCGCTAACGACCACTCCTATGATGTGCGCCAAGCTCTTGCGGCCCCTGGACCGGGAAAAGCACGGGTGGCTGTATCGCGTGAGTGAAGGTGCGTTCGAGAGGCTCCTGAGTGGTTACGGGAAAGGCTTACGCTGGGTGTTGCGCCACCAGATGCTGATGCTGCTGGTCACGTTGGGAACCGCGTGTCTGAGCGTGTACCTCTACATCATCGTACCCAAAGGATTCTTCCCTCAGCAGGACACCGGCCGCCTTGGGGGTTCAATTCAGGCAGAGCAAGACATTTCCTTCCAGGCCATGCGGGACAAGATGAACAGCTACGTCGACATCATCATGAAGGACCCGGCCGTGGATACAGTGACGGGTTTTGTCGGCGGCGGCGGCACCGCGAATACCGGACGGATGTTCATCATGTTGAAGGACCTCAATCAGCGCAAGATCAGCGCCGACCGCCTCATCGGCCGCTTGCGAGCGAAACTCGCCCACGTCGTCGGAGCGACGCTCTATTTGCAATCGGCTCAGGACCTTCAGATTGGCGGCCGTCTCGGCGCTTCGCAGTATCAGTACACGCTGCAGTCGGAGAATCTTGATGATCTGAATCAGTGGGCCCCAAAGGTGTTGGCGGCCCTGAAGCACCTACCTCAATTGAAGGATGTGAATACCGATCAACAAAACCGGGGACTTGAAGCGAAGCTCGTGCTTGACCGGGATACGGCGGCGCGGCTGGGTATTCAACCCTCTGCGATCGACGCAGCGTTGTACCAGGCCTTCGGGCAGAGCCAGGTGTCCACGATCTACGAGCAGCTAAACCAATACCACGTGGTCATGGAAGTGGATCCACGGTACCAGCAGACGCCGGACGCGCTGCAGGCCATATACGTGCCGTCGAAATCAGGAAGCCAGGTCCCGCTGGCGACCTTCAGCCACTATGAACCCGCAAATACGCCCTTAGCGGTGAACCACCAGGGGCAATTCCCCTCGGTCACGTTCTCGTTCAATTTGACGGAAGGTGTGTCTCTGGGCGAAGCCACGCAGGTGATCGAAAAGGCCGATCGGGACATTGGTCTTCCGAGCTCGGTCCATCCCAGTTTCCAGGGGACCGCGGCCGCTTTTCAGGATTCGTTGGCCAACGAGCCGATTCTCATTCTGGCGGCGTTGCTCACCGTCTACATCGTGCTGGGCGTCTTGTACGAGAGTTACATTCATCCGATTACGATTCTTTCGACTCTGCCGTCGGCAGGCGTGGGAGCGATACTCGCGCTGCTGATCACGCGCAACGACCTTAACGTCATCGCATTGATCGGGGTTCTATTGTTAATTGGCATTGTGAAGAAAAACGCGATCATGATGATCGACTTCGCCCTGGAAGCGGAACGAACCAGTGGGTTGTCTCCGGACGAGGCGATCTACAAGGCATGCGTCCTGCGTTTCCGGCCCATCATGATGACCACGATGGCGGCCCTGCTCGCGGGTCTCCCACTGGCACTCGGACGTGGAACCGGATCCGAGTTGCACCGTCCTTTGGGCATCACGATTGTGGGCGGTCTCATCGTGAGCCAGATGCTGACCCTGTTTACGACTCCAGTCGTATATCTCTACCTCGACCGTATGCGGCTACGTTTCCGGAGCGCTGCGAGATTGCCGAAGGCAAAGAACGGACTCGTTCAGCCAACATAAGGTGCACCGACGTTTCGGGTGGTCTTCATCATTGAGCTACGATAGTGGGCTTCATGTCTTCCGGCGGTCCTGCGTCGGGGGAAAGGGGCCCGGTCAGAGACTCCAGAAACTCCAACAAATCGCCTCGTTCTCGGCCGCTCAGGAAGTCAAGCACATGGACCTTCTTGTCTAGGTGGGGATTGGAATTGCCGCCTCCGATGTAGTGGTCGATGACATCCTTGAGCCTGGGCATGGTGCCATCGTGCATGTATGGGTTAGTCAGGGTCACGTTGCGTAGACTCGGAGTCTTGAATGCGCCCATGTCCAGGTCGTTCTTTGTTTCGGAGTAGCGACCCGGGTCGGTAAGCGAACCGTCGGTATTGGCGCCAATGCCCAGGTTGTGAAACTTGTGGTCGGTGAAAAGGGCATAGTTTTTGCCAATCAGATGGCACGCCGCGCAATTGCCTCTCTTCGGATCGGTGAAGACTCGCAGTCCGCGTCGGGCTGATGCCGACAGCGCGTTCCTGTCCCCACCGTAGTAGTACCGATCAAAGGGAGAATTAGCGCTCAAAACCGTGCGCTCAAACGAGGCGATCGATTTCGTAACCATCTCGATGGTGATCCGATCGGAACCCCAAGCCCGAGCGAACTCTTCACAATACCTATCGCTCGCTTGCAAGCGCTCGACCACGCCCTCCAGTGTTTGTGCCATTTCGAGCGGATTCTGGATGGGACCTTCCACTTGCTTTTCCAAGTCTGGAGCGCGGCCGTCCCAGAATAGGGTGCGATCATAGGCGCGATCGACTACGCTTGGGGCACTGCGAGTACCCGCCTTGCCCTGAACACCAGTGGACACCGGCTTGTTGTCCGTAAATCCCATCGATGGATTGTGACAAGAAGCACAAGCCACGCTTCCATCGAGGGAGAGAGCGGGGTCGTAGAACAAGCGTCGGCCTAGCGCGATGGTTTCGGCGGTCGGGGGATTGTCGGGCGGAATGGGAACTGACGGGAGGCCAAGAGGTGCCTTGATTGTGACACGTCGACCGATGGGTCGCACCGCAGGTGCTTCGCTGTTTCCCGCGGCCTGTCCGGTTCGCGCATGGATCAGCACGATTGAAACCGAAAGAACCCAAAATGTCGCACTGAAGATCCTGGAATGGGTGCCGGTCGGTCTCACGCAGGGGCCCTCGACCCAAGCATAACCCTTCTTCTCTGTTCTTTTTACCGCTTTGCGTCGGTCATCATAATCACAAACAGAATCGGAAGATAAACCACCGTTGCTTGCAGCAGGTGGCGGGCGCGCAGTTTAGAAGGGGCGCTTGCCATTGGCATTTTGAGAGCCGTCAATCGCGTTCCAAAGTAAAGCAGCCCGATACCGAGAAGCAGGGCTCCAACAAAGTAGATCCGGCCCGACATTCCGATGAAACTCGGTAGCAAACTCACCGGGATCAGAAAGAATGAATACACCATGATGCGCCGCGCGGTCGAAGAGCCGTCCGGTTCGACCACTGGCAACATGCGAACTCCGCCCCGAGCGTAGTCCTCACGGTACAACCAGGCAATCGAAAAGAAGTGTGGGAACTGCCACAGGAACAGAATCGCGAACAGGATCGCCGTTCCCCATTCAATGTGGCCTCGAACCGCGGTCCACCCGAGAACTCCAGGCATGGCTCCCGGGAGAGCGCCGACAAAGGTGCAAAGCGGGGAAATGCGCTTCAAAGGCGTGTAGGCGGCTAGGTACACCACGGCTGTCAGGCAGGTCAAAAGCCCGGTAAGTCCATTGGTGAACATCACCAGGTACACCGAACCGCCCACTGTCAGCGCACCTCCGACTAGGATGGCGTGAAGCAGACTCATGCGCCCGGCGGGCAAGGGTCGACGGGCAGTTCGAAGCATTTGGCGGTCGACGTCACGCTCCATTACCTCGTTCAGCGCTGCGGTCCCGCTCGAAACCAGGGCAACTCCGAGCAGGGTGTGAACCAACCGCCAGTCCAATCCATCCGAGCCTGCCTTTCGTGATGCGAAGTAGTATCCGCACCACGCGGTCATCAGGATCAAGGAGGTGACGCGCAGCTTGGTGAGTTCGGCGTAGTCGCGAAACCGCAGCGCTGCGCGGCTCAAGGGATCAGCCATCGGTTGGGGCAGAGTGCTCATGTCCGTCGACTAGTCTCCCCGGCTGGAGGTTGCGAGCGCCCGCTCCAAGCGGAGCGATCGCAAACGAAACAAATCGCGATCAATGCGCTAATCGGAAGGGGATCGCGACGCAAGCGCCCAAACCTGTTTAGAGACTGCTGATGGCCGCACGCCTTTTGAATTGCCTGCCCCAGGATCTGCCCTCGCGGCCGGTGATCGCACACAAGGACAGCATTGGTAACCCTGACGGGCAATCCTGTCAAGAAAAAACAAGGCACGTATGGCACCTTCCTTCACAAAACCTTACAAATAATTTTCAAGTAGCCACAAGTTTTACAAATAATTTGCAATTCATTTTGAGTGGATGTACCATTCCCGCCATTCACCTGGTCTTCAGCATTCTGTTTAATTTTCTTGACGGCAGTTCGAGTTTCAAGCGAACTATGAACTTCGTCTCTGTATGGTTTTTTGAACACTTCTGTTCCTTCAATCAGCATTGGTGTCGGCAATTGGTGTCGGTAAACAAAGGCGGAGCGCGCCCAGACAGGAGCTCGTATGCAATTCTCTGGTGACCACATTGTCAGCAGAACGAAGCCGTTTTGCGCTTTATCTGTGATCCGATCGTTTTTCGCGGGCATGCTGTTCCTCGCATCGTTTGTACTCGTTAGCAGCCAACCCAGCCATGCCATTCCAGCCTTTGCGCGGAAGTACGGGCTGCCGTGTTCGGCGTGCCACATTGGCTGGCCGATTCTGAACGTATTCGGGCAGCAGTTCCGAGACAACGGGTACCAGTTGGGCAACGAACGGGATTCGCCCATCTACCAGAACAACGGGTACTGGCCGATCACGTTCCGGGTGACGCCGCAGTGGCACCTGGAGAGCCAGACCAAGGTAGCGGTGGATCCGACACTGACCAGTCCGGCAGGAGAGCAGACGATCACCACGCACGGGTTCGATCTGTCGGGGCTCGACATCTGGACGGCGGGCACGCTGTACAAGAACATCTCATTCTCGGTGCTGCCCTCGATGGCGGAGGGAGACGCCTTTCACTTCGAGAACGCTTGGGTGCGGTTTGACAACCTGGCGAATTCTCCATGGCTGAACTTGAAGGTGGGGAAATTCGAGCTGGACATGCTGCTCTCGCAGAAGCGTTTTCTCACGCTGTCGAACGTGGGTGGGTTTTGGTACAACTACCAGTTTTTGCCGGTAGGCGACAGCAACCAGTTCGGCGGGATCGGGGACAACCAGGTCGGACTGGAACTGTCGGGCCACTCCAAGAACAGCTATGCCCGTTATTCGATTGCCTTGCTGAGCAGCGTGGACGGGAATCCAGGGCTTACGTCGGCGGGGCAGGGAGGCACGGCCCGGACCTACGACGTGTTCGCGAATGTGAACGAAGGGTTTCAGGCGGGCAGCTTGGGCGTGCAGCGGGTCGGCCTGTTCGGGTACTTCGGGCAGTCGCCGACGTACTTTCTGACGCAGACGACCAGTGCCGGCACCACCGCCCTCCAGGCGAAGGGGAACAAGAGCTTCTCGCGCGTGGGTGCCTACGGCTGGTGGTTCCTCAAAGATCTCGATATAGAGACGCTATACCTGCACGGGCAGGACAACGTGTACCTGGGGAATGGGGTAGCGGGCAATGATCCAGGCTCGCTGCCGGCGGGCGCAGCGGGGCCGTCGTGGAATGGCGGGTTCGTCGAGGCGCACTACACCTACAATCCGCAGCTGATCTTTACCGGTCGCTACGAACTGGTGCACATGTCGCGGCAAGCCAATGCGGGACTGATGCCGAACCTGGGCAACGTGGACTCGTGGACGGTTGGGTATCGCTGGTATCCGTTCATGTCCAGCCGCGCCGGGTTGGCATTTCACAACGAATACGCGCAGGCCAAGATGGGCAATACCTCCCTCATCACGAATTCGGACCAGACCAATCGCAGCGTGATGGTTGGGTTTGACTTCGACTACTGAGACGCGGGGAGTGAGGTCAGGGCTAATGCTCATCGGTAAAGCAGGATCATCCAGGCAGGGGGGCGCAGCGGTTCGAGTGTGGAGGCTCTGCGTCGCGCCGGCAATCTTTTTGTCGCTGTGCGGGACAGGCTACGCGCGAACACGGGAAAAGGCTGCGCCCAGTTTCACGATTGAGGTGGACCAACCCTTCGCCCGGGTGGCGTCGGTGGTCGAGGACGTAGCGCGGAGCAGCGTCATCAAGGGGACGTTCGAATACGCCGGGGAGGAGCAACTGGAGGGAGCTGAGTTCGAAGCGAACTCCCGCTTGTTCCCGGCTTGGACGGGTGCGGGCAAGGTATTTTTCAAGGTCCGCAACCGGACGCTGGCGCCCAAGCACTTCATCGAGAGCAACGATGTCGGGGCAGTAGCCGTGCGCTATGTGGTGGAGGCGGACGGGGCAAACTCGACGCGGCTCGTGATCGACGCGGTGTTCGTGGAGAACGGAGGCCACCACGGACATGCGTCCGACGGCTACGTGGAAACCTGCGAGTTTGCGGAGATCGGCAAGCGCCTTAAGGAGTTTGGGCAGCCGCATACGGTGCTCGCGGCGAATGAGAGTTCTTCGCGCTCGGAGGCCGGATCGGTTCCGGTCGCGGAGGCAAGCGAGTTGCCGCGAGTGATCGCCGACCAACAAGCCCAGTTCGAGAACGAGTCGGCGAAGCTGCGACAACTGGAGACCGAGGCCCGGAAGCTGCGCGCCTCGGAGTTTGTGCGCGTCGAGGCAGAGCGGGCGGAGATGAAGAGTTTGCCCTATTCGCATGCGCATGTGGTTGAGTCGCTCACCCGGGGTCAGGAAGTGACGGTTCTCTCCAAGAGCGAGTATTGGTGCCGGGTGCGCTCCGAGGACGGGCAAGAGGGATGGATCGCGAATGCCTCGCTGGAGGCGCGGCCATGAAGCTCTCATCCTGGAAGCGGCTACGCGCGTGTGCCCTGGTGCTCGTTCCTGCTTTGTTGTGTGTGCAGGCCTGGTCGCAGGCCGAGAGTGCCTCGGTCGAGCGGACCTATCCCGTGTCGGTCGAAGTCATTAAGAAAAGCCTGGAAGCGGTGGGCGCGCGAAGCGGCCGCTTGCCGATGCTCGATGGTTTCGCGGTGGGAGTTTCGGAAGGGGATCATTACGAGCAGCCGTATTTTCAATATCGGGTGCAGACGACCGGGTTGGACGGGAACAGCACGCGGGTGAAAGTGGAGGCGAAGATCAGCGCATGGTATCTCGATCCCAAGCCTTCGCGTTCGCAATACCGATCTTTGCAGTCCAACGGACGACTTGAAGCGGACCTGCTCGACCGCCTGCAGGACTTTCTGGCGGGGAAATCCGCGAGATCCGCAGTTGCTCCGCCCCGCGAACCCTCGGTAGGCAGCGCCGCAGTACCGGCTGCAGCTCTGCAACCGAAAGCCGTCGGGAGCCTCCAGGAACAACTGGATGCAATCCTGGCGCAGCGGCAGGCGGTCCGGGAGAAAGTCAGCTCGTTGCAGGCGCAGATCGGGGAACTCCACGCGAAAGAGGGCAAGCCTGCCGCAGTGAGATTGGCTTCGGTAAAGCGTTCAGGAGTGGGCGTAATGTCGCGCATGAATTTCGGCGGACCCGTGTTGTTTCGCGCGCAGGCACAGGACGAGTTCGAAGTGATCTCCCGCGAGTCGGGTTGGGCACTGGTGAGATTGAGTCCGGACTCGACCGGTTACATCCAGGCGGACGAACTTAATCTGCCCGATGGCGTGGTGGAAAAGACGCCGGCAACGGCGGTAGCGACGGTTGCGGAACCGGCGCCAACGCAAGGGGCGGATCCAGGCTTCTCGGTGCGGGAGGAAAACGTACGGGTGTTTTCCGGAGACTGGGCGCGGCTGCGCGGCAAGAAAGTCCTGTTTGTGTATGTGCAGGCCAGAGGCTTGCTGGCCGATTTGAGCGGAGACAGCGCAAAACTGGCGTACGCCAAGGGAATTTTCGAGAGCCGCTACCACGTGGCGACCGATAAGAGTCCTGATGTCGAGGGAGTGGTTGTGGTTTTCTTGGGGAACAAGGGTGGAGTGGCCGCGGCGACTTTGACCGACATCCGGCAGTGGGTGGAAGGGGGCCTCGCGGAGAACGCCTTCCTCAACCGTTGCTCGCTGGATCCCCCAGCGGTGTTTCCGAACACGCGGCTGAACTAGGGATTTTTGTTTGAAATGATGGCGGCAAGAGTTTTTATCTTAACTAAGGAAGGTGAACTCTTTATGAACGTAGTCTCAAAGCAATGGTTCATGGGGCTGGTGCTGGCAATGACGATCGTACTGCCTTCGTTCGCCCAGGAAGCGCACGTTGGGAATCTCACGGGGCACGCAGGGCAAGGCAAGAAGTCGTATCGCCGGTTCTGCGTGGGCTGTCACGGACCCCTCGGCGATGGGAATGGCGAGAACGCGCAGTGGCTCGATCCCAAGCCGCGGGACTTCGTGGCCGGCACCTTCAAATGCCGCTCCACCCCGACGGGTACGTTGCCGACGGACGAGGATCTCTATAAGTCGGTGTCGCGCGGGTTTACGAACTCGAACATGCCGCACTGGGATGCGTTGACCACGCAGAACCGGATCGATCTGGTTGCCTACATCAAGAGCTTCTCGCCGCGCTGGCAGAGCGAGAAGCCGGGGCAGCCGATCGCGGTGCCGGCGGAGCCGGCCGTGACCAAGGAAAGCATCACGCACGGCGGGGAACTGTTTCAGAAGATGGAATGCTGGAAGTGCCACGGCCAGCAGGGCCGCGGGGACGGACCGTCGGCTGCGACACTCACCGACAGTAAAGATCAGCCCATACGTCCATACAACTTCGCCGACGGGTCCAGTGACTCTCGCTTCAAGTGCGGCGACACCAACCAGGACTTGTTCAAGATTTTCATGACAGGTGTGGATGGCACGCCCATGCCGTCGTTCGCGGACGTGATCCAGCCCAACGATGCCTGGGACCTGGTGCACTACCTCCGAACCTTGCAGGTCCATCGCAATAGTAAGGAGAACGAGGTGATGAAAGGGGGCACTCCGAAGAGTCCAGCGGCAGCGTTCGGCACGGAGAGATCGTCGGGAAGCGGCAATTAGTAGGCCTCGGGGCGAGTGCAGGGTGAGCGTTCGGCCAGCCTCAGGCGCTAAAGCGCAACGAAGTTTCACGGGTCTTAGCGGCACGAGTGAACTCGCGCCCTTCCCTTTTCGCTGGGCGGGGGGCTGTTTTTGCCCTGCTTCCTAGGTTCGGTCCGCGACGTTCTGAGGTCTGGGCGGGCATAGGACTCGGCCGCTCGGCCGAGGAGTGACAGCGGCTGTTCGAGACCCTCCCCCCCTCCCCCGATTTCTGCGGCTCTTCCTCCTTCTTGCGAATCGCGCGACCTTCGCTAACACCTTGTGCGTTCCGATCCTTCGTTCTAGGGGACGATCAAACCACCTCGCGTTGTACGACCCTGACTGGCAGCGGAATTGCTCTAGAACCTTGTTGGTCTTGCAGTAAGCTAGTGACGGGTATGCAGGCACTTCGCGTGGTGGTGATTGACGATGAGTCGAACACTTGTGCCTTTCTGAAGGCTGTTTTTGAGGCCGAGGGGCACGAGTGTCACACGTTTCTTCGCCCGCAAGAAGCGGAGCAACACCTTGCGGCGAACGAGGCCGACCTGGCGATGGTGGATGTCTACCTGGGTGCACAGAACGGCATCGACGTGCTGCAGCGCGTCCGGGTGCTGCGACCGAAGCTGTACCCGGTGATCATGACGGCGAACGTGAGCGTGGAGACGGCGGCCAAAGCCCTTTCCGAGGGGGCCGTAGACTACGTGAGCAAACCGCTCACGGTGGAGCAGATTCGCAACATTGCAGCTAAAGCGCAAGCATTCCGCTTGCATCAGAAGGAAGCCGTGCCGGCTGAGGTGGAGGAACCGCAGGACTCGGCCATCGTGGGACGCAGCCCGAGAATGCTGGAGGTGTACAAGGCGGTCGGGCGGGTGGCGGCCAGCGACGTAAGCGTCCTCATCACCGGTCCCAGTGGCACGGGCAAAGAACTGGTCGCGCGGGCGATTCACCAGCATTCGAAACGCAAGGATCAGCCGTTTACACCGGTGAACTGCGGCTCGTTCACGGAGACGATTCTGGAGTCCGAGTTGTTTGGCCACGAGAAGGGCTCGTTCACGGGAGCGGCTGGCGCTCACCGCGGCCTGGTCGAAGCCAGCGACGGCGGAACGCTGTTTCTGGACGAGATCACGGAAACGACCCTGTCGTTCCAGGTGAAACTGCTGCGGGTGATTCAGGAGCAGCAGGTCCGGCGGGTGGGTTCGAACAAGTACACTCCGGTGAACGTGCGCATTCTGGCAGCGTCGAACCGCGAACTGGCGCAGCTATTGAAGCAAAGCCAATTCCGCGAAGACCTCTACTACCGGCTGGCAGTCGTATGCATTGATCTCCCTTCGCTGCAAGAGCGCCGGGATGATATTCCATTGCTGGTCCAGCATTTCCTGCGACGGTTCAACCAGAAGAACGGTCTCGCGGTGAGCATTGATCCGGCGGCGGTGCGGCTGCTGCAGCAATTGCAGTGGCCGGGCAATGTGCGGGAACTGGAAAACACGGTGAACCGGCTGGCGATCTTCGCCCCCACCGGCGAGATCACCTGGGCCGACGTCGAAGCGGAAAGGGAGAGCCTCCCGCAAGGCGAGGAAGCGCCGGTTGCGGTTGCTGCCGCACCGGACCGGTTACTGGAACTCGAACGCCAACACATTCTGCAGATCCTGAAACAGACCGGAGGGAACCGGTCGGAAGCGGCACGCAGGCTGGGCATCGAGAGAAAAACGCTTTACCGCAAGGCCCTGCGCCTGGGGATCGATCTGCAGTCGAGCGAGAAATGAAGACGGCCGGGGCGACCCATCGCGGCTGGGGTCAGGCGGCCGGCCTGACTGCGCTTTTGTTCGTTCTGGTGGGCTTGCTCTCGGCATTCCCTGTGGTTCGCGACTGGCAGCTGCGGTTCACGGACACTTTCTTTCGGCTATCTCCAGCGCCCGGACAAAAATCTCAGGTCGTCCTGGTGACGATTGACGACGAAAGCCTGCAGCGCTACGGGCGCTGGCCTTGGTCGCGTACGCTTCTGGCACAACTCACGAACAATTTGGTGCAGGCCGACGCGGGCGTGATCGGTCTGGACATCCTGCTGTCGGAACCGCAGACCGGCGATGCCGACAAGGTCCTGCAGGAGGTGCTGCAGTCAGGGCATACCGTAATCGTGGACAAGATCGCGGCCTATCCCGACGGCCCGAGGTGGATGGAGCCGTTGCCGTTGTTCGCGCAATCGGCGGTGGTTGGTCACGCGCAGGCCGTACTCGATGCCGACAGTGTTTGCCGGCGTTACCCGGCATACTACGTCACGCTGAACGGACCGCGCTGGCCTTTTGCGGTCGAAGTGGCAAGACGGACCGACCGCGGCCGCACGGCTTCCTTCCTCTCTGCCCATGGCATTGCGGTAGCGGAGGATGCGGCTCCAGTGAGCCAAGCAAAGCCGGTGCTGATACGCATCCCATTTCGGCGGGGCGGGTTCGACACGATTTCGGCGGCGACGGCCCTCAACGGTCTCGACCCAGCCCTGGTACGGGGCCGTCCGGTGCTGGTGGGTTTTGGCTCGGCCGAACTTGGGGACCGGCTGAGCACGCCGCTGCGCCCGGAGTTCCCCACATCCGGCGTTGAGGTTCATGCCCAGATCCTTGACGGCATCCTGACCGGCCGCACACTGCGCGAGCTGCCGCTGTGGGCGGGTGCGTTGGTGTTGCTGGCGACCTGCGGAGTCGCAATCGTCATTTTTCGCAAGTGGCCGGGCTTCGTGGCGCTCAGTGCTCTGCTTTTCACGGCTGCAGCCGGTTACGGGATTGCACTGCTCGTGTTCATTCGCGGGGGGCTCGTCGTGCCCGCAGGGTCGATGATGCTGGCCATCGTAGGGGCCCCGCTCCTGGTCTACACCGCGGACTTTGTCCTGGTGGAACGGAGCGTGACGCAGCAGTTACTGGGATTGCGATCTTGGCTCGCTTTGCGCGGCAAGGAGGGAGCAGCGCGCGAGAAGACGGATCTCTCGTGGCGACTCGAATTGCTGCAACAGCTTCAGACCGAACTGGGGTCGCTCTATGAATTGCACACGGCATTGCTCGAGTCGACCCAGGATCTGATTGCAATTTTCGATGAGCAAGGAAAGCTTCTGCTGAACAACCGGGCGTTCGCGAGTGCCCACGGGCTTGGTCCGGATGGAGCGATGCTGGAGCAGGTACGAGGGCTGTGGAAGGCGAGCGAAGATGCTCCTCTCGTCCGCAACGGCGCGATCGAAGAAGGCGAGGTCGCCCTCGACAGTGAGCTGTACTCGGCGCGCATTGCCCCTATGCCTTCGACCCGGCTGACGCCGGCGGGGGGAACGATTGTGACCCTTACCAGCCTGCGGACCCGGGTGGAGCGTGACCGAGCGCGGGCCGAGGCGCTCGGATTCATCACCCACGAATTACGAACTCCGCTGGCCTCGGTGCAGGGGTTTGCGGAGCTGATGATGAGCTATCCCAATTCGCCGGCCTGCGCGAATGCTCCCGAGACCATCTTCCGCGAGTCCAAGCGGCTGCTCGCCCTGATCAGCAGCTACCTGGATGTGCTGCGGCTGGACGCGGGTGCGAAGTCGGTTTCGATGCAGGCGATTGAACTGGAAGGGGTAATCCGGCAGGTGTTCGATATCCTGCGGCCGCTGGCGAGCGCCGCGGGGATGCGGCTGGTGCTGGAAGAGGAGGAACCCTTGTCGGTGATGGGCGATGCCCCCCTGGTCAATGGGGCGGTGCTCAACCTGGTGAGCAATGCGATCAAGTACGGGCAGCCGGGAACCGACATAAAGATACGTTGTTTTCGAGATAACGACGAAGTTATTATCAGCGTGCATAACTTGGGGCAGCCGATCGCGGAGCAGGAGATTTCGCGGCTCTTTGATCCCTACTATCGCGCATCTAACGTTCGAGAGAGCAAGACCGGTTGGGGCCTCGGTCTGGCGTTCGTGAAGCGAATTGCCGAGAAACATGGGGGTTCGGTGCAGGCCAGGAGCGAGCCGTCCGGCATCGTGTTCGAGATCCACCTGCCCGCGCAAATGGTGCCGGCGGTGGTGACCAAGGAGATTTTATGACCGCGATACGGCAGGTTTGCACGGCCATGATGGGGTTGCTCGTGCTCGCGGGCGCCACCGGGCAGAACCCGGAGACAGTTGCATTGCCCGTGGGTTCGGCGACCATCGCTGAGTTCAAAGGCGACATCGCCCTGCACGCGGCTTCCGGCGAAGTGGTGACGGCGCAGTCCGGGACGGTGCTTGCGCCGGAGAGCACCATTGAGACAAACAAAGGAAGCGTCCTGCTCGACTTGCAGGATGGATCACAGGTGCTGGTGAAGTCGAATAGCCACGTGGTATTGAAGGCGCCAACTCAGGAAAAAGGATACTGGCTCGAACTGCTGCTGGGAAAGATCAACGCGAAGATTCAGAAGCGGCTGGGGAATACGCCGTCGTTCCGTATGGGAACGCCGACAGCAGTGATTACGGTGCGGGGCACGCGCTTCTCCGTGGAAGTCAACAAGAAACAGAGGACGTCGGTCGAAGTGTACGAAGGCCTGGTCGAGGTGTCGGGATTCCGCCTGGGAGCGCCAGGGCCTCCGGTGATGCTGAGCCCCGGATACTCGACCGGGGTTGAGCAGAATCGCAATCCCGAGTCCCCGCACGGGATGGACAATCGAGGCGATGACGAGAGCCGCGGGAACCGTCCCGGGATGGGGGTCGGCGGGGGGCAGCATGGTGACGATCGCGAGAGGCAGGGATCCCAGCCCAGCACCCCGAATCAGAATCCGCAAAGGTCCGATCACGAAAAGGACGACTAAGAACTGACCAAAGCTCCCCGGGTTTGTTCGAAGTTTTCAACGCAACCTTAGACGCGAGGCTTTCCGCTGCGAGTTTGCTGTGGTTCCCCACGGTGGATAGGGATGCTGCGGGGGCAACACTGGGTTCGGGTCGTCCCCCAAGTTGAGTCATGTCGACACACATATCGTTCCGGAGATCCCCCGTTTGACGGTTTTTTCCCAGCAGAAAGAGGTCTAGAATCGCTGCCCGGCCTGGCATTTGAAGTGCTTCTCTGTTTGAGACGAGGTGGTAGGAGCCTTGGGGAGCGGTCATTCACAAGCCGAAGTGTGTCTGGCGGCGGTTGTGGTCAGTGTGCTGCTGTGCGCAGCGGCTACGCTGGGTTTCGCGCAAGGGCGGCCCCAAACCGTCTCGCGTAGTCCGCACGGCAACCTGAACATCCCGTGCCAGAACTGCCATACCTCGGTGGGATGGAAGCCGATCCGCGCAGTTCCGGAATTCGATCACGACAAAACCAGCTTTGCGCTGCGGGGCATGCACGAGAACGTTGCCTGCACGCAGTGCCATGCCAAGCCAGTGTTCTCGAACACGGGGACCAGTTGCGGAGACTGCCACGCCAACATTCATCGCGGTAAAATGCGGGCCTGCGAACAGTGTCATACGGTGAAGGGCTGGAACGTCACCCTTCAGCTGGCGGCGAATCATGAAAACCGGTTCCCCCTGACTGGAGGGCACGCGGGGTTGGATTGCGCGGATTGTCATAAGGGCGCCGCGACGAGCCAGTTCGAGGGACTCGATATCCGCTGCTATTCGTGCCATCAGACGACGTACCAGCAGACGAACGCGCCGAGCCATACGGCTTCGGCGACGGCTTTCCCGATCGAGTGCGAACAGTGCCACACGGTGAACACTTGGCTGGGTGCCAAGTTCGATCACCTCGCGCGGACCGGATTCGCTCTGACCGGCATGCACGCGACGCTGGAGTGTACGGCGTGTCATTTCGGCGGGAAGTACCAAGGAACTCCGGCGACGTGCGTTGGGTGCCACCTCTCCGATTACCAGAAGGCAGGCAATCCGAACCACGTGGCGCTGGGGATACCCCAAACCTGTCAGGAGTGCCACACGACTGCGGCGTGGTCTCCTGCGACGTTCAACCACAACGCGGTTGGATTTCCACTGACCGGGGGACACGCCAATCTGCAATGCGATCAGTGCCACAAGAACGGGAATTTCAACCTGACCAGTACGGATTGCGCCTCGTGCCACCTCCCGGACTACCAGAAGACGACCAATCCGAACCACGTGGCCGCGGGAATTCCGACGCAATGCACGATGTGCCACACCACGATCGCGTGGTCGCCGGCGTCATTTGATCATTCCAAGACGGCGTTTCCGCTGACCGGAGCGCACGTACAGCTCCAGTGTGACCAGTGCCACAAGGGGAACTACAACCTCCAGGTAGCGACGTGCGTGAGCTGCCACCTCCCCGATTTCAGGGCGACGACCAGTCCTAACCACGTGACTGGCGGTTTGCCGCAGCAGTGCGAAGTCTGCCACAGCACGTCGGCATGGACTCCAGCGAGCTTCAATCACGCCATGACTGGGTGGGCCCTGACGGGGGCGCACGTTTCCTTGCAGTGCGATCAATGCCATAACACCACCTACAGCCCGTCCGGGCCCTACAGCCTGACCAGCACGACTTGTGTGACGTGCCACCTGAACGACTTCAAAGGCACGACGAACCCAAATCACGCGAGCGCCGGGTTCCCGCAGCAATGCGACGTGTGTCACAGCACGGCGGCATGGAGTCCGGCCACGTTCAATCACAACAACACGGCATTCCCGCTGACCGGTGCGCATACGTCGGTCGCGTGCGCCAGTTGCCACGTGAACAACAACTACACCACCGTGCCCACGGACTGCTACAGCTGCCACAAGCTGGACTACACAGGCACGACCAACCCGAATCACGTTTCGGTTGGTTTCCCGACCACGTGCGTCACCTGCCACAGCACGACCAGCTGGCTGGGAGCCACTTTCAATCACACATGGTTTCCGATGAATCATGGCGGTGCGAACGGGATATGTGCCACCTGCCATACCAATTCGAATGACTACACGGTGTTCCAGTGCACGAATTGCCACACGCAGGCGCGCACCGACAGCCAGCACCAGCACGTGGGTGGGTACGTCTACAACAGCGTGAACTGCTATGGCTGCCACCGCAACGGTGGCGGGGGCTAGGCGACGCTCCGTCGCACACGGCGATTGTTCATCAAGAAGCGGAGTTGAAGTGAGAGCACTTGCCAGTTTCGGCCTGTCGGTATTTTTGGCGGTAGGGGCGGGCGCCCAGAGCGCGAGTGATGCCGTGCGGCTCGAAAATCTCGGTGTGGTGCTTCAGAAGAACGAGATCAAGGTGGAAGTAACGCTTACTTCGGCGATCACTCCCCGGGTCACGCCGGCCACCCGCCCAGACCGTCTGCTGCTCGAACTTCCCGGTGTCGGCCCCAGCGCCCAGCGGGCGCCTATCCCGGGGAATCAAAGTGACGTCAAGTGGGTGTGGGTGGAGACAGATCCGAAGGCCAGTCTGGGACTGAGCCGCGTGGTGGTCGAGCTGAGCGGGGCGCGTCCGTACGAGCTTTCGGTCGAGGGCAGCAAGATCGTCCTCACGATTCTTCCAGCGGTAAAAGCGGACTCGAAGAAAAGGAGCGGACCGGTTGGGGCAGCATCTGCTCCTCTAGTGGGAAGGCTCCATCGGGGAAAAGATGCGCCGAACGCGGAAACATCGAACGCCGTGCAGACAACCGAGTTGACGCCGCCGCCCGCGCTACCCCCGATTGCCTTCCCCGAGACGCAGGCCAATTCCACCGCCACTCGTTCCGGGGGGAACTCGACTGGAACCGCGCCAGTCGTACCGTCGAATCAAGTAGCACAGCCAGCTACCCTTCCCGAGCCTCCCTCCCCGGTCCCGTCCGTCGATGCGGGGAGCCCGGCGGTGGGGACCTTGAACCCGCCGGGACAAGAGCCGGCGACCGGGTCGAACGCAGAACCCGCGGCGGTGCCGGTGGAAGGCGACGCGGCCACGCAAGCTGCCAACCGTCCCTCGCAGGCGAATCCTGATGTGCGGATCGCGTTTCGGGTGAAGTACGTTGCGGAAGGGATTGCTTACCTCGAGGGAGGGCGAAACGACGGACTTACCGAAGGCATGAAGCTCGAAGTAAGAGGGCTCGACCCCTCGACGAAGGTTACGGCCAGCAAGAGCGAGGACGCGCAGTCGATCGCCGACCTGCAAGTGGCTTCGGTCGCTTTGTCGTCCACGGTCGCTGAGATCCACAATCCGACGCGGGCCGTCAAGGTGGGTGACTGGGCGTATCTTTCTTCGGAAGATACGCAGATCATGATCGCGCAGCGCTCGCTGAGCGCGACGCGCAAGTATCCGGTAGTGATCGCTTTCAGCGAAGGCGATACGCTCGACGACGAGGCGCGTGTGGTGGTTCCGCGGCCACCCCTGCCGGAGGTGAACCGTGCCCGCGGGAGAATTGGCTTTGACTATTCCGGAGTCGCCGCCCATGGCGCTGGCGGAGGCCTCAGTTCGAACGCCGGAGTTGTCATTCGCACCGACATCACCCGGATCAACGGCACTTACTGGAACCTGAGCGGCTTCTGGCGCGGACGGCTCAGCAACCGGTCGTCGGTTGGGCAGAACACGCTGCAAGACCTGATCAACCGTACCTACACGATAGGCCTGACCTACGATAATCCGAAATCGAACTGGGTGGCCGGGTTCGGGCGGCTCTACTTGCCGTGGGCCACGAGCCTGGACACGATCGACGGCGGCTATGTTGGACGCAAGCTGTCGGGGGGCGCCACCGTCGGCATCTTCGCCGGGACGTCGCCCGATCCGTCCTCGTGGAGCTACAGCCCTGATCGCCAGATTGGTGGAGCCTTTGTGAACTTCGAAGGCGGCAGCTTCGACGATCTGCGCTACACCAGCACTTCGGGGCTGGGAGTGAGCACCCTGAAGTGGTCCATTGACCGGCCGTTCGTGTTCTTTGAGAACGGAATCTTCTACAAGCACTACTTGTCGATCTACCACTCGCTGCAAGCCGATAGCCCGCGTGGGAACGCGGCAGTGGCTGCACCCGGACCCGGGGTAAGCCGGAGTTTTCTCACGGTGCGCCTGCAACCCGTTTCGCGGGTGGAGTTTGACGTGAACCACACGTACTTCCGTGATCTCCCGACCTACGATCCCACGCTGGTGGGGACCGGGCTACTGGACAAGTATTTGTTCCAGGGCTTCAGCGGGGGAGCGCGGGTGCAGGTACTCAAGAATCGAGATATATGGGCGTATACCACCATCGGCCGGAGCAGTCGCTCGTCCGATACAAAGTCATCGTGGAACCAGCTCTACGGAGTCACGGTGGGCCGTATGCCTTGGATCGGAGTCCGGACCGATCTGCACTACTCGACGTTCAACAGTTCGTTTGGAAACGGTTCCTACGAATCGGTCTCATTCTCGCGCAATTTCAACGACAACCTGCGCTGGGAAGTCTTGGGAGGGCGGCAGTCGTTTGGGTCGCCCACCACGAACGAAGCCTCACATTTTGTGACCGGGAATTTTGAAGCATCTCTGGGCGCGCACTACTTTGCGCAAACCGGGTACACCTGGAACCGCGGTGCCGCGCAGAACTATGACCAGTGGCTGTTTACGTTCGGATACCGATTTGACTCCCGATCGAAGCGGAAGTAGGAGTCCGGGGCGGTGGTGATCCACCGCTTCTCCGCATCTTCATCGTCGAACTAGGAGCCGGATGTGTGATTCACTTCGTAGTAATCCGTTTTCGGAACGTAGTGGCGGTAGAGGACCAGGAGGGTTCCGAGAACCTTGATGCTGGCGTCGACAATTCCGGCTTTTCGTTGTCTCTCAGCCTGATTTTCGATGTCCTCCCGCAGGTCGCTAGATACCAGTCCCACGGCGTCGATAATGGTTGCGTTGTCGCGCATCGTGTGCTCCTTGCAGAAAGAGGACTCGGCCGGCTTCCCGCAGTTAAAGTGACTTTCTCTCGCGAGAGCATATCCGTTCCTTGGCGGTAAGCAACGTTACGTCGGGGATAGCACATCCTCCGCGCAGCCAGCGAGGTGAGTCGTCCTGCCTCTTGCAACAAGCTTGCAGCGGAACGCAGACTGTTTGGCTAGAAAAGGGGACCATAGGGAAGACTGGAGGAGCGGGTCGGAATCGAACCGTTTGGCATCCAATAGAATCTGTGAGTTACAGAGTTTGCAATAGGTTAGAACGGCCAGAAATTAGACAGAGGCGGATCGGTAGCACAAATTAGCAATAAAAGGCGGCCGCGATTTTGTTGATTCACTTATTTGTGGGTTGTTGCTCGTGACGCAGCTCCCGAATGAGGTCTTGATCGTCTACACAGCGCCTCGCGGACCCGAACTGGTAAGAGATCAGTGGCGCATTGAGTAGCTAAGTGACTGAACTTTTATCAATCGAGATCTGGCCTCACACGAGGCTATCTTATGGCTAGGGCTTTTGAGCAGCACGGATGTGGGCGATTGCGGATCCTGACAACTTGCGTTTCTTGCGGGCAGTGAACGTGACCCTGAAAAGCTTCTCGAATTGGCCAGGGTGATCGTCACTACGCACCGGCAAAAAAGACTGCTCCTCCCGCTGGGTCATGTAAAGAACACAATTCGCCTTATCGACCTGACGGGCCGGATTGCCGACATTTCGGCACCAGACTTGTACCCAAGCCGCCCAGTTCCGAATTCGTAACAAACTGGGCTTCTCGCTCAGCACTACTGCTGTCCGAGTTAACCTCCACTTGAAAGAGTCGGATGCCTGCAACCAGCTTTGTCGATGCCTCCCATCGGGTGGTAGTTACCATCTGTTCCGGCCAGCTGACTCTCGACGAAGTCAAGACGACATTTGCTGACACGCGCAGGCATCCAGATTTTCATCCAGACTTTCGGCAGCTCATCAATCTCTCGAAAGTCTCCAAGTGCCTCCTCTACTCCAAAGATCTATATCAACTCAGGCAAGAGCACGATCCGTTTTCAAACAAAGGCAAGCGCGCCGTAGTTGCGCCCCATGGGGTTTTGTTCGGAATTGGCCGAATGTACCAGCAGATCTTGAACAGTCAGGAGTTCGAGGTTTTCGATTCACTCGTGGAAGCCAGAACGTGGTTGGGATTGAACGCGGTGATGCTGGACGCAGCGCTGCAATCGGCGTCGAGTGCATTGGGACTAAAAGAGGAAACCTCGCTTCTCGATGTGCCTTCCGATGACCCCTCCGGTGACACCACTCCGAAGCACCTTAGGAAAGGAAGTAGCGGCTAGACCTCTTTTTCATTGAGTCTGCTTGCATCGAACGTAATCCCTCCCGTAACCAACATCCCGTAATCTTTCACCAACCTCGACGTACGGGATAGAGTTCATCGTATCCGGAAAACTAATGGTCCCATTTAAAGCAGCAGGCACAGTCCTGCTTGTCGGAGTATTGTTGCTTGCGATCAAGTACGGGATTAATTTCGCCAACAAGAATCGACGACCATGATGCTCGGGCCGATCCGCCGGAAGATCCTGTATCGAGAGACAAGCCGCTATTTCACAAGTGTGCCATCCTACAAATAGCGGCCTGACCCCCACAAGACGACGGGCCCATGGGGCGAGAGTGCCGGACTCGAACCGTCGACCTCGGAGGGCGCTTCCAGCGCACTACGATTGTGCTCCCGCGCTCATGCTGGTAAAGACTAGTCGAGTCTCCCGGGCGCTCGACTTGTTCTGACGCTTGTTCGGTTTTCAGAACTGCCCGGCTCGGTCAGCAGTTACTTCTCAGAGCTGAACCCCAGTCAGCGGATCAAGAATCAACTCTTTTGCGAACGCTGCGAATCCACAAAATCCCCTTTGCCGTGCGCCCTTCCGAGTCGGCAAGTCCGCCCCCGCTCGCGTATTGATCCGGGGTTCTATGAGTAACCTAGTGGCGGTGACCTAGGTACATTGCGGCGTACATCCAGGCAGTCTAATCTTTCCGATCTAGTATGAACCTGAAACCCTCGGAACGCCATCCCACGGACCAAATGGTCCCTGCAAAGGTTACTCGCAGTCAGCCAGCAAGGCGTCGGAGCAGTCGGATAGCCCTCAACGCTCCCATAGCGTTGTCAGGTGAGGATCGCCACAAACGTTCCTTCACGATGCCTGCCAGAGCCACCAACCTGAATCGGCATGGAGCTGCCGTTCAGCTAAACCGTGAGCTATTGGTTGGGTCGGTTGTCCTCGTGCGAAATAAGCGAGGTACTCAGGTTTCTGCCCGGGTCGTCGCCCAATTGGCCGCCACCAAGGGAGTTTCCACCTACGCAATCGAGTTTGTTGAAAAAGACGACAAAGCCAACAGTTTCTGGGGGATCACGTTCCCGTCGAACCCCAACTAGCCAATCCCTGAGGTCCCGACAACGGTGTACTTCTTGAGCCAGAGCGCTCGAGCCCAATGTTGCCTAAAACTGACAAGTCGCGCTGATCCAGCTTGAACAATGGCCTATACGAGGTATCCTGTCCGAATCCTCCTTGAAAGTGATGCGCGTTGGCGAATCGCGCCCCCCGTCCCCTGACTTAGTCCGCTACGCTCGTAATGTGCTCCAGACTTCACCACTTCCCGCTTGAACTTGGTACACGGGAACACGGCTCAGGCAGTCCCGACCACCACCGCATACCTACCGACCGGTGAAATGCAGGGAGAAATTAAAACTCCCCTGCCGATTGAATTCGTAGCAGGTTGGATTTCGTTCGCGTCCGTCCTGCAGACACTAAGCTGCCAGAGAAGGCGCACGATCCCAAGACAGCTTCGTTAAAGCAATAGCTTCGCAGACCGGTCGCACGAGCATTCGACAACTTACGAGCCAATTTCCCGTAGCCAAACAACCAAAAAGAGTTTTTCGAACAGCCACTCGCGATTGCACTCTCATCACCCTGTTCTCCCAACTCGGCCCCTCGCGCTCTCCCCTGCCGACAACACGCCCTTCTGGGAGTTGCATCTTTACTTGCGCTCAGCATCTAATGCTTACGATTCTTGGGCCATCGCCGAAGCCCCCGTAGGGAATTGTGACGGGAAAGTCCATTGGTCCCTGACTAGCCGCGACCTCCGTGCACGCGCTCCTATCGGCTGGGGTTTCCGGTACTTTTTGGTCCCTGAGACCTCTGGCCGGAGGTGCGCTTTGGGATACACATTTATCAACATCTCCAGGCCCGAGGAACCGAGCAAAAAGTCGTACTGGAAGCTGTGGCTGGTCGGCATTTTCGCCGTGCTGACTGTTGCCTTCCTCCATTGGGGTGGTTATCTGCTCGTCGCGGACGGGGCCGTGCCGCAACACGTTGATGCAGCCGTGGTCCTGCAGGGATCTATAGCCAGTGTGAGAGCGCGCACCGCCGCAGCGATGGCACTGTTGCAGCAGGGTTCAGCAAACCGAGTCGCAATCAGCGTGCCCAGGGAATCTTATTGGGGCGAAGAAATACCTCCAATTGCGCGCCCGTACCTCGAAAGGAAGTATGGGGCTGAGTTGGCCGGGAGAGTCGATTTCTGCAGTACAGAGCCGGATGTGATCTCCACCCAGCAGGAAGCACAGGCGCTTAGCACATGCATCCAGGAGCATGGGTGGAAAAGCATTGCGCTATTGACTTCAAACTACCAAAGTCGCCGGGTTGGAATGATTTGGAGAAGGACTCTGCCGAAGGGTGATACGTCAGTTTACGTCTCCGTGGAGGGTGTGCCCGATCCCGACTATCAACCGCGTGGATGGTGGCGACAACGACTCTACGTGGAAACCTGGCTAAGGGAGTCTGCCAAACTCGCGTGGGCCAGCCTGTAGAACGATATTCACCGTCCGGCACGAGCAAGTTGGGGCGCGGGTCTCGATCCAACTACGGGGTTCTGCGTGAAGTCTGATAACGTCGATTGTTAACGTCAATTGTCCCCACCGTCCACCCATTCTTTTGGAAGAACGGCAAAATGCTGGACCTCGGGAGCTTCGGCGGCACCAGAGGCGTCCCTAGCTGTCCGCTTTGCGGGCGGCGGATTTTGGTGAACAAACAGCGCATCGCGTTCGGAAAAGCTTGGAAGAGGAGGAACTGTTCGTGAGGTAAGCGAAACCTCTTATTCTCATCCAGCGGGTGCAAATCCCGCCTGACCTGGCGAATCTCAGCGCGTAGAGGTTCGGCATCCTCGACCGTTCCTTTCTCGATCAGAAGCAGGAACAGGAAGCCGAACAAATCAGCCACAATACTCTAGCCCCCTATCGAAGCATGATTTGCCAACACATCCGACCAAATGGGGCGAAGCCTAACTGAAAGACGTTCGACCTGACCCTGCCCGCGGAAAACGTATCCCTTGCGGGTTTACGGCGAACCGGGGGTAGTCAGTACCGGCGTCCTTCGGGCACCGCATGGAGAGGACGCGTAGCGTAACGATATGTGAAAATTGAGCGGTTTTGAACAGCCCCACCGACTTCTTGAGACATATTATCGCCGCTGAAAAAAAGTGCTGCGCCACTTGAACGGTAGATACTTCTTGCTGGGCGCGGAGGGAAATATGAGGTCGCGCGGCGTTCGTTGGTCGGTTCTGTTGTTCTTACTTCTCTCGTCATTGGCAGTCGGTGCTTATGCCGATTCCATCACTCTGGGAACCGCCGGCAGCTATGCAGTGCTCGCCGGCTCGACCGTTACTAACACGGGCCCCAGCGTCCTCAATGGAAATCTGGGTGTCAGCCCGGGTTCCGAGGTAACCGGCTTTCCTCCCGGGATCGTGAACGGAACGATCAACAAAGCCAACGGCCCCGCGGCTCAGGCTCAGAGTGATCTGACCGCAGCGTACATCCAGGCAGCAGGCCTGGCGTCCACTGGCACCTTGACCGGTCAGGATCTGGGGGGAAAGGTTCTCACGCCTGGCGTGTATTTTTTTGCGAGTTCGGCTCAGCTGACGGGGACACTAACTCTCAATGCCCAAGGCAACCCCAACGCGCTGTTCGTCTTTCAGATCGGGAGCACGCTTACGACCGCAAGCAACTCAGCTGTTGTTTTCGCCAATGGTCTGGTCGATAAGAATGTTTTTTGGCAGGTCGGCAGCTCCGCGACCCTGGGCACAGGCACCGCGTTCGCGGGAAATATTCTCGCGCTCACCAGTATCACCATGACCACCGGCGCCTCCATCACATGCGGTTCGGCCCTAGCGAGAAACGGTGCAGTAACCCTAGATACGAACACCATTTCTAGTTGCGGATCAGCGACGGCGGCGGTTCCCGAGCCCGGCACGATTAGCTTGATGGGGAGTGGCCTGATAATTCTGGCTGGCATAGCACGTCGGAAACTCCGCATCTAAGCTTCAGACGTGAGACCGTCAGCTCGACCTTCCATAACGTTGCGGTGGCAGTGTAAGAGGGCGGCTTTCTAAGGAGGCCGCCTCTCTTTCGAAAACCACTTTTCGCCGGCCATGTTCTCAATATGAGGATTGATGCGGGAGCACGTGTAGTTCGAATTGTTCAGCGTTTCGTGCTCTTGGTTCGGGTGTGCTCGGTGCAAACATGGGACGCGAACTCGTTGTCGCGCTGCTCCTCCAAGTTCTGGATCATTTCATCAAGAGATTTGCCAGTAGGCGGATCAGAAGGGTTGAACACCCAAGCGCATTCGGAGCAACCCCAACCATTAAAGGAGCCTTTTTCGATCCATTTGAGCTGGCGTGCCGCCGCCATTTATAGGAGGAAGATACAATGTCGGGTCACGATGTTTCGCGCCATTCTCTTCTTCTCCTTGTAGAGTTGCCGAATTTCGTCCAGGATTGCATTTCGGATGCATAGGGCACGTGGCTTCCTGAGAGCCTAACAGCCCGCGGCGGAACTACCGGAAGTTCGCGGGCGACAACGAGTTAAGGACTTGTCACTCGGGAAGACGGAGTTAACCGTCCTCCCGCGCGACATGTTTACAAGCTTCTACGCTGTTACTGCGACGTTGTGGAGGGTCGAACTAACCGCCTCAAATGTCTGAACCTTGGGCGTTCCGTCGATCATTCGCCCAAGTGCTCTCAACACTTCGGGATAGGTGCTGGTGTTGTAGGCTTCTGCATTGGCCTTGCTATCCCACAGACTGATGGCAGTCACGTCCAGGCTGGCGGGATTTGACAACGTGATTTCGTCTTTGAAGCCCTTCTGCTTGCGCAGCAAAGGAAGCGTGTCGTTCTCAAACGTCCGGGTGTAATCAGAAAACATGTTCGCTTTCAGATGAAAAGAGACATTACGTGCAAACATAGAAACCTCCTAAAAGGTTTGTTAGCTGCTAAGAGGAGACAACTTCAGATGAGCTGACTTAGTTCAGGGAACCTGAAAGAGGAGAAGGTGGAAACCAACCCAACTACATTGTATCACATTGGAATGTTCCTCCCCCCCAAGGTTGACCGAATGAGGCCCTGTACCAAATAAAATCGCGGGGAATAATCTCTCCTTGCGGGGAGGAAGCTTTACCGAAGGTGCAGTCTACTGGCGCGGGGCGGTTTGTCCAGTTTGCCAAGCGAAGGGAAAGCAATCCAACCGGAAGCAATAACCGGCTGGTCGGCGGAGAAAAATGGTCGCTGTCGAAAACAGGCGTGGCTGATGTCATAACGACGTCGGCCTCACAACGGACCGAGTAGACTTTGCGGTGTCGAACCAAAAAGGCTCGGGACGAGGAGGCCGAGATGAAAATTGTAGGGTGCGATCTACATGCAAAGCAACAGACGATTGCCAAGCTACCGCCGGATCGCGACCAGCTTTGCTAGTGCAAAACAGTTCTTTGGGGATGAGGCCGTGAGCTTAATCGACGAAGGGCGGGTTGAGGCTTACAAGGTTTGGGGCGTGAATGAGCATGAAATTCGGGACATCACGCTGCGCCATGACCTCCATGCCCTCTCGAAGTTCTTTGGCTACGCGGTGAAACAGCGCTGGACGCGGGAAAACCCGATTCTCAATGTGGAGATACCCTCGGACGCTGATGCGGTTCGCATGCATATCCTCACCCCCGAAGAGGAACAGCAGTATTTCAGCCGTGCGGCCAAACACAGGATTTGTGTGACCTAGGGCGCCTAATGTTGAATCAGGGAATGCGACCCGAAGAAGTTACCTGCCTGCGTAAGGACGATGTGGACCTCGAACGCGGTCAGCTGTCGGATTCGGAAAGGAAAATCTACAGCAGCCCGGCGAACTTTGGATCTGACTAGCGAAAGTCGGCAAATTCTCGCCAGACGAATGGCTGGCAATTCGCCGTGGATGTTCCCTTCGCCGCGAAAACCCGGTCAACACTTAACGAGGCTCAATGGGGCGCATGATCGGGTTTGCGAAAAGGCATTGAAAGTCGGAGTTCCGCTCGCATTTGTGCTGTACGACTTGCGGCACACGTTTGCAACGAGAATGGCTCAAGCTGGCATGGACCTCGCCACCCTGGCGGCAATTCTTGGTCACAGCTCCATCCGCATCGTGCAGAGATATGTGCACCCCACCGCGGAGCACAAACCGCAGTGCCATGCTCCGCTATGACGAGATGCTTAAGGCTGAGAAGAAGAAAACCGAGCAGGAAGGGAGGCCGAATTGAGCTCCCCGAACCTTGTCCGCTTTTTTGTCCGCCCCTGCGACCAAAGTCGCCCCATTTTCGCCGAATCAGCAAGAACGAGAACGAAGATGCGGAGAGGGCTTAAACGCAGTAGAGTCGCGTAGGTACAAGAAAAATTTGGAGGCGCGGGTCGGAATCGAACCGACGCATAAAGGTTTTGCAGACCTCTCCCTTACCACTTGGGTACCGCGCCCTGAGATCTAAACTAGCCCCACACTGACGAAAAGTCTACGGGGGACCCCTCCGAAAACAGCCGGGCAGAAAGCAAAATGCCCTCGCAGCGAGGGCCCGGAGTAGATGTCTGGAGCGGGAGACGGGATTTGAACCCGCGACTTCGACCTTGGCAAGGTCGCACTCTACCGCTGAGTTACTCCCGCTCGGCATCGTCATTATAGACGACCCGGTTACAGGCGGGCAAACGGACGGAAGTAACCTGCTCGGACGCCTGTTTCGGTGGGGAATCCGGCAAAATGCCCGGGATTTAGTGGTGGCCGGTCCACTGCGGGTCGCGTTCCGGAGCGACAATTTGGCCGTCCCGCATATGGATGATCTCGTCACCATATACGGCGGCTTCGGGATTGTGCGTAATCATGAGCACAGTCTGGCCCAGCTCGCGGTTGGACTGGCGCAGCATGCCGAGCACGATCTCAGAGTTCTTGGAGTCGAGATTCCCGGTGGGCTCGTCGGCGAGCACGATGGCAGGTTTATTGACCAGGGCGCGCGCCAGCGCAACGCGTTGCTGTTCACCGCCGGAGAGTTCCGCCGGGCGGTGGGCCAGGCGCTGGCTGAGCCCAAGCAAGTCACAAATACGCGTGAAGTGCGCGGCATCGAAGTTTCCGTTGCCGGCGATGTCACGGGCGATTTCGATGTTCGAGCGGGCGTCGAGGGTGGGCAGCAGGTTGAACTTCTGGAAGACGAAGCCGATTTTGCGTTTGCGCATGCGCGTGCGCTCGGCGTCGGAAAGCTGGGCGAAGTCGTCGCCATCGATCAGGATGCGGCCGGTGTCAGGCCGGGTGAGTCCGCCCAATAAATAAAAGAGGGTGGATTTTCCGCTACCCGAGGGACCGACGACGCTAACAAACTTGCCCTTTTCGACACTGAAGGTAATGCCGCGCAGGGCGGGGACTTCGACCTTGCCCACGCGATACGTCTTGCGCAGATCGACGGCGTCGATAAAAGCAGGCATGGAGAATCCACCATACTACAGGAAGGCGAGGCCGCGCGGCGTCAGGAGGGGAGTTCAGGCAACTCCGATTTGCGACGCATTGCTGGGTGCGCGGCTCGGACCGCGCTTTCGAATCAACAGCAGGCGGATACGCTCCAGAAGTTCGGCGGGAACGTGCATGCCCTTGGGCAGGAAGACGTCCGCCTGCGTATCACGGTCATAGATGCGGACCTTCCCGGAGAGCAGAATGGCCGGGGTCCGGGGTGAAATCGCCTTGATTTCCTCGATCAGCTTGGCACCGTCGAGTCCGGGCATGATGAGGTCGGTCAGCACCAGATCGATGTCTCCCCGCTTGAAACGTGCCAGCGCGTCTTCTCCGTTGTGGCAGGAGACCACGCGGTAGCCTCTGGTTTCGAGAAGCACCTTGCGGATGGAGAGAGACTGTTCGTTGTCGTCAACACAGAGGATGGTGCGTTTCGGTTTCATTCGTTTTCCCGCAGATGCCTTGCTGTCACGCCGGCCGATAGCTGTCAATCTCAACTCTGTGTACGAGCCGAAGGAGATTTTCAGAGCGACAAAAATCCTACGTGCGGATTCGAGAGCTGTAAAGTGGCGCGGATGCTAATGGGAAATTTTTGCTATTGAACTTTTCTCGTGCTTGTGCGTAATGCTGTTTTTCGCAGAGATGCAATTGACAGTCAGAAAGAAATCTCTCCGCGCAGGACCTCGACTGCATTGCCGCCAACGCGGACGTTAACCACACGGTTATCGTCCTTCGAGGCGCGCACGAAAATTCTACTGGGACGTTTCATCTCAAGTCCCTGTTCGATGAGCACACGCTCGTCGGGCTGGGCGACGCCGTGGGCCACCATCCAGGCGGCGGCGCAACCGGCGGCCGACCCAGTCGCCGGATCTTCGCCATTGTAGAAAATCATGCGGGCATGCAGGCGAGCCGCGGGATCGACCGTCTCGCGGCAAACAAAGTAGAAAAACTTGCTGCCCGTGCGGGCCAGGTACTCGCCCGCGGTTCTCGGGTCGATGTGCAGATTGCGCAACACCCCGAGCGAACCCATGGGAGCGACGGTGAAGGGAACACCAGTGGATACCGTCTCGATGGGCAACTCCGGATCAAAATCGTCCACCGACAGGCCCAGCACGCGGGCCACGGTTTCCTGGTTATGGCCATCCAAGAACTTCGGGTCAACCTGCGTCATCTCTCCAAAGATCGGTGCATCCGGTCGTTCCTCGAAACGCACCGGGACTGTGCCGACGTTGAGTTCGAGCTTGATCTCCTGCGCACCCGTTGATCCCCGCAGGACGAACGCCGTGCCGAGCGTCGGATGTCCAGCGAAGGGGAGTTCTCGGCCACGGTGAAAATGCGCACCCGCACTCCGCGCTGGCGTTCGGTCGCCGGGTCACGTGGGAGAATGAAGGTCGTCTCGGAGAGGTTCGTCTCCTTGGCGAGCGCCTGCATCTCGACGTCGGTGAGTTCGCGACCATCGAGAATGACCGCCAACGCATTTCCTTCCAGAGGGGTGGCGCTGAAAACATCCATTTGAACGAGTG
>Ga0210408_10000241_pt1 | contig 77331 bp, 63 predicted proteins | sample IncBWH4MmetaG_FD_155471 | JGI IMG/M metagenome (GOLD analysis project Ga0210408, IMG submission 155471) | Forest soil microbial communities from Barre Woods Harvard Forest LTER site, Petersham, Massachusetts, United States - Inc-BW-H-4-M | ecosystem: Environmental > Terrestrial > Soil >... | reverse complement strand
GACCAGGAACATCAGGACGAAGTAAATCAGCAGCGGTACCGCGATCCGAACCACATCCAGCGGCAGGCGAACAATGTAGCTGCCTTTGAGCGAGAACATCACGACTATGGTGAACAGGAGCGCGACCAGGGTGATCGGACTGATCTTCGGGATGAAGGTCTTTTCATACCACTGCTTGCCCCGCGCACGCACGAGCGTGAATCGGGTGATCACCCCAGCCAAAAACGGGATTCCCAGATAGATAAAAACGCTCTTGGCGATGTCACGAATCGAAACATTCACGACCGATCCTTGCAGCCCGAACAAATCCGGCAACTTGGTGACGAAAATCCATGTGTACAACGAGTAGAACAGCACCTGAAAGACGGAATTGAACGCTACCAGACCCGCGGCGTATTCTGAATCACCTTTGGCCAGTTCATTCCACACGATGACCATGGCGATGCAGCGGGCGAGGCCAATCATGATGAGGCCGGCCATGTAATCGGGGTAGCCGCGCAGGAAAATGATTGCCAAAGCAAACATGAGCAGGGGCCCGATCACCCAGTTCTGCAGCAGCGAAAGAGCGAGAATTTTCTTGTTACGGAATACTTGACTCATCTCCTCATAACGGACCTTGGCCAGCGGTGGGTACATCATGAGGATCAGGCCCACGGCGATGGGGACAGAAGTTGTGCCCCCGCTGAAGCGGTTCAGGAAGGGCAGAATACCCGGCAGCGCCCATCCGGCAGTGATGCCGATCAGCATAGCGGTGAAGATCCAGACTGTCAGGTAGCGGTCGAGAAAGCCGAGGCGCGACGATACACTGCTGTTCATGGGAATATGAGCCTCAGTGGCACGATCATTTTTCAGGCACAGACGCGAGTGATTGGCGCCCGATGTTGATCAGTTCTTTTCTAAGCGCCATGGAATCCAGTGTGGCAAGTGGAAGGCTCAGGAAAAGACTGATCCTCCGGTCCAGTAAAAAGTAGGCCTCGCGAAAGGCCCTCTCCACCGCCTCGGGAGTTCCCCGGATTTCATCCGGGTCGGGAATCCCCCAGTGTGCGGTGATGGGTTGACCCGGCCACACCGGACAAACTTCCTTGGCGGCGTTGTCACAAACGGTAAACACGAAATCGAGCTGTGGCGCGCCCGCTTGCTCGAACTCGTCCCAACTCTTGCTGCGCAAGCCATCCGTGGAAAGATGCGCCGAGGTCAACTGCTTAAGCGCGGCGGGATGCACTCGTCCCGCAGGATGGCTGCCAGCGCTGTACGCAGTGAATTTTGGCCGGCCTTTGTGGTTCAGGATGGCTTCGGCCATGATGGAGCGCGCGGAGTTTCCGGTGCATAGAAACAAAACGTTGTGATGTTTCGGCATAAAGGTTCGGCGCCCTCATCCGCAGCAGGTGGGAGCACAACAAGAAGCAGCCGGTTTTACGGCGCGGATGAAGCCGCTGAAAAACTTTCCGTCGATCTCCGCGGGGTCGAGTTTCACGGGAATCTGCTGACCCGACAGAAATTCCAGCGCGTCTTCGGCACGGTAGACGCGTGTGGGCTCAATATCAATTTGCTCGAATCCAGCAGCCGCCAACTTGGCGCGGTATTCGTTTTCTTCCAGCGCGCCGGCAATGCATCCGACCCAAGCGAGCACGCTTTGGCGAATCTCGGGCAGCATCTCGCCGCGGGTGACCACGTCGGACACCGCAAAACGGCCTCCGGGTTTGAGCACGCGGAAGGCTTCGCGCAAGACTTTGCCTTTGTCTGCAGAAAGATTGATCACGCAGTTCGAGATGATGACGTCGACTGAATTATCCGGCAACGGAATGTTCTCAATCTCGCCCTTCAGGAATTCGACATTCTCAACGCCCGCTTTGCGCTTGTTTTCGTTGGCCAGGGCAAGCATTTCGTCAGTCATATCGAGGCCGTAGGCTTTGCCGGTGGGACCGACCCGGCGCGCGGAGAGCAGGACATCGATGCCGCCGCCGGAGCCCAGATCGAGCACGGTCTCACCGGGCTTAAGCTCCGCCAGGGCCGTGGGATTGCCGCATCCGAGCGAGGCCAGCAACGCTTCCTCGGGAATCTGTCCAGTTTGGGCGGCGTCGTATAGATTCGTCGTAATAGGATCGCAGCACCCAGTGCTGGCGGTCGCACCACAGCAGGAACTGCCGCCGGTTTTCACGCGCAAAGCAGCTTCGCCGTATTTCTGTTTTACGACTTCCTTGATGTCGGTAGTTTCAGTGGTGCTCATAAAATGACTCCTATCTGCAGATCTGTACGATGTCTTGCGGCTTAAGGGCTTTGTTACGAGTGCAGCATTCGGCGTAAAGGAACTGCAGCAGTTCCTGCAGAGCTTCGGTGTTGGCGGTGTAACGAAGAAATGTCCCCTCCCGTTTCACGGCCACCAGGTCTTCGGTGCGTAATTTGTCGAGGTGATGGGAGAGCGTCGAATTGGGGATTTCCAATTCTTCCTGAATCTCGCTGACCACAAGTCCTTCGGGATGCGCGGTCAGCAACAGCTGCATGATTCGCAGCCTGGGCTCGGTGCCCATGGCGGAGAACATGTCAGCGAATTTGGCGACGCGCTCGGCGGATTTGGTCGGGGAGGGCTTTGTACCGGTCATATTTCGATAATACTAGAAATACCGACGGACTGCAAGTGGCAAAGCCGAGCTGCGCTCGGGGGACGGGCGGAAGCGCCCGTCCCCACACAAATCCCCAGACCTACACGGGCTGAGTGCTGACGGCTGACTGCCAACTGCTTTATTCTGACAGAGCACATGATTCGTATCCGCCGTGCGTTTGATCCGCACTCTATAAAGCTTGTCATCTTCGATCTCGATGGCACCCTCATCGACTCGCGCCTCGACCTGGTGCACTCGGTGAATGCGGCCTTGCGCCACATTCACCGTCCTGAATTGCCGGAAGAGGTAATCGCCAGTTACGTGGGCGATGGGGCGCCGATTTTGATTCAGCGCGCATTGGGAGGCGAGAAAGTTGACGAGGCGCTGGTCCGCAAAGGGCTGGAATTCTTCCTTTCCTACTACCGCGAGCACAAATTGGACCACACGACCGTGTATCCCGGGATTCAGGAGGCGCTCGGCGCGATTCAGAGCTCCGGCAACGGGATGCCGCGGAAAATGGCGGTGTTGACAAACAAACCGGTGAATCCTTCGCGAGCCATCGTCGAATCTTTGGGGCTGGGCCAGTATTTCTCGCAGATTTATGGCGGGAACAGCTTCTCCACGAAGAAGCCGGAACCCGAGGGCGCGCTGAAACTGGTGAGTGAAGCGGGTGTGCGGCCGGAGTTGGCCGCAATTGTTGGCGATTCTCATGTGGACATCCGCACCGGACGCAATGCCGGGTTGTGGACGATTGCCGTCACCTATGGATTCGCACCGCATACCTTGGAAGAGGAAGATCCGGATGTTTTGGTCGATTCGCCCGAGGAATTGAGTACCATCTTTCTGTCTCAGCGATCGTTGCAAGAGCAAAAATGAAGGCCGACAACTTCGGTTTCACCCCAAAAGAATTGCGCAAGTTGCGCAGCATGAAGAATCCGTACGGCATTCAGAAGTTCCTTGACGACATGCCGTATCACCTGGAGGATACGGCCTGGTCACCGCGCAAAGTACTAGCCGAACAGTCGTCGCATTGTCTGGAGGGCGCCATCTTCGGTGCAGCCGCTCTACGGGCGAATGGATACGCGCCTTTGCTGCTGGATTTCGAAGCCGAGCATGATACCGACCACGTGATTGCGATTTTTCGCCAGGACGGCTGCTGGGGTGCGGTGGCGAAGTCTAATTACACCGGATGCCGCTGGAGGGAACCGATCTATCGCAACCTGCGGGAACTCGCGCTGAGTTATTTCAACGCCTACTTCAACCTGAGGCGTGAGCGGACCCTGCGGCGATACTCGCTTCCGGTCAACCTTTCGCGCTTCGACTCGCAGAACTGGATGACCACTGACAAACCCGTTTGGTTCATCGTCTATCATCTGTTCGATGTGAAGCACTTTTCCCTGCTCACAAAGGCGCAGGAGAAACGCCTGCACCGAGTCGACGAAAGGCTGTTTCAGGCAGAGTGCTTAGGGAAGGCTTATAAAGATCGGGATTAGTCAGTAATGGATGCCCGCCGTCACCCTCGTTACAAGCTGGAAGTCGATGTTCGCATCTATCCACGCAACTCTCAGGTGGTTCGAGGGCATTCGGTCGACATTAGCGAGTCGGGGATTTCCGCCATGCTGCGCGTGGAGGTACCTGTAGGCGAGGTAGTGCGACTGGAGTTCACCGTGCCCACCGGTGAGGTTCAGATTCATGCTCTCGTTCGCCAACGGAATGCTTTCCGCTACGGCTTTCAATTCCTGGAGGCTGTTTCCCAGCTCGAGATCATTCAGCGCGCCTGCCGGCAATTGGACGTTTCGCGGTCAACGTCCGGCAGACTGGAGAGCTGAAGATTTCATGTCCATCTAATTCTCCTCCGTTTGCATCCTCAAGACACGATATCGCGTCAATGAGGTTAAGATTAGACCTATGCGGATGAGACTCCTCCCCATCGGCATTTGCACGCTCGCGTGCTTGAGCGCGATCGCGCAGCAGGATGCGCCGTCCGGAACTCCCGCCAATGCTGCCCCGCCGGCCGCAGATGCCAGCAAGGCGCCTGGCAGCGCTCAGGCGACGACTCCGCGGGAACGGCCCGATCTCACTCCCGACGCCAACGGCAAGCTCTCACCGGAGCAGATGCGCGAGCTGACGCGCGTGGTTGCGCAGAACTACCGGGATAACTACAAGAAGCAGCGCGACTACACCTACATCGAGCGTGATGTCGATAAATCCTTGGGTGGCAATGGACAGGTCAAGTCGACGGAAATAAGGACCTATGAAATCGTTGAAATCTATGGCGAACAGGTGCGGCGGCTGATCGAAAAAGACGACAAGGCCCTCGACGCCAAGGAGGCGGCGAAAGAAGAGGAACGCATACAGAAGATCGTCGACAAACACAAGAATGAATCTGAGGACGATCGGAAGAAGCGTATTGAGAAGGAAACAAAACAGCGGGAGGAAGGCCGCAAATTCGTGAGCGCAGTTGCGGATTCCCACGACTTCCGGCTGGTTGGAACGGAACTGGTGGATGGCCGCGAAGCCTGGGTCATCGATGGCGAGCCACGGCCCGGTTTTGAATCGGAGGACAAGGGTGCAAAGTTCGTCTCCAAGTTTCGCGGACGCCTGTGGATCGATAAAGAGGATATGCAACTGGTAAAAACGGACATTGAGGCCGTGGACACGGCTTCTTTCGGATGGATTGTCGCCCGCATTCACAAAGGAACGCGCGTGATGTACGAACAGATGCGGATGAGCGACGAAATCTGGCTGCCCCAGCATTTGACCTTTAGATTCGATGCCCGGGTTGCACTGTTGAAGGGCTACAACATCGACGGGGAGCAGACCTATCGCGACTACAGGAAGTTTCGGACCTCATCCAAGATCGTTGGCATTGGAGAAGTGCAGGAACCGAAATGAACTGTATCTCCGGAAGAGTTTCAGAATTTGTGGAGACAGCCGCCTTCGGCTGTCCGGCCGCGGGAGCGGCCGATTGGCCCCGTGCACCGGAAATTCAGTGCTGAGATGACGGACTTCGGAGCACGAGAGGGACGGCTTTCTTGGTAGTTGTGCGGCCAAAAAACCAGTCGCCCTTCGGGCGACGGACAGCCGAAGGCGGCTGTCCCCACACAGTAGCCCCGCCACATCGCCGCTTGGACCACTGAGGCTTTATAATGCGAGGTCCCAACGTGAGTGCACTCGCGTGAACTGACTCCTCCGCGCTGAGACATTGCAGTCGAATTCCTCACGAGGTCTAGATGACTTCCCTCACCCGTCGTGATCTGCTTCGCACCGGCTTAGCGCTTTCGGCTTCCACCCTGGTCCCTGGGACTGTTCAGCGTGCATATGCACTACTCGGGCGCTATCCCGCAGTGGAGCCTGCCGGTGCTCTTCCTCCGCGGGAACGCCTCCTGTTCGATTTTGGCTGGAAGTTCTTTCAAGGGCACGGCTCCGATCCGGCGCGCGATCTAGGGTTCGGCAAGGGGCAAGGAGATTTCGCCAAAAGCGGCGAGTTCTGGTTTTCCACGCAGAAGTTCGATGACTCTCAATGGCGCGATCTCAATTTGCCGCATGACTGGGCGGTTGAACTGCCGTTCGTGCGCGATGAGGAGCAGAACAGCCACGGGTACAAGCCTCTGGGGAGGCGGTATCCCGAAACCAGCGTTGGCTGGTACCGGCGCACGTTCGATGTTCCGAAGGAAGATTCGGGCCGGCGCTCTGTGGTCGAATTCGACGGAGCCTTCCGCAGCGCGCTCGTTTTTCTCAACGGTTACTTCATCGGACGCAACGACAACGGCTACGCGCCATTCCGTTTCGATCTGACTGACTTCCTGAACTACGGTGGGAAAAATTATCTGATGGTTCGTATGGACGCCAGCTTCGGCGATGGCTGGTTCTACGAAGGAGCCGGAATTTATCGGCATGTGTGGCTGACGAAAACTGACTCGCTTCATCTCGGCCACTGCGAAACATTTATTCGCGCTGCGGTGAAGGGCAACTCCGCCGCTCTCGCGTTGAGCACGATCGTAAAGAACGACGGTTCGCTGGCCGAGAACTGCCGCGTGCGCTGGCAAGTCGTGGACTCCAACGGAAAGGTGGTCGCGACAGCAGATTCACCGCAGCAATCGATCGCGCCCGACGGTTCCGCCGCATTCACGGCAAACGCGAACCTGGCGAATCCGGCACTCTGGTCACCGGAAACGCCGAATCTCTATTCGGCTACGGTGACAGTCGAGTCCACCGGCAAGGCGCGTGATGCCGAGCGCGTGAACTTCGGCGTGCGCGATATCAAGTGGGACGCCGACAAGGGATTCTTCCTCAACGGCAAGCCCGTCAAGATCAAAGGTACTTGCAACCATCAAGATCATGCAGGAGTCGGCGCGGCACTTCCCGACCGTCTGCAAGCGTTTCGCCTGGCGGTGCTGAAAGACATGGGCGGGAACGCTGTGCGCACCTCGCATAACATGCCGACGCCGGAGTGGGTCGAGGCCTGCGACCGCATGGGCATGATGATGATGTGCGAAACGCGGCTGATGAGCGCCAATCCGGAGGGTATGGCGCAACTGGAAACCATGGTGAAGCGTTACCGCAATTCGCCATCGATCATCCTCTGGTCCATGGGAAACGAAGAGTGGACCATGATGCCGCAGCCGCAGGGTGTGCGCGTTATCGACGACATGATCAAGCGCACCCATGAACTCGATCCTACGCGCATGTGCACCGCCGCAGTGAATGCGGACTTTCAGACCCACTTTCCCGAGCAACTCGACGTCATGGGATTCAATTACAACCTGAAAGTGCACGATGCGTGGCACAAGAGCCATCCAAAGACGCCGTCGGTGGGGTCGGAGACGGCCAGCACGGTTTCGACGCGCGGTATTTATTCGACGGACAAGCTGCGCAACTGGGTCAGCGCTTACGATCTGAATCACACTTCGTGGTCTCAACTCGCCGAGGAGTGGTGGAAGTTCTACGCGACACGCGAATGGCTCTCGGGCGGCTTCGCCTGGACCGGATTCGACTACCGTGGTGAACCGACCCCTTACGGATGGCCATCGATCAACTCGCAGTTCGGCATCGTCGACATGTGCGGCTTTCCCAAAGACAACTTTTATTACTACAAAGCATGGTGGGGATCGGAGCCGGTGCTGCACCTCTTTCCTCACTGGAATTGGGAACAGCGCGACGGCGAGCCGATTTCAGTGTGGGTGCATTCAAACCTGGATTCGGTGGAAGTCTTTCTCAATGGCAAGAGCCGCGGTGCGCAGAAGGTAGAGCCCTACACGCATCTGGAGTGGAAAGTCCCTTACGAGCCCGGAGTGCTCGAGGCTCGAGGCACGAAGGACGGGAAAGTCGTGCTAACTGAAAAACGAGAGACCACGGGCGACCCTGAAACGATCCGGCTGAGTCCCGACCGCACGGAGATCAATGCCGATGGGGAAGATGTCTGCGTTCTGCGCGTGGAAGTGCTCGACAAGGAAGGACGGCCGGTTCCTACCGCCGACGTTCCGATTCTGTTCAAGGTGACTGGAGAAGGTGAGCTAATCGGCGTGGGTAACGGCGACCCGAATTGCCAGGAATCCGATAAAGAACCGAAGCGCAGCTTGTTCAACGGGCTGGCGCAAGTCATCGTGCAGGGGAATCGAACGCCGGGGACGATTACGGTTGAGGCGCACACTGGGGATTGGCCGCCGCCGAAACTTCCGCCTACGCAAGTGACGATTACAACTAGGAAGGTGGGGTTGCGGCCGAGCGTGGGATAGTCGCGGCAATGCGCGGGCGAGACGCCCGCGCGACAGCCGGCGGGACGCCGGCGCTACCACGGGAGATGCATGTCGAAATCACGCAGGGACTTTCTTACGCTGTCCTCGCTCGGAATCCTGGGCGCTGCGGCGGTATCGCGAATTCACGCACAGAATCTTTCCACTCTGCCGCCTGGAGCACCACCCGCGTTCGGCGCTGGGCCCGCTTTTGGGCCCGAAGTGTCGGTGAACACTTTTGCCGAAGGTGAGAAACTGGTCCAGTTTCCGCTCACCGACGCCGAGCGCGCTATGGCTGCCGCCACGTGGCGCCGAACCCTTGCGTCGGTGTACGAGCGGCGGACGGGCCCGCGCAAACTGCGGCTTGAATCCAATCTGGCGCCAGCCACACGATGGGATCCTGCACTGCCAGGCGTGAAGATGGCGGCACAGGAGAACCGGTTCGTCAGGAGCAAAGCTAATCCCGGTTCCCTGCCCCCAAGAGACGAAGACATCGCTTACGCGCCCTTGACGAAACTCTCCCGCTGGATCGAAACGCGACAGATCACTTCCGAGCGCCTGACGAAGATCTATCTGGATCGGCTCGAGCGCTTCAATCCCAAGCTGCGATGCGCCATCACCATCACGCGGGAGCTGGCGTTAAAACAGACCAAGCAGGCGGATCGAGAGATCTCTGGCGGCAAGTACCGCGGGCCGCTGCACGGAATTCCCTGGGGCGGAAAAGATCTGCTCGACACAGCGGGAATCCCGACCACGTATGGCGCGGAACCTTACCGTAATCGAATTCCGTCGGAAGACGCCGTCGTTGTGAAGCGGCTTCGCGACGCGGGCGCGGTGCTGATCGCAAAGCTCAGCCTGGGTGCGCTCGCCTTGAACGACATTTGGTTCGGCGGGCAGACGATGAATCCATGGCTGCCGGAAGAAGGATCGTCCGGCTCAAGCGCCGGTCCAGGAGCCGCAACGGCGGCGGGACTCGTGGGATTTTCCATCGGCAGCGAAACTGGCGGTAGCATCGTGAGTCCGTCCATGCGCTGCGGCGTGACCGGCCTGCGTCCTACTTATGGGCGCGTGCCGCGCACCGGAGCCATGACCCTGTGCTGGTCGCTCGACAAGCTGGGTCCAATGACTCGTGGTGTCGAAGACACCCTGCTCGTACTGCAGGCGATCTCCGGGCCCGACGCGGGCGATATTGCGAGTGTGCCCAGCCATCTCGATTTCGACGCGACCCGCAGGATCAAAGGGCTGCGGCTCGGGTACTTCCCCAGCTGGATGAAGGAGCGTCCGGCAACCGAGGTGGATCGGGCTGCACTGGAGACGGCCAAGAAGGTCGGCTTCGAACTGGTCGAAGTTTCGATTCCCGATTGGCCGTATGACTGCCTGAACTTAATTCTGTTCGCGGAAGGTGCGGCTGCGTTTGAGGAGCTCACGCTGAGCGGTGGCCTTGGCGAGTTGAAAGCGCAAGTTCCCGACGCTTGGCCGAACCTGTTCCGGCAGGCGAGATTCCTGTCGGCGGTCGACTTCGTACAGGCTGATCGTATGCGGCGCAAGGTCGCCAATGAAATGGGCCGCTTGTTCTCGGAAGTCGATCTGCTACTGGTGCCTTCTCTGCGCGACGAGATGCTGGTCATCACGAATTTCACAGGACATCCCTCGCTTACCCTGCGCGCGGGATTCGTCGAAGTACAGCAAGCGAGAAGCGATTGGGCTCCGGATCCAGCGCATCCCCTTCCAGCATTTGCGACGCCGAAACGCGTGCCGCATGGGGTGACGCTCATTGGACGCCTTTTCGATGAAGGGACTCTGGGGGCGGCCGGCATAGCGCTTGAGCAGGCGTTTGGGGTCACGGACCAGCGCCCGCCGGGCTTTTAGCTCGCGATTGTATTTCGTCCTGCCGCAAGCCAAGAACACACTGGGCGATCTCTACCGGCGCATTTATAATTCCGCCGCCGAAGCGTTTCTTCCCCCGGCGGCCTCTGCCATGCTTTCACGCACACTTGCGCTCGCAGTGCTTCTTACTGCCCCTCTCGCCACCGCCCGCGATAAGCCAGAGAACTGGATACAGGTCACCAGCCCACACTTTATCGTGGCGACCAATGCCAATGAGAAGCAGGGCCGCCGAATCGCCGACCAGTTCGAACGCATGCGCTCGGTTTTCCATGCGGCATTCCCCAAACTGGAAGTCGATCCCGGAGTGCCGATCGTTGTGCTCGCTCTCAAAGACGAAAAGGACTTCCGGGCTCTCGAACCGGAGGCGTATCTGGCAAAGGGATCGCTCAAGCTCGGAGGCTTGTTCCTGCACGGTCCGGACAAGAATTATGTGTTAATGCGGATCGATGCTGAAGGGCAACATCCCTATTCGGTGATTTATCACGAGTACACGCATCTGCTCATCAGCAAGTCCGCCGATTGGATGCCCTTGTGGATGAATGAGGGACTGGCGGAGTTTTACGAGAACACGGAAATCCACGAGAAGGATGCCTCTCTCGGAGAACCAAGCGCAGAGAATCTTGAGTGGCTACGGCAGAATCGTCTTCTTCCACTGGCCACTCTCTTGGCTGTGGACCAGAAATCTCCGTACTACCACGAGGAGAAGAAAGGCTCGATCTTTTATGCCGAGTCGTGGGCTCTTATGCACTACATCCAGATGAATGATTTTGCCCAGAAGACCCACCTATTGAACGACTACGCGGCCTTACTGGTTCAAAAAGTCGATCCGGTCACAGCCGCTACGCGTGCCTTCGGCGATTTGAAGCAACTGGAGGCGGACCTGGGGAACTACATCCGGGGAGGCTCTTTTCGCTACTTCAAGATGACGACTATGACTGAGGTGGATGATTCCGCGTTCAAATTGCAATCTCTCACCGGCGCGCAATCCGACGCTCTGCGGGCGGATTTTCTGGCGTACAACCATAGAACGCGCGATGCCCAGAGTCTCCTGGATCGTGTACTCCAGGAAGATCCTAAGAACGTCTCAGCGCAAGAGACCAAGGGCTTTCTTGCCATGCAAGAAGGCCACTTCGAGGAAGCGAAGAAATGGTATGAGCAGGCAGTGCAACTGGATTCGCAAAGTTTTCTTGCCCATTACTACTACGCGGTCATGTCGATGCGTGACGCTCGCGGGGCGACCGGACAGGACCAGGTAGAAAGCAGCCTTCGTGCAGCGATTAAGCTGAATCCTGTGTTTGCGCCGGCATTCGACAGCCTCGGCGTCTTTCTCGCGATGCAGCACAAGAACCTTGACGAAGCTCGCATGATGGGACTGACGGCGGTCTCCCTGGATCCGTCGAACGTCGGCTACCGGATCAACGTCGCCAATATCCTGATGACCATGGAACAAAGTCAGAATGCGATCGTGGTTTTGCACGCTGCGGCGAAACTCGCGAAGACGCCGGCGGAAAGCCAGATGATGGCCGATGTCCTCACGCGCGCGCAGGAGTATGCCGAGGCACAATCTCGTTTTGCCGAACGACAGAAAAGGGCACGGGAGGATCAGAGCGGCCATGATCGGACTTTGGCCGAAGGCACTGTGCCCAAGCTAAAGCGGCGGGAACAGTTCGTACCGAAAGGCCCGCACCGCTTCGCCGTCGGCGTTCTGAAGAGCGTCACCTGTGATAGTCCGTCGTTGGACCTGACAGTTTCAGGCAGTGGAAAAGCTCTTTCCTTACACGTCGAGAACTACTATAAGATCCCCTTCAGTACTTTAGGATTTCAGCCGGAAAGAGACCTCAATCCCTGCACAGACCTGGAAAACCATCCGGCGAAGGTGGAATATGTTGAATCCGCCAACCCGTCTGTGACAGCACAGATTGTTTCTATCGAACTTCACAAGTGACCCTCGCCCACATCGCTCGTATCGAGCATTTATAATGGAAAGATTCTCCGGCGGCGAGATTCGGCTCTGGGGTGCTGCCGGCGAAACCAGGCCGAGCGTTGCTCGGCGGACGGGCGAGGCGCCCGTCCCTACAGAAGCGGATTCCTCGCTTTGCTCGGAACGACAAAATGCCTGGCCGGATCGAGGACAGAAGGTGTCCTCAATTTGAGCTAGTGTTCGTAGGTCGTTCGGTCGCTAAGCCTAGAGCTCAAGGCTAAGAGCTTCTTTCATGGATTTCAAACTCGTTTCCAGTTACAAACCGCAAGGCGATCAGGCAGCCGCGATCCAGGCGCTGACCCGCGGTCTATTTGATCGCGAGCAGCATCAGGTGCTGCTGGGCGTCACGGGGTCTGGCAAGACCTTCACCATGGCGAAAGTGATTGAGGCGCTGAACCGCCCAACGATCGTCATGGCGCATAACAAGACTTTGGCAGCGCAGCTCTATCACGAATTCAAGAGTTTCTTCCCGCAAAATGCCGTCGAGTATTTCGTTTCCTACTATGACTACTACCAACCGGAAGCCTACGTTCCGGCGGCGGATCTTTATATCGAAAAGGAAGCGACCATCAATGATGAGCTTGACAAGCTGCGACTCTCGGCCACGCGATCGCTGTTCGAGCGGCGCGATGCGCTGATTGTCGCGTCGGTGAGTTGTATCTACGGTTTGGGATCGCCTGAGGCCTATTACGGGATGATGTTGTTCGTCGAGAAGGGCCAGAAGGTAAAGCGCGAGGACATTACCCGCAAGCTGGTCGACATCCTTTACGAGCGGACCAATGGCGAGTTCCGCCGCGGAACGTTCCGCGTGCGCGGCGACGTCATCGAGGTCTTTCCCACTTACGACGACATGGCGTACCGCATCGAGATGTGGGGAGATCAGATTGAATCGCTCTCGCAGATCGATCCACTGTTCGGCACAGTGAAGCAGAAGTACATGCGGTTGCCGATTTACCCCAAGACGCACTATGTCATGAAGGAGGAGACCCGGGCGTCGGCGGTGGAGTCGATCAAGAAGGAACTGGCGTGGTGGGAAGTTGAACTCGAGAAGCAGGGACGGCTGGTCGAATCGCAGCGGATTCATCAGCGCACCATGTTTGATCTGGAAATGATCAAGGCCATGGGCTATTGCCACGGGATTGAGAACTATTCACGGCATTTCACGGGACGGTTGCCGGGCGAGCCTCCGCCGACGCTGCTCGACTATTTTCCGCGCGATTTCCTGATGTTCATCGACGAATCGCACCAGACTGTGCCGCAACTGCGCGGGATGTACGCGGGCGATCGCTCGCGCAAGGAAGTCCTGGTTGAGTACGGATTCCGCATGCCATCGGCGCTCGATAACCGTCCGCTGACGTTCGAGGAGTTTGAGCATCGGACCAACCAGCTCGTTTATGTTTCGGCGACGCCCGGGCCTTATGAGCTGACGAAGTCCGCGGGCGTGGTGGTGGAGCAGATCATTCGACCGACCGGATTGATTGATCCTCCGGTGGAAGTGCGACCGGTCAAGGGGCAGATTGACGATCTGCTGCACGAGATTCGTGCGCGGGTGGAAAAGGGCGAGCGGGTGCTGGTCACGACTTTAACCAAGCGCATGGCGGAGGACCTGGCCGAGTACTACGCAGAGGTCGGCGTGAAGTGCCGCTACATGCACTCAGAGATCGAGACCCTGGAACGAGTGAAGATCCTGCGCGATCTGCGCAAAGGAGAGTTTGATGTACTGATTGGTATCAATCTCTTGCGCGAAGGGCTGGATTTGCCGGAAGTGTCTCTGGTCGCGATTCTCGATGCCGATAAGGAAGGATTCCTGCGGTCCTCAGGCTCTTTGATTCAGACTATAGGACGCTGCGCACGGCACCTAAACGGGCGCGCAATTCTATATGCGGATCGGCAGACCGACTCGATGAAACGGGCGATGGACGAAACGTCCCGCCGCCGCGCGATTCAAACGGCGTACAACGAGGAGCACGGCATCACTCCAGAGTCGATTGTCCGTCCGCTCGACATGACGCTGGCGGCGATCGTCGCTGCCGACTATACCGACCTGACCGCCGGTGAAGCCGAAGGCAAGCCTGAGTTCAAGTCGCAGGAAGAAGTCGACGCCTACATCGCGAATCTGGAAAGTGATATGCGTGAGGCTGCGAAGCGGTTCGAGTTCGAAAAAGCAGCCAAACTTAGAGACACGATTAAGGAGCTGAGGACGAAGGAGTTTCTGTTCGCATGAAGTTCCCATTTCCAACGATCGCTGCCGCGTTCCGCGAGCGACGCATTGTTCGTCAGCCCATTCCAGATGTAACGGAGAAAGATGTCGATCGGATTGTTCGCCGTGATTTTCCTAGAGAGCGGTATGACACCGTGATGGGCGTTCTCCGAGAGTACTCACAAGGAAGATTGCCCAAAGAATGCTCGCGAGTGCACCTTGCCGCACTGAAACTGGCACAAGGCGATTTGGAACGTTTGCGCCTCCACGTCGGCCGCTCTGAGCAAGGCTATCGAGACGTCTTAGCCGCAGCCGAGTATCCGGAGTATATGAGGGCGGCTGCCTTTCGGGTTTCAAGGCTGCCTCCCAAAGAGCAGCTTCGGATCGTTACTAGCGACTGGGATCAGTACGCGAAATGACTCCAAAAGTAAAACCTTTTGCTGATGTTGCCGGAGCCCGGCCAGCAAGTCCTCCGTAAGAGCAAGAACACTGACGGCTACCGAGCGCGATGAGACGAGCCCAGAAGCGTGAGCCGTTTTTGCGAAGCAAGGAAGGGTATCTGGCGCGTAGGGACTCTCACGATCTAATTCTGCTGCGCCGAAGGCAGGATTCCTTGTTGCGCGAGGAATAACATCCGGCGGGTCCGAGCCTGCCGGGCTTTGCCCGGCCGGACAGCCGAGGGCGGCTGTCCCCACATGGTTCTATATCAGCCCGAGGCTCTAGCGTCCGTATGCGGCTGATGCGGCCATCGGTTTCCGGTGCATCGTGTATCCGTCGTAGCTCTCTTGCCGGAAGTTCAAGTTGGGAGCGCAGAGCTTTTCGGTTTGGCTAAGAAATAGATATCCGCCGGGTTCGAGATAGAGGTGCAATCGCTCCATCAGCGCGGTGCGCTGGGCGCGGGAAAGCTGCGGCAGGACATCCATGCAGAAAATGCAGTCGAAGCGGCCGATATAAACCGGCTTGGTCAGATTCATCGTGTTGAACGTGACCAGGCTGCGAAGGCGAGGCTTCACCAACAGGTGCGCACCATTGGTCGGTCCATTGGAGGAACTGCCGTTGTTGGAACTGCCGTTGGCGGAGTTTGCAATTGCAGTTTCCTCCGAGCCATTCGCATTGCCGTTCGGACTTCCAATTTTCGAGAAGCAGGCACGGATCATCGCCGGCGGCAGTCCCTGCAAGGCTGATTGCGGATACAGTCCGCGCTCGGCGACCTGAATCGAAGACGGCAGCAAATCGCTGCCTACAATGTGAACGGACCATTCCTTGGTCGACTGTCCCGAACCGTTAGCCTCCAATACTCCTCCGTTGCGGTTCGGACTCTTCGATTCTTTAGTGGCGCTTCCGTTCGTTGAGCCGTTGCTTGCGCCACCGCCCGCTGCATTGGGCATAGCCTCGCAGATTGCCATGGCAATCGAATATGCTTCTTCACCGGTTGCACAACCGGCACTCCAGATGCGAAGCGTGCACGCAGCGTCGTCCGCTTTGCGGGCGTAGAGTTGCGGCATTACATGACGCGCCAACGCATTCATGGCTCCGGGATGCCGGTAGAATCCAGTCTTTGCGTTGAGCACGCCATCGAGGAACTCCGCAAGCTGGGAAGGATCGAGATCACAGGCGCGCACCCGTTCGAGCAAGGCCGCGGGCGATTCCAGTTCATGCGCTTCCAGATAATCGGCCAGGTGCGCCGCTAATGCGCTGTTCGGACAGTCGAGCAGAATCCCGGTCTGGCGCTCCACTAGCAGGCGCAGTTCAGAGAGTTCGTGCTCGAGAATGGTGACGCCTGCGATCAGTCTATGCATAGATCCTTTCCTCAGAAGCGCGCCGGATGAGGCCGTCGCCCGGGGGAGGAGAGGGTTCTCAATTCTTAGTTTTAGTTCTCAATTCTCGATTCTCAGTTCAGCTTTCGCTTCTGCCTTTTACCTTCTGGCTTCTCACTTCTCAGTTTCCGGCTACGGCCGCGTACGACTTGCCCGAATCCTGCCCTGCCTGCTGCGCGACTACATTCATTTCCTTTTCCAGCGAGGAAAAACGCTGCATGATCTCGTGAATACGGAGCGTCATATTGCGGATGGTCTCGATCTGTGCGCGCGTCTGGGCCGAGAAGCTGCCGGGCTCCAGCAAGAGCAGGTCCGAGTTTCCCAATACCGAGGTGAGTGCGTTGTTCAGATTGTGGCGCATCTCGAGCATGTATCGTCCAAGCGTGGCCTGACGCTCGAGCGCAGAGCAGGCAAACTCCGCGGCGCGTGCCCGGGTTTCGGCTCGCGAGCGGTGTACGGCCTCCGCGGCCGCCAGTACCAGGGTCTCAAGCCAGTGCTCGCTCGGCCGCAACAGCATGACACGAGGCCAGCGGTCTCGCACCAACTGCGCCGTGGCCGCATCGTGGCATAGGCAGAAAATCGGTTGCGAGGTGGAGTGCAATGGCTCGAGCACAACGGAAAGCAGATCGCGGCGCAACTGGCCCACAATGGCGACGTCGAACACATCGGCGGCAAAGCGGGGCCACAGCTCGCCGCTCAGGAGAGTGAACGTGGGCACGTTCCGCTCCATCTGCCAGCGGGCAGTGATGCGCCGCGAGAAGTCGGGCTCGTCGGAGATGATCAGGACGGTGGGCGTTTGCACGTGCCAGTTTTCCTCTTTTTATCTATATACCAGTGCAGCGACGGACAATCCCTGTCCGCTCATTTCTTTTTTGGCGGCTGCGGCGCCGAATCCGGATCCCAGCCGGGCGAACTGGAGACTTCAAACTCAGGAGCTTCCGCCTGTGGTGGGGCGGGTTTGATGGACTTAGTCGTGGGCGCACCCGCGGGTTTTGCACCGGGTTTCGGTGCGGTTGCGGCCGCAGCAGCCTTCGCCGCGAGCGCGGGGGGTTTGCTGGCCGGGACAGCGGCCTTGGCCGGAGTTGCTGACACCGGTTTCGGCAGCGCCGCAGGTTTCGCGGGCACCGCGGATTTCGCAGCAGCAGCCGACTTCGTCTTGCCATCTCCCTCCGCGGCCTTGCCGCGTCCTAGCGCGTGCTCTACCGAAGCGCGCAAGTCAACCAGCATGCGCAGCGGTGATCCGGAAGAATATTCCGCCTGGAACATCACCTTCCAAGACTGGCAGATCATGCGCAGCCGTATGATCGGCTCCTGAGCGGAGAATTGCGCGCGGCGGCAGTCGAGCGTTTCTATCCCCCTATCTTCAAGCTCGGTCAAGCCATCGAGAATCAGGTTCAGGTCACCGAGCATCAGCCGGAAAAAAGCCCGACGCATCAGGTAGCCGAACCGAGTAAACGCCACCAATGCGACTGGCAGGTAGAACAACTCTCCGGCAAGCCCCTTGGCTTTTCGGCCTTGTTCCAGAACTCCGCCGTGCAACAGTTCGTCGAGCGACTTGCATTTGCGAGCAGCGTCGAGCACCCGGTCCAGCGCGTTGAGCCAAACGGGAGGTTTCAGTTCAATCGGGCCGAGCACTGTTTCCATCGCTTGAGCCACATAAGCAAGATCAACCTGTGTGTCGTTGAGTCCCGCCGGCGCGTTCTGGCTGAAGTACTGCACCAGCAGGAAGTCGACCTTATCTCGAATGGCATCACTCTTGGTGGATTTTGCCAGGAAATGCTCCAACAGCGTGACGATCCCTTCTTGACTCACCAGCGAGCTGGTTTGCAGGAATTGTCGGAGCTGGTGCACCTGGATGGCTCCATCCATATGGTCAAGCCACTGATTGGCCTGTTCGACGGTCTCTTTGCCGGGCAGTTCCACGCCGGCTTCCAGTTCGGCGCACGGTTTCACATCGATGGCGAACTCGCGCGCCAGTTCGAAGTAAATGGGATAAAGCTTGCGCGCGTAACTCCATTGTGTGGCGAGATCTTGCACGGGTGTGGTTGGAGTCATGGTTTCACGATCCAGTTGGGCACTTCGCGGTTGAACCGCGCGGCCACGAGTGTGTTCCCAGGGTGATACTGCACCGCGACCACGCGAGCATCCTCTTCAAACGAGCCGTCGGAATTGCGTAACCGCAGAACATCGGCAAACTCGAGAGGAGTTTTGCAGGCGAACAGGACCTCGCGCGGCGTACCAAATTCAATCACGATGCTTTCGCTGAAATCCGGCGACTGGCCGGACTCGACCATGCGCGCGAACTGCACCGGCATCCGCATGGCGGTCGCGTCCGGAAAAAAACGCGCCAGGCTGGCGACGAGGCTGGCGTCTTGCGGGTAGCGCGCGGTAGCTGTGGCTTGCTGCGCCAATTGATGTAGATCCTCTTACCTTAAAACTCTCTAACCGGAACTCGTTCGCCCCGTTGAAATGCGGTCGGGCTCCCCCTCTTCCTGGTTTGGAAGAGCTTTGGGGAGCCGGTACCCGCGGTTCACAGGAAATTCAAGCAAGGTGGGCACCATCCCGCGGAACGGAAGGGCTAGCACTGAGGGGAACGGGCTTTCAGCGAGTTAGCATGCGGGAGACGCGGTTGCGGCCTCCGCAAAGCTAGTTCGCGTCTCAAGCTGAGATGGCAGTCTCACTTCGCTCGCCATCGCCGACAATCTCAAAAAACATCACACGCGCGTGTGTGACGGCGACTTGTGGAGAGCGAAATCAGCATTGGTGCCATGGCGCCGCTGTTGCGCTACCCAATCCAGACAGCACTCGTCTACATCCTCAACCGTACGGCAAAATCGCAAGTCAGGCATCAGCTTCGAGAGTCACAAATGACAAATGTATGAACGCCACCCGGTACTTACCTCTCGCCGTTGTCGCCGGTCTCTTTGAATTCGCTGCTGTATGTCAAACACCGCAGTCACTTTCCGTTCCGGCCGACTCGCCGCGATGGGAACTCCAGCAGGGCGCCAAGGTGGCGGAATACCTCGGCCGTAAGTGCCTCGCGATCGACGGAGGAGCGGCGGTGTTGAAGGACTTCGAGATGCGCGACGGAGTTCTGGATGTAGATGTCGCAACCGCGGCGAAACGCGGATTCTTTGGCTTCGATGTTCGGATCGATAAAGATGGGGCCAACTACGAAGAGATCTACCTTCGACAGCATAAGTCTGGACTTCCGGACGCGATGCAGTACACGCCGGTTCTCAACACCGGCCGGAACTGGCAGCTGTTCAACGGACCGGGCTTTACCGGCGCCGTCGATATTCCGAGAGATGAATGGTTCCATCTCCGCCTCGAGATCGCGGGCGCACAGGCGAAGCTCTATGTGAAAGATATGAATCAGCCAGCCCTGGTCATGAGCGATCTGAAGAGCGGCGTCCAGAAAGGTCAGATCGCTCTGTTCGTCCTCACCGGAGCCACGTACTTCTCAAACTTCGAGGTGCGGATCATGCCGGATTTGCCGTGGGAGCGGCATCTCCCGCCCATGCCTCAGAACACCCTCACGCACTGGAGCCTTTCACCGGCCTACGATGGACTGGCGCGCAATCTGGAACGCCCACTGGCCAAGTCAGAGAGCGATGCGATTCAGTGGCAGGATGTCGAGGCCGAACCACCCGGCTTTGTGGTCCTTTATCGTTATCGCCAGGCGCCGCACCCGATGGTCACGTTTCAGGGAGACTTCTCGAAGCGCCTGGAACCTCAACCGGGGATGAAGGTCCTCTACGCGCGCACCACCATCCAAGCGGACCGCGACCAACTGAAGAAGCTTGAAATAGGCTACAGCGACGATGTCAGCGTATTCCTGAACGGCATGATTCTGTATCGCGGACGAAGCGCCCAGGGATTCCGCGATCCGGGCTTTTTGGGTATCGTGAATCCGGAGAACGACGCCGTTTACCTGCCGCTGAAGAAAGGTAATAACGAATTGATGTTGGCTATCAGCGAACTCGGCGGAGGATGGGGATTCATCTGCAGGTTAGCGGACGTCGAGTGAGGTCAACGGCTCATTCATCGCGCAGAGTCTGCGCCGGGTCGATTCGTGCAATTCGCAGCGTAGGCACGGTCCCAGCAATGACTGTTACAGACGCGAGAATCAGGATGACGCATACAATTGTGGGAATGTCGTAGATCCCCACCCCATACAACACGCTGCGCATTGCCCTCAGCGCTCCCGCGCACAAGACCAATCCCAGAATGAGTCCCAACCCGGAGGCCCGCACTCCGGGACCGCCTATATTGACCATGGCTTGTTGAATAGTGGAACCCAGCGCCATACGGATGCCAATCTCTCTTGTCTTTTGCGCGACAATGTTTGCCACCAGGGCGAAGATTCCGACGGCGCTCAGCAACAGAGCAAGAACCGCCATGGTGCTTAGTAGCGCTACTTCGACCCGTTGCGTCGCCAACGTCCTCTCGAGCAGATCGTTCATCCTGTAGAAGCCGGAGAAGGGCAGGTTGGGATCGACGCTCGCGAGCGCGCGCTGCATCTGCGCGGTCAGTCCCTCTACCGGGCCCGCTGTGCGGACGATCCAGCTGGGCTGGAACCATACGTGGAGTAGTGACAGCGACGGAGCGTCCACTTGGGTGGCGGGAATATACATTAGCTCTTCGGCCGAAAGGGGAGCGGTAGGATCCAACCCCGGCTCGATCGCCACATCTTCTACCACCCCGACAATCATTTTGTCCTTATCCACGTAGTGCCCCAGCGGACTTGCCCCGTTGAAGAACTTGCGGACGAATGTCTGATTGACGATGGCCACTTGTTGCGAATTGGGACCGTCTGCGTCAGTAAATGCCCGGCCCATGAGGATAGGAATCTGTAATGCCCCGAAATAGTCCGGCGAAATGTACGCCTCGCCGGTCATCACTTGCTGGCCGGATTCTTTGCCGTCGCTGAGCATCACTCCACTGTTGAGCGTGCGCTCATATGGCAGACTCAGGCCAACCGCAGCGTGCTGCACTCCTGGAATCTGCCTCATCGCGGCGACGCTCGCGTACAAAAGCTTTCGAAACTCTGCTGAATCATGGAAACGTGCGTCGTCGAGGGACGCTTTCGCTGTCATGACCCCGGTTGAGTCGAATCCGGGCGGCAGAGTTTGAAGATGAACAAGAGTGCGAATGAGCAGGCCCGACGACGCCAGCAACACCACAGTCAACGCAACTTCGCCGGCAATCAATCCCTGCCGTAAACCCAGTTGGTTGGCGCGGCCCGTGGAGCGATTCGCGATCGCCGAGCGCAAGTCATACCTTAGCCCTGTAAGGGCAGGAATCATTCCGAACAGCACGCTCGTGAGCACGGATATGAGAACCGTGAAAGCCAGTACACGCCCATCCAGGGGTACGGCAGCCACAGGAAAGAAGTGTTCAGGTAAAAGCTGGAGCAGTCCCCGCAGAGTCACGAAACCGACTGCTATTCCAGCGGTTCCACCGACGAATGCCAATAACAGAGTTTCGACCCAGAATTGTTTCTGAATCTGCCAGCGCGAGGCGCCGAGGGCGAGTCGGGTGGCGACTTCAGGCATCCGCCGCAGCATGCGCACCAGCGTCAGACCAGCCAGGTTGGCGCAGGCGATCAGCAGAATGATCCCGGCTGCCAGCATTAACGCTAAGACCTGCGGGCGGAGCGTAGCCGTCTCTCCTTTTTGGAGCGGCACAGAATAATATGTCACTTGTGCGCCGGGGTTGTCCTGGAGTTCATAGCGCACGGTGCGGAGGGACCAGGCACGATTGATCTCGGCATCCGCTTGCTGCCAGGTAGCGCCCTCCCGTAATCGCGTGATCAAGTCAAAGTTCGTTCCTCCGCCTTCACCGTCGCGGCTGGCCTGTAATGCTGTATATACGTCGGCATCCAACGGAACCGTTACACCATCGGGAAGTACTCCCACTACTGTGTACGGCTCGCCTTTCAACAGAATGTTTTTGCCTGATATGTTGGGATCAGAAGCGAAAGCATTTCGCCACAAACCATAGCTGAGGATGGCTGTCCTTGCTCCGTGCGGAAGATCTTCCGCTTCCGAGAAATTGCGGCCGACGATGGGATGAATGGCCAGCACATCGAAGTAGTGCGCGGAGACGCGTCCGGCGTGAAGATATTGCACCTGCGAATCCGCCTGAAGATTAACGCCTGAAGTTCTCGTCGCTGAAACAGCCGCGATCAGAGAGGGAACGTTGTCGCGCAACAGTTCCCATTGTTCGCCATTTACATGATGCCGCTCGTCCCAGCCCATGGGACCGGTGACGTGCGTGTAGATCGTTCCCATCCGCTCGGGCTGGGAGTAAGGCAAGCTCTTCAGCAGAAGCGCATTGACAATTGAGAAAATGGCGGTGTTTGCGCCAATCGAGAGCGCTAGCGTAAGGACTACCGTGACCGTGAAGCCGGGATTTCGCCACAACTGGCGAACTGCAAACCTAAGATTCTGATTGAGTATTTCCACGAAAATATCCTCGGAGATCCATGTTGCGCACTCTTACCGAGTCTCTCGCCTCAGCGGCAGTTCTACGGTGCTGCCTGCATCTTGTCCACCGAAGTCCAGCGTTCGGAAAAGCAAGAAACGATGGCGTTTCTACCATCTGAAACCTGATCCTTGATTGTCCGCTTGTGAACATTCCTGTGCGCTAGTGGACAGGCTCGGTTTTCGCTAGGTGGTGTATGCGCGGCGTATCGTCGGCTATTCGGAGGTAGAGAGGCCCCTCACTGCAGGGTATGGCTTGATGAACTTGCCCCGGAGGGAGATCCCATCCCGATGTTGTAACGCTTGAGTTTGCGGTAGAGGGTCGCGCGGCTGATACCGAGCATTCTTCCGGCAAGCGCCTTGTCGCCGTTGACCTGTTCAAAAACACGCTGAATAGTGGCGCGTTCGATATCCTCCAGATCGGTTGTGGACAAAGGCGTTCGAGGCGCCACCGCAACCACCGCCTCTGCCAGATCCGGATCTAGCACGGGCGGTTTGCTCGTGTGTACCACAGGAGTGGTCGTCAAACCCGCGCCCGAGGCAATGGCCGGTGGAAGATCACTCAATTCGATGATCTGCCCATTTCCTAACGCCACAGCTCTTTCAACGCAGTTTTCCAGCTCTCGGACGTTGCCCGGCCATTCGTATTGCATAAGAGCTTTCATCGCGGCGCTGGAGACATGTTGCTCGCCTCCAGGGGCATAGTGCTCCAGAAACCAGTGCACGAGCATCGGGATATCGCTACGGCGCTCGCGGAGAGAGGGCACGAAGAGCGTGACTACATTCAGACGGAAATAAAGATCTTTGCGGAAGGTTCCGTTCTTGTAAGCGGCCTCGAGATCACGATTCGTGGCAGCAATGACCCGCACGTCGACCTTGATCCGCTGATTACTGCCCACCGGCCGTACTTCTTTTTCCTGCAGGACGCGCAGGAGCTTCGCCTGCAGCTCCAGTGGCAACTCGCCCACTTCGTCGAGGAAGATGGTGCCGCCATCAGCCGCTTGAAACAGTCCCTGCTTGGACTTCAAAGCCCCGGTGAACGCCCCTTTTTCGTAGCCGAACAGCTCGCTTTCGATGAGCGTGGGAACGAGGGATCCGCAATCGACCGCGACGAACGGACGGCCGGCAAAAGCTCCGCGGAAATGCATCGCTCGGGCGACGAGCTCTTTGCCGGTGCCGCTCTCGCCATAAATGAGCACAGGCGTGCGCGTATCCTTCAATCGCGCCACCAGGCGCATCACTTCCTGGATGCGCGTGGACGAACCGACAATCCCATGCACTGCAGTTTCAGAATCAGTGCGCTGTCGCAGGAATTCGTTTTCCTCGACCAGGCGGACTTTCTCCGCCATGCGCCGCAGAAACAGCCGCAATTCTTCCAGGGGTGAAAACGGCTTGGTGATGTAGTCGTAAGCGCCCAATTTCATCGCCTGCACAGCGGTTTCGATCGACCCATGTCCGGTCATCAGCGCCACTTCGGTGCGGGGAAGAAGTTTCTTGATCTTCTCAAGGAATTCCAGTCCCGACATGTGCGGCATCACCATGTCGGACAAAATCATGTGCACCGACTGCTCTTCCAGAAGAGCCAAAGCCGACTCCCCGCTCTCGGCCTCCAGGCAAACAAATCCGAGCGCCTCGCCTACCGTTGAGCACAGCTTGCGGATGGTCTGCTCGTCATCGACGATCAGCATGCGTATGCGGAGATCTTCCTTACCGGCAATATTCACTACTCGACCTTTCCAAACGTTTTCGAGATCACATCAATGAATTGCTGAACGCGGAACGGCTTCTCCACGCAGGGAGCGCCCGTCGCGCGCAAGGTTGCCACCGTCTCTTCGTTCGCGATATCTCCGGTAATGAAGACCAGGCGATTCGCAAGATCCGGCCGGTGCTTGGCGATCCAGGCATGCACCTGTCCGCCGTCCACGCCGCCAGGGGTCCGCATGTCAGAGACGATGCCGAGATAAGATCCGTCCTCCAGCAATCGCAAGGCATCGACGCCGGACTCGCAACAAACAACCGGATATCCGCTGCGCTCGAGAGCTGCTTGCACGTAGGCCATCACCGCCGGCTCATCTTCGATGAGCAAGACCGGCAGAGCTTGAGTTTTCAAGGCTGGCAGGCTCATGGTTGTGTCACTCCCGCGGCCACGCCCAGAGACGCGGCCTGAGGCGTTGCAGGCAAGCGAACAATGAAGGTCGCTCCCTGGCCCCCGATGTTGTTGTGGCAGAGAATTTCGCCACCGTGTTCTTTCACGATTCCGTAGCAGATACTGAGGCCCAGACCCGTACCTTTGCCGACTTCCTTGGTCGTGAAGAAAGGATCAAAAATCTTGTCGGGATGTGAAATTCCATTTCCGTTATCGGAGAAGGAAACTTCGACCGAATCGCCGGACTTGGTCGACATGATCTCGATGCGTGCGGGACGTCCGACCTCGCGCACCGCGTCGTAGGCATTGTTCAGGATGTTGAGAAAGACCTGTTGCAACTGGTGCGCGTCGCCGATCACGTCGGGAAGTCCTTCATCCAAGTGTTCGACCACGTCGACGCCGTGACTATTAAAGTCATAGGAGCGCAGCTGAATGGTGCGCCGCAAAATCCCGTTCAGTTGCACAGGATTGCGTTGCGGCGGCATCTGACGCGCAAAGCTGAGCAGGTTTTGCACGATCTGCTTGGTGCGCTGCGCTTCTTGCAGGATCACTCGCAGGTCCTTCCGCGCAGCATCGGTCAAATCTGGATTTTCCATCAGCAAGTCGGCGAAACCGAGAATCGCGGTCAGCGGGTTATTCACCTCGTGCGCCACACCGGAGACCAACTGCCCGACCGCCGCCATCTTTTCCGTGTGGAGTAACTTGTCGCGCAGCACGGCGGAATCCGTGATGTCGGTGAGGACCAGAACGATGCTGGTCACCGTGCCCTGCTCGTCGCGCATTGGACTGAGGTTCGCTGAGAATTTCCCGGTCGCACCGCTACGTCGCACGATTTCCAGTTCGAGGTTGTCCACTTGCTGACCGTTCAAGGTGCTGTGCACAGCTTCGGCCAATGCCTGCGCAATGTTCGGCGCGGCCAATTCGAGCAGCGGACGCCCCAGCAATTCCCGCTGTTCAAATCCGGCATCGAACCAGCGGCGGTTCGCGTAACTGATTAGTCCTGCGGTGTCGGCCACCAGAATCAGGCTCTGCGTGTTGTTCAGGATCTTGCCCGAGAAATCGCGTTCCCGATGCAACTCCGACTGGTAGGTTCGAAGGCCGGTGACATCCAGCATCAGCCCGCGAATCTGCAGCACGCGGCCCTGGTTGTCGTACATCCCGAAGGCGTTAATCAGCACGTGAATCAGCGAGCCGTCCTTGCGCCGCAGGGTAGCCTCAAAATTGCGCAGGCTGCCCTGTTCCTCCATGACCTTCGCATGCTGCTGCCGCTGCTCGGGGTTGAGATAAAGCTGGGTCGAGATATCGATCTGCAGCAACTCTTCACGGCTGCGGTAGCCGAGCATCCGCACCATGGCGTCATTGACTTCCACAAATCGCCCGCCCGGCGTGCTGAAGAAGAGACCTTCCTGAATATTGTCGAAGAGTTCGCGGTACCGCCGTTCCGCCTCGCTACGGTCAGAGATGTCTTTCAGAACGTGAATGGTCTGCAGGCCTTCCCCGGACGCGTCGTGCACGCGCGAGGTTGAGACCAGGTAGGTGCGGTCGAAAACCGGGTGAGCAAACTCGCCCGAGTCATCCCCCATCGAGCGGCAAAAGGGGCAGGAATACGAGGCAGAATCGCTGGTCAACGCCATCAGTGCGCGAATATTGAGTCCGATCAACTCTGCCGGGGGCACACCAATCATCGCGGCCAGCGAACGGTTCACTCGCAACACTTTGTCGGACTGGTCGTGCACGACAATGAAGTCCGAAATGGCATCAAATATTTCGATCCAGTGGCGGTTCGACTTTTCGATCTGCGTGAACAGCCGCGCATTGTCCAGCGCCATAGCGGCATGCCCCGCCATCGTCTCCAGGAAAACCCGATCCTCCTGGTTCAGGGCCCCCGCGCGGCCGGAAAGACAAAGAATTCCGGCAAGTTCACCATTGGCACCAGTGAGCCGCACCAATCTGCAGTCGGTCCAAGTTAGCTTGGCGGCGGGCTCCATTCCCAGCATCTCCTGGGCAGAACCGCAGGTCACCTTTTCCGGGTGACAAGCGACAAACTCGCCAAGCGTGGTGCCCAGGTCTCGCTCACTCTCACGATCCATGGACGAGGTCGTCTGGGTTTCTGTTCTAACCAGGCTCCCCTCCGCTTTTTGTGAAGAGCGGCCTAGCTTTTCTTCTTCGGACGAAGGAGCAATCTCCGATATCGCAGGAGATAAGGCCGGCTGCGCCTGATAGAGCGCAACGGGTTGCCAACGGCCGTCCTGATGCAACGCCAGCAGTCCGCCCCGTGAGCTCGTCAGTTCCACCGTGCGGCGAACAAAGCGGGATGCAAACTCGGGCAAGTGCAGGCTGCCCTCAATATCCCGCGCCAGTTCGATCAACGCCTCGGCGCGCCGCCGATGTTGTTCCGACTGGTGCAAATTGCTGGCAACTTCCAAGACGACCGCAGCCTGGTTCGACAAAGCCTGCGCGCGCCTTACGTCCTCCTGTGAAATCCCGGTGCCGTCGAGACGGTCGAGCACCCCGAACATTCCCAGTAGCTTGCCACTGGCGCCGAGGAGCGGCACGGCAAGAAACTGATGCACTTTGTATTTCGAAACGACTTCAACATTGACACCTGGAACCCGGCTCGCTTCATCCGTCCAAAAAACCTCTTTGGATCGCAGGGCTTGGGTAGCGACCCCTTCTGGAAAAATGGTGTCGACCGGGCGTGGTTGTCCTTGTTCTACTCCGTAACGTACCTGGAATTGGTCATTCTCCAGCAGGGCGATGAAGCATCTCCCGAAGCCGAGAAATCCCGAAGCTCGGATGACGAACGCCTGTAGAAAACGATTCAGATCTCCGCTGGCGCTGAGTTCCAGCGAAATCTCAAGGAGTTGATGAAGTTCCTGCGCCTGGGAGTGTGCTGTGGCATGCAGCTCCGCGTGTGCCACCGCGACTGCGCCAAAGCCTGCGATCGCTGCCACCAGTGCGCGTTCCTCGGCCGTAAAGATGCCGTCCTGCCGCGGATAAATTAAGATCGCGCCCTGGGTGCGGGCCGTGCGAAAGGGTGCGGCAATGAGTGAGCCTGGAGAGACCAGGTTTCCGAGGGAATGAACGTCCGCCCCGATCGAGAGCGTGACAGGCTCTCCCGCCGCCACCGCCCGCTGCGCAAGGTCGGCTGCGAAGCGCAAAGTTTGCCGATCGTGCCGGGCGCGCGCCGAAGTCGCCAGTTGCGGAGTCTCCGCCGACACCGCTTTCAACTCGAACGGACCTTCCCGGCGCAGCAGCACGCATACCAGTCGTGTACGCAAGAGCAAGCGAAGCCGATCGGCCAGCGCCTCGATAACGGCGCCCACATCCGGGCTCCCATACAAGGCATGGGCAACGTCCGCCAGAATCTCGGCCCGTCGATGCTCTTCCCGTGACGCCTCGCCAAGACGGGCCGCTTCCAGAAGACTACCCAGTTGACCCGCCAGAATGGTGGCTTTAGCGGCGAAATCCTCATTAAACGCCTCATCGTTGGCGTCGTGCAGGAAGGTGAGAGCACCGATGACCTCATTGAAGACCAGCAAGGGCGCGGCCAGCAGCGAGCGGGCCTCAAATTCCCGAGCCGCAGGGAACGCGGCCGAATTCACATGATTCGCGAAGATCGTACGCCGCTGCCGCACCGCTTCTGCAGTCACGGTGCTCTCCATCGGACGCAGACGAAGTCCGACGAAACGCTGTGACATCTTGCCGTCGGCTTGCTCACCTAAGAGCTCGTCCCCAGACTGGCAGCGCCAGAAGTAGACTCCGGAAACGTCAAAAAACTCCCGCGTGGCCTGGCAGAACAACTGAATGAGCTGGTTGAGCTGTGGTCGTTCGCCGGCCTTGGCAGCAATACGGAGCAGTAGCTTCTGGAAGCCCTCATCGGAACCGGAGAAGGCTCGATCCCCCGGAGGGACCATCGAACTACGAACAGAAGCACTGACATCTGCACCGGCGCTGGGGAAATAGTTTTCGCGATTCACAAGTGCTTGAATCTATTGGGAAACTAACTGTCATCTCAATTTGAGTCAAGGGAAATGGATCACGAGGTGCCTTGATGTGAAATCCCGTGACTCGGAGTGAGATTTTGTCTCACCGTGAGAAACAGTACTCGGTTTTTGCCGAATGAGACAACGCTAATTGCGAGCAGGCATAAAAAGTACCCCTCCGTCTTGAAGTAACGCTTTGTTGTTCAATCATTTACTGCCCATTACTTTGGTTTTTCCAAGAAGGTTCCGTTGGCCTAGGCATTGCACTCTTGCCTTTGCCAGTTCTTGGAATCGGAGGAGGATTTGTGTCTCAGCGAATCGCGGCCGCAGTGCTAGCAGTCGTAACGATTGTGGCGGCTTTTAGTCTGTCCCACGCAGGTGCCCAGACAACGCAGAGTGACGAAATCAATCGTCGGGCGAAGACTAAGGTACAGCCTTTTTACCCGGAATTAGCACGCAAGATGAATATCGCGGGAACGGTAAAGATCGAGGTAACGGTCGCCCCCAATGGCACGGTCAAGGAAGCTCGGATCGTTGGCGGACACCCGGTTCTGGCCAGTTCAGCTCTCGACGCGGCCAAGAAGTGGCGCTTTGAACCAGCGCCGTCAGAGAGTACGGGCGTCATTGAGTTCAAGTTCGAGCCGCGGTAACTCGGATCAGCGCGGAGGAGACAGGCATGACTATCGGCAAGAAGTTATACGTGAACTTCGGCATCATCCTCATCATGGTGCTGGCGCTCTTCCTGGCGAATTGGTTGGCGGTAAGGCGCGAACACGATGCCAAGAAGGCAGCGCAACAATCGCAGGACTTGGCCGAGGCCACCAACGCGGTCCGCTCCCAGATGATGCAGAACCGCCTCTATCTGAGCAACTACTTGCTGAGCGGAGACACACGCGAAGTTGACCGCATGAACGAGGGTCTTCGCACCCTGAACGAGAAGCTCGAACTGGGCAAGTCACTGGCCAGCTCCGACCAGATCAAGACGTCCCTGAACAAGGTGCAGCAGCTGGAGCAGTCGTGGGGCAAGGAATTCGCGCAACCGCTGATCGAGAAGCGAAAAGACGTTGACTCGGGCAATGCCACGGTCGCCGAACTGCAGATCTTTTACCTGCAGAAGGATGCCTCGTCCTGGGTCAAGAATTCCAGCGATTCGCTCGACGTCGCGGATGGCGAAAACCGCAAAGTGGTCGACGAGCGGAGCAATTCCGACGTAAGTGCTGCGAACTGGACCATCTGGATTTCATTCGTGGCCACACTGGCCGCATTGATCGCCGGAGCAATCATTGCGTACCGGACCGCCAAGTCAATCACCGAGCCGCTGACCAATCTCATGAATGTGGCGCGGGCCATCGGAAACACCGGCGATCTGGAACATAACATCGACCTTGGCCGTGACGACGAGATCGGCGAACTGGCCCGTACCTTCCACAAGATGGTCACCTACCTGAAGGAGATGGCGGGAGTTTCCGAAGCCATCGCCGGGGGCGATCTGACACTCGAAGTAAAGCCGCGCTCCTCGCACGACACCCTGGGCAACGCCTTCGCCAAGATGGTCGAAGGACTTGCCGGGCTGGTGCGGAGTGTCCGCGACGCCTCGTCGCAAGTCGCCAGCGCCTCCAACCAGGTCGCCGGGGCTTCCGACGATTCGGCCAAGATTGGGCTGCAAGCCTCGTCTGCCATCGATGAAGTCACCAGCACGATGCACGAGATGAGCGTCAACGTGCAGAACATGGTGAAGAGCACGCAGGTGCAAGCTTCCAGCGTCAGCGAAACCTCGGCTTCGATCGACCAGATGGTCGCCTCGATCCAGCGCGTAGCCGATACCGCCAAGGTGCTGCTCGACATCTCCAACCGCTCGCGCGAAGAAGTCCACAGTGGCATCGGCACCATGGAGAAGGCGACCGATGGCCTGAACCGTATCAACACGACCATTAACTCCTCGGGCGAGATCATTGGAGCCCTCGGACAGCGCGCCGACGACATCGGCAAGATCATCGAGGTCATCGACGATCTGGCCGAGCAGACCAACCTGCTCGCGCTGAACGCCGCCATTGAAGCCGCACGTGCTGGAGAACATGGCTTGGGATTCGCTGTGGTCGCCGACGAAGTCCGCAAGCTGGCGGAGAAGTCAGCGCAATCCACGAAGGAAATCTCCGAACTCATTCAGAGCATTCAGAAAGAAGCCCGCAAGGCGGTCGAGAACATGGATCGCTCCACGGCAATTGTGAACGAAGGACTGGATCTGGGTTCCGAATTGAATTCAGCCTTAAAGAAGATCTCGAACGTGGTCACCGAAGTTTACAAGTTCGCGCAGGAAATCGGCGCCGCCACTAACGAGCAGTCGCATGGATCTTCGCAGATCGCGCGAGCCACCACGCGGTTGAACGAGATCACGCACGAAATCAACTCGGCCGTTGAAGAGCAGGCGTCCGGGGCTCAAGCGGTTGTCAAGGCGATGGAACGCATGCGGGAACTGGTGCAGCAGTCGACGTCGAGTTCCACGGAACTGGCCGCTTCATCCGAGCAGATGTCAAAGATGTCGCGCAGCCTGCTTGATTTCATCGACCGGTTCGCACTGGCGGAAGCTCTGCGGGAGAAGGGGGCGGATTCCGCAGGCCGCAACGCCAAGCGCGCAGCCGCAGGCGGAGCGCAGTTCTAGACCTCAGGAGCCCAAGACCATGAGCCGCGAACTCCATATCGTGGGTTTCCAGGTGGGCCGCGAGACCTATGGCGTGCCCATCACTTCCCTGCACGAGATCGTACGGGTGCCGGAAATCACGGCCGTGCCTGACGCCCCCGACTACCTCGAAGGTGTCATCAACCTGCGCGGCAAGATCGTTTCCGTCATGGACCTGCGCAAACGTTTTGGAGAAAAGCAGGCCGCCGTCAAAAGAACCAATCGCATCCTGGTGGTCGAGCACGCCGGAAGGCTGGCGGGTCTCATTGTAGATTCGGCTTCCGAAGTGTTGAAGATTCCAGCCGACGCCGTGGAAGCTCCGCCTGCCGTTTTTCAGGAAGGCGGGCTCAATTGCGTTACCGGCCTGGGAAAGGTCTCAGGGCGGTTGATCGTACTTCTCGATATGAGCAAACTGCTGGCCCCTGCGAGCCTCGTAAGCAAGGGCGAGTCTGAGGATAAGAAAACAGCAGCCAAGGCGGGGGCGCGGTAATGGTGGGAGTTATTTCAATTCAGCGTCAGGCGGGACGAGAACACGCATGAGCACATCCGGAGCGGCACCCGCTCCCATACTCACCGATGCGGAACTGAAGCTGTTGCAGGCACTCATTTATCAGGAGTGCGGCATGGCCTTCGACGAACGCCGCACGCATTTCCTTCAGGACCGGCTGTTGCGCCGGTTGAAAGAGTGCCGAGCCGACTCTTTCTACGCCTACTACCGCCTGCTCATCAGCCAGCAAGGCAAGGAAGAACTCGCCAAGCTGCTGGAGAACCTCACCGTCAACGAAACCAGCTTTTTTCGCCACAAGGCACAACTCGATCTTTTCCAGAAGACCGTTCTGGAAGAGCTGCTGAAGCACAAAAGTGCGCGCCGGGAGTACTCGATCCGGATTTGGAGTGCGGGCTGCTCGACCGGACAGGAAGCGTACACCCTGGCGATGCTGGTCACCGACGCGCTGGCGTACTACTACCTGCGCAATCCGCTGCCCATCGACATGCCCTTGCCCAAGCCGCTGGTGCCTCCGCCGTGGCGGGTCGAGATCCTGGCCAGCGATATCAGCTACTCGGTATTGCGGCACGGGCAGGAGGGCGCCTATAGCGAGCATCAGATGTCGATGGTCGACTACGGCTACCGACTGCGGTATTTCGACAAGGTCTCCGACCGCTACGCCATCAAGAAGGCGCTGAAGGAGATGGTGCACTTCGACTTTCACAACCTGAAAACCGAGTATCTGCCGCAGCGCAACGATGTGATCTTCTGCCGCAACGTGATGATGTACTTCGATGAAGCCGAGCAGAAGCGGCTGATTGAAAAGTTTTACCGCTGCTTGAATCCGAACGGCTATCTCTTTGTTGGCCATGCCGAAAGCCTGCTGGGTCTTACCCAGAAGTTTCAGATGGTGCACAAGGATAGCGGGACAGCCTATCAGCGGCTTGAGATGAAAGAGTAAGCATGAGCAATTCCCCCGATGAGCGCGGCGTGGAACTGCGGGAACTCTTCTATGAGACGTCGCAGGAGCTCGTCCAGGCTCTCAACGAAGAAGCCCTGAAGCTGGAGAAGAATCCCGCCGACGAGGAGATCGTGCGCTCGATCCGGCGGACGGTGCACACCTTGAAAGGAGATTCAGCCGCCTGCGGCCTGCGCGAATTGAGCGAACTGGCGCATCAGTTCGAAGACGCGCTTTCGCTGGAGAGTGCAGCTTCGCATGCAGCCGTCGCTGAAATCGCTTTCGCTACCGCCGACATTTTCAGCGAGATGATTGCGGCTTATCGCAACGGAACTAAGCTCCCAGCCACCAAGAACTTAAGCAAGAAGATTCAGGAGCTGACTTCCGCGCCGAAAACCGGTAAGACGCGGGGCAAAAAGACAGGCGGAAGGACGTCCAAAGGTAAAGAGTCGACGGGAAAGGCTTCTGTGAGCAAGTCGTCGAGCAAAGCCGACGCTCATTGGACCGAGTACGAAAGACTGGCCATGTCCAAGGCGCAAGCCTCCGGGCAAGACGTGCTGCACGTAATCGCCAAAATTGACGCGCACTGTGCCATGCCCATCGCGGGACGACAGTTGGTTCACAATGCAATCGGCACCATGGGCCCCGTGATTGCCGTTCGTCCCGATGCCAAGTCTCCGGCAGCCGCGAAATTCATCGAGTTCGTAGTCGCCACGGTACAAACCCCGGAGCAAATTGCGGCCAAATGCAAGATTCCGACCATCGTGGAAGAAGTGAGTGTCGAGGTATTGCTGCATGCCAATACGGCACCGCAGCCTGCTGCGCTGGAAGCTTCGCCCGAGACCTCCGCGCCCGATGCGGCTGCCGCAATCGAAACGGCGCTGCCTGAGCCGTCCGCTGCCGCTATGCTGCCCGCCGGTTCCGTCCCCGTGTCGCAGGAAAATCTGCTGCGAGTCGAGGCTGGACGGATCGATAGCGTTCTCAACCTGGTGGGCGAGCTGATTATCGGCAAGTCGATGCTGCAGCAGGCATTAAACGAATTCACCAAGCGTTTCCCCAAAGAGGCCCTGCGCGGAAAATTTGCCGATGCCATGGCCTTCCAGGCCCGCGTCCTCAATGACCTGCAACGTTCGGTCATGAAGATTCGCATGGTGCCCGTCGATCAACTCTTCCGTCGCTTCCCGCGCATGGTGCGCGATGTCGCACGCCAGTGTGGGCGCGAAGTGGAACTGACGGTTAGCGGACAGGACACCGACCTCGACAAAGGGATTCTCGACGCAATCGCCGAGCCTCTCACACATTTGGTCCGCAATGCGATCAGTCACGGCATCGAGTCTCCTGAGGAACGGCGGAAGCTCGGCAAGCCTAGCCAAGGCATGGTACGTCTCAACGCCTATCACCAGGGCAACCAGGTCATCGTCGAAGTCACCGACGACGGGCGCGGCATCGACGTCGGCAAAATCCGTACCAAGGCGTTCGAACTCGGCCTCACGACACCGGAAGAAGCCTCCAAAATGAGCGAACTGGAGGTTCTAAACTTTATCTTCCGCCCCGGCTTCTCGACCGCCGAGCAGGTCACCGAAGTCTCCGGACGCGGCGTCGGCATGGATGTGGTCCAGAGCGTCCTGCACCGGCTGAAGGCCTCGATCAGCGTCGACACCCGTCTCGGGCAGGGGACAACGTTCCGCCTGAAGCTGCCTTTGACTCTCGCCATCATCAAGGCGCTGCTGTTCTGGGTCGAGCAGAGGCTTTACGCAATCCCGCTGAACGCTGTGCTGGAAATCGCTCGCACCTTCGAAGGGGAAGTGCATCAGGTCGACAATTACGAAGTTCTGCAACTCCGCAACCAAGTGCTGCCCTTGCTCCGCTTGGGACGCCCGGCGCCGGAGGGAGACCGCAAAACCAAGCTTTTTGTTCTCATCATCACCGTCAGCGAAAAGAAGTACGGCCTGATTGTCGACGCGCTCGAAGGCGAAGAAGAGCTGGTCATCAAAGCCCTGGACGATCAGACCTTCTCGACCGATCTGGTCTCAGGCGCTTCGATCCTGGGAGACGGCCGGGTCGTCCTGATACTGAATCTGCCCGCAGTGGTAGAACACGTCGCCCGTTTGCGGCCACAGGAGATGGGACGGGCGAATTCCGGCCTGTTGTTGACGCACACCGATCGCATGCGTCTGGCGCTCACTCCGGAAGTCGGAGGCCAGGTATGAAGCAGGTACGGGTGCTGGTGGTCGACGATTCGGCGCTCATGCGCAAGCTGATCCCGCAGATGCTCGCCGTTGACGAAGCCATTAACGTCGTGGGAACCGCGATGGATGGGTCGTTCTGCCTGAAAAAGATCGAGGAACTCAAGCCCAACGTGGTTACGCTCGATCTGGAAATGCCGGGCATGAACGGCATCGACACGCTGAAAGAGATCATGCGGCACAATCCGGTTCCGGTCATCGTGTTCAGCTCGCACAGCACCGAAGGCGCAAGCGTAACCATGAAAGCGCTGGGGTTGGGAGCGTTCGATTTCGTTACCAAGCCCAAGGACGCGTCGGCGCACATGGCAGAGATCGCGCGAGAGTTGATCGCCAAGGTAAAGGCGGCCGCAGAGTGCAAGCTGAAGCCGCGCATGATAGCGGGCTTGCCTTCGAAGCCGGAAAAACCACCTGCACCGGCCGGATCCCCGAACAAGATTGTTGCCATCGGCGTTTCGACTGGAGGCCCGCAAGCTCTGGAGTTCGTGCTGTCGTCGCTGCCCGGAGACTTCCCTGGGGCCATCACCGTGGTGCAGCACATGCCTGACGGTTTTACCGAAATGTTTGCGCGGCGGCTGGACGAAGTCTGCCCTCTGCGTGTGAAAGAGGCGCAGTCGGGCGACATGCTTCTCCCCGGGCGGGTGCTGATCTGCCCCGGAAGCCGCCACATGAAGGTCAAGCGCCTGCCGCTGGGCGACATTGCCGTCCTCAGCGATGAGCCGCGCGTCAACGGACATCGGCCCAGTGTCGACGTCCTTCTCAGGAGCGTCGCGGAAGAGTTCCGCGGCAATGCGGTCGGCGTGTTGATGACCGGGATGGGCGATGACGGCGCGGAAGGATTAGGCGCCATTAAGAAAGAAGGCGGCATGACCATTGCGCAGAGTGAGGAATCCTGCGTGGTTTATGGCATGCCCAAAGCGGCAATCGAGCGTGGCTACGCCATTCGTGTAGTCGGGCTCGACACCATGGGATCGACGCTGCAGGCCCTTTGCGGACGCGGCGAAGGCGGTTCCACAGGGCGTGCTGTGCGCGCCGGTAGCTGAGATCGGGCACGAAAAGCCGATGACCAGCGTTATCTGGTTACGGCTAACGGCCCATGATATGCAGTAGAAAGGGGAGGTCTGTTATGGAGCAGTTCGCACCAGTGAAACGCAGCAAAGACGGGCAGCCAGTCCGCTATCTAATCGTGGACGATTCCGTATTTGCACGTAAGAATCTGGCCCGCATGATCGAAACGTTCGGCGGGCAGGTGGCGGCTGAAGCCGGCGACGGCTTGACTGCCATCAGCGAGTTCGACCGCACGCATCCTGACATCGTGCTCATGGACATTACCATGCCGCAGATGGAGGGGATCGAAGCGGCTGAACGGATCGTCCAGCAGCATCCGGAAGCGCGCATCGTAATGGTCTCCTCCGTCGGATATCAGGAGAACATTGTCGCGGCGCTGCAACGGGGTGCACGCCATTTCGTGCAGAAACCGGTGAAGCCGGAAGTGCTTTATGAAGTGATCAAGTACGTGCTCGGTGAAGACGGCGCAGTGACGAATGCCGCAGGAGCGGGAGCCTAATTCAATGAAGATGGAACTGATCCAGCCTTTCATCAACGCGGCTGACGCCGTGTTGTCGCAAGGCCTGCAGGGATCGACCAAGGTAGGCAACCTTACCATGGAGGAGGAAGCCTATCGCCGTAAAGGCGTGGCGGGCATGATTGCTTTGACGGGCGACATCGAGGGCCGCATTATCCTCGATCTCGAGCCGCAGACCGCCGTGCGCGTGGCCAGCCATTACGCTGGCGCGGACCTCCCCGAATCCGACGCGCTCATCAAGGAAACCATTTTCGAATTGGCGAATCAGGTCGTGGGCAACGCCATCTCGGCGCTTAACGACCAGGGCTTCCATTTCCGCGTTCATCCGCCGCTGCTGCTCACCGCCGAGCAGGGCGACAAGACCAGCGAAGACACCGAGGCCCTGATGATCTTGTTCGAGACCTCCATGGGCAATGTCTTCATGAATGTAGCGCTGCGCTACAGCAAGCGCCGCATGGCCGATCACGCCGCCGCGCGGGCTTAGCGTCTACTTTGCTGGTGTTTGTCTGACTCAGGATCTCGTTGCGTCGTTGGGCTTCGGGTTGTTAGTCTTCGGTCTTCGGTCTTCGGTCTTCGGTCTTCGGCTGACGCTCTCCGTCTACTTATCGGGCCACCACTTGCGTTTCATTTTGGGAACCAGATGGATTTTCGGGTACCCCTCCCCCTCCGGTCTAGTGGAATCATCGATTGAGCAGAAAACCTTGCAATAATCTATGGGGCTCAAGCGTTTAGGGGCAAAATCTTGAGCCGCAGGGACTTAGGCGGTATCGACAGGGCCTGGTTCACACCGCTTTCGCTTTGGCCATGATCTGCTCTACTGATTTTGTGCGCAAGGTCGCTTGTCACATCGGGCTGTGATTTCTCTCACGTTCGCTTCAGAAACTGGTGAACGTCCTCAGGTTTTGAAGTTTGTTTTCCGAAGCGGGAACAAGATGAGGAAGTCAAAATCCCCGCCCTCTCGCACAAAACGCGAGAAGGGCAGGGCACCCTCTAACGGTAGGACTTTACGAAAGGACGGGCCAGCCCCCTCCTCCCCGGTTTTCGATCGCAGGGTCTTGACTGTAAGGCGATTGTTCGCCAACCGAGAACTTAGGGAGCAGGGCGATAAGTTTAAAGAAATCGTAGGGTTTCACACCTAAGGAACGACAGTTCATCCCGCCTCGGCAGCGCTTGGACTCATCGGGCAGGAAAGAGTAGGCGTGACCGCTTAAGAAATGGTATGAAAAATGGAGATGCTTTCAAAATGGCCCGCAATGAAAGTTAATTACCTAGTCGTTCTTCTGGCAATCACCCCGTTTCCTTCCTCGCCGGTTCGAGGAGAGCAGCCGACAAACAATGTGCCTACCTTCATTCGATCCGTGAACCTGGTGGACGTGATGGGGGGCCGCGTAACGCCGGAGATGGACGTTCTGGTGGCCGATGGCCGCATCCAGCAGATTGGGCACAAGCTACCTCGTCCGAAAGGCGCCCGCGTGGTTGATGGAACGAAGCGGTTCTTGGTTCCGGGATTGTGGGACATGCATGTCCACACCGCGGGTTTGAGTGCGAATCCGGGGTGGTCGCGAGATACGCTGCTTCCGCTGCTGGTTGCCAATGGCGTGACCGGGATCAGGGACATGGGTGGCAGCTTGGCAGCCCTGCAAACATGGAAACGACAAATCTCGCAGGGTGAACTCGTCGGGCCCCAGATCGTCAGGGCTGGCCCGATGTTAGATGGAGATTCCGACGATCCAAGTGTCATTGCGGTAAAGACTGAAGACCAGGCTCGCCACACCGTTGACCAGCTTGCGGCTCAGCATATGGACTTCATCAAGGTCTTGTCGGGCTTGGATCGAGATTCTTATTTTGCTGCAGTCGCCGAGAGCAAAGCGCAGCACTTGCCGATCGTGGGACACGTGCCTACGGTGGTTGGGACTGCCGAGGCATCTCAGGCGGGGCAGAAGAGTATTGAGCACATCTTGTATGGAGGGGTTGCCATTGCCTGCTCAAGCCACGAAGAAGAACTTCGTGGAGAAATGGCGAAGGCCATGCGATCCGGAAGCATTCGGCAAGTTGCGAAAGTCGAAGACGCGGCTGACCAAAGCTTTAGTGAAGAAAAGGCGCAGAAGTTGTGGGCTACCTTTCGCCAAAATAGAACCTGGGTCGTACCCACTCTGGTTTCCACGTTCGTGAGCAGCCATTTGGATGAACTCTCAGCCCGCGATCCCGACGCGGAGTATTTGCCCAAATCCGTGAGGGATGAGTGGACTCCCGAAAAGTTGAAGGGGGCCATGCAACCGGACAAACTGGCTTGGTGGAAACGAGAAATGTCGGAACAAACCGAAATGGTGCGCCGAATGCACCAGGCGGGAGTGGCAATTCTGGCGGGAACTGATTCGCTCGACACCCATAATGTGCCGGGGTTCGCATTGGCCAAGGAACTGGAGTTGTTGGTTCACGCGGGATTCACTCCGATGGAAGCGCTGCAATCAGCGACGATCCGACCGGCGGAATTCCTTGGGCTAAGCGATGCAGGAAACATCGTGGTAGGGAACGCAGCGGATCTTCTGTTGCTTGACGCCGACCCGACTGCTGGCATCGAGAACATCAAAAAGATTCAATCCGTGTTTGTGAAGGGACGATACTTCAGTCGAAGCAATCTCGACCATATGCTGGACGCAATCAGAGTTCGAAACTGTGGTGCCGGTTGCTCAGCTGAACGAAATCACTGACCCAAATTCCGCTGGATCGATCTGCATGGAAATTCTCGCCTTAGGGTCGTACCATAATATGGTTCACGCTTTGCAATCCTGAAGGCTTCAGTCCCGAACCCGACGTAACTGTGAAACCTTAACACTCAAGTTCCGATTGCTTTCGATCTGCTTCACATCGAAGCGTTTGTCTGGAATCGTAAGATGAGCAGAGTCGATGTTACAACAACTGACGTGATGCTCGATGAACGTGAAGTACCGGCGCTATAATTTCGCAGCAGAAAATCATGGATTTGCGAGCAGTTGCCTTCCCAGCTCTGATCGCTGCAAACGACGGGTGGGTACAATACGTGTCCAGCGCGGAAGAACTATCCCTGTGGACAACTTCTGCAATCAGGAAATACAACGGGCGACGTGTGGTTCTATACGACAGCAACGACCATGCCTGGCTGGTGGATGGTATCACTCCCGCGAAGCCTGTTGGTTTATACGCAAAACTGGTCGGGCGAAAAGTTCCAGTCAGTCTATCGCTTCGCGCAGTGGATGACTCACCGTATCAGGTTGTGCGCGATGTCATAAACGAAGCAATTAACGCGGATGATGACATCCTCGCTCAGTCGGTCAATGCAACGGAACTCCATATGTCTGTCGAGAAAGGCTCTTCATTCCGTACCCTTGTCCACGCCCTGAAAAGCAAACATGCAATCTAGCTCGGAGCTGACTGTTGAAACAGGCGACGTCGCTCACCAAGGTTTTAAGTGTAATTAGGATGCTTCACCAACTACCGTTCGCTGAGGCTACAATTTCTCTGAGTTTCGGGTCCGTTACGTTCGTGACGCAGTAATCCTTCGGGCGGTGGATCATGTCGACGCGGATGGTTTTGGGGCTTGTGTGCTCGCTGGTTGTGATGCTGCAAGGTTTAGAAGATTATCCAGCGAAGCCAGTGCGGATAATCGAACATTCGGTGCTGGTGGTGGACCTGACATCATAGCCCGCGCCATCAGTCCGAAGCTAACCGCGCTATGGGGTCAGCCTGTGACAGTAGAGAACCATCCCGGCGCGGGGAGCACAGCGGCGCCCGCTCTGGTTGCGCAGTTGCCAGCTGATGGTTATGCGTTGCTCGTTAACAGCAGCGCTCAGGCTAACAGCGCCGCGCTGTTGAAGAACCTGCCGTATGACCCGTTGAACGATTTCATTCCGGTCGCTCCACTCACCAGATAAAAGTTGAACGGCGAGGGTTCTGATCTGGGTTTACTTGGTTGATTTGGGCGTGGCAGGCTTCCCGTGCTCGGGCTCCGGAACGGCGCTATCGATCCACGCGGTGTACCAGAGGTTCAGCAGCATCTGTGATCCCGCGGCGAGCCGCTGTTCGGTGAACGTCCGCGCCTCAGGAGAACCTTTATCCTTAAAGCCGCCCGCTTGATCGAGTTCGTACACTCTTTCCACGAGCTTGTGCGAATCTTCGAGATAATCCAGGTATTGGTGAAACGGGTCCACCAGGCGCTCTGGGGCATGCACCATACCGGCGAAATCGTTTGCATGGATGTTTGCCGCGACGTATGGGCCCTCGAACCGCCAGTGAATGCCCGGCTCTATGGAGTAGTGGTTCGGATTCGGGCCTACCCAGCCGTTGTAGCTCACCGTCGTATGGAGTGGTTGTGAGCCGTCCCCCACATAGTGCCCGAGCCATCCGGCGTAAAAGACAATCGCCCTCTCAACGGGGACGGTCGGCTGGTGCAGTTCACGCAAACGCCGGTACTCGCGGAATGCGGCCTTTAGACGACCGAATACTTCCATGGTGATGTAAGGTTGCAGCCCAACGTGCTCCGGGAGATAGTCGTCCGCGTTGCTCTGAGTACCGGCGCGCTTCTCGTATAACTTTCGATAGAACTCATACCGTCCGGCGGGCAGCGGCTTCATCCACTCGACGCGCTCCAGATCGATGAAATGATCCGCTTCCTGCGCATTCTTGAGGGCGAATTCGGACGGACTGCGCCAGCGGTCGGGCTCAGGGCCGAGATATGCAATTTCGGCGCTGGCGCGCTGCAGAAACCGTGGCATAGTCGGCGGGATGTTACGCGCCGCCACCGAATTGACTGCGGTATGTCCCTCGTTTCCCCAAGCAAAGGAGAGTGGCCCTTCCAAAAGACAGAATAGAACTGCCAAGGTGCTAATCTTTCTCGTGAATCCCACTTTTACCTCCGGTTAGACAACAATACGATATTTCATTCCTCCAGGAGTGATTCAGAAAAATGAGATACCCCTTCAAAGTAGTGCTGGTTCGACCCATCATCACTCTTTTCTTGCTTTGCTTCTTTCACTCGGCGCAGGCTCAGACGATCGCATGGGCTGGCCGCACATGGAAGGTCACCAGCGGAGGAATGGCCGGCGTTGCCCGCGGAGATGCGAAGAACGTCAGCGTCGACGACAAAGGATACCTGCATCTTGAAATCACTGAGCGTGACGGGAAATGGACATCGGCGGAAGTATTTACGGCCGAAAGACTCGGGTTTGGAACCTACCAGTGGGTGATTGAGGGCAATGTCTATGACATGGATCCAACGACGGTGCTCGGCCTCTTCCCCTATGGGCCGACTCATCACATCGGCGTCGACGCAGAGAATGAAATCGACATTGAATTCTCCAAATGGAACAATACCTGTCACGGCTGCAATGCCGATTTCACCGTCTATCCCTCCACGGGGAAGCGCAAACATGATGGCACTTCGAGTTGGGAGGATAACTTCCACGTCAGCGGTGGGTCTCTCACGACCGCCCGAATGGAGTGGGACTCCGACCACATCGTGTTCACTCTGATGAACGGCGCTCACGCGATCGGCAACACCGCCGACGTCATCAAGACGGAAACCTATTCTTCGACCGCTAAGAACATTCCCCAAGAATCGGTGCCGGTAGGCATCAACCTATGGTGCTTCCGCGCGACGCCGAAAGAGAATCAGTCAGTAATTATTCGGGGTTTTGTCTTTGTGCCGAAGTGAGAGATTCACGCGAGCAGTGACATTTGGCCCGGGGCCGGACCTTCGGCATCGTTGGCGGGATCAGCGAATTTTCTCAGCTCCGGATATTTCTGGATCAGGGTCGGCGGTGCGGGCACGCGCTTGCCGTCGATCATCGACTTCAACTCGATCGCGTTCACTCCGGCTTTGCTCTCGAAGTGATTATTAGTGATCACGTACGTGGTTTGCGCCCTGTGGGCAACATTTTCGATGCGCTCCTTCCACTCGTCGAGTTCACCCTCTTTGTAGAGGTAGTTGTAGCGGTCATTGCGATTGTCGGAGTCGAACCACTGATCGTAGTTGCGTCCGTGCAGGCGAACGTAGGCAATCGGCCCGGTGACATGCTCGGTGGGGGCGAGAGACTTCCCCATCACCGGCTGATCGATGTTGCAGAAGGCGACGTTCTGGCGCGCGAACTCCGCCAAAGTATCCGGGTTATTCCAGCTTGAGTCGCGCACTTCAACCACTCGCGGATATTCGATGAACTGACGTAGCAGGCGTTCGAGATACTCGCGGTTGAGCGACGTATTCTTGAACGACACCGGGAATTGAATGAGCAGGGCTCCCAGCTTGCCTTCGTTGGCTAGCGCATCCAGTCCTTCGCGGGTCTTGATCTCGTCATCGTCAGAAGGGCGAATCGTCGCCGCAGAGGTCGGCTCCATCACTGCAATCGGTGAATGAGTGAACGCGCGGTAAAGCTTGGCCGTGAAGAGGAATCGTGGATTGATGGCGGAGACCTTCCTTGCCCAAAGCTTGGCCAACTCGGGCTTCAGCGGCCCGTAAAAAGATGTGTTGATCTCGGCGGTATCGAAGAAGCGGGCGAGGTATTCGAGCGGATGCACCTTCCGCTGCTGCATGCCCGGGGGATAGAAGATCCCCTCCCAGTCTTTATACGACCATCCCGCCGTGCCGATGCGGATAGATGAGCGTGGATCGTAAGCCCCACTTCCCGCTTCCGGGTTACGGTCTGGATCGGAAGGTTCCATGCCAAAAGCGCCCAGCGCCAGCCGAAAGCGTAGCACAGGACGGCATGACCAAAGGAACCTTGTCGCCCATCGCGGAAACGTGAAGAATCTGTGGGGTATGCGCAAAAATGTCCTCATAACCGCCGTGCTCTGCATGGCCGCTCTGCCGGTCCTCCCGGCTGAAGCGCAAGAACCAACCGGAACAGCCGAGGTTCGAGCCCTTGAACTCAAAATGCTGGATTGCTACAAGCACCGGCAAGTCGAGGTTTTTGCGGCTGTCCTGGATGAGGACTTTGTGATTACTTTTGAGGATGGCAGCACCTACAGCAAAACAGGCTACTTGAGCTACAGCGCGAGTTCTTCCACGCACGTGGAATTGGCGGACATTTCCGAGATGAAGATCCGCATGCATGGCGATACCGCGGTCGTAACGGGTGTCTATCACGAAAAGGGAGTGGACAATCTGAGAACGTACGACTATCACGACCGTTTTACGGATGTCTGGATGAAGAAATCCGGCAAGTGGCGCCTGGTAGCGGCGCACTACTCAGTCCCCACGAAGTAAGGATCGGCTCAGTTTGGCTCAATTCTGTTTTTCCTATCCTTGTTGTCGAATTTATTACAACCCCCCTTGGGCTGACTTTCACCACGGGAATAGGCAAACGGATTGCCGGGGAAGGTTGGGTAGAAGAAAAAATCCCCCGGGGCCGAGTAGGAGGTCCGGCCCCGAGGGTGCTCTGGGGGAGCAGCCAAAAGAGTGATCTTGATTTTGGCGACGACAACGCTCCGAGGCGGCCCCCTGATCGACGCCTAACCTCCGACAAGGATGGCGAAAATCGCTCCGGTACAGGCGTTGACCTTCACTTCGTACTCGCTTTCCTTCGGTTTGACCACGTTCACGGACCAGACCGGGAATTATCAGTCCCTTCCAGAACCGTCGAGCGCACTCCCGCCTGCGACCGCCGCCAGCCCATCTTCCGTGCATCGACTTGCCCCAACTGCAAAGTGGCGAAGTTGCTCTCTACCAATGCACTCGGCGGGCCGCGCCGCGAGTATTGATAACAAAGGAGTTAGATAGAACGAAAAGCGGCGTGTACAGATGTTTTCGGAACGACGTGAGGAGATGTCCGGAATTCTGGTCAGGTCTGAAAAAGATCAGTCCAGCGACATCACGATCCAGTACACACCGGTCGGATAGGTATTGGTACGCGCGTAGCAAGCGCCAATGGAGAGGTTCTGCAGATTGGGGCTGTTGATGGCGTGGGATGCAGCGCCGGGTAGGGCTTCCGGACGCAGACTGGTATAGGTGAGAACCGTGAACCGCCGGGCAAGCTGGTGAACTGGCGAGGTCCCAAGTCGGTCTGCGCGTGCCATCGAACAGGCCGCTTCGTCCGCTTTCTGCAGATCTCGGCGAAGCAGGACAGTCCGGCTGCCTTTGCGGCGCGCCTGATTGACGGCTACGGCAATGCGATCTTTTACCTCATCGGCAGAGTATGCGGGGAGGGCATGCGCGAAATCCTGCACGATGTACAGGCGGTCGCCGCTACGGACCACGCCCAACCCGACCGTGTTATAAGCCGGGTTGAGCAGGTTCGCGCGATGCGGGGGTGAAAGCATGAGATGTTCGTGTCCGCCTTGGGCACTGTAATCGAGAGCGACGTTCTCCGCGGCCTGATCGAGTTGCAGGCTGCTGGTGGCAGCGAGGCGCTGGACCAGCTTAGGCTCGCCAGCGAATTGATGCGAAAGTTGATGAGCCTCAAGCATGGCTTGCGCGTGGGTGCGGGCGGCCGCGGTCAGGCCCGTGTCGAGTACGAGGCTGGGCGCTCCGGCTCGCTGGCGCGACTGGTTGGCCAGTTGAAGCAAGTCTTGTTCGACCTGGAACTCGTATTCCACGTAAGGAATGTCTGGAGCATTAGCGGAAGCTGTCTTCAGCGTGGCGCGATGAGCGGATTGGCCGGAGCCCTCGGCGGCAGCCAAGTGCACCGCCGGCTGCACGGTCATCACCCCTGCGCCGACCGCCAATGCGAGAAGTCGTCTGGAGAACTTAAGCATCCAGTTCGTGCCTACTGGATCCTGGGAGGGATCGTGCCTCAGGCCCTTTCCGCTTGAGGTTCGTTCAGGCTCAAACTATGTCGCTGGTGCTAGGCTAGAGGTTGGAGAAGGGCGGAAGAAGTTACCTGTGACTATTGAACTAGGGATCAGTGGGGTCATTGGCCTGTTGTTTGGAAGTTTGCTTGCTTGGCTGGCCCTGCGTTCGCATACGGCCACCTTGCAAGCTCATTTGTCATTGAGAGAGAAGGAATTAGCGGCCGCAAAGGCTGATCTGGCGCGCCTTTTGGACGATCAGAAGAAGCTGCTCGAAAGCCGCGCCAGGCTGGAGTCTGCGCTGGAATTGGAACGAAAGGCCAGCAACGAAAAGATCGAGCTGTTGACCAAAGCAGGCGAGGATCTGCAGAACGCGTTCAAAGCGCTGGCGGCGGACGCGCTGAAGAGCAATAACCTCTCTTTCCTCCAAATCGCGCAGGAGACGTTGAAACGCTTCCAAAGCGAGGCCAAAGGCGATCTGGAAGCCCGGCAAAAAGCGGTGGCGGATCTGGTTGCGCCCGTGCGTGATTCGCTCACTAAGGTCGACGCACAAATCCAGCAGATGGAAGTCGCGCGCGGTGAGGCGTATGGCGATCTGAAGGCCCAGGTGCAATCCCTGATCGTTACGCAAAAAGAGCTGCAGTCTGAAACGGGCAATCTGGTGCGTGCGCTGCGGACTCCAAACGTTCGCGGTCGATGGGGAGAAATTCAGTTGCGGCGGGTGGTTGAGATCGCGGGAATGTTGCCCTACTGCGACTTCGCCGAGCAGGAGACAATTTTCGGAGAGAGCGGGCGCCTGCGGCCCGATCTGGTTGTGAAACTGCCCGGCGGGAAGCATGTCGTCGTCGATGCCAAGACGCCGCTGCAGGCTTTTCTGGATGCCTTCGAAACTACTGATGAAGAAGTGCGCCGAACTTGCCTGGCAAATCATGCCCGCCAGGTGCGCGAGCACATCAACACTTTGAGCAGCAAAAAATATTGGGAACAATTTGACTCAACGCCGGAGTTCGTAGTGATGTTTCTTCCCGGCGAGACCTTCTTCAGTGCTGCGTTGGAGCAGGATACGGGGCTCATCGAGCACGGAGTGCTCAGTAGAGTCATCCCCGCATCTCCGACGACCTTGATTGCACTTCTGAAGGCGATCAACTACGGGTGGAACCAGGAGAAACTGGCACGCAATGCCCAGGAGATCAGCGCGCTGGGAAGAGAGCTGCACGAGCGTCTTCGCAAACTGGCAACCCATATTACGGGCATTGGGACGAATCTGGACCGTGCGGTAGACGCCTACAACCAGGCTGTCGGATCGCTGGAGAGCCGGGTACTAGTGTCGGCGCGGAAGTTCGCCGAATTGGGTGCGTCGGTTGCCGAAGATATCCCCGAACTGGAGCCGATCGAAACGACGGCTCGGGCGCTGTCGTTTGACTGGGATGATGAACCCACAGAGATCTCCAAAGCAAAAGGGTCTGGGTCTGGACAGTAGAGTCACGTTTGTTTCCTCCGTTTTTCTCCGAATGACCCGATTTCATCTCGACGCTCTACAATTTGCCATCTTCCGAATCCGGTAGAGCCTCTTTTTAATCATCCTATTAACTGACAGACGCTTGCATGCGGCAAACCCGAGGCGCTGTAACCCATGGTTTTGTGGAAATGGAGGGCTACTGAATCTCACAGAAACATCCAAAAAGGCATAGCTGCTGTTCGAAAGTGCATCTATAATTTTGGAAGTTGCTTTATCTAAGGCACTTAGCAGGCCCTGAAGCTTCGACTGAGGTGGCAGTGAAGTTGCAAAGTGACAGTTTGGGGAAGTCGACCTCCCCGGCTCCTCAGCCGACTTGGGGTTCGGGCCAAAAGCGGAAGTCTATGAAGTGGGAAAGCCAAGCTCGTTCCGTCGCCATCGTGTTGTTCTTGCTCACGCTGGCTGCGGTGATTTTTGCCGGGTTCAATTTTCAGACAGAACGTAAAGCCACCGCACCCAATGATGGTGTGAGCTGGGTGGAGCACTCGGGCGTGCTCGTAGCCGACGATGTGGAACCAGACGGCCCGGGCGCTAGGGCCGGGATAAAGCCAGGCGATCAATTGATCGAGGTGAATGGGCAAGAAGTCAAGAACACCTCGGGCTTGGAGCGGCAACTCTACAGCACCGGCGTCTGGCAGAGAGCCTCGTACTCGCTGGTTCGGCATTCCGTAGCGCTTGATTCCCACGTGATTCTGGAGCCTGCGAACCGCACTCTGAATAACTATCTCCGCGGGATCGCGCTGATTTATCTGGTCATCGGAGTTTATGTGCTGTTGCGGCGCTGGACGGCGCAGGGCTCGACGCACTTCTATATCTTCTGTCTGGTTTCCTTCATCGCGTACTCGTTTCACTACACCGGCAAGCTGGACGCGTTCGACTGGGAAGTTTATTGGAGCAATGTCGCGGCTTGGGTACTATTGCCGGCACTCTTCCTGCATTTTGTGCTGACGTTTCCCGAGAAAAGACAGTTCGTCAGAAAGCATCCGTGGCTCCTGACGTTGATTTATGTGCCGGGCGCATTCCTGCTCAGCCTGCGCCTGGCTGCGATGCGGTTGTTGGAAGCGAGCGGCAGATTAAGCCGCGGCGTCGATCGGATGGACCTGTCGTATGGCGCGGTGTTCTTTGTTTTGGCGGCGACATTCCTGTGGTACAGCTATTCAAAGGCCAGCAGCACCATTCTGCGCCAGCAGTTGAAGTGGGTGACGCGGGGAACGATCCTTGCCATTGCGCCTTACACGCTGCTTTATGTCCTGAACTTTGTTTTCCCACACCGAATGGACTGGGTACCGCAGGCACTGATCAAGCTCTCCGTGCTTTCGCTGGTAGTGCTGCCACTGACCTTTGGCTACGCCATCTTCCGCTACCGCCTGATGGATGTGGATCTGATCTTCAAGCGAGGCGTTGTTTACACGCTCTCTGCCGCAACTGTCGTGGGTTTGTACTTCGGACTGGTCGCGGGTGTGGCGACGTTGGTTCACAGCCGGCAGCCAAGCACTGGTCCGGTGGGATGGATCCTCGCGGTTGTAGTCACTGCCCTGCTGTTTGATCCGGTTCGGAAATGGATTCAAGACCGGGTCGACCATCTTTTCTACCGCACGGTCTATGACTATCGGCGCACACTGATCGAATTCGGACGCGAACTCAGCTCCGAGACGGATTTGAACGCGTTGCTCTCGTCGGTGGTGGACCGCCTCTCGCGCACGCTGGCGGTGGATCGCATCGCGATCTTCCTGCGCGCGGAAGAGGATTCCGAACAGTTCGTCTTGTCGAAGTCGATCGGCATGAATCCAATATCGAGGCTGGATCTGACGTTTCTGAGCGCGCCGCGCCCCGGGGCCGCCGGCCACATGTTCTTCGAGAATACGCACCAGGTTCCACGAGAGACTCCTGGATCACAGGAAGCGATCGCCCGGCTCGATCTCAATTACTACATCCCTTGCCGCGCACAGCAGAAGACGGTCGCGGTGCTGGGCCTGGGAAAGACCACGAAGGGCGACTATCTGTCGAGCGAGGACGTCGAACTGCTCGAAACGCTGGGCGGGTATCTGGGGATCGCGATCCAGAATGGACGCCTCTATGCGTCGTTGCAGCAGAAGGTTGCGGAGTACGAACGCCTCAAGGATTTCAACGAGAACATCGTCGAGTCGATCAACGTGGGTGTGATGGCCCTCGACATGGAAGACCGCATCGAAAGCTGGAACGCCCAGATGGAAGTCATGTATGCCTTGCCGCGCTGGCAGGCGTTGACTCAGCCTGTGCGCAGCATCTTTCCGGCGGAGTTTGTCGAAGAGTTCTATCGCGTGCGGCAGAACGCGGGCATCAACAATCTGTACAAGTTTCGCTTGTCGACTCCTGCGGGAGAAACACGCACCGTCAACGTTGCGATTGCGCCCCTGGTGACGCGCAAGTTCCAGGTCATTGGCCGCCTCGTAATCATGGACGACATTACTGAGCGCGTGGAACTCGAGGGCCAGCTTTCTCAAGCCGACAAACTAACATCGATCGGCCTGCTCGCGGCGGGCGTGGCGCATGAGGTAAATACGCCACTGGCTGTGATCTCGTCTTACACCCAGATGCTCGCGAAACAACTGCAAGGTGATCCCCAGAAATCAGGGCTGCTGGAGAAGATTACGAGGCAGACTTTCCGCGCGTCGGAAATTGTCAACAACCTGCTGAATTTCTCGCGTACCAGCGGAACCGAGTTCGCCAACGTGGATATCAACAAGGTCATCACCGACACACTGGCGTTGCTTGAGCATCAATTCAAAGTATCCAAGATTACGGTCGAGTCAGATTTGACCCCCAATCTTTCTCCGATTCACGGAAATCCGGGCCGGTTACAGCAGGTATTCCTGAATCTTTTTCTGAACGCGAAAGACGCAATGGCAGGCGGCGGGAAGTTGACCGTGGCGACTGCGAATGGTGAAGTTATCAGCGTACGCGTAAGTGACACCGGCTCGGGCATCGCGCCGGAGCACATTCAGCGCATTTACGATCCGTTTTTTACCACCAAGACATCCCCGAAAGAGGGCCAGACCCGCGGTACGGGGCTCGGGCTATCCGTCACGTACGGCATTATCCAGGAACATGCGGGCAAGATTCGTGTCGAGAGCGACCCCGGCGCGGGCACGACGTTCGCTCTGGATTTCCCGTTGAGCAGGAAGGCAATGCATGTCTGAAGCAGCAGTCATAACTCGCGGAGCGGTCAGCGGATCTGCGGTGGGCGGTTCGGTGCTGATCGTCGACGACGAAGCGGAAATTCGGGAGTCTCTTCAGACCCTGCTGGAATTGGAGGGCTTTGACGTGGAAACCGCCGGAACGGGCGAGGACGGCCTGTCGCAGATGGCGAACCGTCCCTTCGATCTCGTTCTGCTCGACCTGACGTTGCCAGGCCGCAACGGCATGGAGATTCTGTCTGAGATTCACTCCCACGATCCCCATTTGCCGGTCATCATGATCACCGCCTACGGCACCGTGGAAAATGCGGTGCGCGCCATGCAGTCAGGCGCAGCCAACTTCGTTCAGAAACCCTGGGATAACGAAAAACTGCTGGCGGATGTCCGGGCCGCTGTCGGCTGGCGCCGTGCTGAAGAGGAGAACGTCCAACTCAAACGCGCCCTCAAGCAGCGCTACAACTTCGAGAATATCGTGGGCAAAAGCGAGCCCATGCTGAAGATTTTCGATCTGGTCGCGCAAGTGGCGACGAGTCGCTCCACTGTGCTGTTGCAGGGAGAAAGCGGAACGGGTAAAGAAGTCATCGCCAAAGCGATCCACCTGAACTCCCCACGCCGCGATAAGCCCTTCGTTCCGGTCAATACCGGCTCGATGCCGACGGATCTGCTCGAGTCCACGCTCTTTGGCCACGTGAAGGGAGCATTCACTAGCGCTATCGCCTCGAAGAAGGGCCTGTTCGAAGTTGCCGACAAAGGCACGCTGTTCCTCGATGAGATCGCGACCATGGGCCTGGAGACCCAGGCAAAGATCCTGCGAGTGCTCCAGGATCGCCGGTTCATGCACCTGGGCGGGATTCAGGAGATACAGGTCGATGTCCGCATCATCGCTGCGACGAATATTGATCTGCGGCAGATGGTGCGGGAAGGGCGATTCCGGGAGGATTTGTTCTACCGGCTGAATGTCATTACCGTCGAACTGCCGCCGCTGCGCCAGCGCAAGGAAGATATTCCGTTGCTGGTGGAGTTTTTCCTGAAGAAGTATGCGGAAGAGAACGGGCGGACTGTTCCGCGCGTGACTCCCGAAGCGCTGCGGCCGCTAATGGCTTACTCGTGGCCGGGGAACGTGCGGGAACTTGAGAATGTCATCGAGCGCGCGGTCGTTCTCTCCTCGGGCCCAGAGATCAACGTGGAATTGCTGCCCGACTCGTTGATCGGACGCGGATCCTCGCTTACGCTGCACGACCCGCCGTCGGATGCATCGCTGTTCGAAATTGTCGAAGATGTCGAGCGACGCGTCATCACCGACATGTTGGAGCGCTGCAACTGGAATCAGACTGAGGCAGCGGAACGCTTCCACGTGCCGCTCTCTACGCTGAATCAGAAGATTCGGCGACTGAATATCGAGATTAAGAAGAAGGGGCGCGGGTAGTAGCAGTTCTCAGTTGTCAGTTGTCAGTTCTCAGTCCACTCCACTACGCCCTGGTGTCGAAGACCGACCACTTCTACGGGGCGAAATCAGAGATCTCATATCCCCATGGGTGTTTGCTTCGTTATAACAGCGACTGGGACAGGATCCTAATCGCGGGTACAATTCGGGCATGCGAGCGACGATGGTTGTGACTATTGTGCTCGTAGCGTTCTTCTCCCTGCAAATCTCCGCAGGACAGATAGATGCCGCTCGGCGCAAGGCTGAAACAGTTGCCCAAGCAGATAAGCTTTTCGGCCAGCGTTACAGTCCTACTACCGGAAAACCGCTTCGGCTCTACGATGAGCGGACAGAAATTGGGCCACCGGATGCGGTCACCTACTGGTACAACACGAGATATGTCATTGAGTTGGTCTTCGCGCCTGACGGATCAGTTGCACGCATCCAACTGCTTCCCGAGGAACTCTTGTACAGCAAGGTTTGGAGCGCCGTCCCCGACACTGTCGAACTCTCTCCGACAGAAATGCAATCGGTCGTAGAATCGGCCAACGCACTGCAGACGCTGGGCAAACCGGGCGCGATCAGGAACGCACCAGACGGGTGCTTCCAATCTGGCCACAACCTGTATTGTGCCGACGCCTACCAACTTGCGGTCGCTAGTCATTACCACCTCCAAAGACACGATAACGAGCACGTCACGGGCAAAGCGCCGAGGGATGTCAGTATCTCTTATCGGCAATCCGTCTCCGGCATTGTCGAAGACGTAAGGACTGAGGGCAGCCAACGGCAACTAAAAATCGGCGGATACTGGTACCACGGCGAAAAGCCTGGCAGTGACATATTCCGCGATGCGACCATCGGCTCAGTCGTACGACTCGTCACCTTCGGTTGCGCCGCCAATGAAAAGGTTTGTCTCGCAATTCCGGCGGCATCGATATCCGATGTAACAAGGTAGATGCAATGACAATGGTTCAGAAGCGGCATAGGTGGAGAAGTCTGTTATATTGCGTTCAAGCCCTGCGCTCCCTGCACCACGGCAGGACTCGACCCGCATGGAACTGATTTCGCCCACGGAATTCGCCAAGCAGAAGGTCCTAGCGGTTCAGGAATACACTCTGCTGGCGGTTCAGTCCGTCACCAACTTGATGCGAAAGCCGCGGTACTTCGCGGACATGGTGCAGCAGGCGGATCTGATCGGCGTAGGATCGCTTCCAATTGTCGTGCTGACCGGATTCTTTACTGGTGGCGTATTGGCGCTGCAGACCGCCAACACTCTTCAGCGTTTCGGCTCCATCACCCTGATTGGTCAGCTCGTTTCGACTTCCATGGTCCGCGAACTTGGGCCGGTGCTCACGGGCCTGATGGTCGCCGGGCGCAACTCTTCCGGTATGGCCAGCGAACTTGGGTCGATGGTGGTGACCGAGCAGATCGATGCCATGCGCGCGCTGGGCACCGATCCGATGAAGAAACTGGTCACGCCGCGGGTGACGGCGACGGTTTTCATGCTCTTCTTCCTGAGTATTATTTCTGATCTCGTAGGACTGGCCGGCGGCCTGATGGTCGCCAAGCTTTTCCTCAGCCTCGACGCTCGGCAGTACTGGAACAATGCATGGCAGGTTCTGGTCTTTGAGGATGTATTCATGGGGCTGCTGAAACCGACTTTGTTCGGATTCATCATCGCGACGATCGGATGCTATTACGGAATGACTGCGCGCGGCGGGACTCAGGGTGTAGGCCGGGCCACCACGCAAGCCGTAGTAGCTGCGTCCGTGCTGATTCTTGTCACTGATTTCTTCGTGACCAAGCTGTTGATTTCGGTGCTGAGTTTTCACTAACTATGTCGTCGCTATCCATCGAGCGCCCCACTGCCGTCCCAAACCCGCCGGCTGGCGCTGCTATTGTGTTCGAGGACGTCCATCTCTCTTTTGAGGACAAACAAGTTCTGCGGGGCGTCTCCTTTAAGTTGCCCTTAGGCGAGACCAAGGCTCTGTTTGGGGTTGCTGGTTCTGGTAAGAGCACCATCTTGAAGCTCGCGCTTGGGCTCTTTCCGCCGGACTCCGGGCGAATCACCGTTCTCGGCAACGAAGTCACACAACTTCCGGAGCAGGACCTCTTCCCCATGCGGGCCCACCTGGGAATGGTGTTTCAGGAAAGCGCGCTCTTTGACTCGCTCACAGTACGCGAGAACGTGGCTTACCGTCTCATGGAAGAGCATGGGATTTATGACGATGAGATTGACCGGCGGGTGCGCGAAACACTGCGCTTCGTAGAACTGGAACACACTCTCGATCTCGATCCTGCCGAACTCTCGGGAGGCATGCGCCGGCGGGTGGCGATTGCGCGGGCGATTATCACGCAGCCGGAGTTACTGCTCTATGATTCGCCGACGGGCGGACTCGATCCAGTCACTTCCAACACGATCATTGAATTGATCATGAAGCAGCGCGATGTCTATCGCACTAGTTCGCTGCTGGTGACGCACCGGTTGCAGGACGCCTTCACGTTGGCCACCCACGAGTTCGATCAGAAGACCAATACGCTTCGCGTGCTGCCGCACGGGCAGTACTGCGACGTTCCCATGAGCTTCCTGATTTTGCGCGATGGGAAAGTGACGTTTGACGGTGATATCCGGCAGTTGGCAACTACGAAGGACGAATACATCCGCGAATACATCTCCTGAAGCGATTCTGCCTGTCACGAAACTCGCGTCTGCTTACGGAAAGAATGGATGCAGCACCTTCACGAGGATTCACCGGTATCAGTTTGGGATTTGTCGAGGATTGCTGATTACATAAAGTGATGACGTTGAAGCCTCGCAAGAGGGTTCAACCCAACAGATTCCTCACTTCGTTCGGAATGACAACCCCGCAAATTTGTCATTCCGAAGCGCCGCTTTTGGGCGCGAGGAATCTGTTGCGTCGGCTGGCAGCAGATTCCTCACTTCGTTCGGAATGACAATTCATTTGGCTGTGACAATATTCTGCGAGGCTCACTAGGTCCCGTCAGTCTTTAGGTCTCGCCTCATTTCGGCGCCGCCAGGTTCTTGCCTGCCTGAACAAAGGAATCAACGTTGCTTTTGTCGATCAGATCAGAACCGGTATCGACAAAACTCGGAATCGGAGAGTAATTATCGATCGACCAATCTTTGTCCAAGGAAGGCGGCTTGTGGTGATAGAGATCGTCGAGCATCTGCATGCCGACGAAAGCCATGGTGTAGGGCTTCTGCGAGATCGTAGCTGCTATGACGCCCTTCTGAATCCAGTCGAGCGTCTCCTGATCGGTGTCCATAGCGATAACAGCTTTTCCCGCGACGTGATAACTGTTGAGAACGCCCGCCACTTCCTTGCCTGACTGCGCTTCCAGGCAAACGAAGCCATCGACCTTATCACGCTCCTTGCCCACGATTTGCGTCGTCGTGTCAAACGCGATTCGCGGGTCGCCCTGAATGTCGACGACACGTGTGATCTTGATGTCAGGGGTCTTCGCGAGCGCGTCCCTGTAGCCGCGCAAACGATCCTGCAGGTTCTGTTGGTCGGGCATGGTGAAGACTACGACGTTGCCCTTGCCCCTGAGTTCCTTCGCCAGGCGCTGCCCGCCGGTGAATCCGGCCTGGTAGTTGTTGGTGCCGATGAAGAACAGGCGCTTGCTCGAGGGCGCGTCAGAATCCACCGTGATAACCGGAATACCGGCCCCCAACGCCTTATCGATGCTGTCTTTAAGCAAGGCCGGATCAGCAACCGAGATTAGAATTCCAGTTGCCTTTTTCTGGACGGCGTCATCCAACGCATCGCGCTCGGCCTTGGGATCGTAATTCTGCGGACCAACGAAATCGAAGCGCACTCCCTTGTATTGCGCTGCTGCGTTTGAAAAGCCACTGCCTGCCGCCTTCCAATAGGGCAACTGCAAATTGGTGGAGACTAGAATGAAATACTCGTCGGATGTGTGCGCGCTGCCGCAACTGAGAAGCGCTAACGAGAGCGCGGCACCGGCAGCGGATTGGAGAATCCTATGCGAGCGGAGCATCGTATCCTCCTTTGGAAATGATCACGGGAAATGATCACGGGGAAGTGACAATATTCGGCGACTGGATTGTAAACGAGCAGTCAAGAGAAGGCTAGGTCTAGCGCAGGGCTTTGTCGAGCAAATTCGAAATCACCGATGCATCGACCTCTCCCGACGAATTGTAGAGTGGAGTACCCGCGTTATCGAGCACCACGACGTGGGGGATGTAGCCGGTGTAGTACTTTTTCTTGAGTTCGTCCTGCGAAGGCGACAAGTGGTGATCAAGATCAATAATCACAAACTGAACTGCATCTTTGTACTTGTTGTATAGATCGACCGTGCGTCGCGCCTGACGCTTGGAGTTGTAGCAAGCCTCACCGTACAGGATGACATACGCAGGCTTGCCGGCAATGAAACCCGCGTCCATATGCTCGCCGGTGATCAGAGGCCCATCCTGGCTGTCGCTGGTGTAGTCGAGTTTCGAATTCAACTTCAAATGATCTCCAGCGAACGCGAGCGCCGAAAGGGTAATCCACGAAATAATGATCGATTGAAGTTTCATCGGGATCTCTGTCCTTCTTCCGGAATCAGATGACCTTGACGGAGAAAAGTTACATCGTCTAAGAGCTACACTCCGACCGGGAAAGGCTTCGTATGGGTGGTAGCTCTTCTCGACGATCTGGCAAAGCGGCCCTGCAACAAAGACATCAGCCCGGTGTACCAATACCCCAGGACAAAGAGCAGCAGGAATGGAACGGTGATGTAGTTCTCGTTCTCGACAGCATAGTAGACCGTGAGCGCGAAATATGTCCCGATCAACAGCTCGACCCAGGGAACCCATCCCAGGCGCTTGCGGTATTTCGTGGCGCCGATTTTGTCCTGCTTGCTCACGACCCTGTACTTCGGCGTGCGTGCGAATGCGCTTTGTTTACCTATCAGGGCCTCGATCACGGCTTTGGTGTTCGTGATGGTCAGTCCAATGCCGAGTGCCATGAGGAAAGGCAGGTACAACAGCGCCCGCGGCCAGCTCCGGGGAAACAACTCGCGCTGCGAGACCAGATAAAAACTCGATATCGAAAATGTCGATGCCATGAAAAGTGGCAGGTCGATATAAAGCATCTGGAACCATCCCTGATAAAAACGGATGATCATGGCAGGCAGCAGCAGCACAGAAAGAATGATCATCAGCGGGTAGCTGATGTTTGCGGTCAGATGGTACCAGGCTTCAATCTTGGTATGGAGGGGAGCATCGCTCTTGAGGACACGAGGCAGAATCTTCTTACCCGTCTGAATCAGTCCCTTGGCCCAGCGTGCCTGCTGGGTTTTAAAGGCCGTCATCTCGACCGGGAGTTCGGCGGGGCATTCGACGTCCTGCAGATAAATAAATTTCCATCCCTTGAGCTGTGCACGGTAGGAGAGATCTGTGTCTTCGGTGAGTGTGTCGTGCTGCCATCCTCCCGCTTCGTCGATCGTCGCGCGGCGCCACAGGCCGGCGGTGCCGTTAAAGTTGAAGAATAGTCCTGTACGCGCCCGGCCCGAGTGCTCGAGCACGAAGTGGCCGTCTAGCAGAATGGCTTCCACCTCGGTCAAAAAAGAATAGTTGCGGTTGAGATGAGTCCATCGGGTTTGCACCATCCCGATCTTTGGATCGGTAAAGTGATGGATGGTGCGCATTAAGAAATCTTCGGGCGGAGTGAAATCGGCGTCGAAGATGGCGATGAATTCACCCTTCGCGGAGTCCAGGCCTTCCGCCAGCGCGCCGGCTTTGAATCCGTGCCGGTTGGTGCGGTGGTGATAGCTGATGGGATGGCCCAAAGCCGCGTAGCGCTCAACAAGTCCACGCGCCACATCAACGGTCTCATCGGTCGAATCGTCGAGCACCTGGATGTCGAGCTTCTCCCGTGGATAATCCAGCTTGCAGATCGCCTCCAACAGACGGTCGATTACGTACTGTTCATTGAAGATCGGCAACTGCACGGTGATGCGTGGCAGGTCCTCAAAGCGGGCGGGTGGCTCAGTGGTCCGGTTCATCTGATGCTTGTAATAGAGATAGACTAGGACGTAGCGGTGCGCTCCGTATCCGGCAAGCAGAACCAGCACGATGAAGTACGGTACCAGCAACGCGACATCGAAAGCGTTAGCGTGGTAGAGACCGCGAAACGTGGTGTCGAGAAAGTGCTGGCGGATATACGGACCGATGCCCTTTGGTGCAGTGAACGCCGCAAGGTGCGCAGTCAGAGTCAGATCAGTCATCAAGCCGGCGTCCCGGTAAGGAACAAGTATTCTACCGGATTGATGACCGCAGCAGACCGACGCCCAGAGTCAGTACTCCGGCAGCAAGAGACGCCGCGCCCGCGTAGATGAGAACGACAAATCCGTTGGGCTGCACGGCCTCCGAAGAGGTCATCGAAAGAAAGAACCCCGCCGGAAGCAAAATGGCCGCGATTGGTACTCCAATGCGCGCCACCCACAAAAGTGGTTCAGGCAGCGTCGCGCTGTCGGCCAAAAGTTGGCAGACCAGCGAGAGAATCACGAAGACTCCCGCGTGAGCATGGCCGGCGCGAAAGAAATTCTGGCGCAGGGCGTTGTCCATGTAGTGGCTGTTGCGGTTGACCAGCGACGCCAGCAGAAAGTAGCCGCCGAACTGAATCGTCGGAATGGTGAGCAAGATGATTCCTGCCATGGTTCTGGCTTCCCGAGTCATAGAAGTCCTCCGGGTGCCCTACCCTTGTCTCCGCGTTTTTTGCCGAGACAGGGTGGGGATTTTGACTTTGCAGTTTTGTGAAATTACCGATTCGCAGCGACTTCCCCAGCCTCGGGCATGATAAACGCATCCACGCGCAGCCCGTCCGGTAGCTGCGACCCGGGATCGAGTTCAACCAGTATCTCGAGAATCTTGGTGTCCACCTTCTCCGTGGGCTCGTCGGTGCGGACGTTTTTTGGCCCCAATTGCTGGCCGACGCGCACCACGTGTCCCCAGAATTTCTGCTTTCCAAAGGCGTCGGCGGTAACGTAGGCTTTCTGGCCGGCATTTACTTTACTGACATCGGTTTCATCGACATCGACGCGAACACGCAACGCCTTGCGGTCGCCGATCGTCAAGACGGGATCGGGAACCGTCGAGGAATTGGAAACGCTCTCGCCGCTGCGGTGATGCTTGCGCAGGACAGTGCCGTCAATGGGAGACCGGATGAAAGTCTTGTCATAGCGGGCCTGCGCCTCGTCGAGTTGAGCTTGGGCCAATTGGAGTTCAGCTTCGGCAAACGACTGGTCTTCTTCACGGGCACGGTCGTCGACGAGGGCATGCTGCTGCACCGCAGCCTCGTACTTAGCTTGGGCTACGTCGGCCTCGCGTGCGTATCGTTCCAGTTCCTCACGGGACACGACTCCCGCCGAGAACAACTCCTGCCGGCGGTGTAATTCCGACTTGGCATTTTCGGTGACAGCGTTGGCCTCGTTCACAGAGGACTCTGCTTCATCCCGCTCCTGGCGACGGGCGCCGTTGATCACTTTGCGCAGCACGGCCTGCTTGGCGATGACATTTGCCCGTGCGGATTCGACCTGGGCGCGGTAATCGGCGTTCTCCAGTTCGGCTAGGACCTGGCCGCGGCGGATCGCATCTCCTTCCTCGACGTTGACCACCTTCAGCCGTCCGCTCAATTCGGAACCGATCTTGATGTCCTCGGAAGATGGCTCAACGCGGCCCGGGCCGGCGATCATCCGCGGCGAGCTGTGGGAGGATGGGGCGCTTGCGGCGGTCGATTCACGCGCTCGCCGCGAGGCGACCACCAGCGATGCTGTCATAAGAAAGATGCCAAGACCCACGATCAAGCTGACGCGGCCCTTCAGAGTCTGAAACGAAAAGTTGCTCATACCGTTCTCCACTTCCCTACGTTCGAACAATGTTCTAAACCAAGCCAATCGCGGCCTGGGGCAGGTTATGCGACAAAACTCCAGGAGGCGCCATCTCCGCCTCGCTATGCATGGCAATAGATCCGTCTTCAATCGTCACGATGCGATCCGCAAAATTCAGAACGCGGGAGTCATGTGTAACGATCACCACCGCACGTCGACGCTTGTGGGCAAGTTCGCTCATCATCTCCATCACCTTGCGGCCGGTATGCGAATCGAGCGCGGCGGTTGGCTCGTCGGCAAGAATGATTCCGGGATCTCCCGCCAGAGCCCGCGCGATGGCCACACGCTGCTTTTGACCTCCGCTCAGGTCAGCCGGAAAGGCGCTGTACTTTTCACCGAGACCGACTTGTTCCAGTAGTTCCTGCGATCGCTTTTTGGCTTTCGCCGTCGAGACACCCTTCAGGTCGAGCATCAGCTCGACGTTTTCTCCGGCGGTCAGCGTAGGAAACAGGTTGAATCCCTGAAATACGAAGCCGATGTGCTTGAGCCGCAGAGCGGGCAACTGCTTTTCACTGAGCCCGACTACTTCCCTTCCCGCCACGCGCACGCTTCCGGAAGTCGCAGTCAGAATGCATCCCATGATGGAGAGCAGCGTGGTCTTGCCGCTGCCAGAAGGCCCCATCAGCATCAGCAATTCTCCTGGATGTACGTCCAGGTCGACGCCGCGAAGGGCCAGAAACCCGGTCGCGCCTTCTTCGTAATTTTTCGTGAGCTTTTGAACCGTGATTGCAGACTGCATATTCGACTCCTAGATCTTCCTCTGGGTCAGAGGAACACAGAGAAAACCGTTACCCTTTGAACACCATCGCGGGATCGATCCTGGTCACCTTGTTAATTGAAACCAGCGCCGCCCCTACGCACATCAGCAACGTAAGAAAAAACATGCCCACAGCCATCGAAGGCGGCATCAGGATCGCCGCACCACCCTTCTGACTTCCGCGCACCACGAAGACGCTGACGATCATCCCCAGCACGTAACCCATCACGGCCGCAATTGCTGCCTGTTTCATGATGACTTTGTAGACGTAGCTGTTCGGCGCGCCCATAGCCTTCAGCGTTCCATACTCGCGGATGTGGTCGACTGTCGTGGCATAGATCGTCTGCGCCACGACTACGAATCCGACCACCAATCCAAGAACCGCAGCGATCAGAACTGCGACTCCTGCGCCGGTGGTGAACATCCAGTAAAACGTCGTCATGCGGCTGAACTCGCTGGTCTTGAAGACCTCGACGTTCTTCACATTGTTGAGCAGATCACGGCGCACTTGCGCGAGACTCGCCCCTGGCGCAACCTTCACCAGGATGAACATCGTCTGGTCCTCACGCAGCGCAGTATAGTTCTGGGCGTTCTTGAAAGACGTGAAGACGTAGGGCGAAGTCGTGAACGAACGGATGCCGCGCGTGAAGCCCACCACGCGGGCGCGGTGGCCTCCGATCTCAAAGACTTCACCGATGCCCTGCACGCCCAGCTTCTGCTTATAGAGTTCGTCAAGAATCACGGCATCGGGAGACTTAAGATCTTCGACGCTGCCCTGTACGAGGTTCCAAGGACGCTCCATCGTGTCATCCACATTGGTCCCGACGATCTGCACTGAGTCCTGCCCTCCGTCGTGGCGTTTCCATTGCGTCCAGCGAGCGATGAGTTTTTGCGCATCGGCGACGCCCGGCACCGCCCGCACCTGATTCAGCTTGCGCTCGCTGAAGGCCACGCCTTGTTCCACATAGGGCACGTTCTTGGAGGTGATCCAGAGGTCGGCACCCGAGTGGTCGATCAGATTCGAGGTCGCAGTCGTAAACCCGAGAAACAGTCCCAACTGGACGACTATCAGAACCACCGAGAAGACGATGCCCGTCAGCGTCACGGTGAGCCGTACTTTGTCGTGAAAGAGATTTCTTTGTGCTAACGGAGGCATAGCTATTTCCCTTCTCCGCCGCGCTGCCGAATAAGTCCGCGCAGCGTAACATCCGGCATCATCGCGGCACGGTCCTGCAACGGGCGCCAGTCCACCCAAGCGTCGCACCCTTTGGCGATGTGCAGTGCAATCACTCCGTGCACGGATGCCCACAGGGTCTGGGAAATCAGCTCGGCGTCGGTCAGTTCTTCTCGGAAGCAGCCCGCATCGATGGCCTGCTGCACTGCCCACTTCAGGAAGGCATAAGCATCCATCTCGGGATTGCCCATCATTTCGCGATCCACCTCATCCGGCTCCTGCGGTGGGTGAGGGGTCATGAACATGAACCTGTAGTGATTGGGATATCGCGTTCCGAAATCGATATAGATCGCACCGATCTGCTTCAGTCGCTCGATCGGATCCGTCGACATCGCCGAACTCTGGAAGACTTCGGCCAAACGCGCGTAATCCTGGTGGCAGAGCTCGCGAAAGAGCTCCTGCTTGTCCGCAAAGTGGACGTAGATTGCGGTCGGCGAGTACTCAATCTTCTCGGCGACCTTGCGCATGGAGACGCCTTCGAATCCTTCGGTCACGAAGAGTTCCCGGGCAGCATCGAGGATCTTGTCTCGCGTTTCCGACTTCTCGCGTTCGCGTCTCTCTTTGACTCCCATAACCTTGGCACCTTGGTTAACGTTGTTAACTTAACAACGTTAAGTTACTGCGCATCGTTCATTGATGTCAATCAAATTTTGCTGAGACGCCGGTAAGATGTTGAAATAACTGGCAATAAAGTCGCAGATGCGTTGAAATCGACCCATCGATGGCAGTCATTTCTGAATCGAATGCCGAGTTGCCCGAAGCCCTGCGGTCGGCTACAAATAGAGTCACTCATGGAAAACGCATTGGTGAACCGCGCGCGTGCTTACGATGCGCTGTTCCAAATGTGGGGGCGGGTCCGGAATTCCCCTTTATGGATCGCAACGATTGCCCTCTCGCTGCGCCTGGGGTGGATCGTTCTGGGCCACACCTACAGATTCAAGTCCACTGACGACAACTTCAGTTTCGGATGGGAGATGGGCCGCGTCGCTGCCTCGCTGGCTTCAGGGCACGGCTTCAGCAGCCCCTTTGGACCACCCACTGGCCCGACAGCGTGGGAGCCGCCGCTCTATCCGTATTTCACTGCCGGCGTGTTTCTGGTCTTCGGAATTTATTCGAAAGCGTCGGCCTTTGTGCTGCTCGTACTCAATAGCGTCTTCTCGGCCCTGACGTGCATTCCTATTTTTCTGATGGCGAAGCGGATGTTTACCGAGAAAGTCGCTGTCATATCGGCATGGGCGTGGGCGCTGCTCCCTAATGTGATGTTCTGGTGCACGCGCGCTGTCTGGGAGACGAGCCTCTCGGCTCTACTGCTCACCACCGTTATATGGCTAGCCCTGACGCTGGAAGACCGCGACGGCTGGCTTCCCTGGCTTGAGTTTGGGTTGCTCTGGGGACTCATCGCCCTGAACGGCACTTCCCTGCTCTCATTTCTTCCCGCCGCCGGATTATGGGTTTGGTATCGGCGCGCAAAACTTGGCAAGCGATCGTTTGCCGGCGTGGTGCTGGCATCGATCATTTTCTTTGCCTGCATCACGCCGTGGTTGGTCAGAAACTATCGCACCTTCGGGAAGTTCATTTTCATCCGCGACAACTTCGGCGCCGAACTTCGTCTAGGCAATGGCGATGGTGCTGATGGCACCCTGATGCTTTATCTCGATCCGCCGCATGATTCGTATGCCATGCATCAGTTTCAGACGATGGGCGAATTGAATTACATCGCCATGCGCAAGCAGCAAGCGCTGGGCTACATTAAGGCGGACTACGGCCGCTTCGCCGTTCTTTCCGTGAAGCGATTCCTATGCTTTTGGGCAGGTCCGCCGCGGGTGACTGATCCAGTCTGGCTGGGTCCGGCCAAAGACTCCCTGTTCCTCGCGTCTTCCGTGCTGATGTTTTGGGGATTAGGAAGAGGTTTGCGGCAGCGAAGGCCGGGCGCATGGCTCCTGTTCTGGTTGGTCCTGTTGTATCCGGCCATCTACTACTTCGTTTACGCGATTCCGCGCTACCGGCACGCTATCGAGCCTGAGATGGTAATTTTGTGCGTCTTCCTGCTGACCGAGGCGGGAAAGAAGTCTACGGCTTCTCTTCCAGATCGATCTTGAGCACATGAATCTGATTCATCTTGGTCTCAAGGACACCCGTCACGACGACGCGGCGCCCCTCAAACCCATGCACAAGGTCGGAGCGGTCCAGGCGATAGACATTTTTCCCTGCTGACAGCACAAGGTATCCGCCCAAGTGCTCGATGCAATACACGGCGCAGGTATTGGCCGTGCCGCCCATTGACTTCGACTTAAGCATTTCCTGGTGCGAGCGCGTCAGCGAGTGGACATTGAGAGCGCATTGGCTGTCGGAGACTTCTCCGTGAAAAGTCTGCGCATTCTGGCCAAGGGTCGCGGCAATAAGGACGAGACACGCGAATGCACATTTCATCATGAATCGGTTCATAGTGATTTCCTCAAGGCAACACGGTGAACTTCATGTGCATGCCCTCATGCTCTTCACTGCAGATCACCGTGCAAACAACTACGTATTCCCCGGGCTCAGCAGGAGCCGTCATCTGAAACTCCTGCGTACCGGGCTTGAACAACAGATCCCATCCTTCCACCTTGGTTCGATCCCTGGCACGCAACAGCGAGAACCCGTGGACGGAGCCGTCGCGGTTCCATGACTTGCCTCTCCGCGCTGTTACCCGGAGAACAATGTGTTCTCCTGCCTTCACCGTGATCTCAGGAGCCCGCATTCCCGCAATCTTGTACCGGCTGTCGCGGTCGGCGGTTAGTTCGATCACTCGAGCCTGAGCATGAACCGGCGATTCGCACCCCAGAACAATGCAGAGAACTGCGATTCTCACAAAGATACGCTGGATTCTTGAGTGGTTCGTCATAGGTCGTGTGAGGTCACCTGCCTGGTTACTGGTTCATGTAAAGCAGGATCATTCGCCGGTCTTCTTCCGTAATCGTGGCTCGAACGCGCATGTGTCGGAGAACCGTGCCCATTATCCGCGGCGGAAATTTCTGGGGCGCGGCATGACAGCGTCCGCAGTTAGCATGAAAACGCTTTTCGCCTTCGACCCGCCTGCTGTCGGCGTCTGACGGGTGTACGACCGCTGCACTTTCAGCTTCTTTCGGCTCTCGTTTTGCCGAAGGCGAACCGGCAAAGAGGGACGACGTCAGAGCCAATGTGCCCAGAGCAGCCAGAGCTTTCCATCGAAAAGTCGCATTCATTGGGCCTCCCGGGCAGCGCCGGTAGGGCCCAGCGGAATCAGGAAGCGGTAGGCGAGACCGAAGCTCCACTGGTTGAAATTGCCGGCAGGACTGAACTGGCGGCCGTAGCTGAAAATCCCTTTCATCCCGTCGCGCAGGAAGTAGTTGACGCCGACGTCAGCCTCGCGAGTGTTGGCGCCGGGGAGCCCGAGCGCATCTTCCGCATCGGCCCCGATTGCACCCACGAAAAACTGTTGACCGCGCGCAACGAACTCTGTGCGCCGCATCGCTTTCTGCCAGAACCGGACCTGGCTCAGCCGGTACGCGCCTTCTACCCAATAACCACTGCCTTCAAACGCATGCGCATATTCGGAGCGTACGCTCAGCGGCAGCTTCGACGGCTGCCAGCTCATGTGGAAGCCGAAGGCGTTCTTGCGGTCGTCCTGAAGGGTCTTCTGCCAGGAACCACCGACTTCCAGCCGCGGGCCCGGGAAGAAGAATCCCATGCGACCGCCAACGTGGCGCTCCGCATCGACGCTCCCGATGCCGATACTGGTGGCCGAGACGTATAGAGCGTAATTCATGTTGGCCTGAGTGCTAACCGGGAAGCCTCCGCGGAACATCGCGCCATCACTGGGTGCGGTGCGGATGGGCAGAGTCAGCGGATCAGGCTGCAGGAAGCGAATCCAAACCGGATATAACCGCTCGTTGAAAATCCCAAATGGGGTGAGGAATCTGCCAGCGGTCACCGTCAGATACGGGCTCGCGATGTAGTCCACTTGGGCGTAATCCACATGCTTATTCACGGGACCGCCATAGGGACCACCTGCTGGCGGACGCTGAAACTGTCCTTCAAACTCGGCGCGCGATTCGATCAGCCAGCGATCTCCCAAGGGAACCAGAAGCACCGGGTTGATTTGCGTGTCGATGAGATTCTGTCCACCCGTGACGAAGCTGAACGTACCGACGTTGCCGGTGAGGATGGGAATCGGCTTATCGCTTTGCTCTTGTGCCGGAGACCACGGCGGGAGCGACAGGAAGAAGAGCGGTAGAATGACGGAGAGAAGAGTTCTCCGCCGACGCGCGGACGCGGTTTCTTGGAACAAATACGGCACGGCAAAACCCCACCAAAGCTATGGAGGCATTGTGCTTGAGCCCTGCACCGGAGGGAACATCACCGAGGTAATGGCCATCCGGACAGGAAAGATCGTCGCTTTTTCTTGGCACGGCCTCCTTACCCTTTTCAGCAACGCACGTCTAACCTGTTGAAACGGAGGGAGTCATGATCCATCATCGCCGTTCGGCAACGTGGTTGGGAGCCGCCCTTGGAAGTCTTTGCGCCCTGTTAGCCCTCGCTATTGGAGCACATGCTTCCGATCACGGTGGTGCCCTCTCCGAGGAGTTTCATCAGACTTATGCCATCACATCCGGTGGCCGCATTGAGCTGGACAACATCAATGGCCCGGTTCACATCTCCAGTTGGGACCGCAATGAAGTGAAGGTTGACGCCATAAAGCGTGCGGATACCAAAGAGCGGCTGGACGAAGCCAAGATTGAGATTGATTCCGGAAAGGACTACCTGTCCATTCGGACCAAGTATCCGGATCACAACAACAACTGGAATTGGGGCTCGCACAACAATCCCGCCAGCGTGGAATACACGTTGACCGTTCCCCGCAGCGCGAGCCTTGACGAGATCAAGTTGATCAATGGCGCTCTCGATTTGACGGGAATTAGCGGAGAAGTGCGCGCTTCCTGCATCAACGGCCGTCTGGAGGCGCATGATTTATCCGGACGCGCGAAGTTGTCGACGATCAACGGCCGCCTGGATGCGCGCTTCGCACAACTCTCGGGCCAGGATGTCGAACTGAATTCGGTGAATGGCTCGCTGGAGTTGACCATCCCCTCAGATTCCAACGCCGAAGTCGATGCCAGTACTGTATCCGGCGGTATCGGTAACGACTTCGGGCTGCATGTGAATGATCACCGTTTCGTGGGACACGATCTGCGCGGAGAACTCGGCAAGGGCGGCTCGCATATCCACCTTTCGGACGTAAACGGCCGAATCGAAATCCGTCACGCGCAGGATGGGCGAGCGATGAGTCCCGTGAAAGACCGAAGCCATCACGACAAGGATGACGACGGCAGCGAGATCTAGCCGTGTGGCGCGGGCACTCTTGCCCGCGCGGCCTCGAAAGGACACCAAGCCCGATCGCTAGTAGATCGTGTATCCCGGCGCCGGCGTCCGCAGATCGGGCTTTGACGCGATCAACAACAAAGCGCCTTCGCGCTTGAACGCCCGCAGGTCCTCCAGACTATTGAATGACTTAGTCTTGTAGTCATCGGGCGTGGGCGTGTCGTCGGGTATACGGCGTGCTTCGACGTTCTCGAACGCGTGCTTCTTCAGCATTTCGATATATTCTTCCGCCGAACGCACGTGCACTGGAACTTTCAGCATGTCCACCCATTGCAGCGAGTACTGGTTATCTTTGTAGAGATTGATCAGAATGAAGAGCCTTCCGCGCGGGGCCATCACACGGAATAACTCCATCAGCGCCCGATCCTGATCGGGATAGTAGTAGAACGATTCCACCGACAGCACCTTGTCGAAGAAGTTCTCTTCCCAGGGAATCTGCTGCGCCGATCCCCACACGTACAAAATATTGTCAAAGTCCTTCGACGACTCCCGCGCCTGGCGAACCATCTCGTCGGATACATCAAGCCCAACCACTTGGCCGAAACCCTCGGGTCCTTCTCCAACCAAGCGGGCCAATAGCCGCGTGGCCCACCCCGAGCCGCAACCGAGATCTAGCACGCGCTCGCCTGGACGGAGATTCATCAGCCTGATCGTTTTCTCGGTGATATCGAGATGATGCTGCTCCATCTTCGGGCCTTCGCCGGAAGCGGCCCAGCGGTTGAATTCCTGCTGCAACTTGTCGTCGGGAGTTTGGGGCTTGTCAGGCATTGCTTCCCTTCGTGGAACTTTGTGTCCTTCGTGATTCCTGCCTTTCTGATTCTATAACCACGAAGGACACGAAGGTTCACGAAGGAAAGCAACGGCATTCGGTATGGCACTGTGCTACAGTTTTCTTCCTCATGGCGACACATCCTCAGCCGCCCGCGCCCGGACCTGGCTCTCTCTACTGTCCAAACTGCGCGGAGGAAGTCACAGATCCTCTAACTTGCGGCGATTGCTCTGCCGTGATCTGTCGACGCTGCGGCACACCGCTGGAATCTCCGGACGAACTCGGAATCGGATAATGGAGCCCACCCCGGTTCTGATCCCAGCAAAAGGCGACCTTGAGCCAAATTCCAAGGATTCAAAACCGACGCTGATTCGTGGCCTCAGTCTGCTTGATTCCGTGCTTCTGCTGGTAAGCGGAATTATCGGGTCATCGATCTTTCTCACGGCCAAAGACATCGCCGCGCCCCTGCCGCAGCCGGTTCTGTTCTTGCTCGTGTGGGTCTTGGGTGCCCTGATCTCGCTGTGCGCCTGCTTCGCTTTCGCCGAACTCGGCTCCATGTTCCCCGATTCCGGAGGACAATACATCTACTTGCGGGAAGCTTATGGCGACCTCGTTGCCTTCCTCTACGGGTGGATGCTTTTCGCCGTTGCCAACGGCGGGACCATTGCAGCACTGTCCGTCGCTGCGGCTGCCTATGTCGGTCAGGTTGTACCTTTTGTCTCGCAAGCACACGTAATGTTTACGCTGCTGGGCGTCGCTTTCACGCGCGCCCATCTCTTCGGGTTGTTCCTGATCGCGATTCTCACACTGGTCAATGTCGTGGGATTGCGCTGGGGAGCACTACTGCAGAACGTTTCCACATGGACCAAGTTCACTGCCATGGCAGCGTTCGTCGTGTTGGGTTTCGCGATCGGGAAAGGCAACTGGTCGAACTTCGACGCGAATGGAACTTCGCTGACCCTCGGCATGGGGCCCGCGGGGCTGATTTCCGCGCTAGGCGTTGGACTGATCGCCGTCTTCTGGGCCTACGACGGGTGGGTTTACATCACCTGGGTGGCGGGCGAAGTGAAAGATCCGCGGCGGAATGTTCCGCGCGCGATGGTGCTGGGAGTACTCGCGGTCGGCGTCATCTACATCGCAATGAACGTGACTTACATGTACGCACTGCCGTTGAAGGAAATCGCCGCGCACGAGACCATCGCGCACGCAGCGGCCGCCGCGCTGTTCTCACCCCGCGCTGCTGGATGGCTCTCGCTCATGATCGCCGTCTCCTGCTTCAGCGGCGCAGCCACCTGCACGCTTTCCGGCGCGCGAGTGTATATGGCCATGGCCCAGGATGGAGTGTTCTTCAAGCGGATGGCGGCCGTTCATCCCAAATGGCGGACGCCGGCGTTCAGCCTGATCGGCCAGGGGATCTGGTCTGCAGCGCTCGCCATTAGTGGAAAGTACGACTGGCTTTATACATACGTAATTTTCGGAATGATGCTCTCCTATATGCTCACGGCTGTCGCTCTTTTTGTGCTTCGGTGGAAGCGGCCGAACGCACAACGCCCATATCGCTGCACTGGGTATCCGTGGCTTCCCGCAATCTACATTCTTATCGCCTCCACCTGGTTACTCAACACAGTCATAATGAGGCCGACAGAAGCCTTTGGAAGTGCCCTCATTGTCCTCATCGGGATTCCCGGTTACCTGTATTGGAAGCGCAGCAACCGCAGTGCTACCAGCGTCGGGTAAGTCGATGTTTGAGCACACAGAAAAGCGCGACGCGTGCCGATGTTCTTCGCGCAAGCTAGCCTATGGTAACCTTCGCTTGCCGCCGCCCTCGTCGGCGTTGTTCCTCTTCATTTTTGCTCCAGCAAAGCTGAGCCCGGGACACTCCATTGGCCGATTCCAACCCGCGACGGCAATCAGATGGTATCGGGTTCCTCGCTCCGGGAGTCTCGATCGCAGATGTCGAAGATCCCAACCGTCCTCGCCAGGTAATGGGGTTCCGCGATCTGATGCTCTTCTATGTGATCACCGGCATCAGCTTGCGCTGGATCGCCACAGCCGCCGCGGCGGGCCCTAGTTCGATCGTCATCTGGATTGGTGCCTGGTTCTGTTTCTATACGCCGCTGGCACTATCGGTGCTGGAACTCTCATCCCGGTACCCCAATGAAGGCGGGTTGTACGTCTGGAGTAAACGCGCATTCGGCGATTTCTCCGGATTCATGTCGGCCTGGACTTATTGGACCAGCAACCTGCCCTACTTCCCTGCTGTGCTGTATTTCGCCGCCAGCAACGTGTTGTTCATGCGGGAGGCGAACTGGCAGCATCTTTCGGGCAACGCCACGTTCTACATCGTTTTTGCTTTGCTTACCCTGAGCGCAGCCACGCTGCTGAACATCGTCGGCCTCGACGTCGGTAAATGGCTGCATAACGTTGGCGCGCTCGCCATGTGGATTCCAGTCGGAATCGTGATCGTGATGGGCTTTATCGCCTGGCACCGCTACGGTTCCGCGACTTCGTTCACCCTCCATTCCATGACACCCAGCACTCACTTCAACGACATCATCTTCTGGTCGGTGCTAACCTTCGCCTTCGGCGGCTGCGAGACGGCGTCGTTCATGGGAGAAGAGATCAAGAATGCGCGGCGCACAATTCCTCTCGCCCTGCTCTCCGCAGGCGTGACCGTTACGATCTGCTATATCCTGGGCACGGTTTGCATCCTGTTGGCGCTGCCCTCGACGCAGGTCAACAGCCTGCAAGGCTTAGTGCAGGCGGTCTCTGCTACTGCGGCGCGCGTGGGATTTCCTGGGATATTGCCCCTTGCGGCGTTTCTGATTGCACTCAGCAACATCGGCGCAGCCGGAGCCTATCTGGCCGCGGTGGCTCGGCTGCCGTTCGTCGCAGGGTTGGATCGATTCCTTCCCCCGGCTTTCGGCTCCCTGCACCCAAAATGGAAAACACCGTGGGTCGCGCTGCTTACTCAGTTCGCACTAGGAGTTGTGTTTATCTTTCTGGGACAAGCCGGAACCAGCGTGAAAGGCGCATACGATGTGCTGGTCAGCATGGGCGTGATCACGTACTTCATTCCATATCTCTACTTGTTCGCAGCGATGATCAGGTTGCAGCGCGAGCCAGCTGGGCCGGATGTGATCCGAGTACCTGGGGGCAAAGTCATAACCAAGCTGGTGGCCATGCTGGGATTCGTGACTACGGCAGTAACGATCGCGCTGTCGCTGATCCCGCAGCCTGACGAACCAAATAAGGCGCTCGCGTTGCTGAAGATTCTCGGAGGGTGCGGTGCCCTGCTGCTGGTGGGAGTTTGGCTTTATGTTGCGGGGAAAAGGCGAGCGGCGCGCGTGCCGCATCAGCCCAAAATTGTGTAGCCCCGGACGCCTTCGTCCGGGGTTGCGCGCGAAGCGCGCAATGTGGATGAGACAACTGTCGGGATAGACACGCTCGCTGCGCTCGCGGGGGGGACGAAGGCGTCCGCCCCTACACAAACTGGCTAGGCCGGCGTCGCCGTCTTCCTTGGCGGGTTGAAGAACGGCAGCGTTGACACGTGCACGTTGGCCTTCAGCCTGATCGCTTCGATGGTGATCTCCATCTGCAGCGGCGTGCCCGGCTTCGAGTACTCGGTTTCAAGACTCGCGAGCGCAATCATCTTTTTCAACGTTGGCGACCATGTGGTCGTCGTCGCTTTGCCCACCTGCTTTTCTCCTGAGTAGACCGGCACTGCGACGCGGGAAGCCTGCGCGGGAGCGGCGGGGGTCAGTCCGTAGCGTTCGTACAGTTGCTCGACGTCTGTCCAATCGATCACCAATCCGGTAAGTTGCCGTGGCACACCTTTCTTGGAATCATGTTCCAAAGCCCGCTTGCCGATGAAGTTTTCTTTTTCGAGATGCACCATCTTGGCAAGGCCCAGTTCATAAGGTGAAAACTTTTGCGATGCGATCAGCGCCTTCTTGGAACTCGTATAGTCCACTTCAATCAACAGCAACCCCGCTTCGACGCGTGCAACGTCGAGAGCCAGCATGCCGGCGGCGTGCAAATCGAACTGCTTCCCTTTTTCAGCGAGTGCATCCCAGACCTTGACACCATCTTTCCACGGAATCCAAATCTCGTATCCGAGATCGCCGGTGTAGCCCGTGCGCGAGATGTCGACTGGAATGCCAGCGATCTTTCCGCGCGTCATACGGAAATACTTCAGATTCGCGATATCGGCATCAGCTACCGTCTTTAACAATTTCGCCGAGGTCGGACCCTGCAGGGCGAGCGCCGCAATCTTCTCCGAAACATCCTCGATCTGAACGTCCAGGTTCAGCCCGTTTTGCCGGAACCAGCGCAGACTCGGGTCGGCGGCCGTCCATCGATAGACATTCTCTTCAAGGCGCGAAATCGTGCCGTCGTCGATGACCTTGCCCTCTTCGTCGCACCAGCAGCAGTAGATCACCTGCCCGACTTTTACCTTGTTGATATCGCGCGTGATCACCCGGTTCACCAGGCGTGTCGCATCCTTGCCGGTGACGAGGTACTTGTACAGCGGAGAAATGTCGATAAGCGCGCACGCGTTCCGAATGGCGTTGTACTCGTGCTCGTGGTGCACCTCGTACACGCTGACCGTGTAGTAGCCCGACCATTCGCGGTAATTCAGGCTGTGGCAGAGTGGAAGAGTGCGCTCGTGAAATGCGGTTCCAATGGGCAAGATGGTGTCCTCACGGTTTTTCTCAGAATGCTGGATTATATTGACGCACTCAGCGTCCGGCAACCGCACATGCAATGACTTCCAGTCAAAGCTACGCAAATGTGCAGACAAATTCGGCTCTTCCCGATAGAATACCGATTCGACTCACGAACATGCGCGCCATCCTGCCAATCTCATGTAGTCTGCTCCGAAGCTGGACCGTCCTTCCCAGCGGGCTCTGATCTTCTCTCCCGCCTCTCGTAAACGCGAGTATCATTGCGTTTCCTGAACACGTCTGCATTCAAGCTAGGAGCTAACAGCGAATGGCTGGTTCCAAATACGACGCAATCGTCATCGGCGGAGGCCATAACGGCCTGGTCAACTCCGCCTATCTGGCTCGCGCGGGCAAGAAGGTGCTCGTCCTCGAGCGGCGCCACGTGCTGGGCGGGGCGGCCTGCACCGAAGAAATCGTTCCCGGATTCAAGTTCTCGGTCTGTTCTTACGTCGTCTCGTTACTGCGCCCGGAAATCATTCGCGATCTCGATCTTCCCCGCCATGGCCTGGAAATTCTTCCGCTGGATGGCACATTCACGCCTATGCCGAGTGGCGATTATCTATGGCGCGTGAACGACCACGGCAAGACACATCGCGAGATCGCTCGCCACTCGCGCGTGGACGCCGAGGCCTACGACGAGTTCGGCAAAGCGATGCAGGCGATGTGCCGCTTCGTGAAGCCGATCCTCAGCATGGTTCCGCCCGATCCCACGACGCTGAATCCGCGAGAACTGATGAAACTACTTTTCATCGGACGCCGCTTCCAGGGCATGTCGAGCTACGACAAGTACAACCAGGTCCAACTCATGACGATGTCCGCCATTGATTTCCTGGATCAATGGTTCGAGACCGACGTGCTTAAGGCAACGATGTCGGCTTCGGGAATCATCGGGACGTTTCTCGGCGTTCGCTCGCCGGGGACGGCGTACGTACTGCTCCATCACTACATGGGAGAAATCGATGGCGCATTCCGCGCGTGGGGGTTCGCTCGCGGCGGCACCGGCGCGATTTCTAACGCTATCGCGGATGCGGCGCGGGAAGCGGGAGTCGAGATTCGCACGAAAGCGGCCATCTCACAGATCATCGTGAAAAATGGCAAGGCCAAGGGTGTAGTCCTCTCCAGCGGCGACGAAGTTTATGCCGACGTCATCTCCTCTAGCGTCGATCCACGCCTGACCTTCACACGATTCATCGAAGCGCAGCACCTTCCTGGTGATTTTCTTGAAGAAGTGAATCGCTACAAGTTCCGCGGTTCGTCGGGCAAGGTGAATATGGCTCTCGATGCCCTGCCGAACTTCACTTGCATGCCCGGGCCGGGCGCGCATCTTCGCGGAGCGATTTCCATCTCGCCTTCTGTCGAGTACATGGAGAAAGCCTATGACGAGGCAAAGTACGGAAATTTCTCCTCCCGCCCGTATATCGATATGGTCATTCCTTCACTGACCGACCCGTCCGTCGCGCCTCCGGGCAAGCACGTGCTCTCGTGCTTCGTGCAGTACGCGCCGTACAAATTGCGGGCCGGGCTGAACTGGGACGACCAGAAGGAAGCCTTTGGCAATACGGTCGTTGATACGATCTCGCAGTACGCACCGAATCTGAAAGACATCATCATTCAGAAACAGGTCGTCACGCCGCTTGATCTCGAGCGCGAGTGGGGCCTGAGCGAAGGCAACATCTTCCAGGGTGAACTTTCGCTCGAACAATTGTTCTTCCTCCGTCCCGTCCCTGGATGGGCTCAGTACCGCACGCCCATCAAGAACCTCTACATGTGCGGATCGGCGACGCATCCTGGTGGCGGCATCATGGGAGCAAATGGCCGCCTGGCAGCGCTGGAAATTCTGAAAGACATCAAGGGAGCGGCCTAAATGAAGCGCAGGAGCACAATGTTTTCTCCGCGCGCTCTGGGGCCGTTCTCAGCGTTCTCCGCGGTCTAAAGGCTTTGTGCGTGATGGTGTGACCAGTAACTTACGAACCGAATTCATATGGCTGACAAAAAAGATATCGTCATCATCGGCGGTGGCCACAACGGCCTGGTCACTGCCTTTTATCTGGCCCGAGCCGGATTCAAGCCCCTCGTGCTCGAACGAAACTCGCAAGTCGGTGGAGCCGCGGTCACTGACGAGTTTCATCCAGGATTTCGCTGCTCAACGCTAGCCCATACTGCTGGGCCCATCCGGCCTGACGTCGTAGCGGACATGCAACTCGAGAAGCACGGGCTGAGGATGATCACGCCCGAAGTCTGCGTGACGGCGCTTTCGCCCGATGGGCGTGCGCTCTGCTTGTATCAAGACGTGGGTAAGTCGGCCCAGGAAATCTCGGCGTTCTCCCAGAAGGATGCGGCGAATTATCCAGAGTTCGCGCAGTCGTTGGGAAAGATCGCGAAGGTCATCGCTGATGCGCTGGCCACCACTCCACCCGACATCGACGATCCAAGCCGCAGTGATCTGTGGAGCATGCTGAAGACCGGACGGGCGATCCGCAAACTCGGCAGGAAAGACATGTTCCGCCTCCTGCGCTGGGGACCGATGGCCGTCGCCGATTTGGCCTCGGAGTATTTCGAGACTGAACTTCTGCGCGCAGTCATTGCGGCCCGAGGCGTTTTTGGAACCTTTCTCGGCCCTTGGTCTGCGGGGAGCGCGCTGGTGGTGCTGATCCGTGCTGCCGGAGATCCTCATCCCGCAGGCTCAGCGTCATTCGCCGTGGGAGGACTGGGAGCGGTCACGCAAGCTATGGCCTCGGCTGCGAAAGCTGCTGGCGTCGAAATCCGCACCGGAGCTGAGGTGATCGAGATCCATGTCAAGAACGGCGCGGCCACGGGCGTTCTGCTCTCAACCGGCGAGGAGATCCTTGCTAAGGCAGTCGTCTCCAACGCCGACCCCAAACGCACTCTACTCAAGCTGACCGATCCCCTTCATCTTTCACCCGACTTCGTGCAGAAGCTGCAGCATTATCGCGGGAACGGAACAGTCGCAAAAGTGAACCTGGCGTTGTCGGGGCTGCCGAAGTTCACTGCTCTGCAGCATGGTGAATCTGCCGCGCTGCGCGGCCGTATCCATATCGGCAACGAGATCGACTATCTCGAGCGTGCGTTCGATGAATCGAAGTATGGCAATTTCTCGCGTCAGCCATATCTCGAAGCTACGATCCCTTCACTGACCGATCCCACGCTTGCTCCCGAGGGCAAGCATGTGATGTCGGTTTACGTGCAGTACGCGCCGTACAAGTTGAAGGGAGATTGGGAAACACAACGCAAAGCCCTTGGCCAAACTGTCGTGCAGACGCTTGCACAGTACGCTCCGAATCTACCGGAGTTGATCCTGACGCACCAGATCATCACGCCGCAGGACCTCGAAGAGAAATACAGCCTCACCGGCGGGCAGATCTTCCACGGTGACCTGGCACTCGATCAGTTCTTCACCATGCGTCCGTTGCTCGATTGGGCGCGCTACCGGACGCCCATTGAGAACTTGTATTTATGTGGGAGTGGAACACACCCCGGTGCAGGCTTGACCGGCGGGTCGGGGGCAAATGCGGCGCGTGAGATATTGAGAGGGTTGAAGGGCTAGTTCGTCGCTCGGGTCGACAAAAAGCCTGAACCACGAGCACGAAGGTACACAAAGGAAAGCTCTCGGTGAAAAACTCCGCCATCCTGCTCATCTCGTGCCCTGATCGCAAGGGCGAAGTCGCGGCCATTGCCGACTTCGTGTACCGTCACAACGGGAACATTCTGCACGCCGATGAGCACGGCGACGAGGAATCCGGACTCTTCCTCATGCGCGTGGAATTCGATCCGAAAGATTTCGACATCCCTCTGGCAGATTTCGGGAAGCACTTTTCCCCGGTAGCCGAAGCCTTCGCCATGACGTGGCGTCTCGCCCAGTCGTCGTCTCGCCCACGAATGATTGTCTTCGTATCGAAGTACGACCATTGCCTGATTGATCTTCTCTACCGCCATCAAAGTGGTGAACTGGCCTGTGACATACCGCTGATCGTCTCCAACCATCCGGACAATCAAGCCGTGGCCGAATTCTATAGGATCCCTTATGCGGTCCTTCCGGTTGCGAAAGATAACAAGCAGGCGTCCGAAAAGCGGCTCCAAAGCCTGATTGACGAGCACAACCCGGATTTCATCGTGCTCGCCCGCTACATGCAGATCCTGTCCAACGACTTCGTCCAACGATATCCGCAGCGCATCATTAACATTCACCACTCGTTCCTTCCCGCCTTCGTTGGCGCCCGCCCCTATCATCAGGCCTTCGAGCGCGGCGTGAAGCTCATCGGTGCGACCAGCCACTACGTCACAGAAATCCTCGATGACGGGCCGATCATCGAGCAGGACGTGGTTCGCGTCTCGCATCGCGACACTGTCGAAGACCTCATCCGCAAGGGCCGCGATCTCGAAAAAGTCGTGCTCTCACGCGCGGTACGATCGCACGTGGAGAATCGTGTGCTCGTCTACGGCAACAAAACTGTAGTGTTCTGAAAGCAACCTAACCAGCTTGTCATCCTGAACCGGGCGCCAAGCCGGGTGAGGGACCGTGCGACAGTTGGTACCAACGATGCAGCGGGCAGGATCCAAATTGCACTGACGACAGCTTGGGCATTCCTCTCGACAGCGTCGACGCTGCCCGCCGACGTACCGTCCCTCGCACCGGCGGCGCCGCTGCTCAGGATGACAAGTCGTTTGAGACCCGCCGCAGAAGTCCATGTACTTCCAGGTTTTCACATCTCCGATCCGCCCAGGATTCCGCTCCGATGGTAACTTGCACCGTTGGTAACCTTTGGTCTTTACTTGGACATGAGTAAAGTTTTATCAGCATAAGGAGTTGCGGGGGCATTTTTTGGCCGAAGATCTTCGGTTTGAAC
>Ga0210408_10000240_pt1 | contig 77342 bp, 29 predicted proteins | sample IncBWH4MmetaG_FD_155471 | JGI IMG/M metagenome (GOLD analysis project Ga0210408, IMG submission 155471) | Forest soil microbial communities from Barre Woods Harvard Forest LTER site, Petersham, Massachusetts, United States - Inc-BW-H-4-M | ecosystem: Environmental > Terrestrial > Soil >... | reverse complement strand
AGCTCAAAAAAGTTGTCGTGTATCCCTACCTTGTCCAGCCTCAGCATCTCCCCCCAGATCGATGCTAGCTCTTCCTCCGTCTTCGTTCGCGCTCCTACAAACTCCTTCTTCAACTCCGGCCGGCTGCCGTCCGGCCTCGGCAGTCCCTCCCGGTCTATCTTCCCGCTCCCCGTCAGCGGCAGCTTCTCCAGAAACACAAACGCACCGGGCACCATGTACTCCGGCAGCTTCTCCTTCAGATAACTCCGCAACTCACTCACCCCCACCTCACTCCCTTCCGCCCTCACCACATACCCCACCAACTGCTTCTGCCCCGGTTCATCCTCCCGCACCACCACCACCCCATCCTTCACCCCTTCCTGCTCCCCCAGCACCGCCTCAATCTCCCCTAACTCAATCCGATACCCGCGAATCTTCACCTGCTGATCGATCCGCCCCACATACTCCAACTCCCCACTCCTCAAGTACTTCACTAAATCCCCGCTCCGGTATAGCCGCTCCCCTCCTTTTTCGCTAAACGGGTTTGGCACAAATTTCTCCGCCGTCACCTCCGCTCGTCCCACATACCCACGCGCCAGCCCCACTCCCCCGATGTATAGCTCCCCTGCTATCCCCACCGGCACCGGCTGCATGTTCCCATCCAACACATACACCCGCGCATTCTCAATCGCTCGCCCGATCGTTACTTCCCGTCCTCCTCTTTCTCCTTCTCCTCCTCCTGCACCCCCTCCTCCTTCTCCGCCTTCACTTCCACTTGCCCCCGCCAGCCGGCTCCGCGTCGTCACGATCGTTGCTTCTGTCGGTCCATAGGTGTTCACCAGCAACAACCGCTCTCCTATGAACTTCCTCCACATCCCCAACTTCTCCGGCAACGCTCGCTCCCCTCCTATAATCACCAGCCGCAAATTCTCCGGCACCGCTAACTCTTCCACTCCCAGCCGCCCCACTACCTCATGCCAGTACGCTGTCGGCAGGTTCAACACCGTGATCCCCAACTCCCGACATCTCCCCGTGAACCCTCCTACCGAATCCAACATCTCGGCGCTCCGCAACACCAGCGTCGCTCCCCCCGTCAAACACGGATAGATCTCCTCTGCACTCGTATCAAAGCTCAACGAGGCAAACTGCAATACCCGGTCTCCTTCTTCCACCCCGTATTCCCGCACCGCACTCTGCGTGTAATTCACCAACGAACCATGACTGATGATGGCCCCCTTCGGTTTCCCCGTCGACCCCGACGTGTAGATCACATAGACGGCATTCTGCGACCTCACCTTGCATACTGGATTCTCCCGGCTCTCTTGCTCGATCCTCTCCCTCTCCCAAGCTCGGTCCAGGCACGTCACCGCCGCCCCATGTTCCGGCAGCCGCTCCACCAGATGCTGCTCGGTCAACAGCACCTTCACCTGCGCGTCTTGCACCATGAACGCCAGCCGCGACTGCGGATAGGCCGGATCCAGCGGCACATAAGCCGCTCCACTCTTCAACACCCCCAACAGCGCCACTACCATCTGCGGCGTACGTTCCAGGCAGATCCCCACCAGGGTTTCCGCTCCGGCGCCCTGTTTCTGTAAGAAGTGGGCCAACTGGTTGGCGCGCGCGTTCAACTCGGCATAACTCAGGCGTTGGCCCTGGCCTTCCACCGCGACCGCCTCCGGCGTCCGTTCCACCTGGGCCTCAAAGAGTTGATGGATGCACAGCCTCTCGGCAAACTCGGCATCCTGCCCGCTCCAATCCACCAGCAATTCATGCCGCTGCGCTTCTGACAGCAGCGACAACTCTGAAATCCGCCGCTCCGGATCTTCCACTGCCGACTCCAGCAGCACCTGGAAATGGCTTAGCAATCCACGGATGGTGGCGGAGTCAAACAAGTCCGGATTGAATTCGACAGTTACACGCAGTCCTTCGTGGCCATCAGCCACATGCATTTCCAGGTCGTAAGCCAGTACCTTGACTTCGTTTGGCATGGGCACCAACTCAAGACTGGAGAGCCCTTTTTCCGGCTGAGGAGTGTTCTGCAGCAGAAACATGACCTGAAAGAGAGGAGAGTAAGCGAGATTTCTCTCAGGCTGTATTTCTTCGACCAGCTTCTCAAAAGGCATCTCCTGGTGTGCGTACGCTTCCAGGGCAACTTTGCTTACTCGCTTCAGCAGATCACGAAAAGATGGATTTCCAAACAGGTTCGTCCTGAGCACCAGGGTATTCACGAAGAAACCGATGAGCCCTTCCGTTTCCAACTTGTTTCTTCCGGCAATGGCAGTTCCAATTGGAATGTCATCCTGTCCACTGTAACGATGCAAGACCGTCACGAACGCTGCCAGCAACGCCATATACAAGGTGACGCCTTCCTGGCGACACAACACCTTGACTGCATCGGACAATTGGAGAGGCAGGACGTCTTTCTCGACCGCTCCACCATGGGTCTGTATAGGCGGCCTGGGCCTGTCCGCGGGCAAGGCAAGCAAAGGCGCCATACCATCCAATTGTTTTTTCCAATATCTAACCTGCTGGGCCAGCACTTCTCCCTGGAGCCATTCTCTTTGCCAAGCGGCAAAATGAGCATACTGGACTGCCAGTTCAGGAAGAGGTGATGGCTCCCCTTTTAAAAATGCATCGTAAAGCGTGACCAACTCCCGCTTAAGGATGCCGGTAGACCATCCATCTGTGATGATGTGATGCATGGGCATTACCAAGGCGTGCTGGTCATCACGGAGCTTAACCAGTGTGACCCGTATCAACGGTCCGCGTGACAGATCAAAAGGCCGTGTAGTCTGCTCCGTCACGACACTCTTGAGTTCAGCTTCCCTTGCATCTTCATCAAGAAGGGCGAGGTCAATCACCGCCAATCGGAACGAGGCCACTGGGTTGATGATTGCAACCGGCGCTCCCTCAACATCCTGAAACGTAGTACGGAAAATGTCGTGACGACGGAAAATCTCATTGAAGGCCTTCTCCAGCACTTCAGCATCAACAAAAGCATTAATCCGATAAGCAAGACCGATATTGTAAGAAGAGTTTTCAGGCTCGAGTTGGCTCAGGAACCATAGGCGCTGTTGAGCAAACGAAAGGGAACTACTACTGGAACTGGCGCTTCTCGGGACAATCACTGCGTGTCCCATATTGACGCCCTTCTCGTTCAGCAGCTTTTCGAATAACGCGCGTTTCTCTGAAGAGAGATTGCCTATTCGTTCTGAGAGTGTGCTCATTGTCAATTGTTTCGAGGGAAGAAAGCCGGATGTCTGGCGATTCGTTCTCACGGCATGGACATTCCCACACCGGGGGAAAGATACGGTAACTTCAACGTTTACAATTGCATGTTTATTTAAAGTTCGAAAGTGGGCTTGTCCTTACTAACAGTTGGCTTTGGGAATGTTGCAACATTGGCGTCCAACCACCTCAAAGAGAAATTCAAATATCTCGGCATGGCGCTTGGCTTCTTCCAGGTCCCTCCCCCACGTATAGAGACCATGACGATGCAAGAGGAACCCATGAATACCCGGCTTGTCCAAGAACATCTTCGTTAATGTTTGTGAAAGTGAAGGGTAGTCCTGGGAGTTTTCCAGAATCGGCAGCCACTCTTCATGCTGATGAGTTGCAACGTGGGACAATCCCTTGAGCATCTCATAACCTCGTATCGCAAGCCCGCCTGATGCTGCATAAGCATCCGACAAGATGGTTCCCCATACAGAATGGGAATGAACAACCGATCCAGCGCCACAAGCCGAAATGATGGACAAATGGATAAGGGTCTCAGCCGAGGGCCTCTGAGAACCACGAATAATTTCGCTGTTTCTGCCTACAATGACAAAATCATCCGCTTTCATTGTCCCTTTATGCACGCCACTCGCAGTAATCATGAGTTCGAACGGATCATTTGAAAGGACAACACTCAAGTTGCCACTTGTTCCCAGGACCCAGTTCCTCTGATAAAAGGCATCTCCCACAGCCATGAGCCTGGCGGCAGTATCTAGACTTTCGCATTGTAGAGTTGTGGCATTTGGCTCGGGGTTTTTTGCAAGATTATTTAAAGAATTCATAAAAGCACCTACCTTGCAGGCCATCCTGATGGAAACCTGCGAAACATCTGATAGTTGATTGAGGGCTTGGCCGAAGGACTAAGACCTTTCTTCCCAGCCCTGCAAACGCCTTTCATCCACTTTTTTTCTGCCAATGGCTATCGGGGCGTTAACGATGCAAACCATTGGTGGAAAAAGAATGGGATGAGGTTTGCGTGTCTGGGACAAGCTGTTTGAGTCTCTCCTTGAGAGCTTCGACAGTCTGAGTCATGTACAGACCTTTGTATCTCTTTTCACCAACGCGAGCGTAGTCATGCAACAAGCCATACGGTTCGAACCCGAAGTGGCGCCACCACATTGCGGCATTGGTGCCCTCACGAACGTCCAAGCAGAGAACTTCTGTTCCAAGCTCCTCGCACATCGCCGCCACTTCCTGGAAAGCACGAAGTGAAAGCCCCGCTCCGCGAAACGATGGATCGATGAAACCTCGACAAAGCTCAGCAATATGCCTGCAATTTGGCAACTGATTGGGCGTCAATATAAGCTGTCCTACAATTGTGCCGTCTTTTTGTGCGACAAGGACGTGGCGACGCCCTGTTCTTACATCATCGTTCAATTGCCTCATGAGCCCCTGTCCGGTTTCATTGTCGAGCGGATCTGGAAAACCAATGGTAGTTTCTTCTTCGAGAACGCGGTTCATCACGCGAAGAATCTGGTCTGCAGTAGCGTCATCGATGGAACGCAGCCATCGCATCTGGACATCGGATGCGGCCTTTTCAGCCCGCTCCAACAGCCAGGTAGAGATGGTTTGCTCACCTTCAGCAACCTGCAGGCCGCCAATGTGAAAACCACGCACGGCGCTATCATCCGTGGGCTCGTAGACAAGGGTCCTCAGTTGCAGGGAAGTCCTACAGAGTATGCGTGCATCCAGTTTGCTTCTCTTCCTTAAATTTCTCAGAATATTTTTCTTGGGTTTGGCCAAAAGGGCCACGAGAATAAGGTCATACTCTCCTACATCGTAGCGCTCACCCTGGTCGCAGAAAACTCGCACCGAATCGCCCAAGCCGCATTTTTCAATGACTTGCCGGGAGATCTCAACCGCGCCAGCATCCCGGTCAACGCAGTCAACCGGAGAACCAGTTTGGTAATGCATGTGAATTGCGCTGACCGGGAGTGGTCCGCTCCCGATAAACAATATCCGTTCGGGGGGACCATTCCGGACAAGCGCCAGCTCGCGTTGCAGCAGTGTTTCGAATCGGTCATACAGCAGGTAGTCGGAAACTGGTACTTCCCCTCGAATCACGCGATGCGCGAACCGAGCTTCCAGTTCGGTTTCCCACACCGAATAGGCGTCCGTCAAACGGGCCACTTGCTCCGGTGTAAGGTCCTCGAGAATGGATGGCGCCGTTTCGTCATCTGGCTCGAAGGAAAAAACAAATTTCTCAAGTTCCATAATGCTTTCATGCAGCTCTGCGAAATCGAATCGGCCTTCCGGTGCAGGACAGCATCTTTCAACTTGATTCAACACAGATAGAATTGTCTCTTCGTTATTTCCCAATAAAACAGGTCGAATTGCCACACTCATGGCCGAGCCTCCTCGCTTGAACGTTGGTTTATACGGTTACTGCTTCGGAAAGAAATTGCCCTTGTTCGGCTTCATAGGCTTGCTGAATGCCGTCATAGAAACCCCAGAAGCGGTCGCAAGTCCCAGTGATGGCTGAAATCGCTTCACGCTGCATCTGCTCGGTAGTGCAAAGCTCGGTAACAAAATCAAGCCCGTCGGCAACGTGATAGACATCTTCAACCGCATGGACGGAAAAGAACGCCAGGTCGTCGGCGGTCAAACCGTAGATCCCGGGCAACATCTGGTCGCGCGTCTTACCGGCTTTCTTCTCCAGATTTTGCCCTTCGGAAGCAATCATGACCGCGGCCGCCCCCATGTGCACGCGGGCTGGGTCTTCACAAAGTTCTTTGCGGTACTCGATCAGTTCGGTGGTGTTAGGCAAAGACTGCTCAGCCTCTAACTCCTCAGGCGTGATACCGAGAGCAAAGATAAACCTGTGCATCAGATCCATATGGTTGGCAGTTTTAGAGAGTTTTCCAGTCTCCTCTTCATAGAGGTTGACCGTAATCCGCTTGCGGAATTCGGGAATGGGACAGTTGTAATAAAGAATTCCCAGATAGCCAGTAAAGGCCTTGGTCAATTGATAGCCCTGAAGCGCAATCTTTCTAATCAGGGGCAGATTCTTCCTGGGCTTTGCCAGCTCCAAAAGAAGTGGATGGTCCAGTGTTAATCGGCTATGCAAGTAATCTTCCATCTGTTTTCTAAAGTCCTGCTTGTTTAGCATTTGTATTTCCTCCTGAAATTACTTCTTGTAGAAGCCATCTCATAAATGGCTGGAGCGGAGACCGGCCTTCGCCTCAATTTTTGAGGCTTTTGCCCGGTATGCTGAAGCCGAGCTTTTTCAGCCATTTATGAGATAGGTTCTAGATATTACTGACGAAACTCTTCTCTACGCGGAGCGAATTGGGTTTGACTTTTCATGCCACATTGCCGACGGTAAGGCGAGATGTGAAAACTACGATCCACTGCGAACTCTGAATTGAATGAACGCTTTCAAATGTTGCATGAGTACCGACAATTGCAGATTGGCTAAGTTTTGCGACTTCAAGTCAGGCGTTAACTTTCGGCTTGAGCGACATGGAATGTCTTTCTGCTGCAACGATCTTTGGCGGTTTCCGCCCGATCAGGTGAAGATAGCCATCTTCATCGAGATGGCCTAAGTCTCCAGTGGCAATGCACTGGTTACCAAGAAAAGTTTCTTCAGCTTTGCCTTCTGGACATTCGAAATATCCAAAGGCTATGTTGTGCGCCTGGGCGGCGATGATTTCCCCATCCCCAGCAATCTCGACACGGATCCCAGGAAGCGGACGGCCCACGGAGTCTTGCTTGCTGGCCCCAGGTAGATTCAGGGCTATTGTTCCGAACTCAGGAACGCCGTAACCTTCGAACAGAGGAAGTTGCATGAGTTCAAACAACGCACGCGTTGACCGCTTGATGGGGGTCATATCAGATGTCATAAACCGCACCCGGCCTCCCAGGGTTTCATAAGCGTTTTTGAAAATGATCTTTGCCAGTTTTTTCCCTATGGCCAATCTACGCAGTTTGTGCGCTATAGTTCCAGCCAACCGTTTCCATTTCGGCAGACTGCAGAAATCTCTCTCAAAAGCCTCATAGAACTTGGACGGCGCAATCAAAATCGTAGGGCGAAGATCTTTCAGAAGGCGGAAGAGTCCGGCCGGACCGGTGACAATCAAATTGAAGCCGCACCAAAGCGCCCAGTAGTACAAAAGCCGCTGCTGGAAATCTGAGAAAGGCAGAAAAAGAAGCAGGCAATCATCGTATTGTGGAGAAACTGCTTCCGTAAGTGCTTCCACACTTGCTTCAATTCCCCGCCTATCCAGAATGAGACCTTTCAGTTGACCTGATGGTTCCAGTGAGAAGACGAGGCCTGGACTATCAAAGTTACGATCGACTGGTGTCCGGCCACGATCGATGGCCTTTATCCCTTTATTTTCTGCGTCGATGCGCGCGATAGCAGATGCATTCTTACTGATCCTCGAAGCTTTGGCTGCAGAAACCAATAATAACGATAGGGAGTATCTATCAAAAAGGTCATCAACATTCACATGTTCTAAATCGTCGATGAAAGCAACTGATATCGCCCGGAGTTCAATGAGAGCCAAGTCATAGACAATCCAGTGGTAGCAATTCGAAGCGCAAAGACCTACCCGCATTCCTGCCTTTACTCCCCACGATTCCAGGGCAGCACATGCACACTTCACATCGTGATAGACCGTGTTATGGGTCCTTTTGACTATTTCTCCTTTCTCAAGCGAGAAGATTGCATTTTTATGTTGTTGGTCCGGCACAGGAGCCATGAGCATCCTGAGATCCATATAAATACCTCTCAAGCAAGTTAGAAACCGGCTTTAAAAGGAAGGATGGTGATGTGATCCTTGATTGAAAAGGCAGATTTCAACCAACGCGCTGCTTCAGCAATTCCAGTACTTCTTCTTCTGAAAGTCGTTCCAATTGCTCCAGTGTTTTCGCTATTTCCTCAAGATCGGTAACTCCAGACGAGCCGCTTGCCTCTATAAACTGGGCCAGTTCCATGATCGTAGGCATCTCAAAAATCGTCCGTAGAGGAATATCGACATGAAGAACTTCTCGCACGCGAGACAGAATTTGTGTGGCCAGCAGTGAGTGCCCGCCTAGCTCAAAAAAGTTGTCGTGTATCCCTACCTTGTCCAGCCTCAGCATCTCCCCCCAGATCGATGCTAGCTCTTCCTCCGTCTTCGTTCGCGCTCCTACAAACTCCTTCTTCAACTCCGGCCGGCTGCCGTCCGGCCTCGGCAGTCCCTCCCGGTCTATCTTCCCGCTCCCCGTCAGCGGCAGCTTCTCCAGAAACACAAACGCACCGGGCACCATGTACTCCGGCAGCTTCTCCTTCAGATAACTCCGCAACTCACTCACCCCCACCTCACTCCCTTCCGCCCTCACCACATACCCCACCAACTGCTTCTGCCCCGGTTCATCCTCCCGCACCACCACCACCCCATCCTTCACCCCTTCCTGCTCCCCCAGCACCGCCTCAATCTCCCCTAACTCAATCCGATACCCGCGAATCTTCACCTGCTGATCGATCCGCCCCACATACTCCAACTCCCCACTCCTCAAGTACTTCACTAAATCCCCGCTCCGGTATAGCCGCTCCCCTCCTTTTTCGCTAAACGGGTTTGGCACAAATTTCTCCGCCGTCACCTCCGCTCGTCCCACATACCCACGCGCCAGCCCCACTCCCCCGATGTATAGCTCCCCTGCTATCCCCACCGGCACCGGCTGCATGTTCCCATCCAACACATACACCCGCGCATTCTCAATCGCTCGCCCGATCGTTACTTCCCGTCCTCCTCTTTCTCCTTCTCCTCCTCCTGCACCCCCTCCTCCTTCTCCGCCTTCACTTCCACTTGCCCCCGCCAGCCGGCTCCGCGTCGTCACGATCGTTGCTTCTGTCGGTCCATAGGTGTTCACCAGCAACAACCGCTCTCCTATGAACTTCCTCCACATCCCCAACTTCTCCGGCAACGCTCGCTCCCCTCCTATAATCACCAGCCGCAAATTCTCCGGCACCGCTAACTCTTCCACTCCCAGCCGCCCCACTACCTCATGCCAGTACGCTGTCGGCAGGTTCAACACCGTGATCCCCAACTCCCGACATCTCCCCGTGAACCCTCCTACCGAATCCAACATCTCGGCGCTCCGCAACACCAGCGTCGCTCCCCCCGTCAAACACGGATAGATCTCCTCTGCACTCGTATCAAAGCTCAACGAGGCAAACTGCAATACCCGGTCTCCTTCTTCCACCCCGTATTCCCGCACCGCACTCTGCGTGTAATTCACCAACGAACCATGACTGATGATGGCCCCCTTCGGTTTCCCCGTCGACCCCGACGTGTAGATCACATAGACGGCATTCTGCGACCTCACCTTGCATACTGGATTCTCCCGGCTCTCTTGCTCGATCCTCTCCCTCTCCCAAGCTCGGTCCAGGCACGTCACCGCCGCCCCATGTTCCGGCAGCCGCTCCACCAGATGCTGCTCGGTCAACAGCACCTTCACCTGCGCGTCTTGCACCATGAACGCCAGCCGCGACTGCGGATAGGCCGGATCCAGCGGCACATAAGCCGCTCCACTCTTCAACACCCCCAACAGCGCCACTACCATCTGCGGCGTACGTTCCAGGCAGATCCCCACCAGGGTTTCCGCTCCGGCGCCCTGTTTCTGTAAGAAGTGGGCCAACTGGTTGGCGCGCGCGTTCAACTCGGCATAACTCAGGCGTTGGCCCTGGCCTTCCACCGCGACCGCCTCCGGCGTCCGTTCCACCTGGGCCTCAAAGAGTTGATGGATGCACAGCCTCTCGGCAAACTCGGCATCCTGCCCGCTCCAATCCACCAGCAATTCATGCCGCTGCGCTTCTGACAGCAGCGACAACTCTGAAATCCTCTGCCCCGGATCTTCCACCACCTGTTCCAGCAATCTTTGGAAATGCTCAAGCAGGCGAGTAATAGTAGCGCCGTCGAACAAATCTGTGCTGTAATCCACAACCCCGTAAAAGAGCTGGTCAGCCTCCGTCATCGTGAGAGACAAATCAAATTTGGTTGTGCCATTGTTGACATGGAGTGAAATAGACTCAAACTCTGTACGCGCTTTGGTAATGGGTGGAGTGTTGAGAAGAGCAAACATGGTTTGGAACAAAGGGGTACGGCTTAAGTCCCGTTTGAGGCGCAAACGCTCAAGCAATGCTTCATAAGGAACCTCCTGGTGCGCATGCGCCCCCAGGCATACCTCCCGGACTTGTTTGAGCAATTCCCGAAAAGTCGGCCTGCCCGATAGTTTGGTGCGAATCAACAGCGTGCTCAGAAAGAAACCAATGAGTTTTTCCGTCTCAAGCTGATGGCGGCCTGCGATTGGACAGCCAACAATAATGTCTTCCTGGCCGGTGTAGCGAGACAACAAGGTAGTGTAGGCGGCCATTAGAGTCATGAACGGGGTAACGCCTTCACGATCACTCAGAGCTTTAATTGCTATAGAAAGCGATTTAGGAAAGATAAAATCCTGGCGAGTACCTTTGTAGGATTGGTGTTTAGGCCGCACCCGGTCGGTGGGCATCTGCAGAACCGGCAGATCACCGCTGAGCTGCTCCTTCCAGAATGCAACGTGCGCTTCCAGAATCTCGCCTTGCAGCCACTCGCGCTGCCATACCGCAAAATCAGCATATTGGATCGGTACCTCCGGCAGAGGTGAAGGGAGTCCCTGGGCAAATGCAATGTAGAGAGTCACCAATTCCTGGTCCAGAAGTTTCATGGACCAGTCATCGGCAATAATATGGTGAATCGTGAGCAGCCAGAGATACCGGTTTTTCTCTAACCGTATTAGCTTTGCCCTGAATAAAGGACCTTGTTGTAAATCAAATGGGCGTTGTGCTTCTTGAGTTGCCAGGTCCCTGCCAAGTTCCATGCGTTCGGCTTCGGGCAAAGCGGAGAGATCTACGAGCGGCAGATGAAAAACCGCAGGAGGAGCAATAATCTGCACCGGGGCGCCATTTACGGACTTAAAAGTTGTCCGCAATGTTTCGTGGCGTCTGACCAGTTCGCTCAATGTGCGTATCAAAACTCCGATATTCAAAGGCCCTACTAGCTCATTCGCATCGTAAATGCTGTAGGAAGGCACGCCCGGATCCAGTTGATCGAGAAACCATAGCCGCTGCTGCGAAAAAGACAGGGGTAGGGCCTGATCCCGCGAAGCGGGCCTTATCGGTGGCATTCCAGCGTGCGAATCGTCTTTGAGTTGACTCAGGAATTGTATGATCTCGGATTTGCGGCCAGCCAGTTCCGCATGCAGTTCGGGCGTCAGTGATTTCTCCGGGGCTTTGAACCGCAGCTTGTCACCCTCGATCCAAATCTTGACGCCACGACTTCGCAGGTAGGACAGAAACTCAAGTGTTGTCATCAGAGTTCACCTTCTACTATGGTTTCTCCTGTAAGCCCTTCGCTGGTTTGTAAGTCGAGATCACGATCGGTCCAGGTCAGCGCAGTAATCATTTCCGACTGGCTCGCAACCGTAGGCATTTCGAATATGCTGCGAAGAGACAACGATACTTGAAACTCTTTTCGAATCCTGGAGAAGAGCTGGGTGGCGAGCAAAGAGTGTCCGCCCAACTCAAAGAAGCTGTCCTGAATACCAACCTGGTCGATGCCAAGCAGATCCTGCCAGATTTCCGCGATTCTTCTCTGAAGATCATTGGTGGGCCCGACATAAGCGCTTCCAAGAACGGGTCTAGGGTGAAGTTGTTGAGCGCCGCGCAGCTTCTTAGTTTCCTGCAGGATTTTAGAGACGGTATGGGACTTACTGCCGTCGATGTGCATCTGGAAGTCCTGAGTGGAAACGACAACTTGCGGCAAACCATACTCAAGCGCCCTGGATATAGCGTCCATGCCTTCTTCAAACTTAATGCCATACTTTTTGCGGTTTTCACGGAATAGTTCACGAACTTCCTGGTCGAAGCCGTCCAGGCCCACTTCCCAGGCATTCCACTGCCACTCACCCCAATCCATGGAGACGACAGGGCGTTTGCGGGAGGATTCAGCATGCGCATAAGCATCCATATAGGCATTGCCGGAGCAGTATTCCAACTGCCCAGGACCGCCTCCGGTGATTGCAGTCATGGAGGAAATCAGCAGCAGGAAATCGATTGGGACATTTTTCAGCACTTCATCCAGCGCCACTAATCCTGCAACTTTCGGGGCCAGAATGCTGCTTGCCGCCTCAGGAGTTTTTAGCTGGATGAGTCCCAGTCCAAGCACACCGGCTGCATGGAAGACTCCGTTGAGTTGTCCAAAATGCTCTAAAGTCTGCCTGACTACACCGTTCATCTGATCGAGGTTTGATACATCCGCGCTCAGTACGAGAACTTCAGCTCCCATCTCTTCCATCACCCGGATTTGCCATATCTTTTGCGCGGTCTCATTCTGGCTAAGATCGCCTTTGAGCAATTCATCCCATTGCTCCCTCGGAGGCAAGCCGGAACGTCCTATTAGCACGAGCTTGGCAGCAACTGTTCGTGCCAAGTGCTCGGCAATCGCCAAGCCAATCCCTCCAAGACCGCCGGTCACCAAGTAGACTCCGCGTGGCCGCAGCTTTGTGCAGTCTCCACCTAAAGCCTCCAGGCGCAGTGGTTCAAAGTTCTGCACCCACCGCTGCCCGCCGCGATAAGCCACCAGTGAATCTGGAGAATCCTGCGCGATCTCAATGAGGATCTTGTCTACTACGCCATCTTCCTCCACGCTGCCCGAAACAGGGAGAACGATGTCGATTCCACGGCACGCTATACCGGTGTACTCCTGCTCAATGACCCTGCACGGCCCAATCAGCGTGGCATTTTCTGGAATGAGCGGTTCTTCACCCGTAACTTTCAACATGCCATTGGAAACCACCAGAATCTGGACCTTCTCCGGATCTCTTTCGCCCAGGGCCTGGGTAAGATAAAGCAGAGTATAGAAGCCATGGTCCAAGACGGTTTGAATCAATTCGGTCCGCGGTGGCTTTGCCGTGGCCGAGGTAAGATTCCACAAGTGCACGATCCGGTTTGGCAGTGGCCCATTCGATGACAGGTCGTCCAACAGACGGTCATAATCATTACGGCTGGCGGGATTTATGGTGTAAGAATCACTGCCATCCCTCTCAAAAATGTCGCCTTTCTTTACAGACGTGACATTCTCGCCTCGGAGCATCAACTCATATACAACTCGTGAAGCCAACAGCGAGTCATCAACGAAAACTAACCAGCGAGTATCTGTCATGGCTTTGAAGCCACGGTTTAGCGAAAGCAATGGTTTTGACTGCTTCCAGACAGGAACATAGAACCAATCTGCAAGATCAGGTTCTTTTCTGACCTCGCCCGTTCTCTTTCTACCTTTACCTGTTCCTGGCGCTTGTTTGTTAGTCTCTATCCAGAACCGCTGGCGCTCAAAAGGATAGGTTGGCAGAGTAACTCTGCGCCGCTTTTCACGAGAATAGAAGCCACTCCAGTTGATATCGATTCCAGACAACCATAGCCTTGCGATGGTTGTAAACAGGAACATTTCATCTGGTTGTCTCTCATACTGTGACTTAATCGTCGAGAAAGCCAACTGCGCTTTAGAACTGTCACAGCTCGGGTGCAATTTGACCAAAGAGGTCAACGACTGACCAGGGCCCACCTCCAGCAAGACTACATCTTTTATCCGAAGCAGAGCTTCAATACCCGCACCGAAACGAACAGTCTGGCACATGTGCCTGGCCCAATAGTGCGGATCGGTCGCTTCTTCAGGCTTAATCCAGTCGCCGGTTACATTCGAGACATAAGCAATTTGCGGTGCTTTCAGCTCTATCGTCTTCATGAGCTGGACAAGCTCATCGTAGACCGCCTCCATCATTTTGGAATGGAAAGCGTGGGTGGTTTGCAATTTCCTGGTTGCGATCTCCTGTTGCTGGAGTGCCACATCCAATTCCTCGATCGCATCCGGGGGACCGGATACGACGGTCAGCTTCGGACCATTGGAAACGGCAATCGAAAGACGGGTTCCCAGCAAGGAAGTAATCTCTTGTTCATCGAGAGGCACTGCCAGCATGGCCCCGGAAGGAAGTCTATCGATCAGTTTCGCGCGAGTAGCGACCAGACGCAGGGCATCTTGCAGTGAGAGGGAGCCGGCAATCGTAGCAGCAACGAACTCACCCAAGCTATAGCCGATGAGGGCTTGCGGAATGACACCCCAACTCATGAGCAGCCGGGCAAGAGCATACTCAACAACAAAGACCGCGGGTTGGGCCAAGTGGGTTTGGTGCAGACTGTGACCAGCCTGAGCTTGCGTCTCTCCATTTCGGCCAAGCATCTTGCGAAAATCGAGAGCAGTGTCCTGGCTATTCTGTCCAGAATCAGTAGAAAAAATCACACTACGAAGATCAAGTCCGAGAAGCGGTTTAAGCAGATCGCAGCAACTGTCGACTTGCTCCCGAAACTCAGGCTCCGTCCGGTACAAACCGGAGGCCATGTTGATGTAGTGATCCCCTACGCCAGGGAACATAAAGGCAATCGAGCGAGTGCGCGGCTCTTCATAATGTGTGAGCACATGTCTCGATTCGGGAGACTGCAATGCAGCCTTCGCATCCTGATGCCCTTGGCACAGAATCGCCCGGCGATGGGGGAACCGCCTGCGCCCAACCTGAAGCGTGAAGGCCACATCCGCCAGATTTGATCCGGGGTGGGTTTCAAAATAGTCGAACAGGTTAGCATTCGCTTTATCAAGGGCAGAGCTGGTTCTGGCAGAAAGCAGCAGCAGTTGCCAAGGTCTTGACGGTCCGGAAGGTTGCTGGGCCGGAGCTTCTTCGAGAATGACATGCACATTCGTACCGCCGACACCAAGCGAGTTAACTCCGGCCCGGCGAGGTGTGCCGTTCCTCTTCCATTCCGATAATTCCGTGCTGACAAAGAATGGACTGTTCTCAAAATCGATTTTAGGATTCGGCTCGTCGAAAAAGAGGTTAGGAGGAATGACTTGGTGCTTGAGCGCTTCAACAGTCTTAATCAGACCGATCACGCCAGCGGCCCGGTCAGGATGTCCTATATTAGTTTTGACCGATCCTATCGCGCAGAAGTGCTTCGCATCAGTAAATGCGCGGAAAGCTTTGGTCAAGGAGGTCACTTCAATCGGATCTCCCAGTTCTGTAGCTGTGCCGTGCGCTTCGACATAGCTTATGGTGCTGGCGTCCACACCGGCATTAGCCAGGGCCATGACTACGACTTCGGCTTGCCCTTCTACGCTGGGAGCCGTATATCCGATCTTCAAAGAGCCATCATTGTTGATGGCTGTACCCTTGATGACCGCGTGAATCACATCACCGTCAGCGAGCGCGTCGTCCAGCCGCTTCAACAGCACCATGCCTACACCTTCACCGAAGATGGTCCCGTTGGCTTGCGCATCGAAAGTGCGGGTATGTCCATCGGACGAATCCTGGCCATTGTTGTCGAACAAGTATCCCAACTTTTGCGGCACCCGCAGGGATATGCCACCGGCCAGCGCCATATCGCATTCCCCAGACAAAATGCTCTGACACGCGAGATGCGTGGCAACCAGCGAAGTTGAGCAGAAGGTTTGCACGCAGAAGCTTGGGCCCCTGAGGTTCAGCTTGTAGGAGATGGTGGTGGTCAGAGAGTCTCGATCATTGGTGATTCCACTCTCGGGTCCTTCGAGCAACGGCAACGTATCCGGATCGAGCATGATGCTGAAGGCATAATTGGCATTGTTGGAACCGGCAAAGACACCGATTGGCCCATCATATCTTTGAGAGTCGTAACCGGCACTTTCCAGCGTCTCCCATGCGATCTCAAGCAGTATGCGGTGCTGAGGGTCGGTCAGATCGGCTTCCCGGGGGTTGTAGCCAAAAAAAGCAGCATCGAACAGATCGGTGTTGTCGATGATGGGCCTGAACCTGATGTAATTCGGGTTCGACAACAATTCCGCAGAAACACCCGCTTCTTTTAGCTCATCGTCGGTAAGACAACGCACGGTTTCGACGCGGTTGCGGATGTTACTCCAGAATTCGTCAATCGTATTGGCGCCTGGAAACCGGCCAGCCATGCCAACAATCGCAATTTCAGAGCCTTCTCTTTTTTGCCGGACCGCCTTGCGCCGATCGATGATCTTCTTCAACGCGCCATCGCTCTCTTCCGCGGCATTGGGCTTCAGTTTCTTTGCCAGTTCGCTTACTGTGGGAGCTTCAAATAGAACAATAGGAGAAACAGGCACATTGAGTTCTTTTTGTAGTTGAGAGACTACCTGGATGGCTGAAAGTGAGGTACCACCCAGATCAAAGTAATTGTCGTGAATCCCTACTTTCTCTATTCCCAGAATCTGCTGCCATATATTAGCGATCTTTTCTTCGACCTGGTTGCTGGTCGGGATATAGGCGATCTGGAGGTTTGGCCGGGCATACAGGCTAGCTTTTGACTGCGCTTGCGGGGCTTTTGCGGCCTGCAAGAATTTACGCCCAATCCACTGATCAATTCTTGCCTGCAGATCTCCGGTGGAGTTCACTAGTTGGGTAGCCGGATTTCTGAATATGAGGCGTTCAAAGGCTTCTGAACCTTCTTCTGGACTCATTTCAAACTCAGCTACAGTCTTGCCAATTACCTCATGCTGGTTTTTCTTTAGCCGCCAAGTGTCCCAGTTTATGGTTTGCCAGCGTACTCGGGCCTTTTGGTTATGCCTGTGGGTAAACGCGTCCATAAAAATGTTGGCGGCAGAGTAGGCCACCAATGTCATGCCTCCTAGGATGGAGGACAGGGACGACGTCAGCAGACAGAAGTCGAGTTCTTTACCCTCGAGCGTTTTCTCCAACGCCATCAATCCGTAAGCTTTGGGCTTGAAGTGGTACTCTGAATCCTTTCTTCCGATCTCCTGAGCAACATGGAAGGCCCACCCTTCCGAGATTCCGGCTGCATGAATCACGCCATGCAAAGCTCCGAATTGCCGATAAACACTCTCCACCACTCCCGCGATCTGCTGATGATCTGACACGTCGGCAGGAATAATGCTGACCTCAGCTCCGAGCTCTTCAAGGCCCTTGATCTTGAAGATCTTCTGGCTTATGGAATCTTCTTCACTATGCTGGGCCAACCAGTCTGACCAAGTCTCTTTTTCCGGAAGCCCCGAACGGCCTACGAGAACTAACTTGGCATGCACCCTCTGAGCCAGGTGTCTGGCGAGGATGAGACCCACACCACCAAGGCCGCCTGTGATCAAGTAAACGCCGTTGGGTCGTAGTCGGGTCTCACTCTCATTCAGCGCATCAATCTTGGCAAGCTCAAAATCTTGGACAAGCCGTGCGCCACCTCTAAAAGCAACTACAGTATCATCGGATTCCGAAAGCAACTCAGCCACTAATTGACTCGGTAGCTTGCCGTCGTGATCCAGCAGAATATCTATGCTGCGGAACTTTATGTGGGGATTCTCTTGCGGAATTCCCTTGCACGGGCCCAGCACGGTGGCCTTCGCCGGGCACAAAGCCTCATCACCTGCAACCAACTGCATGCTGTTCGAAACAACAATCACATCAAGCGGATCAAGGATGAGCTGTTTCCCAAAGGCTTGCACAGTGAAGATCACGCTGTAATAGCCCAGGTCTTGGCATTTCGCAAAATCATCCTGCTCTGATTCGGCAAGAGACGTTACGCTCCAGAAGTGTCCAATCCTGGCTGGGAGTTTCCCGGCTTCTCGAAGCGCTTTGATCAGGCTATCGTAATCCTCCTGCGCAGAGGGCCGAATCTCATAAACATCTTCTTCGCGCTTGCGGAACTGATCGCCGGCACTCACGGTTATGACGCTTTCGCCTGCCTCTCTCAGTTGAGCGGTTACACTGGCAGCAAGGCCGGTTTCATCAACAAACAACAGCCAACGGTCCGAGTCGTTTGTGCGAGGCCGCTCAGGCAAACGTGTTTCACGCCAGTAAGGTTTATAGAACCATTCCGCAATATCCGGATTCTTGCCTGCTGCGGTTTTTCGCATCGCAACTGTGGTTGTCCCTTCGCCAGGTTCGACCCAGTAACGCTGACGTTCGAAAGGATATGCAGGCAAGGAAACGCGAAGGCGGCGTTCGCGGGCGTAGAAGCCTGTCCAGTCCGGTTGGATTCCTGCAAGCCACAACTTGGCGATGGTTCCGAGCAGAAAAGGCAGGTCCGGCTGCCGCTGATATACAGGGCTCAACGTAGGCACGATCACCTGAGTCCCATCGCTGCTATAAGCCGGGTGTTGCTTGATGAATGAGCCCAGATTTTGTCCGGGGCCAACTTCAACCAGGACCCGGTCGCTCTCTTTCAACAATTCTTCAACGCCATCGCTGAAGCGAACGATCTGACACATGTGTCTGGCCCAGTATTGTGGATCCTTGGCTTCTTCGGCCTTGATCCAGGTACCCGTCACATTGGAGATATAGGCGATCTGCGGATCTTTCAACTCTACGCTCTTCAACAATTTGAGAAATTCATCATGGGCCTGTTCCATCACTCTGGAATGGAATGCGTGCGTAGTTTGCAGTCTTCTGCTGACAATTTCTTTCTGCGTAAGGGAGGCTTCCAGTTCAGCAATTGCATCAGCCGGGCCCGCAATCACAGTGAGCTTCGGGCTGTTGCATATAGCAATAGATAATTGCCCGCCGATCAGAGGAGCAATCTCTTGCTCAGAGAGCGGCACAGCCAGCATGGCGCCCGAGGGCAGCTTGTCAATCAGTTTGGCGCGGGTAGCAACCAAACGAAGAGCATCCTGTAAAGAAAGCGAGCCAGCAATGGTAGCGGCAACGAATTCGCCCAGGCTGTAGCCGATCAGCGCCTGGGGAACAATACCCCAGCTCATGAGCAACTTAGCCAGGCAGTACTCGACAACGAAGACAGCCGGCTGGGCCAGCCATGTCTGATGCAACTTGTCAGGAGTGAGGTCCTGGTGGTGGCCGTTGCGGCCGAGCATGCTCCGCAGATCGACCGCAGCTTTTTGTTTGTTCTGCTCCGAATCTTTCGAGAAGAGGACATCCCGAAGATCCAGTCCGAGAATTGGGTTGAGGAGATCACAGCAGCGATCAAGCTGCTCACGAAACTCGGCTTCTTCCCGGTACAGATCGGCAGCCATATCCACATAATGGTCGCCAACTCCGGGGAACATGAAGACCACCGATTTTTTCCGTGGTGGCTGGAAGTAAGTAAAGACTTTTTGCGGGTCCTTTGACTCAAGCGCCGCAATGGCATCGGGGATGCCGGAGCAAACTAGCGCACGCCGATACTCCAGCTTCCTGCGCCCGACCTGGAGAGTGTAGGCGACATCCGCGAGATTAGCGCCGGAGTTCTGTCGCAAGTAATCACAAAGATTTGCAGTCGCGGCGTCCAATGAAGCCTCAGTCTTGGCGGACAACAGCAGAAGCTGCGATGTGCGAGATGCTCCAGAAGGAGCAATCTCCGGGGCCTCTTCCAAAATGAAGTGCACATTCGTACCACCGAGACCGACTACATTCACGCCGGCGCGGCGAACGATCTCATGCTTCTTCCATTCCTTGGGCTGCGCACAAACAAAGAAGGGACTATGTTCGAAATCGATATTCGGATTTGGCTCTTGGAAATGCAGAGTCGCTGGTATCAGCTCATGTTTCAGCGAAAGGGCCGTCTTGATAACGCCCGTGGCGCCCGCAGCCCGGTCAAGATGGCCGACATTCGTCTTGACCGATCCTATGGCACAAAATCCTTGACGGGTGGTGCTGTTCCGATACGCCTTGGTCAGCGCTGCTACCTCGATAGGATCGCCAAGCTCGGTTGCCGTGCCGTGTGCTTCAACGTAGCTGATGGAATCGGCTTCGATGCCGGCTACGACTAGCGCCTCGGCAATGGCTTCAGATTGACCGTCCACACTGGGGGCCGTGTAACCTACCTTAAGAGATCCATCATTATTAATTGCGGAGCCTTTGATGACAGCATAGATGTTGTCGCCATCGGAAATGGCATCATCCAATCTCTTCAACACCACGATGGCAACACCATCGCCGATCACTGCTCCTTTGGCCTTCGCATCGAAAGTCCGAGTATGACCGTCGGGAGAATCAATGCTGCCTTCTTCATAGAGGTAGCCAGTCTTACCGGGAACAGAGATGTTTACGCCACCCGCCAATGCTATGTCACAATCACCATCCAGCAGGCTCTTGCAAGCCATGTGCATGGCAACCCCAGAGGTGGAGCAGAAGGTCTGCACAGACATGCTAGGGCCGCGCAGGTTGAGCTTGTAAGAAACCCTGGTAGCCAGCGAATCATTTGTGTTTCCCACGCCAGCCTGCCATAGAGCTACACCGGACGTAAGCAGATCAGGACGGGACAGAATGTTTGCGTGATATTTACTTGCGTTCGCGCCTCCAAAGACACCGATCAGTCCTCTGTATCTTTCCGAATCGTAACCGGCATCCTCCAGGGCTTCCCACGCACATTCCAGGAAAAATCTGTGCTGAGGGTCAATGCTCTCGGCCTCTCTAGGGGCGTAGCCAAAAAGCATTGCATCGAAGTACTCGATGTCGTCAAGATCGCAGCCTGCCTTAACATAGTTCGGATTTTTCACTTTGGCCCGATCAACTCCTGCCGCTATTAACTCGGCATCGGAGTAAAACCGGAGAGACTCGACACCCGAACTAATGTTCTGCCAGAACTCACGCACATTCCTGGCCCCCGGGAAGCGGCCCGCCATGCCGATAATCGCTACCTCACGCGATGCGCGCGAATGGCGCACCTGCTGGCGGCGAGCGGCCAACTCTTGTTCAACGGCAGCCTGCTCCTGATCCAGATCAGGATTCAGATACCGGGCAAATGCGCTGACAGTGGGGGCCTCATACAGGGCGATGGGGGTAATATCTGCGTCAAACTCTTTCTTAAGGTCGGCGATTACCTGCAACCCGACCAAAGAATTGCCGCCAAGATCGAAGAAGTTGTCCTGAATACCGATATTGTCGATTCCAAGTACTTTTTGCCAAATGGCCGCGATCTTCCGCTCCAGTTCGTTGCTGGCAGCCACAAAGCTGGTGGCCAGCACAGGTCTGGGATAGCTCGGTTGCTGCTTACGGGTCTTGTTTACCTCCTCAGTCAGCCTGGCCGCTGTACATATATTGCTGCCTTCCACCATCGCATGGAAATTCTGCGGGACGACTACGACCTGAGGAATATCAACGGAGAGGACACGATTGACGGCCTCCATTCCTTCATCAAATGCGATGCCGAATTTCTTTCTGATAGCGATGAAGGCCTCACGCACCTCCGGCTGGAAGCCCATCAATCCATCGCTCCAGGCATCCCATTGCCACTCGCCCCAGTTGATTGAAACCGTGACCCCATTTTTAGCGAAATTGCGACGAGCATAGGCATCCAGATAAGAATTGCCGGCGCAATAGTCGATCTGTCCAGGACCTCCACCAGTAAATGAAGAGATGGAAGAGACCAGCAGGAAGAAGTCCAGTTGTATGTCTTTGAGGGACTCTTCGAGTGCAAGCGTCCCTATGACTTTGGGCGCGAGGACCCCGGCTGCTGTTTGCGCAGATTTCAGTTGGGTCAGCCCTTGACCCGGCACTCCGGCGGCATGGAAAACTCCGTTGACAACGCCAAAGCGCTCAATGGCCTGGCTAACAACTCCTTTGACCTGCTCCAGGTTGGAAATGTCAGCGGGAACAATGAGGACCTCAGCCCCAGCTTCCTCCAGAGCCATGACCTTCTTAATTTTGTCATTGACCCGCTGATCATTTCCTTCCTGCGTCAGCAATTCGGTCCACTGCTCTTTAGGCGGAAGGCCAGAACGTCCTACAAGAACGAGCTTCGCCTTAACGGTCTGGAACATGTATTCTGCAAAAGCAAAGCCGATACCGCCCAGACCGCCAGTGATGAGATAGACTCCACCCTCTCTAAATCTGGGGCAAATCTCCGGCATGGCTTCCATGCGAACCTGCTCAAACTCCTGGATCCATCTCTGCCCCTGGCGAAATGCAACAAATTGTCTGGATGAGGTAGCCGCTAATTCGACGGTGATCTGCTCCACGATCTGGTCAGCGTAGGGAGCTTCTGAATCAGCCGACGAGATGTCGATGCTGCGGCAGGAAACGTTGGCATACTCCTGCCGTATCACCTTGCATGGGCCTTTCACGGTCGCTTTTTCAGGAGAAATAATCTCTTCACCGGTGACCGGCTGCATGTCACTCGATACAACGCAGATTTCCACGGTATCGCTGGTCAGTTGATCGCCTATGGCCTGGGCGAGATAGAAGAGGCTATAAAAACTCAGGTCAAGTTTTTCCTGCAAGCAGTCAAAGCCCTGCTGGTCCTCAAAGGTGCAGGCTGTCCAGAGATGAACGATGCGGTTCGGTATCCGGCCACTTCGCCGCAGGTCTTTCAATAAAGCGCTGTAATCCGCTCTTTCTGCAACCCTGATCAAGAAAGAGCTCTCATTGCTCTTCTCAAAGGCTGCTCCCGGCCGGGCCAGGATTGGCTCTATACCTTTCTGCTTTATCTTTTCGGCAATTTGTTCTCCCAATCCGTTTTGATCCGCCAAAATCAGCCAATACTTGTCCTGTATCTTTGGCAGCTCAGCAACGCTGGCAGCGAGAGGTTCGGCAGGTTTCCAAGTTGGAACGTAGAACCAGTTCGCAAGCTCGGCCTTATCTTCCGCTGAAGAAATTCTGCTATAGAGCGATGCAACTTCTTTTTTGGGTTGCAGCCAAAAGCTCTGGCGTTCGAAGGGATAGGTGGGAAGCGGAATCCTCCTCCGCTTCTCCTCCCCGTAATATCCGTTCCAGTCGATCTCTGTCCCCGCTAACCATAGCTTCCCCAGCGCTCCCAGCAATACCTCCTCGTCCTCTTCTCCCCCGTACACCGTCTTCATCGTCGATACCACCACCGTATCCTTACTCCCCTGATACGCCGGATGCTGCTTCACCACCGATCCCAACCCCTGCCCCGGCCCTACCTCCACCAATACCTTCTCCCCTCCTCCCAACACCTCCCTGATCCCTTCCCCAAACCGCACCGTCTGGCACATGTGCCGCGCCCAATACTGCGGGTTCCGCGCCTCTTCTCCCGTAATCCACGTCCCCGTCACATTCGATACATAGCTGATCTGCGGCTCCCGCAACTCCACCGTCTTCAGCAACTCCACAAATTCCTCGTACGCCCCCTCCATCATCCGCGAATGGAACGCATGCGTCGTCGGTAACCGCCGGCTCACCACCTCCTGCTCCTTCAACCGCACTTCCAACTCCGCCACCGCACTCTCGCTCCCGGACACCACCGTCAGCTTCGGCCCATTGCTGATGGCGATTGACAACCCTTCTCCCAACCAAGGCACCACCTGCTGCTCCGCCAGCGGTACCGCCAGCATCGCCCCTCCCGGCAGCTTCTCAATCAACTGGGCCCGCTTGGCCACCAACCGCAACCCATCCTCCAGACTCAACGATCCCGCAATCGTGGCCGCCGCAAACTCTCCCACACTGTAGCCCAGCAGGGCCTGGGGCACGATCCCCCAACTCATCAGCAGCCGCGCCAGACAGTACTCCACTACGTACACCGCCGGTTGCGCCAGCCAGGTCTGATTAAGCTGGTTGGAAGCCTCATCCTGGTTCTGGGCTCCACGGAAGAACAGCTTCTGCAGATCGGGCGTGGCGGCAGCCCCAGAGCTTTCCGCGAAGATGACCTGACGGAGATCAACTCCTATCTCCGACTTGAGCAAATCGCAGCAGTGGTCGAACTCGGCCTGGAACACCGGCTCGTTCTTATACAGCCCGGCCGCCATGTTCACGTACTGCTCCCCTAACCCTGGAAACAGAAAGACTACCGGCTTCTTCCTGGCTTCACTGCTGTTTGTAAACACCTTCCGATGGTCGAGGGTTTGCAAGGCTGCAATGGCCTCATCTGCGTTGCGACACAAAACAACACGGCGGCTGTTGAATTCCCTTCTGCCGGTATGCAGCGTATAGGCAATATCTCCCAGATTGGTATCTGCGGCTTCCTTCAGGAAATCAGCCAGATTGACGCTCATCGCATCCAATGCGCTCGGTGTGCGGGCCGATAATGTCAGGAATTGCCACGAACGCGTGGGGCTGGATTCCTCCACCAGAGGCGGCTCTTCTAAAACAACGTGTACGTTCGTGCCCCCAACGCCAAGAGCATTGACTCCACCGCGTCTCGGAGAGCCATTGGAAGGCCACTCAAAAGGCGCTGCGTTGACAAAGAATGGACTGTTTCCCAGATCAATCTTGGGATTTGGTTCCTGGAAGTGCAGAGTCGGCGGAATTACACCCGACTTGAGCACTTCTACAGTCTTAATCAAACCTGTAACGCCCGCAGCCCGATCAGTATGTCCAATGTTGGTCTTGACCGAACCAAGAGCGCAATATCCCTTGGCTTCAGTAGTAGCGCGGAATGCTTTGGTGAGGGCTGTAACTTCAATGGGATCACCGAGTTCAGTGGCGGTGCCGTGGGCCTCAATGTAACCAATATCTGCGGCTGACACGCCGGCATCGGCCAGCGCCATGGCAATGACTTCCGCCTGACGCTCAACGCTGGGGGCAGTGTATCCAGCTTTCAGTGATCCATCATTATTAATAGCTGAACCTTTGATGACGGCGTGGATCGTATCTCCGTCGGCCAAGGCGTCTTCCAGCCGCTTCAGCAATACCATGGCAACCCCGTCAGCGAAGACGGTTCCCTTGGCTTTGGCATCGAAGGTCCTGGTGTGGCCATCGGGAGATGCTTGCCCACCGGGTTCATGGAGATAGCCTATTTTGGTAGGCACCTGCAACGACACTCCGCCGGCAAGGGCCATATCCGATTCACCAGCACGCAGGCTCTGGCAGGCCAGATGAACCGCAACCAACGAAGTCGAACAGAAAGTCTGGACGGCAAAACTGGGGCCTTTCAGATTCAACTTGTAGGAGATTTTTGTGGTCAGCGAATCTTTGTCGTTGCCGAGTCCCGCTTCCCATTTATTAAGTCCTGACCAGGTTTCCTGATCGGCATGCAAATTGAGCAGATACAAGCTGAGGTTGGAGCCGGCAAACACGCCGATGGAACCGTCATATCTTAGGGAGTCGTATCCGCCGTGTTCCAGCGCCTGCCATGCGGTCTCCAGCAGCAACCGGTGTTGCGGATCGGTCAGTTCGGCATCTCGTGGGCTGTACCCGAAGAAGGCTGCATCAAATTCGTCAATGCCTTCCAAGATAGGCCTGGATTTCACGTAATTGGAGCGGCGCAGGTCGGCGGGATCGGTACCGGATTCCAATAGTTCGTCGTCGGTAAAGAAAGTAAGCGATTCAACGCCATTCTGCACGTTCCGCCAAAACTGGCTGACGCTGTTAGCGCCAGGGAAACGACCGGCCATGCCAATGACCGCAATGTCAGTTTTCCCCGCCTGCTCTTTGATCCTCTGTCTTCGCTCGGTGAGCTGCTTTAACGAATTATTTTCCTTGCCGGCTTTTGTTGGACCGAGAAGCTTAGCCAACTCGGTGACCGTTGGGGCCTCGAAGATGGTGATGGGCGATAACTGCGCATCGAATTCTTTCTGGAGTTCGGCAACCACCTGCAGCGCCACAAGAGAATTACCACCAAGATCAAAGTAGTTGTCTTGTAACCCGACCTTCTCGATGCCGAGCACATCCTGCAAGATGCGGGCAATTCTCTCTTCTGTCTCGTTACGAGCGGGCACATAAGCTGTCGCAAGATTAGGCCGCGCATAGTAGGACGAAGCGCCAGCTTTCTTCGCACTTCTTTTCTCCCGCAGATGCTTGCGGTAAACCCACTGATCAAGCCTGGTATGCAGGTCAGCGGTAGAATTGACAATATGGCTGGCATTACTTGAAGACAATATTCTCCGGAACGCCTGCGCGCCCTCAGCGGGCAACATGACGAAGTCCGCCAGTGTAGTTTCCAGTCCCTTGTATTTTGGCTCCTGGGTCTCTTTCTGAAGTTTCCAAGTGTCCCAGTTGACGGCAATCCAGCGCGTTCCGTTTGTGTTTCTTTGTTGGATAGAGAAGCTGTCCAGAAAAGCATTTGCGGCCGCATACGCGGAGAGCGTGATTCCACCCAGCGTGGCGGAAATCGAAGAGAACAAGAGACAAAAGTCAACATTGCTGCCCCGCAAAAGCTTTTCTAGTACCCAGGTGCCGTGAACCTTCGGAGTGAAATGACATTCACATTCGTTTCTTGATATCTCCTGGATGACTCTTTGCGATTCAGCTTCGGGAATGCCCGCTGCATGGAGCACTCCATTCAGCGTGCCAAACCGTTGCTCGATACTAGCCAACACCTCCCACATGCGGGCTTCGTCAGCCACATCGGCGGTCACAACCATCACCTCAGCGCCTTTTTCTTCAAGCGCCTGAACCTTGCGGATCTTCGCACTCACATCCTCCAATACGTCGTGCGAAGCAAGCCATTGGCTCCATTCTTCTCTGGGTGGAAGCTCTCTTCGGGTGGTCAGCACCAGCTTTGCGCCAAAGCTCTCCGCCAGCATGTCCGCAAGCACCAAGCCGACGCCGCCCAGCCCGCCAGTAATCAGGTAAACCCCTCCCTGCTTCAGCAGTTCTCTCTCGCTTTCAACCGGCTCCAACCTGACGGATGAGAAGGCTTGGACAAAGCGCTGGGCGCCTCGATAGCAAACCGCTACATCGTTACACTCGGTCGTTAGCTCAGCAAAGAGCTTCTCTACTAAACTCTTTTCTTCCGCCAAGCCAGCCTCAGGCAGGACCAAGTCGATGCTCCGTGAGGTAACATTCGGATACTCTTGAGGAATTACCTTACAAGGCCCCAGGAGCGTGGCCTTTTCGGGACATAAGGTTTCGTCAGCATTCACTGCATGCAGCTTGTTGGACACGATGTCGAGCTTGATTTGGCCCGTAATCCGGTTGTGTCCCAGCGCCTTTGCTACGAATAGCAAGCTGTAGAAACCAGTGGTCTGAAGCTCTTCAAAGCTCGGTTCTATGTCTCCGGTAACGTTCCACAGATGAACAATGTGCTCAAGCGCAGCGCCTGATTCACGCAACTCTTTGACCACTGTCTTGTAGTTCGACAGCTCAGCCGGATTGATGACATACTCACCCGGCCCTATTTTGCTGAATGACGTACCTGCCTGGACAGTAGTGACATTTTGGTTGAAGGTCTTCAAGCGCTCAACGAGCTGTGCCCCGATTCCGCAGGAGTCAAGAAAGAACAACCAATGTGAACTCTGATTGCTGAGGGCAGGACGATCGGGAAGACTGTTCAACCCGGACTCAGACCATAACTGCTGATAGAACCAATCGGCAATGTCGGTTTTCTTGCCGGAGATAAGCTCTTTTCTCTTTGCTGCTTGCGCCTGCCGGCTGAGTTCGATCCAGTAACGTTGGCGTTCGAAGGGATACGTGGGAAGCGGGATCCTTCTGCGCTTCTCCTCCCCGTAATATCCGTTCCAGTCGATCTCCACCCCCGCCAGCCACAGCTTCCCTATCGCACTCAGCAATACCTCCTGGTCCTCTTCCACCCCGTACACCGTCTTCATCGTCGATACCACTACCGTATCGTTCCGCCGCTGATACTCCGCATGCTGCTTCACCACCGATCCCAACCCCTGCCCCGGTCCTACCTCCACCAATACCTTCTCCCCTCCTCCCAGCACCTCGCCCAGCCCCTCCCCAAATCGCACCGTCTGGCACATGTGCCGCGCCCAATAGTGCGGATCCCGCGCTTCTTCCCCAGTGATCCATGTCCCCGTCACATTCGATACATAGCTGATCTGCGGCTCTCTCAACTCCACCGTCTTCAGCAGCTCCACAAATTCGTCGTAGGCCGCCTCCATCATCCGCGAATGAAACGCATGTGTCGTCGGTAACCGCCGGCTCACCACCTCCTGCTGCTTCAGCCGGGCCTCCAACTCCACCACCTCTGCCTCACTCCCAGATACCACCGTCAGCTTTGGTCCGTTGCTGATAGCGATCGACAACCCTTCGCCCAGCCAGGGTTTCAACTGCTGCTCCGACAGTGGAACCGCCAGCATCACTCCCCCGGGCAGCTTCTCGATCAACTGGGCCCGCCCCGCCACCAACCGCAGCCCATCAGCCAGACTCAACGATCCCGCTATGGTGGCCGCTGCAAACTCGCCCACACTGTAGCCAATCAAGGCCTGGGGCACGATTCCCCAACTCATCAGTAGCCGCGCCAGGCAGTACTCCACCACGAACACCGCTGGTTGCGCCAGCCATGTCTGGTTGAGCTGGTTGGAGGCCTCATCCTGGTTCTGGGCTCCGCGGAAGAACAGCTTCTGCAGGTCAGGCGTAGCGGCAGCCCCAGAGCTTTCCGCGAAGATGACCTGGCGGAGATCAACTCCCATCTCCGACTTGAGCAAATCGCAGCAGTGGTCGAACTCGGCCTGGAACACCGGCTCGTTCTTATACAGCCCGGCTGCCATGTTCACATACTGCTCTCCCAACCCCGGAAACAGAAAGACCACTGGCTTCTTCTTGGAGTCACTACCAGCGGTGAATACTCTCTTTGCATCTCGGTTCTCGAAAGCGCTAATTGCCTCCTCTGAATTCCTGCAGACCACAACACGACGCTGGCTGAACTCTTTTCGTCCTACCTGCAATGTGTATGCAGCGTCAGCAACATTTATATCCGCCGCTTCTTTCAAATGGTTGGCCAGGTTGACAGTCGCTACCTCCAAAGCCTCGGGGCTCTTGGCCGATAACATCAGCACATGCCAGGACCTTGAAGGTGCAGCTTTATCTATGGAAGGCGGCTCTTCGAGAACAAGATGCGCGTTGGTGCCGCCGAGGCCGAGAGAGTTAACTCCAGCTCTTCGCGGAGCGCCATTTGAAGGCCATTCGGAAAGAGCAGTATTGACAAAAAACGGACTGTTCTCAAAATCAATTTTAGGATTGGGTCTTTCGAAATGAAGAGTTGGCGGAATCGTGCCCGACTTGAGCGACTCTACGGTCTTGATAAGGGCAGCAACGCCAGCGGCACGGTCGGTATGGCCAATATTTGTTTTGACTGAGCCAAGAGCACAATATCCCTTAGCTTCAGTACTGGCACGAAAGGCCTTGGTCAGAGCAGCGACTTCAATTGGATCGCCGAGTTCGGTCGCCGTGCCGTGCGCCTCGACATAACTTATGTCGTCCGCTGTGATACCGGCATTGGCCAGCGCCATGGCAATGACTTCCGCCTGACGTTCAACGCTGGGGGCCGTATATCCCGCCTTTTGCGAACCATCATTATTAATAGCTGTACCTTTGACGACTGCATGGATGGTATCGCCATCAGCCAGTGCATCGTCCAATCGTTTCAATACCACTAGTCCGACACCGTCGCCGAATGTGGTGCCAGCGGCGTTGGCATCAAAGGTCCGAGTGTGACCATCGGGAGAATCCTGGTTGCCGGCTTCATAGAGATGGCCAACATGAGTAGGCACCTTTAAGGAGACTCCCCCAGCCAAGGCCATGTCTGATTCGCCAGCACGCAGGCTTTGACAAGCCAAATGAACTGCGACTAAGGAGGTTGAACAGAAGGTCTGAACGGCAAAACTTGGGCCTTTCAAATTCAGCTTGTAGGAAACTTTTGTAGTCAGCGAGTCCTTGTCGTTCCCAAGGCCCGCCTCAAACATATTGATTACTTGGGAGAGTTCAGGATCGGCGTAACGATCCATCAGATAGAAGCTGATGTTCGCACCGGCGAATACGCCGATGGAACCGTCGTACCTGAAGGAGTCGTATCCAGCATGTTCCAGCGCCTCCCAGGCTGTCTCTAACAGCAACCGGTGCTGCGGATCCATCATTTCGGCGTCGCGAGGGCTGTAACCAAAAAATGCAGCATCGAACTGGTCAATGTCCTCGAGCACCGGCCTGGCCTTCACATAATTAGGACGACGAAACTCAGCAGGATCAACTCCTGATTCCAGCAATTGGTCGTCGGTAAAGAAAGTAACGGACTCAATACCATCCCGCAGGTTCCGCCAAAACTGGCTGACGCTATTCGCGCCAGGGAAGCGACCCGCCATACCAATGATTGCAATGTCAGTCTTGTGCGTCTGCTCCTGTATCCTCTGGCGCCTCTCTGTAAGTTGCTTTAAGGAACTGTTTTCCTTGACGGCTTTTGTTGGACCAAGGAGCTTGGCCAACTCGCTGACAGTTGGGGCTTCAAAGATGGCAATCGGCGATAGCTGCGCATCAAACTCTCTTCGGAGTTCAGAGATGACTTGAATCGCAAGGAGAGAATTACCGCCCAAATCAAAATAGTTGTCCTGTAGCCCGACTTTTTCAATACCGAGCACGTCCTGGAAGATGCGTGCAATTCTCTCTTCCGTCTCGCTGCTGACCGGCACATAAGCAGTAGCGAGATTGGGCCGCGCATAATAAGACGACGCGCCTGCCTTCTTCACGCTCTTCTTTTCGCGCAGGTGCTTGCGATAGACCAGTTCATCGAGTCGCACATGCAGATCGACGGTGGAGTTAACCACGTGGTTGGCTTCGGTCGAAGACAATGCCCGCCGCAATGCCTGTGCGCCCTCGACAGGCGACATTACCGAGTCTGAGTATCGCGAACTGGCCCGGCAACGCGCGATTGATTCCGCCAGCGTAGAATTCAGCCCTTTGTATTTCAACTCTAGAGCATCTTGTTCTATTGCTTTCCAGGAATCCCAGTTGACGGCAACCCATCGTGTTTTTGCATCGTTTCTTTGTTTAGTTGCGAAGCTATCCAGAAAGGCATTAGCCCCGGCATACGCAGCAAGCAGGGGCCCGCCCAGTGTGGCGGAAAGCGAAGAAAACAGGAGGCAGAAATCAACGTTACGCTCCTGGAGGAGCCGTTCTAGAATCAGGGTCCCATAAATCTTGGGTGTAAAGTGCAGCTCGCATTCTCTAGCGGTCACTTCCTGAATTACTTTTTGGGACTGCTCCTCGGTAATACCTGCCGCATGCAGTACTCCATTCAGCACGCCAAAGCGCTGCTCGATGTCAACGAACACTTCCCGCATCCGAGCTTCGTCAGCCACATCGGCGGTCACTACCATCACTTCAGCGCCTTTTTCTTCGAGCGCCTGGATTTTGCGGATCTTGGCGCCTACATCTTCTTGCTCGTCATGTGTGGCAAGCCATTGGTCCCACTCTTCTCTCGGCGGAAGCGCTCTTCGCGTGGTCAGCACCACCTTTGCGCCAAAGCTCTGTGCCAGCATCTCGGCTAGCCCTAAGCCAACACCACCCAGTCCTCCGGTAATCAGGTAGACCCCGCCCTGTTTCAGCAGTTCTTTCCCACTATCAACCGCTTCCAGCCGAATAGGCGAGAAAGATTGGACAAGCCTCTGGGCCCCGCGATGGGCCACAGTCACATCAGGACATTCGGTTGTAACTTCCGTCAATAGAGCAGTTGCTACCTGCTCTTCTCCAGGTATTACATCAACCGTGCGACAGGTTATGTTGGGGTATTCTTGCGGAATTACCCTGCATGGTCCCAGTAGCGTTGCTTTTGCAGGATCCAGATCATCTCCCGCATCGACGGCATACAGGCTGTTCGAAACAATGTCGAGCTTGATCTGCCCTGTGATCCTGTTTTCTCCCAGCGCCTTAGCCAGCGACAACAGGCTGTAGAATCCGACAGTCTGGAGTTTCTCAAACGACAAATCTCCATTGGTGATATTCCAGCAGTGAACAATATGTTCAAATGTAGCGCCTGAGTCGCGCAGCTCTTTCACCAGCGACTTGTAGTCGGATGGTTCAACTGGATTGATGAAATATTCACGCGCACCAGCTTTGTTGAACGATGAACCTGCCTGTACGGTAGTCACATTGTGGGTAAAAGGCTTTAAACGTTCTACTATCTGTGACCCGACTCCGCAGGAGTCAAGAAAAACCACCCAATGAGAGTCTTTTATGCTGGACTTCTGGTCATCCTCCGCCTTGTGCAGAGGCATCTCGCACCAGACCGGCTGATAGAACCAATCGGCAATATCTGGTTTCTTTCCGGAAGCGTTCTCCTGGCTTCTTGTAGTTTGTGGCTGCTGGCCAGGTTCGATCCAGTAACGTTGCCGTTCAAAGGGATACGTGGGAAGCGGAATCCTCCTCCGCTTCTCCTCCCCGTAATATCCGTTCCAGTCAATCTCCACCCCCGCTAACCATAGCTTCCCCAGCGCTCCCAGCAATACCTCCTCGTCCTCTTCTCCCCCGTACACCGTCTTCATCGTCGATACCACCACCGTATCCTTACTCCCCTGATACGCTGGATGCTGCTTCACCACCGATCCCAACCCCTGCCCCGGCCCTACCTCCACCAATACCTTCTCCCCTCCTCCCAACACCTCCCTGATCCCCTCCCCAAACCGCACCGTCTGGCACATGTGCCGCGCCCAATACTGCGGGTCCCGCGCCTCTTCCCCAGTAATCCACGTCCCCGTCACATTCGATACATAGTTGATCTGCGGCTCCCGCAACTCCACCGTCTTCAGCAACTCCACAAATTCCTCGTACGCCCCCTCCATCATCCGCGAATGGAACGCATGCGTCGTCGGTAACCGCCGGCTCACCACCTCCTGCTCCTTCAACCGCACTTCCAACTCTGCCACCGCACTCTCGCTCCCGGACACCACCGTCAGCTTCGGCCCATTGCTGATGGCGATTGACAACCCTTCTCCCAACCAAGGCACCACCTGCTGCTCCGCCAGCGGTACCGCCAGCATCGCCCCTACCGGAAGCTTCTCAATCAGCTGGGCCCGTTTCGCCACCAACCGCAACCCATCCCCCAGACTCAACGATCCCGCAATCGTGGCCGCCGCAAACTCTCCCACACTGTAGCCCAGCAGGGCCTGGGGCACGATCCCCCAACTCATCAGCAGCCGCGCCAGGCAGTACTCCACCACGAACACCGCTGGTTGCGCCAGCCAGGTCTGATTAAGCTGGTTGGAAGCCTCATCCTGGTTCTGGGCTCCACGGAAGAACAGCTTCTGCAGATCGGGCGTGGCGGCAGTTCCAGAGCTTTCCGCGAAGATGACCTGACGCAGATCCACTCCGATCTCCGACTTGAGCAGATCGCAGCAGTGGTCGAACTCGGCCTGGAACACCGGCTCGTTCTTATACAGCCCGGCCGCCATGTTCACGTACTGCTCCCCTAACCCTGGAAACAGAAAGACTACCGATCTATCCCGCTTATCTTGATAAGCTGTGGAAACACGCCGCGAGTCCGGCGATTCCAATGATTGAATAGCATCTTCAACATTCGCGCATACAACAGCCCGGCGATAATTAAATCCACTCCGGCCTAAGTTCTGCGTGAACGCCACATCGGCCAGATTGATCTCAGGGTCCTGCTTGAGGCGCCCGGCCAGATTTTCCGTCGCTTTCGTGAGGGCAGAATCAGATTTGGCGGAAATCAACAATAGCTGTAAGGGCCGTGAGGGACCAGAGGTCTGTTCACCTGACCATTCTTCCAACACGATATGCGCGTTGGTGCCGCCCAGGCCAAACGAACTTACGCCCGCGCGCCGGGGCAAATTCTCCGGCTGCCAAGGCGCCAAGCTGGTATTCACGTAGAAGGGGCTGCTCTCAAAATCAACATCGGGATTGGGCTGCTCAAAATGCAGGCTGGGAGGCAGCTCCTTGTGCCGAAGCGCCAAGGAAGCTTTAATCAGGTTGGCGACACCCGCGGCCCTGTCCAGATGTCCTACATTCGGTTTGAGTGATCCAATTCCGCAAAATTGCTTCTTACTAGTGCTGGCGCGAAAGGCTTTTATCAAGGCGGCCAGTTCAATGGAATCGCCGAGCGGTGTGGCGGTGCCGTGTGTTTCGATGTAACTGATGGACTCGCTATCGACGCCCGCAGCAGCAAGGGCCTCCACAATCACTGAGCTTTGACCTTCCAGGCCCGGCGCTGTGTAGCCTACTTTCAGTGAACCATCATTATTAATGGCCGAGCCTTTGATGACCGCATAGATGAAATCCCCATCGGCAATTGCGTCTGCCAGGCGTTTAAGAACAACGATTCCTACGCCGCTGCCGTAAATACTTCCTTGCGCTTTGGCGTCGAAGGTACGGCAGTGGCCATCAGGAGAAGCAATGCCACCTATCTGATAGAGATATCCTGTATTTTGGGAGGAATCGACCGAGACCCCGCCGGCCATTGCCATATCGCATTCGTAGCTCAGCAAACTCTGGCAGGCCAGGTGGACAGCCACCAGCGAGGTGGAGCAGAAAGTCTGAACAGACAGGCTTGGTCCTTTTAAGTTCAGCTTGTAAGAAACCTTGGAGGCCAGCGAATCGCTCTCGTTGCCAACTGTGGCCTGGAGCATGCCCATCAATTCAAGGACATTCTGGTTGGTAACTATGTTGTTTAAGAAATAATGTGGGAACCCTGCTCCGGCGAAGACCCCAATCAGTCCACGATAATTTTCAGGCACATAACCAGCATTCTCGAGCGCCTCCCGGGCACATTCGAGGAACACGCGGTGCTGAGGGTCCATGAGTTCAGCTTCTCTCGGCGTATAGCCAAAGAAAGACGCATCAAACAGGTCCGACTCCTCCAGGACCATCCTGGCCTTTACATAGTTGGGGTTCCTGAGTAATGTCTCATCGACACCTGCAGCTCTGAGTTCTTCATCTCGAAAGAACGTAACCGCATCCACACCAGCCCGTAAATTCTGCCAGAACGTCTCCACGTCCTTTGCGCGGGGGAAGCGGCCTGACATTCCAATGATTGCCAGCTCAGAACCGTGCAGATTGTCTTGGGGTTCCTTGGATTTCATTATGAACCTTTCTAAAATTATGTTTGCGGCTTTCGTTTTGCGTGGATTACAAATGTTGTTGCCGTGATTTGAACAGCGTAAGCCGGCAAGGCTAGAGCTGTTTCAGCATACGTACGAACGGGATCTCAATATGAGGACCGTCGAAAATTCTTGGCTTTACTTGGAGTTCACTACCGATGAGCTGCCTGACGGCGCTGCTGTGCTTTTCTCCGCATTTCCCCTCGGGAACGCCGGTCATCCAAAGATGGTTCGTTCTGGCCTTGTGATTCGATGAACTTAACCATCGTACTCACGGTTGGCGCTTCGTAGAGTACATACATCGCCATCTCTACCTTGAGTCTTTTCTTCATTTCCCCGATCAGCCTGATGCCCAACAATGAGTTGCCACCAAGCTCGAAGAAATTGTCATGGATTCCTATTTGCTCTATGCGAAGGAGTTCCTGCCAGATGGCCGCAATCTGGGTTTCCGCTTCACTTCCTGGCGCCACATATGATGTCCCAAGCACGGGTCGTGGATAGGCAGTCTCTGTCTGGGCCCGCTTGTCGGCTTCCTGCAGGATTCCAGCAACAGTAAAATCCTTGCAGAGCCGGATGAAGGCATTAAATTCCCTGGTTGAGACAACTACATTGGGGAAGCCTGCTGTAAGTATTCGATCGAGGGCATCCATGCCTTCCTCGAACGACACACCGAATTTGCGGCGATTCTCGCTGAAGAAAGCCGCGATCCTTGGATCAAATCCAAGCAAGCCTTCCTGCCAGGCATCCCATTGCCATTCTCCCCAGTCGATGGAGACGATAGCGCGTTCGCGTGACGTGTTGGCAATCGCATAAGCATCCAGAAAGGCGTTGGCTGCGCAATAATCGAGCTGGCCAGGACCGCCGCCAACAATCGCCGTCATGGACGAAATCAACACCACCAAATCGACAGGAACATTTTTGAGCGCTTCTTCCAGCGCCAATGTTCCCGCTACCTTGGGAGCCAGCACACTCGCAGCTGCTTCCTGGGTCTTCAACTGTATAAGCCCTGCACCCGGAACCCCTGCTGAGTGAAACACGCCATTCAGCGTCCCAAAGCGTTCCTGCGTCTTGCGAATGACCTCCCGCATTTGCTCCACGTTGGAGACGTCAGCGTTGAGAGTCAGCACTTCCGATCCCATTGCTTCCAGCGCAATGACCTGTTGAATCCTGTCTTTCAGCCCCTTTTCGCCATCGCTACTGTCGAGAATGTTTTGCCATTCCTCACGCGGCGGTAGACCTTTTCGTCCAATTAAGACCAATCTGGCTTCGGCGGTCCGCGCCAGATGGGCGGCTATTGCGAGGCCTATTCCCCCAAAGCCGCCAGTAATCAGATACACGCCTTGTTTCCGAATTCTTGCCGGTCTGTCTTGAACTGGCCCAATTTTTACTGTCTCAAAAGTTTGCACCCAACGCTGGCCTCCGCGGTAAGCAACCACGGGTTCGCTCCAGCCTTCGGTCAATTCATGAATGAGTTGTTCAACCAGGTCTTTTTCGCGGTCACTGCCTGCTTCCGGTATTACAATATCGACATTCCTGCAGTTGATGTTGGTGTATTCCTGAGGGATGACCCGGCACGGCCCGATCACTGTGGCCCTTTCCGGAAGGAGTTTTTCGTCACCAGTGACTCTGTGGATCCCCGCAGAAATCACGGTGATCTCCGTCTCTTGCTCATCTTTGTTTCCCAGAGCCTGGGTCAGGAACATCAATGAGTAAAAACCAAGTGCCAAAGTCTTTTCCGCTAATATGTCTCCTGCTTGTGCGGCATCGGATGCCATGTTCCAGAGATGCACAACTCTATTTGGCAACTTGCCTTGGCTATCCAGGTCGCTCAGCATCAGGTCAAATTGATGCTTATCGCGCGGATCAATGGAATAAGAGACGCTGCTCTTCCTGACAAACTCATTGCCTGCATATACTGAAACAACGTTTTCACCTCTCCACTCCAACTCATCTTTGATTCTTGTTGCAAGCAATGAGCCATCGAGCATGAGCAGCCAGCATCTTTCCTGTTTTAGTTTTTCGCCGGCAGATAATGGAGGCCTGGACTGCTTCCAGATAGGAACATAGAACCAGTCTGAGACATCGGGAGTCCTTTTCAGATCGTCCTGCGATTGTGGTTGACTGATTGCGGCGAGATTTTGGATCTTGGGCTCAACCCAGTAACGGCAATGCTCGAATGGATAAGTTGGCAGGGTTACCCTATGACGTCGCTCATTAGAATAGAAACCGTCCCAATCTATATTCACGCCAGAAAGCCATAACTTGGCTATGCTGCCGAGCAGAAACCCCTGGTCAGATCGACGATCATACTGAGACTTTATAGTAGGCACAACCAATTGAGCCCTTGTACTGTCACAGCTTGGGTGCAGCTTTACAAGCGAGCTTAAAGCTTGACTCGGACCCACCTCAAGCAGGAGGGCATCTTTTACCTGAAGCAGGGTCTCAATACCGTCGCCGAACCGGACAGTCTCACACATGTGCCTGGCCCAGTAGTGCGGATCGGCGGCATCTTCAGCTTTGATCCAGCCGCCGGTTACATTTGAAACATAGGGTATCTGAGGAGCTTTCAACTCTACAGTCTCAAGCAGTTTGATGAAGTCCTGGCAGGCCTGCTTCATCATCTTCGAGTGAAATGCATGCGTGGTTTCGACTCTCCGGCAAACAATCTCTCTTTCGTTGAGTAACTTTTCCAAGACCGCAACCGCTTCCGCATTGCCGGACACTACGCAAAGCGAAGGACCGTTGACAGCAGCCAAGTCCAGATTTTCAGCCAGCAACAATTTAACTTCATCTTCCGGCAGAGAGATCGCAAGCATAGCCCCTTGTGGAAGCGCCTGAATCAGCCGTGCCCTTTCGGCAACGACGGTCAAAGCATCTTCCAGTGACAGCACGCCGGCCAGACAAGCAGCCACGTATTCCCCGAGGCTGTATCCGACCAATGCTTGCGGCCTAATGCCCCAGGTAATCAGGAGTTTCGCCAGCGCATAATCAATCACAAACACGGCTGGCTGCGCCAGAGACGTTTGTTTTAGTTTTTCTGACGAACCATGACCATTGTGCGTGTCGCGTCGCAACATTTTACGTAAATCAATGCCAGCACCGTTGCTCGCTGGAAGATTTGCCCCGGCGGCAAAAATCAGTTCGCGCAGATCAATTCCCAGGACTGGCTTCAGCAGATCACAGCAGCGGTCAACCTCGTTGCGAAACACCGACTCCTGGCAATAAAGCTCTGTCGTCATGCCGGCATAATGATCACCCACTCCGGAGAGCATCATGATGACCGGCCTCTGCTTGACCTCATCGAACCTCGTCATGATCTGCCGAGTATCACCAGCCTCAATCAGGCTGGTTGCCTCATGGATATTTCTACAGATCACCGCCCGCCGATGGCCCAACAATTTGCGCCCTACCTGGAGCGTATATGCTATGTCGGCCAAATTGCCGGCCGGATTCTTTATCAGGTACTGCGTCATATTTGCAGTCATAGTGTCGAGCGCACTATTGGTCTTTGCCGATAGCAAGAGCAACTGCCATGGCCTTGACGAGCTTGATTCTTCTTGTTCCGGGGCCTCTTCCAGAACGAAGTGAACATTTGTGCCACCGATGCCCAGGGCGTTCATCGCTGCCCGGCGAGGCTTCCCATTTCTCTTCCAATCATTCAAGCGGGTGTTGACATAAAACGGACTATTCTCAAAATCAATATTTGGATTAGGTTCTTCGAAATGGAGGTTCGGAGGTATCAGTTCATGCTTCAGCGCCAAGGCAGTCTTGATCATGCTCACCGCTCCAGCGGCACGGTCAAGATGGCCGAGATTGGTTTTTATTGAACCAATTGGGCAAAACTGCTTGGCTTCTGTACGAAATGCCTTGGTAAGTGCGAGGATTTCGATGGGGTCGCCCATTTCAGTCCCAGTGCCATGTGCCTCAACATAGCTGATTTCATCTGGTTTCACATCCGCTTCCGCCAAAGCGGTGGCAATCGCTTCAGCTTGCACATCAACGCTGGGCGCTGTATAGCCAACTTTCAACGATCCATCATTGTTAATAGCCGAACCTTTGATGACGGCATAAATGTGGTCGTTATCTTTTATTGCATCTTCAACCCTCTTCAAGACAACAATAGCGACGCCATTTCCGAGAACCGCTCCCTGACCCTTCGCATCGAAGGCGCGGCAATGACCATCGGGCGAATCAATTGCTCCGCTCTCGTAGTGGTAACCGACCCTCTGTGGCACATTGATCCTGACCCCTCCAGCCAAAGCCATATCGCTGTCGCCGGTCTGAAGACTCTTGCAGGCCATGTGCATGGCTACCGCAGATGTAGAGCAGAAAGTCTGTACCGCTACGCTAGGCCCCTTCAGGTTCAGCTTATAAGACACTTTGGTAGTCAAGGAGTCGCTGGAATTAAATGCGACCCCCATCATCATGGTGTTGTAAGGATTAAAGGTCTGGGTGTCGGGATAGAGCCTCAACAAGTAAGTACTGATATTGGAGCCGGCAAACACGCCGATGGAACCCTCATAGAGATCTGGATTGTATCCGGCGTTCTCCAGAGCTTCCCATGAACATTCCAGAAATAGACGGTGCTGAGGGTCCATGATCTCTGCTTCCCTGGGTGAATATCCAAAGAGGGTTGCATCGAAGGAGTCTATGCCATCGATTACAGCGCCGGCCTTTACGTAGTTGGGTTCCTTCAAGAAAGCTGGATCTACACCGGCGGCCAGCAACTCTTCATCCGAGAAGAAAGTAATGGATTCCACGCCATAGATAAGGTTCCGCCAAAGCTCATCGACATTGGCGGCTCCAGGGAACCGCCCAGCCATACCGACGATTGCTATTCCTTGTTGTCCAATGCCCTCCACGGACCGCTTGCGCTGCCTGACAAGAGGTTTGCGGGTTTCCTCTTCCTGGCCGGCAGATGCAGGTCTCAAATATTTTGCCAGAGCACTCACAGTCGGGGCTTCGTATAAGGCAACAGAGGAGATTTCCCGCTTAAGTTCTTTTCTCATCTCAGCCATGATTTGCAATCCGATGAGAGAGTTTCCGCCGAGATCAAAGAAGTTGTCCTGGGCACCAATCTTCTCGATGCCGAGTATGTTTTGCCATATCTCTGCAATCTTTGATTCAAGCTCACCAGTGGCAGGGCTGTATACAGTACCCAGCACGGGGCGGGCATGGGTAGGCCGTGACGAACTGCTCCCGTTGTATCTTTGAAGTATGTTTGCAGTGGTAAGCGATCGGCTTTCATCGAGCAACTTGTCCAATTCACGAGTACAAACGATCACCTGTGGGTGACTTTGTAACAGCGCACGGACGAGCACCTCGGCTCCTTCTTCAAATGTGAGCCCGAATTTCTCTCGATTGTCTCTGAAATAGGCCTGCAGTTCTGGAGTGAAGTTCAGCAGTCCTTCTTGCCATGCGTCCCACTGCCACTCGCACCAATCAATGGAGATCGTCTTGCCGTGGACAGAGCGGTTCGCGCGCGCATAAAGATCAAGGAAGGCGTTGGCAGCGCAGTAGTCTACCTGGCCAGGGCCCCCGCCCGTGATCGATGAAATAGACGAAAAAAGGACAAGGAAATCAAGCGGAACACCTTTCAGTGCGGATTCCAGTACAAGTGTTCCTCTAACCTTGGGAGCAAGGACACTACCAGCGACCTTTGCCGTCTTGAGCTGAATCAATCCGTTGCCCGGTACTCCTGCAGCGTGAAGAACACCATGAATCGTTCCAAAATGTTCCGTTGCCTGCTTTACCACCTGCTGCATCTGCGCCAAATCAGCTACATCTGCGCTTACAACTAATACTTCCGCGCCCGCAGATTCCAACGCCTTGATTCTACGGATCTTTCGTGCCAGTCCATTTTGATCGGTCTCATTTGCCAGCACCGCCGACCACTCTGATTTTGGAGGGAGACCTGAGCGCCCAACCAGAACCAGTTTGGCTTTAACCGTGTTGGCCAGATGGTCAGCCATGGCCAAACCAATGCCGCCGAGGCCGCCTGTGATCAGGTAGACGCCTGATTCGCGCAATTGCACTGGGTCTTGCGTCACTTTAGGGTTTGGAAGCTGGGCAAAGCCCTGTATCCATCTTTCGTGGTTACGATAAGCAACAAATTGATCTGCATGTCTCGATGTGAGTTCTGCTGTCAGTTCGTCGGCGATGATTTCTCGGTAGGCTGCAAAGTCGTAAATCTCTAGATCAATGCTGCGGCAAGATATCTTTGAATATTCGGCAGGAATTACCCTCAATGGTCCAATCAGAGTTGCTCTTTCGGGCGTCAACTTTTCTTTTCCTGTAACTTCCTGCATATTGTTCGAAACTACAGTAAGTTCAATATTCTCGGAGATATTTCGATTGCCAAGAGCTTGGGCCAGATAGAGCAGACTATAGAAACCCTGCTCTTCGTATTGCTCACAAGCCTCCAGAGGCGAACCCTGCTGATCAGGAACATCAAGGCTCCATAAATGCACAATTCTCTTAGGTTCAACACTTATGTGACTGAGCAGTTCCTGGTAGTCATTGGGATCCCGTGGATTGACGGTATACAATTCCTTCTCAATTGCAGAGAATTTGGTTCCTGCTTCCACAGCGATTACGCGGTCGCCAGTTTGCGAGAGGCGACGCGCCAGTTCACTTCCTATGCCATGCTTATCGTTGAATATTAGCCAGTCTTTTTTCTGAGAAGTCGTACTTTCCTGCTCCGTCCTCACGAGGGGAGCGGATTGTTTCCAAACAGGAGCATAGAACCATCTCTCAAAAGGAGCTTTTTGTTCGCTGGATAGAGTCCTGGTTGAGCCAGTGATCTCCAAGGGCTGTTGCGGTTCGATCCAATAACGATCACGCTCAAACGGATAAGTGGGTAAGGGCAAGCGGAGACGGCGCTCGTTCGAATAGAAGCCAGCCCAATCAATCTTCCCTCCGGCCAGCCAAAGCTTTCGCAGACTGTCGATCAAAAACGCCTGGTCAGATTGATGGTCGTACGAATTGCGCATGGAGGAGATGACTGCGTGGGTGTTGTACTTGGGATGCTGTTTTACAAATGAACCAAGGTTCTGGCCTGGCCCAATTTCAATGAAGACCCGGTCTGTCTCATTCAATAATTCGTCGAGTCCATCTCCAAAGCGCACGGTCTGGCACATGTGCCGGGCCCAGTAATGCGGGTCAGTAACCTCTTCCGCTCTGACCCATGTTCCGGTAACGTTGGATATATAGGCGATCTGCGGCTCTTTCAGTTCGACGGTTTTCAGCAGCGCAATGAATTCCTCGTAAACCTGCTCCATCATTTGTGAATGAAAAGCATGAGTAGTCTGCAACCTGCGGCTGACAATTTCCTGCGCTTGCAACCTGCCTTCTAATTCACTAATTGCATCTTCAGGACCGGCGACGACTGTGAGTTTAGGACCATTGCAAATGGCGATTGAGAGCCGATCTCCTATCAGAGGAACGAGTTGTTGCTCGGAAAGAGGCACGGCCAGCATGGCTCCGGAGGGAAGTTTGTCAATCAGCTTGGCTCGAGCAGCGACAAGACGAAGCGCATCTTCCAAAGAAAGAGAGTCTGCAATCACCGCAGCCACAAATTCTCCCAAACTATATCCAATAAGCGCCTGCGGGATGATGCCCCAACTCATCAACAATCGGGCAAGAGCATATTCAATGACAAACACAGCCGGCTGGGCGATAGATGTCTGGTGGAGCTTACCAATAGGCTGGCTCTCTTGTTTTCCTTGGCGTTTCAGCAGCTCTCGGAAATTGATTTCTTTCTCTTTGGAAGACTGCTCTTCTTCTTCTTTTTGGGGATACAAGACCTCACGCAGATCCAGCCCGAGCAGCGACTTCAAAATTTCGGAACAATGATTGATCTGTTGTTGAAATACAGGCTCATTCTTATATAGCTCCGCGGCCATGCCTTCATACTGATCACTCAAACCAGGGAACATGAAGGTAACAATACGGTTCCTGATTTCCTGAGAGCTGCTAAGTATCCGGCTGGGATCATTGCTTTCCAGGGCTGCAATGGCCTCATTCCGGTCACGGCACAGAATAGTCCGGCGGTGAGCGAATGCCCTGCGTCCCACTTGCAGGGTAAATGCTACGTCAGCCAAGTTGGATTCGGGATGGGTCTTTAAATATTCAGCCAGATTAGCCGTGGCGTTTTCCAGGGCCGACGCTGTTTTCGAGGAGAGCATTAACGCCTGCCAAGGCCGAGAAGGGCCGGAAGAGGAAACAGGGGGCGCTTCTTCCAGCACCAGGTGAGCATTTGTTCCACCCATTCCCAGGGAGTTCACACTCACTCGCAATGGCGTGTTGCCCCGGCGCAACTCCTGTGGTTCTTTGTTGACATAAAATGGGCTGTTCTCAAAATCAATTTCTGGGTTGGGTTCCTGGAAGTGATAGCTGGGAGGTATTAGCTTATTGTGCAGCGCGAGTGAAGCTTTAATCAGGCCGGTCACACCGGCGGCTTTATCAAGATGGCCCACATTCGATTTTGCCGATCCAATTGCACAGAACCCCTTCTCACTCGTGCTGGTCCGAAAAGCTTTGGTGAGCGCAGCGACTTCGATAGGATCACCCAACTCAGTCGCGCTTCCATGGGCCTCCACATAACTGATTGTCCTTGCGTCTACGCCGGCCTTGGATAATGCAGTACCTATGGCTTCGGCTTGCCCTTCCACGCTGGGGGCGGCAAAACCTACTTTGAAGGCCCCATCATTATTGATGGCTGAACCTTTAATTACTGCATAAATCAGGTCGCCATCGGCCAAAGCATCTTCCAATCGCTTTAGCACAACAATTCCTGCTCCATCGCCCAAAACGGTACCTTTGGCTCTACGATCGAAGGTCCTGGTATGACCGTCGGGCGAGTCCTGGCCTCCGGATTGGTACAGATATCCAGTTTTCTGGGGGGCTCGGACAGATACGCCGCCAGCCAGTGCCATATCGCACTCATGATTGAGCAGGCTCTGGCAGGCAAGATGCGTTGCAACCAGTGAAGTGGAACAATGGGTTTGAACAGCAATACTTGGGCCACGAAGATTGAGCCTGTAGGAGATGCTAGTGGCCAGGGAGTCCTTATCATTGCCGGCCACGGCCTGATAAAAGCTCATGCTCCTGGCAATCTCGGGTATAGAGCGGAGACCAAGCCAATAAGTGCTGAGGCTCATCCCGGCAAAGACACCTACGCGGCCCTTATAGTTCTCCGCGTCGTAACCGGCCAGTTCCATGGCTTCCCACGCGCACTGCAATAAGAGCCTCTGCTGAGGATCTGTAAGCTCGGCTTCTCTGGGACTGAACCCAAAGAACCGCGCGTCGAACAAATCAGCATCCTTGATAATAGGCCGCGCCTTGACGTACTTAGGATTGCTTAAGGTCTCCCGGTCGATTCCACAAGCCAGCAATTCATCGTCAGAGAAAAAGGATACCGATTCCACGCCGTTGATCAGATTTTGCCAGAACTTATCGACATTATCTGCGCCGGGGAAACGTCCGTTCATGGCAATGATGGCTATTTCCCTTCCACCGCTCATGATTTTTCCAGCGGGTTGTGGCTTGAGTTTGATTTCCACATTACTGGTGGTGGCACTTATGTACTTTTCAGTAATATACTTTGCCAGCGCGCTTACCGTTGGAGCTTCGAAAAGGGCCACAGTCGTAAGCTGGACCCGCAGTTCTCTCTGCAATGCACGAATGATTTCCAGACCGACGAGAGAATTGCCGCCGAGGTCGAAGAAATTATCGTTGATGCCAATCTGACTGGTGCCTAGCAGCCGTTGCCATATTGCTGCAATCTTCCGTTCTATGTCATTGCTGGCAGAAATATAAGTAGTATGTAACTTCCTGCTTGGGCCACGATCATTCCTGGCACGGGACGCCGGATCCGCTGTTTCTTCCAACGAGGCGAAACCAACCCACTGGGTGATTCTGCTCTTCAGGTCACCGGAGGAGATGACGATCTGTGCTGGAATCTTTAACGAGAGAATCCGGCGGAACGCCTCGACTCCCTCTTCTGGCGACATCGCCCATTCTGCGACTGTCGACCCAACATCCATTTTGCTTTTCTGCTCTGTCCCCGTCCGCCAAGTCTCGAGATTGACGCTAATCCATTTGGTCCCGCTTGGGAGTTGCCTCGAATGCGCAAAAGAATCCATGAAAGAGTTGGCTGCCGAATAAGCTGCAAATCCTAAGCCGCCAAGCAGGGATGAAATGGAAGAAAGCAGCACCACAAAATCCGGACTTACACTCTGGGCGATCTCCTCTAATACATACAAACCACGTACTTTAGGGTTGAAATGACGCTCACAATCACTCTTCTGTAATTTCTGGACTTGTGTGAATGCGTCGGCCGCGAGGATGCCTGCCGCATGAATGATTCCGTGTACTTCACCAAAAGTCTCATGCGATGTTCTTATCACGCTCTCCATCTGCTGTTGATCTGAAACATCGGCGCTAATAATCAATACTTCGGCACCGTACTCTTCCATCGCGCGAAGCTTGCTAATTTTGTTGCTTATGTTGTCTTCTGATCCATGAGTTTTAAGCCACTCGTCCCATTTTTCTCTGGCTGGGAAAGAGCTACGGGTGGTTAGCACAAGTCTGGCTTTGACTTCACGAGCAAAGTATTCGGCAATCAGCAAGCCGATGCCGCCCAGCCCGCCAGTGATCAGGTAGACTCCATTTTGCCGCAGTGCTGAGAAGTCTGATGCCCCATCCAAGCGCGCTTGTTCAAAGTGTTGAACGAACCGTTCATTACCTCGATAGGCGACAATGGATTCCATGGAACTTGCAGTCAACTCGGAAAAGAGCAACCCTAGCAATACGTCCTCCTCGGTCCTTTCCGAGGGCAAAAATACGTCAATAGTGGCGCATGTGATATTTACATGTTCTTGAGAGATGACCTTACTTGCGCCCAGCAGCGTGGCCTTCTCCGGACACACAGGCTCTTCCCCGCTCACCCGCTGCAACTGGCTTGAGACAATTTTGATTTGCACCGGGTCAACGAGGTTGCGATCTGCCAGGGCCTGTGCAATGTGAATCAAGCTGTAGAACCCGAGCTCTTGATACCTATCAAAATTTTCGTTGCAAGACGGTTGGCTGTTGTCCGTCAAACTCCAGAGATGGACGATCTTGGCCGGTATTCTTCCATCATTCTGGAGTGCAGCGAATAGCCGCTTGTAGTCTTCCGGCCGGCCTGGGTCAATCGTATATTCGTTGCTGCTTAGGCAGACAAAAGCTTCCGCCGCTCTCACTACAACGGTTTCATTGCCCGCCTGCTGCAAGCGATAAGCAAGACTTTGTCCCAGGCTGCATTCATCCACAAATACAAGCCAGTTAGATCTATCACTTTTCTGTGCGCGGGTGAGAGGCGACGCTTTCCACACGGGCACATAGAACCAATCGGCAAGATCAGATCTTTTCTTCGAAACCAGTTCAGCCCTGCCGGTTTGAGGCTTCTCCTGCTGGACAAACCAGTATCGGTGGTGCTCAAAAGGATAGGTGGGTAGCCGGAGCTTTTGTCTTTCCTGGCCTTGGTAAAAGGCGCTCCAGTCTATTTCCACTCCGGTCACCCAGAGTTTCCCCAGTGCTGTGAGCAAAAATGCTAGCTCAGATTGCTGCTGTTGCGCATAAGGCACCGTTGAAAACATTTTTTGTGCAGCATCGCTGTTGCACTCCGGATGCTGCTTGGCAAAGGAGCTGAGAGTCTGCCCGGGACCAACTTCGAGCAGTAGGGGATTTGTGCCTTTTAGCAGCTCACGAATACCTTGCTCGAACCTTACCGTCTGACGCAAATGTTGTGCCCAATAAGATGGGTCTGTCACCTGTTCCGCAGTCACCCAAGTTCCGGTGACATTGGAAATGTAAGGAATCTGGGGAGGGTTAAGACGAACCGATTGAACCAACTCTGTAAACGGGCCAACCAAAGGCTCCATCATGTTTGAATGAAATGCATGGACCGTGCGTACAGGTCGGCATGCTATATCCCTGGCCCCAAGTTGCGATTCGAGCTTCTGCACCGCCTCAACCGGACCTGACACCACGCACACTCTAGGAGTATTTACAGAGCCCAGTGACAGCTCCGGGGAGAGCTGGGGTCTTAGTTCATCCTCTGAAAGCGGAACGGCCAACATTGCGCCAGAGGGAAGCTCTTGAATCATGCGTGCCCTGTTGGCGACGAGCAACAAGGCATCTTCAAGTGAGAATACGCCAGCAATGCAAGCGGCTACATATTCGCCAAGGCTGTAGCCTATCATTGCCTCTGGCTTAATACCCCATTTCATCAGAAGCCGGGCCAGCGAATACTCGATGGCAAACAATGCCGGCTGAATCAGGCATGTTTGATTCAGTTTTTCAGAGTTTTGATCATTCTCTGTAGTCGTTGTACGTGCCAATAGTTTGCGGAAGCCATTGTTGTCCGTCGCCTGCGCAGAGCCGATCGTCGCTGGATTGTCTCTTTCCGGATATAGCAACTCTCTGAAATCGGTCCCAGTGTAATCTGCCAGAAGTTCAAAGCAGCGGTTCATGTCGGCACGGAAGCTCAGCTCGTTTTCATATAGCTCCTGTGTCATGTGGACGTAATGATCGCCCACTCCCGGAAACATGAAAACGACGGCGGGCTCATTGGCCTCACGAACGCCACTAAAGATCCGCGGCGAGTCGATGTTGGAAAGTGTAATTTGAGCGTCGTTTATGTCTCTGCATACTGCTATACGACGATGGTTATAGGCCCCCCGCCCTGCATGAAGTGTGTATGCAAGGTCGTCAAGCCTGGTCTCCGGACTATCTGTTAGATAATCTGCAAGGTTCTTTGTAGCAGTTTCCAGGGCTGAATCTGTTTTTCCTGAGATGGATAAGAGTTGCCATGGTCTGGTTTGTCCATAACTGCTCGTCGGGCTGCTGGTCGCCGGAGCCTCTTCCAAAACAACGTGGGAATTGGTGCCACCGGAGCCAAAGGAACTTACACCTGCAAGGCGTTTCCGTTCTCCTGCAGGCCAAAGCCGTGACGTATCTTGAACGCGCAACGGGAGTTCGTTAAATGGGATACGAGGATTAGGATTCTTGAAATGCAAGTTCGGTGGAATCTCTTCATGTTTGAGCGCCAGAACAACTTTCATTAAGCCGGCAATCCCAGCAGCCGCTTCCAAATGCCCTATCGCGCTCTTTACAGAACCGATGGAACAGAAGTCACCGGCTGCGCGCCCCTGCCCAAGAACTGCACCAAGCGCCATTACCTCAATGGGATCTCCTAAAGTTGTGCCCGTTCCATGGGCCTCCACATATTGCACCTCTCCAGGCGAGACATGAGCATTCCGATAAGCTGCTTGCAGCACCGCTTCCTGGGCTTGGCGGCTAGGCGCGGTCAGGCCATTGGTTCGCCCATCCTGATTGACTGCGCTGCCCCGAATCAAAGCATAAATATTGTCTTTATCTGCCAGTGCTTGCGACAACGACTTGAGCACGAGTACTCCCACACCTTCACTGCGCGTGTAACCATCCGCACGGGCATCAAATACTTTGCATCTTCCATCGGAAGCAATGAGGCCAGCTTTGGCAAAAGCAATCGTGGTTTCAGGCTGCAAAATCAGGTTCGCGGCCCCTACCAGGGCAATACTCGATTCGCCATTCCTAATGCTTTGGCAGCCCAGATGGACAGCAACCAGGCTTGAAGAGCAGGCCGAATCGATAGCAACACTAGGACCCCGCAGGTCGTAGAAATAAGAGATACGATTCGCTGCAATGCTGAGAGCATTTCCTGTGCTCGCAAATGCATCTACTAAACACGGATCACTGCATTGAAAACGGCTATACTCATTGGCCGAGATACCAACGAATACGCCTGTATGAGAACCTGCCAAGCGCTCCGGTTTTATGCCCGCATCTTCGAGGGCCTCCCACGTTGCTTCCATTAATATGCGGTGCTGCGGGTCCATCCTCTCTGCCTCGCGGGGAGAAATCCCGAAGGCATGCGGATCGAATTCGTCGATCCGCTCCAGAAAGCCACCCCATTTGGTGTTCATCTTTCCCGGTACAGTGAGGTCCGAATCGTATAGCTGCTGCTTGTCCCAACGATCAGAGGGAATTTCTCCAATAGCATCTATGCCCTCACGCAATAGCTTCCAGTATTCTTCCAACCCGTTTGCTTTGGGGAAGTGACATGCCATACCAATGATGGCAATAGGTTCACTTTCTAAACAGGTATTAGGAAGCGGCTTCCTTTCAGATTCTGTGCCTTTGGTGTCCGAGGAGAGATAGCGGGACAATGCTTCTATAGTGGGATATTCGAACAGCACGGTGGGTGAAAGACGGACTCCAAGCCACGTCTCCAATTCACCCGCAAGCGCCGTTGCCTGCACCGAAGACAGTCCAAAATCCCTGAAGGATTCCCGAATGTCTATGGAATCAGGTTCCTCCCTCAATAGTTTGGAGAGTTGCGAAATCACCCAGGTTTGAATGGCTTCCGCGTTCCGCTTTTGCATTGATTTCCCCTATTCTCCCAACTTGTTTTGTGCAGAAAAAGACAAATGCACGCAGCATCAAGAAACGATTACTATGAAGCTCCGGCTGTTTTGCGGTCCCAGGAAAACTGGGCCAGCGTTCCATCTAAAAATGCCTGTCGGCAGGCGCGGCGCTGGATCTTTCCGCTGGAGGTTTTGAAAATGGTCCCGGTTTTCAGTAACAGGATCGAATGAATGTTGATGTCGTGTTCTTCTGCTATCGTGCGACGGATTGCTCTAAGGATTTCCTTGCCGGCCAATTTGCCTGTCAGGTCAGGTCCGGCGCCTGCCTCATTCGCATGACTTCCTTCAGGCTTGAAATTGCGCGCTACTTCCGCAACTACCACCAGACTCTCCAACCCATCTACATCCACTGAGAATGCGGCGCTGCAACTGGGCCGTAGCGCAGGGTGGCTTTCTTCAACAGTCTTTTCAATGTCCTGGGGATAGTGGTTGCGTCCATCGATGATGATTACATCTTTGAGTCGCCCGGTAATGAACAACTCACCATCTCTCACGATCCCAAGATCGCCGGTCCGAAGAAAAGGGCCTTCTCCCGTGTCCAGCAAGTACGCGTGGAATGTTTGCGCTGTATCTTCTTCCCGGTTCCAATACCCATGGGCCACACTTGGGCTTGATACCCAGATTTCGCCTATCTCATCCGGAGCACATAGTGTCAATGTCGCTGGGTTGGCTATGACAACCTTCACATTAAAACGGTCAGCCGCCAGTTGGCCACAACCTACTAACGTCCTTGTAGCTGTGCCATCGGTTGGTGGATCCAAAACTTCTACAAACCGATGCTGCTCGAGTGCTGCGGCCTCCACCGTTCGATAGACATGAGCGACGGGCGGTCTAGTGCCTGAAACCAACAAAGTTGCCTCCGCCAATCCATAACCGGGCATCAATGTGGTTGGTTTGAGACCGCAGGGGCTAAATGCATTCACAAAGCGCTCGAGGGTCTTGCGCCGAATAGGTTCGGCGCCAATCGCCGCCACGTGCCAACTGCTCAGATCAAGTCCCTGCCTCTGCTCGGCTGTGACCCTCTCTACACAAAGATCTAATGCAAAATTTGGCCCTGAACTGTGAGTAAGCTTGTATTTTGTGATCGCCTCCAACCACCGCACTGGACGCTGAACAAACGCAACAGGAGCCATTAAATACGATTCGAAGGCCCCATATAGGGGCGAGAAGATAGCTGTCATGATTCCCAGGTCGTGAAAAGTGGGGAGCCACGTTATGCTTGCGCTGTCAGACGTCTGCTGAAATCGATATTGATAGTAGGCCACGTTTTGCAGAATGTTCTCATGGGAGATCATCACGCCTTTTGGCCTGGCTGTAGACCCGGAAGTATATTGAAGAAAAGCCAATTGACTGGCCGAGACATTCGGATCCGTCCACTCGTAAGCCAGATCGTCTCCAATTTCGTCTGTCGGCACCCATTTCATCGCCAGCAAGTCAGGAGCATTCTCAAGGGCTGTTTGCGACTTAGCCAGCATTTGCGACGTGGTAAGCGCCAGCAACGGACGTGCATCCCGGGCAATTGCGCGAAACCTGTTCAAACTGCGGTTGAGACGAAATGAGTTAGGTGGAGGACAACAAGGGACTGCAGTCACGCCCGCTTGAAGGCATCCAAAAAAAGCGGAAACAAATTCCATGCCTGGCGGATACAGCAATATTGCCCGCTCGCCCTGTGCGCCCAGATTTTGCAGAAATGCTGCGATTGCTCGCGCACGGCGGCCTAATTCAGCGTATGTCAGTGTGGCGGTTATCTCTTCGCCATCGCTCATGAATGCAAAGCCCCTCTTCGAGGGCTGCTCCTCTGCTCGATAGCGCAGAAGATGATTCAATGTAGGGAACTCAAGAGAGTTGTAATTTGCAGTTTGCATTAAAACTGCTCCTCGTTAATCAATTTGAGATTGCAGTGCTTTGATCTTCTTGGGAAAGTAAATGAAAAGACGCCTCAGGATTTAAGTCATGCAGAAAGCGCGATTGTTAATGAAGGATTTCCACGTCTATATACGGTGGGAAGTCCTGGATTCTGCTGCAATCGTTCTCGAAAACCGTAAGGTCTCCGATTTCCTCCACAACACGAAAATTTCCAAACTTGTAGGTGACATACATCATGCGGTTACGGGAGTTGGAGATGAATTCAGCGCGTAAAGGAACATTGGCTTCCTTGGCCAGTTTTAGAATGTAATTCACCATGATGGTGCCTACGCCTCGTGACATGACCCGGCACGACATCAACAAAAGCTTCAATGTCCAGAACTTTTCTCCACACTCCACCAAGGCCAAACCGATCTTTCCGTAGGTGCCATACTTGTCGGTCAAGCTGGCGATCAGGAGCCTGTGCCGGTCCGACTGCCTGAATTGATTCAATTCATCGTAGCTGTATGTGTAACCAGTCGTATTTAGCTGGTGAGTACGCATGGTCAGCTCTTCAGCCCGTTTCAGGTCATCTTCCTGCGCCGGCCCCAGGGTGAATTTCATTCCCAGAGTCGCAAGGAATTCGTCCTGAGGACCGGCAAACTTCTCTTCGGCTTTTTGTCTTTCAATATCGCTCAGGTACATCTGCCTTCTGAGGCGAGAGTCTTCCGTAATGAACCTCGGATTGAACTCCGGACGCTCCAGCAGCTTGTCCACTTCCACGGCATCAATCGTAAGAATCTCCGGAACGGCGAAGCTGACCTCTTCGCGCTCGAAAATCTGGTCGTCAATGAATGCCAGGGAATCCAGACCAATATTGATGGATTTTGCAATGGCTTTGACAGACTCGGATTTAGGGCCCCAATTGATCTGGGGATACAGGAAGTATTCGACAAGGCCAAACTCTTTGAGCTTGTCCATAGCGGCATCATGATCATTTTTGCTGGAGATGGACTGCAGAATACCCCGGCCATCCAGAGTTTTAATGACGTCGATAATTTCAGGGAAAAGCGTCACGTGGCTGTCTTCCAAAAGGACACCTCTCCAAATCGTGTTGTCCAAGTCCCACACAACACACTTGATGCTTTTACGTTTACTTTCTTCGCGGCTTTTTTCCAATTGGGCTTGAAGAGTCGCCATAAACCAAAACCTCCTCCGAGGGGGTAATAAATTCTTTACACAGATACAGCCATTGCCTGATTGATGTTTTCTTCCTTCAGCAGGTGCTGCTCATATTCCTGAAATCCAAACTTTGCGATTGTGATCTGCTGTATTTGAGTACTTCCTTCGATGATTTCCATGACTTTGGCGTCACGCAGATATCTTTCAACGGGGTAGTCGCTGCTGCATCCATTAGCGCCATGAATCTGCACCGCATTTGTCGCGGCTCTCATCGCGATTGTGGAGGCAAAATACTTGGCGGTAAAAGTTTCCTTGATCTCTCTGGGGTCATTCATATCTTTGAGATAACCAGCCTGGCAGCATAATAGGCGCGCCGCGCTGATGTCGGTGATCATTTCAGTAATCATCTGTTGGATGAGTTGGTGTTCTTTTAATAGTGCCCCAAACTGCCGCCGCTGCGATACATAGCGCATGCAGGAGTCAAGACAAGCTTGGGCGATGCCTACAGATCCCCACGCGATTGAATATCTTCCGAGGCCCAGTGCGGTCAGGGCGACCGACGACATGCCGAAACCTTTGCGAGCCACAAGGTTCTCTGGGAGCACCACGCAGTCATCAAAAGTGAGTTCGGCAAGCATGGAACCTCGGGTGCCCAGTACGTCATTGATTGGTCTTGTCGAAAACCCAGGTGTGCCACGCTCTACCAGAAAGGCTGTTGGCTTATTCTCACATTTGGCAAGCACCAGGAATAAATCGGCAATCTGCCCAAATGTGATCCACTTTTTCTTCCCGCTGAGTACGTAGGCCCCATTCCGAGGAATAGCTACGGTTTCAACACCGCCGGCATCGCTCCCAGCATTGGGTTCGCTGATGGCCAGGGCGCCGATTATTTCGCCGCGGGCCAATCTAGAGAGCCATGTGTGACGCTGCCGACTGCTACCCCACCTGTAAATGGCTAGTCCCACCATGTCGTGCACTGTGAGCAGGCTGCGCACGGAGGAACATGCCTTCCCCACTTCTTCATGCAAGAGGCCATAGCTAACCATGTCCATGCCCTGCCCTCCCCATTCGCCAGGCAGAAACGGAAGAAGATAGCCCTTCTCAGCAACTTCCCTAATGAGCGCATTGGAAACCCGCTGCTCTCGGTCATGCTCGGCGGCATGCGGCGCTATGTGTTCTTTCGAAAACAACCGGAAGCCAAGTTGGTTTCCTATTTGTTCAGGAGTCAATTCAATCCTCATGTTTGCTCCGTTGGATCATCCTGATTGCTTTAATCCTTCAAACCTGCACGGTGGCAAGGCTCTTGCGGTTAATAAGGCTGGAAATGGCATCGATGCTGTTGAAATTTGCGATGTCCAAGTCTTCGTCGTTAATGGCAATGGCGAATTCCTTCTCCAGCCACATGACCAATTGCATGGCAAACAGCGAGTTCACAAAGCCGAGAGCAAAAATGTCGTCGGAATCTTTCAGTTGGTTGGTCCGGAAGAAACCTGAGAAAAATGTTCTGATCCTGCCTTTGTTTTCATCCATAACAGTGAATTCTCCTTAAATTGATGTAGAAGCTAAGCTGCAATCTCTTGGTAGCTATAGAACCCGCGTCCGTTCTTCCGGCCATGAAGACCGGCATCCACCATTTTTTTGAGGAGAGGGCACGGGCGATATTTATCATCATTGAAGCTCTCGTAAAGGACCTCAATTGAATAAAGAATCGTATCCAGACCAATCAAGTCTGCTGTCTCCAGGGGCCCCATTTTGTGGCCAAAGCATTCCCTGAAAATCCTGTCAACCTCTTCCGCGGAAGCCACCTGGTCCTGTACAAGGAAGACCGCCTCGTTCACGGTCAGCATCAAGACGCGATTAGAAACGAATCCGGGAGAATCATTCACTACCACGCATTCCTTCCCCATGCCGGCCAGCAATGCCTTGGCAGTTTCGATTGTTTCTTCTGAGGTGTGATAACCGCGAATCACTTCAACCATGCGCTTCATGGGCACGGGATTCATGAAGTGCATTCCAATAATCTTTGGTGCACGATTGGTTGCCGAACCAATTCTCGTGATAGAGATCGCCGAGGTGTTAGCGGCAAACACGGCATGAGGCGGGCAGATCGCATCAATGATTTTGTACACCTGGTGTTTGAGAGGCCAATTCTCAGTCACATTCTCGATCACGAAGTCAGCATCGCTCAATATGCCGTAATCCGTAGAGGAGGTAATGTTCTTTAGGGCTGCATCCGTGCTGAGGGCCCCATTCGTATTTCTCTTCAACATGTTCTGTAACCGGATGTTTTGCCGAATCTGCCGGCTAGCGCTTGCAAGTTTTTCGTCGGTAACATCGACGAGACGGACACGGAAGTTGGATTGGGCCAAATTCTGGGCAACGCCTACTCCCATAACACCAGCTCCAACAACGCCTACAGTTTCTAATTTCATTTCTAGTATTCCTCCTCTAAGCTTTGATTTGAACGCGCTGTTCTCTCATGTCTCTGGCACTTCATGAGAGCCGAACACCCATGAGCACACTGATACAGTCAATCTTGGAACCCAAGACAGTTTGGTCAATTGTCAGGAGAGATCCGCGTCTTTGCGAAGGCCAGACGGGCCTTCCTACCCTCTTCAGGCAAGCAAGGGCGCCCGCGGATGGTTTGAATTAAGATTTGAACCGAGATTTCTTGTTATCTGATATAGCTCTTGCGAAAACATTCGAAGAAACAGTGTTTGCGCCGAAACAATAAAGAAGTGGTCCCCAGGGAGCATTCTCTTCACGAAATTAGCTTGGGTGTGTTCTCGCCATCCATCGAGAGATTCACGGCCCGCCTCAGGGTCCTGCAAGCCACCAAATGCAAAGATAGGGCATTCTAATGGCGGCTCTTCGGAATATGTATAGTTTTCATGTACGGCAAAATCAGCCCGCAAGAGCGGGGTAATAAGTTCCATTAAGGCTTTGTCTTCCAGCACGTCCTTGGGTGTGCCATTCAGATCTTTCAAGACCTGAACAAATTCGTCATGTGGCAGATTGTGCATGGGCGGGCGCGCAAGCTTCAGATGGGGTGCAACCCTTGCGGAAACGAACAGACATTCAGGCTGCAAGTTGTACTCGCGTCGTAACTTTCTTGCGAGTTCATAAGCGATGATGGCCCCCATGCTGTGCCCAAAAAAAGCGAATGGTTTGTCAAGGTGGGATGCTATGACCGGAGTCAAAGCATCCACTATATGCAGGACATCTGAAAATGCCGGCTCTTTCATCCTGGTTTCCCGGCCAGGCAACTGCACCGGACATATCTCCACATGGCTTGGGAGGCTATCGGGCCACGCTCGGAAGCTTTGCGCCCCGCCGCCAGCATACGGGAAACAGAACAGCCGCAAAGATGCTTGTGGATTGGGTTTTGGGTACAGAAGCCAACGATTTCCTTTTAGTGCACTTGTTGTCATGGCAATCTCTAACTATGGGTCTTGGTTTGGCTATAAAAGATGCATTTTAAGAGACGAGTGCGGCTTGCGCACTATTTGCTACTGGTAGCGAAGAGCAAGCAATGGATCTATTTTTGTCGCTCTTCGCGCAGGGAGATAACTTGCGGCTAAAGCAACCACGGTCAATACGACTGAGGCTGCTATAAATGTGACAAAGTCTGTTCCTGCAATGCCATAAAGCAAGCTGGAAGTTACTCGGGTCAGCCCAACCGCGCCAATTAACCCCAAAATGATGCCTACTACGACCAGGGTGAGCCCTTCCCTGAGCACCAATTTGGTGACATGGATCCTCTGGGCGCCTAAGGCCAGACGAATACCGAACTCCTGGGTACGCTGGGTCACTGAGTATGTGGTTACTCCATAGAGGCCCAGGATGGCAAGCAAAAGTGAGATGCCGCCCAGAATGCTCAGCAAAATAACAGCAAGCCTCTGCGTGAAGAAGGAGGCGCCGATGTATTGCTCCAGAGTCATAGAAGCAACAATGGCAACATCCGGATCCAGCGACTTAATCTCGCGCCGAACCTGAGAAAGCAAGCTGCCAGGATCGCCTGCAGTCCTAATGTGGATCGCCATGCCCATGTCGGTCCGATAGAGCTCACGGAAAGGCAGATACATATAAGGCCTCGGGTCTTCTCGCAGGGTTCGATACTTAGCATCTTTTACGATGCCTACTACAGTCACCGGCCGGTCCCAATACTTGACGACGCGTCCGATAGGATTGGCATTTCCAAAGAAGTGCTTTGCAAAGGTCTCATTCACAATTACTACGCTTGCTTTTCCATCATCCTGCTCCGTAAAATCACGCCCCTGCAGCAACGGAATTCGCATGAGATCAAAATAACCAGGCGCAATAATGTTGCGATAAATCCTCATGTTCTCGCCGGGCTGGGGCAAGTATCCCTGAACTTCAACTTCAGCCCAGGAACCGCCACCCAGGCCCAATGGAACATCCTCGGCATAAGTTGCTGCGCGGACCCCAGGCAGGTTCTGTATGCGCTCGCGCAACTGCTGATAAAAAATCTTGCCTTGAGCCCTGTCAAGTCCACTGGGTGATAGATTCATTCCAACCAGCAAAACATGGTCGGGGTCAAACCCGATATCAATGTTTTTGGCGTTTTGAAAACTCTTGATGAACAGTCCGGCCCCAATTAGGGCAACCAAGGCCAAAGCGACTTCTGATACAACAAAGAGCCGCCGAAGTCGTTGGGAATTTGCTCCACTTCCACTGCGACCACCTTTATTGAGCGACTCGCTGAGATTCACCTTCGTAGCCTGGAGGGCCGGAGCCAAGCCGAACAGCACTGCGGCAAAAACCGAAAGTAAAAGACTAAATATTAATAGAGTTCCATCAATGTTTGCTCCGAGAGCTATAGGCAGGTCGGTAAGCGGAAGCAGCAATCTGAGTGAATCTTTCATCCAGAAAGTAAACAAAATTCCTACTGCACTGCCAATCATGGACAGCAGAAGGCTTTCAATGAACAGTTGGCTGACAATTCGGCGCCGTGTAGCCCCTACGGCCAAGCGCACAGAAATTTCTTTTTCACGCGCGGTTGCTCGCGTGAGGAGCAAATTGGCGATATTCGCGCAGACTATCAGCAGCACTACCAGCGCAACGCCCATCAAAATGCCCAATAGTGTCGCCAACACGCTCTGCGCGCCATACGGGGCCTTCCAAATTGGCAGCAGGACCGCGCTTATCCCCTGATTACTCTCTGGGAATGCTTGCGCTAGTTGCTGGGAGATGTTTTTGAGTTCAAGATTCGCCTTGCTGATGTCTATATCCGGCCCAAGTCGCGCGATGGTGTGCAGCGGACGTGAGTCCCTGGAAGCGAGCCAATCTTCGCCGGTAAGTTGATTTTGCATCATCACTGGCACCCAAATGTCATAGGACAAGCCAACGATAGTGCCTTTGAAATCATCCGGCGCAACGCCGATGATTGTGAAGGGATATCGATTAATTTTGACTGTCCTTCCGATCGTACTTGGATCTGAATGATAGCTGCGTTCCCAAAGTCTGCTGCTGATGACCGCTACTGCATGGGCCCCTGGTATATCTTGTTGCTCTTCGGTGGAAAAAAAACGGCCCGCTCTTGGCTTTACTCCAAGCACGTCAAAGAAGTTGCCGGACACCAATTCGCCCCAGACCCATTCCCCTTGGTCGCCATTGCCAACTGACATTCTCTTCTCTTTAAATACGGTTATCCCTGATAAGGACTTGGCCTGGTCACGATAGCTCTTGTAGTCCGGATAGGACGTATCCATGTACTCTTCGGCGGATTTCGTCTCCAATGTGACAAGTCTGTCTCCATGAGCCACTCCGGATATCGGATCCAGCAACAGAGTGTGAATCCAACTGAAGACCGTTATAGTTGCACTGGTACCAAGCGCAATCGAGAAGGCAATAATAGCGACAAAGCCCGGACTTTTAAAAAAAGTCCGAATACTAAAGCGACTGTCTCGTATTAAAGATTCCATTTTCATACTCCTTTTTGGTCATTCGTTGTCATGAACAGGTTGAATGTCACCTGAAGCTAATATTTTTTGCAGACTCCTGCGGTTGTGATATGCCGAGAACTATTCTGTCTTTTTCGAGACAGATGTCTGGAAGGTCGGTATCTCAAAATGTAAGATATCTTTGCAGAACTCGATCCACTCGGGTGTTACATTGCTAAATATGATTTTTTCGTCCCGAAAGATTCCTTCTGTAACCGTATAATCTTCCTGCAGAAAGAGGTAAGGCTTTGTAATCTCAGCGGCACTTTCCTTATCTGACGGCTTCGCAGAGCTTGAGTTCCAATTGATAAACTGCTGCAGTTGTGCCAGCGGATACGCTTTGCAGTAATTTCCTGTTATCGCCATTCGAACCTCGCCTTCCAGTCTCTCTAGTCAAATGCCAACTCGTTGAATGATCGGACCATTTGATACTCTGCATTGTTTGATATGCTGGAGTTATTCGGTCTCAAGGACAAAACCGTATGTAAGCCTGCCTGCCGAGCGGCATCGAGTTCTTCTGTTACGTCCGAAATGAACAATATTGCATTCGCTTCACATCGAAGTTCTGCGGCAATGCGCCGATAACTCTCTATTTGACGTTTTGCTCCAACTCGAGTATCGAAGTAAAAACTGATATATGACGTGAGATCGCCCCATTGGGTATGCCTGAATAACAGGTTTTGTGCAAGAACGCTGCCCGATGAATAAATGGCGATCCGCCGGCCCTCGATCTGCCATCTGGCAAAGGCATCTACAACATCGGCAAATACCTCGCCACGAAGTTCACTCTTAAGAAAGCCTTGTTCCCAGACCAAACCTTGAAGGCTTTTCAAGGGCGCAGATTTCCGATCACACGACATCAACCACAGACAATAGCTGCTGGCACTCTCCAGGAACTCTTGCTCGGTTGCATCATTTATGCACGGTGCACCGTTGGGTATATCAGCCGCATTCTCATTTTTTAATACCTGTAACGCACCCCTGACTTCTCTATTGGTTCGATGGTCCTGCAAATACTGCTTTATGTGATTGCGCGCATACGGGAACAGCACCTTATAAGTAAAAGTGATTGGACTGGTTGTCCCTTCGATATCAAGCAAAATTGTATTGATCGTCATGCTACAGGGTTTATCAGGATGCCTGAGAGCGGGAATATGGAAAGTACCCGGGGCCAAAGCAAACCGGCTCGTACTTGTCAGCCTCATTGGCGCCAGTGTAGTGAGGTGTCCATCCAGATTTGTCCTGGAAGAACCGGATCGCCTTGATCTCCTTGGTACCGCATAGGTTGAACCAATGGTGTGTTCCTTTGGGTACTCGTATCATGTCGCCAGCCTCTACCTCAATGGCGACAACAGGATGATTTGGTGGATGGATGTGAAAGATCCCACGGCCATGCAACGTAAATCGGACTTCATCCTCATCATGCCAGTGCTCACGGTTGAATTTTGCCAGCATTTCGTCAAGACCAGGAGTAAGTGGATGCACGTCGATAATATCGACGTTGACATATCCGCCCTTCTCCTTGAGTTCTTCTATGCGTGTATCGTAGGCGCGCAGGATATCTGCGCTGTCAGCATCCGTGTTCAGTTCCGCAAGCGGCCAAAGCTCGTATTCAATGCTGATGCCGGCCAGATACTTCTTGATCTGTTCCGCTGTGTTGATGACTAGGCCCTCCTCAGGGACAGAGACTGTTGCCATGAATATGCTCCTCTCCAGCATTCAGTCGAATGCTGGCAGTTCAAGAAAAAGTTCACTGTGATGGTTCAGCCATCTTTATGAGACGGCTTGCGATGTATTGCATTGAGTCGCAATTCTTATAGAGTTCTCAAGTAAGCGTTCAATATTCCCGTGAAGAATGAGGTTTTGTTCCCGTTCGTTCAATTCAGAGAGGGCGCCATCTTCATTGGTAAGAGCTTCGACAAAGCTCTGCTGGCTGCCCTGGAGCCGGAATACCGGCCAATCCGTGCCAAATAACACTTTGTGGTTGATGCCTAAAGAAACGGTGCGTTTTACGACGCTGGCCGTGGGATCCCATCCCAATGCAGTCTGGTAAGCGCTGATATCAAGGTATATATTGGGCCGAAATCTGCATAGCATTGCACATTCTTCGACAAAACTTACGGAGCCGTGCGCCAGAATAAAATTTACTGAAGGAAAACGTCGTGCCGCCTCGTCAATCAGAAACGGGCTCGACGTGCTGAAGTCCAGTACCGGCGACGTGGGACCAATGTGCAAAAGAACAGGGACCTGGTGATAAGAACAGAGTTCATAAAATGGAAACAACATTGGATCACTGGGATTGAATCCGCAGGGCGGGTATACTTTAAATCCGCGGAAACCAAACTCCACAAGCGACCGTTCAAATAGATCCAATCCATCCTTGCCCCAGCGAGGATCGACCCCTCCGAAGACTTCGAATTTTCCGGGGTGACGCGCGAGGACATCGCGATGCTTTTGGAACGATTCCTCGACCGTCAAAACGCAGTCCGCCAGAGCATAGGTAAAATCGGCTGCCAGCAGGATACTCTTAGAAATACCTGCGTCTGCCATCTCACTGATCAGCGCATCACAGAGAGGGTCCTGCATCTTCTGGTAGTACATGGCAGCGAGCTGTTTGGTGGTTACCGGGATGCCCTGTGCAGAAAGGGCTGTCACCATGTTCGCTATGGAGGCCTCAACGAACGACCTGGGAATATGCTCATCGGAGGCAATATGGCAATGCGAATCGATGATCTTCAAAGTTGTTTCATCATGCTCTTCCATATTCGCCGCCTTCAAGCCTGGCTGAGTACCTGGATCTTGCTCAAAACTTCCCTGCTGATGTCAATCAGATCGTTGACCGTTCGTATCTTGGCAATGTTGATCTTTAGATCCAACTGGCTGATATCGACGCTGAATGCTTCCTCGAAACGGAACACCAATGCGACGATTCCGAGCGAATCGAACCCTAGCTCTTTCTGCAGTTGAGTCTCCCTCGTAAGCCTGACTTTCTTGAATTTCCTGGGCACCGCTCTCGCAATGAGCGAGATGATCTTTTCATCGAGTTTTGAATCGAGCTCCATTATGCCCTCCCGGCATAAGCTGTCTCTGTCTCCACAATCTCAGTACTCGGATCGACGTTCCCGAGAAAGTGCCGGGCAATTTTCTTTCGATCCAATTTCAAATTTGGCCGAAGGAATCCGTTCTCTCGCGAAAAGGCCAGATCCGTGAAAATGACTTTTCCTACTCTCATCGGCGGGCGACGCTCGCCCAGAAGATCAATCGACTTTTCAATTCGACCGCTGGCAACCGCATCGTGTAAATTCTTGGGAAGCACAACCGCAACCAACCGCGAGGCCTCCGGGTCGGCCAAAACCACCGACTTGGCTACATCCGGCAGTGCATCGATTTCCGACTCAATCAATTCAGGATGTATTTTTGCGCCGCCGGCGGTGATGATCATCTCCTTCTTCCGTCCGATTAAGTAAAGATAACCATCTTCATCGAAACGACCGATATCTCCAGTAGCAACGCGTTCGGTGCTGACAAATGTTTTTTCCGCTTCACCTTCGTCGCACTCAAAATAACCCGACGCAATCCGGTGCTCCCTTATAGCGATAATCTCCCCATCAGCAGCCAGGTCGACCCGGACGCCAGGCAAAAGACGGCCTACTGAACCTTGCTTGCAAGCCCCTGGAAGATTCAGCGTGATATTGCCGAATTCTGTAAGTCCATAAGTCTCGAAAAGAGGCAATTGCATAAGGTTGAACATCTCCAAAGTGGAGCGTTTGATCGGGGCCATTCCCGTTATCATAAAACGCATCCGACCTCCCAGCGCTTCGTACGCTTCTTTGAAGATGCCCCTTGCCAGCTTCTCGCGCGCCACCCGCACGGGCAACTTACGCGCTATGCCTCCCAGCGTCTGCGCAAGCCACTGCTTCCATTTCGGCAGGCTGAAGAAACGTGTCTCAAAGGCTTCATAGAGCATTGGCGGGGCAATTAAGATCGTTGGATGGAGGTCCTTGAGGGCGCGAAAAAGACGCGTTGGATCGGTGACAATCAAGTCAAATCCATACCAAAGTGCAGAGTAATACATCAGCCGTTGCTGAAAATTAGACATCGGTAGAAACAGAAGCAGGCAATCATCACGCTTTGGCTCCACCACGCTCGTAAATGCATCCACACTGGCTTCGATCCCTCTGCGGTCCAGGACCAAACCCTTAAGGTGTCCGGATGATCCTGAAGAAAAGACTAATCCGGGGTTCTCGAAGTCCCAATCGGTAGATGGTAGTCGCCGCTGAATTGCTTTTATGCCAATATTCTCCGCGTCAATATATGCAATGGCCGCAGCGTGCTTGGAGCCTTGGCGCGGGTTCTCCGATCCGGACGTCACCAACAACGAGAGTGCATATTTGTCGATGAGTTGATCAGCATTGAAAGTTGCAAAGTCATCGGTAAAGGCCACTGAAATGGCCCGCATTTCGATTAGCGCCAGATCATAAATAATCCATTTGTAAGAATTGCATGCGCGAATACCAACGCGCATGTTTCTTTTTACTCCCCAGGCTTCGAGTTCGACGCATGCGTTCATCACGTCGGCATAGACAGTCTGATGCGACCTGTTGATTACCTGGCCTTTCTCAAACGAGAGAATGGAATTCTTATGATTTTTCTCGGCTATATTGGAAACGAGCTTCCTGAGATCCATAGAACAATCCTTGTGAGCCATGACGATATCGCCAGCGTCTTTCTTTTCCCAAGTTGCTGTCACAGCCGTCTTCTTTTTGAAAAATTTTTCATTCGCGAGAACCGCGTCCCGCGAATAGTTCATATCTTGCCTGCATAGGCCAGTTCACCCTGCGCCTGGTGACTATTTTGCAAAACGCCAGGGTCTTGAAAGAAAGCTTCCAACAGGCCGGCAATAAGATCCGGACGATCATATAAACAGTAATGGGTTGCGCCCGGTATCTGGATACACCGCGCGTTAGGGAACAACTCCACGGCCATCTGGGATGTTGCGGGTGAGGCAATCTGATCATATTCTGATGCAATCAACAGCATTGGTATCTGCACTTCGCTCGCTTTTGGACGTATGTCATGCGACCAAAAATCTATGAGTTGATGTGCATAATTGACTGTCGTCGCTTCACTTTGGAATGGCGCCAGCACATGAGATTTCAAATCTGCATTCATAAGAGACAACACGCTGGAGCTTAACCGCTCGCTATCACTTTCCTCTGTCAGATCTAATTCGTCCTGAGGAGTGCCTGATTGAAGAGAGTTCATAACAGAAGAAGCCATCGCAGGTTTCTTCACCAGCACCCGGCATAACGATTCCAGGTTCTCTTCGTAGGAACTATCGAGTTCCTCCGGACTGCCAACACATTTGAAGGTACTGTTGAGGCAAACCACGGAAAGAACAGCAGCCGGATGACGCAGATAAAATTCGATAGCCACTTTGGGGCCCGTGCACCAGCCGACGAGATGACAAGCATCAATATCTTCGTTCTCCAACACTGCTGCGAGATCATCGACTTGGTCGCTTATCCCAAAGGGAGGCGGAGGAGAGACAGTGCCCCGCGGTTCCCAAATAATCAAGCGGTGGCTTTGCATCAACCTGTCCATCAGTCGATACCAGAATTGCAGCCCTTGTCCCAGGGCGTTGAGGAGAATAACCGGAGGTCCCTCCGTGCCACCAACATAATAGGTTAGTTCGAATGTATTTCTCTGAATCGTCTTTTGGACAAGCCTGGCTGGAAAATTAGCGGCGCTCTCTCGTTGCCGTGCCAGGGCAGTATCCTGACTGCTTCGGATACCTTCGAACAGGGCCACCTGTTCGGGTTCATTCAGGATAGCTTTCTCCGGAGAAAAACCCGCGATCCGATAAGCATCTTCCCAAGAGAATTTCTGTGCCGATGTAAGATACGTACAAAACCCGCCTAACCTCTCATCGAAAGTCCGGTCAATTGCGTTCAGCCCTTGGCGGTCCGCGGTTGTAAGAAGGCTCACACCATAAGCAATCCCGACACGTTCACATAAATCCGAGGCCAGTATGTCTTCTGGACTTGCGACATGAAAATCACCACCACGCGTCCCGGTCTGGCGTGCGATGCTCAGCAGCAATTCCGAGGCGTGATCAGCAGGGATGAAGTTCAGCGTGGCCCCAGCAGGAGCACAGCACCGTAGAGCCTGAAACTCAAAGTAGTCAGGCAATCGCTCGTCGATTTCCCTTTTCAAATCGTGCAGTACAGATAGAAATTGGAGAAAGTCATTACGTCCGATTGCAAACTGAAAGTGGATATCTCCAATGATAGGGACTGAACGGAAAATGCGGTAGCCGACCTTATGCTGTCTGCACTGTGCCACGACGTCGTGCTCTGCCGCTTCGCCAAAATCTTCAGGCAGTTCATCGATAACCTGTAATTCAGGCGCAGATCCACTCCAACTCCCGAGACCGGCTGGCACAACGTAATTGAAGTCGCTTGCACCGAGCTTGGCCGCCGCTGAAACTAAGCACCCTGGCGTACATAGATGCGCTGCACTCCCATGCTTGCAAAAATCTCCCCATTTGCGGGTCCCGGACACATACCACACTTCATCCACATGAAGGTCAGCATGCGCCAACTCAAAACAGCTCCGATCAGCGTCAAATGCAATCTTGCGCAAGCGAGGGATAATTTCTTTCTGAGTCAACGCAACATCCGCTCCACAAATGCTCTTCCCCGCGTAGAACACCAACTCCGCTATTTGTTCTTCCGACACAACCTCGGTCGCCAGGTAACAGACACGAGTCTCCGGCAACGTCAAATATCGTGCGGCGAGATGACTCCCGAGGAGGCTTGCTATACCTTTGATAAGGGCTTGTCGCATGTGATCACTTCTTGCCGCTGTAAACAAACTGAAGCTATCTCACGAGTAGCTTTGAAAGGGCCAGCATTCAGTATGCAATGGCAAACGCGCGTACTGGAAAGCTTCCAAACGACTTCACTTTTACCGGAACAGCAAAGAACCGAAAGTCATCCTCCGGTACCTCTGAGAGATTGGTGAGATGCTCGACGATAGGCACGTTGTTACGCAACAAAATGCTATGCACCGGCCGCGATTTATCTTTGACATCATCGATATTCATGGAATCTATCCCCACCAGGGCAACCCTGTTTTCAGCCAGGAACTTCGCGGCTTTTTCTGTCAAGAAAGGATGGCCTTCAAAATAGTTGCTGGTCAGCCAGTGCCGCGACCAACCGGTATGCACCAGGACCGCTTTGCCGGCGATCTTTTTGCCTTCAAATACATCGTAGTCAATTGCCGGGTATTGATCGGTCGAAACCCTGATGCCGGGCAGGTTTGCCAGGGACTCCAGAGGTAATTCTGATAAATCTTTGCCTTCGGCGAAGCGGTGAAAAGGAGCATCTACGTAGGTGCCGGTATTGGCAATCATTTCGATCTTGCCGATCTGGAACTCTGTCCCAGGAGCGTAGTGCTCCCTCGAGTCCGTGCGACTGATATAGTCACTGATGACTGGAGCAGGAAGGCCTTTATAAGTAAGCAAACCGTGTTCGACCGTATGGCTTAAATCGGCAAAACGGGTAGAGCCATTACTCGATGCTGCTGGATTCACTCTTGTTCCTCTTTCAACATCGTCCTTAGATTTCCGAGATGCCTGGAATGCATTGGGAAGCGAGTATTGGTGCTGCTACCTGCATTGCTTCCGGCTGCCCCTCGTTCTTGCTGATTTTTTCTTCACCGTGCACTGGGGCCACAGACCAGCCGTCGATTTCCACGAGCACGGCCCTTTGCACCATATTGACGGACAAAATCAGATGGCGTCGGTTGTTGTATTTCGTCACAATCCCTTCGACTCCGGTCAGCGGCCCGTTCGTAATTCGCACAATATCTCCAACGTTCAGATACGGGTATGGCTGCACATTCATTCCAGATTTCACCACTGCCTGGATCGCCTCAATTTCGGAATCTTCAATCCGCGCGATCTTTTTACCGATGCTAAGAATTCGTATTACGCCTGGAGTCGTAACAATGGGACCACATATTTCCGCTTTGATTCTGCAGAATACATAACCCGTAAACAGTGGCATCTCGATTTCTCTGCGCCTGTCCGACCACTGCCGTTTACTCCGGCAGGTAGGCACAAACTCTTCGTAACCTTTGTTGCGCAAGATCCTAGCGGTAGTGAGTTCGTACCTTGGTCTCACTTGAACGGCAATCCAACATTCATCCAGCTTATTGACATCCATTGCATCCTCAAATCTCTGTTGGCAACGATCACGGGTGCCGATTTTTCGCTTGGGCAGGCTGCCGCCATTTGAGTCCCATTCTTGTTTTCTTCTTGCAAACTCTGCGTATAGAAAGAGCAAGCACATTGCCAAAATCTCAGGTTTCTTCAACACCCCATCTATAACTTCAGCAAATCAGATTCCTTAGACCGCTGGCGTGCAGTTCAGAATAGGGACAAATGCACACCTCCAAGATTGGAAGGATTTTCTGGGCGGTTCTTCACAAAGATAGTTGATTTTAAAGGGCTTATGATAGGGAAACCCAGCCTTTGGCTAAAGAAATCCGAATCAGTTCTGTTAAAGAAATCTAAAAACCGTTCCCAGACCTCCAAGATTATGTCCAATTGTGGACACTCAAGAATCTCGTCGTTCCGGTCGGCATAGATCCATGTCCATGACTGGAAACTGATGTCCAAGCGTGGACATGTATCACACCTCACGCCCTTAGAGCAGTTTAATATTTCTCGCTCCCTGGTAAGCAAGTGGAATCTGCCTGCCTGGATCTTGTATCTGAACTCGTCCCATTATGGGTTTACAACTCTCGTAAGTTTAGTGGGTTGTATTCTCCTAGAAGGCCCCACATTGAAATGGCTACTTAAATGCATTAGATCAATAGATGATCCAAAAGGTCATAACCGAAAAAGAAAGGAGATGCAATGCAGAAGATTCTGGTAAGTATTCTACTTATGGGATTGTTATCGACCATGGCTGCCGCCAAAGGCAATACTAAGGCAGGAGCCAAGACTGCGGCTGCGAAAGTCCAGTCTTGGAGCGGCTGGGTGAGCGATGAAAAATGTAAGACCCATATTGATGCCGCGTGCAGCAAGCGGTGCCAGGCGGAGGGTGTGAAGCTGGTCTTTGTGAACGAGACTGACAAGGCAATCATACCCGTCGCCAACCAGGATGCTTTAAAAGCATTTGCCGGACAGCATGTAAAAGTGCAAGGCAAACTGGACAATGGGAGCTTGACTGTTTCTAATGTGAAGCCAGTGGCAGAAGCTGCCGGCGGCAAATAATCCAGAAGGGTGCTCGTCCTTTGGGCTTGCAGAGCATTCTGCCTGCAAGCCTTATTTTTCGACTTCCTTTTGCTTGCACACTGGAATAACATCTTTTCGATTTAGCGTCTCCATAACCCCGCCCCTCGACCCAGCAGCTCGTTGCCCCTAAAGCAATATCCGTGCCGGTTGAGACTAGGTGGTCTTGACTGAACAGTATTGGTCGATTGTTACCGTGGTATCTTGCAGCCAAAACTAATATCGAATCCGTGTGTATCCGCCTAAATCCGAGGGTATGAATTGGCTGCGCCTGCCGACACGGTAAGACTCAGAACCATATCCAGGGGACCTGAGCAGATTCGAATAAGGAGTCCAGCATGAAATCGTGGTGCTGCCGCCCGAGCAAGCGATTAAAGAACAACGCGATGCCTGCGCTTCCCGTGCCATAGTCGCAGCATAGGCGAGAGATCATATCGCCGGGAAAAGCAACTCCGCCACGATCTACACGAAAATGCGTGATTCCCTCAGCGGCTTTTCGCGCACTTTCCAGATATTTGGTGTCGCGGGTAAAGTCATACATATCGAGCAGGAAGTCACCCATTCCCGCCAAGCCGATAAAGCGTCCGGGGAAGACTGCATACTTGCGATCTGTATCGATAAATATGCCATCGAGAATCGAGCGATATCGATCTGCTCCCAGGAATTGAAAAAACCGCAGAACGGCCATGCCGATTCCGGCACTGCCAAAGCGCCAATAGGGATAAAGTGGCAGTGGCGCCTCGACCATGTATGCCCAGGAGAGTCCTCCATCTTTGGTTTCCGTAGCAAAACTGAGATCGTAGTCGAGCGCTTGTCGTCCCACCCTCAAATAGCGGTCATCATTTGTGACGAGATGGAGGTAAAGTAGGAAGAGGGCGATTCCACTGCCGCCATGAGCAAAACCCACACGTTGCTCATTCAGTGTTTTCCAACGCACGAAATCCCCGGCTTTCTCACAGGTGCCAAGCAGGTGCTCGCCGGCTTCCTTTGCCTTGTCGAGGTATAACTCATTTCCAGTCTCCTGGAAAAAGCGCAAACACGTCATGCCCCAGCCCGCGGTTCCGTAGAAGATATCAGGAGCCTGGTGAAGCAGACGATGACCGAAGGAAAGCTGGAAGATCTTCTCCGCTTCAGAACGCACGCCGATTTCCAGGAGCGACCAGGCAATTCCCGACATGCCGAGATAGAGTCCAGGCGCGTACGTTTGACAGGTTATATTGTGGCGGAGAATCCAATCTACCGACGACTGCGGGAATTTCCCACTGACCTTATCAAGCGCATAAGCAACCCCTGCAGCGCCATAAGCCAGACTCAAAGGATTCGTGGTAAATAGTTTGGGATCTGCTGGAAACAACCTATCCATGCGGGAATAGCTTGCAACATTGTTTATATGCTCAACGATACCCTCGAGCATGGCTTCATAATCGGCCGGCGACTTCGTGGTTAATTGTTTTTCGGCAGGAACCGGGGCGGCCTCCAAAAGTTCCCGGACTTTACCCGGGACAGGACGCCGCTCTGGATCATGACTCATCAGATCCAGAACCATATTCGCGATGACTTTGGGCAAGCGCGTATCGGCCTGAATCGAAGACATGATCTCTTCTTTGGCCTCCGGCTTTAAATGAAAAAGGCCGTTCAAGGGGAACAAATATGAAAAGAGGACAGCCCCTAGAGAATAGTAATCGTCTTCAGCAACAGCGCTGGAACCTGACAACCGGCTTTGGGAAGCGAAGCCTGGAGTAAAGAGAGTGGTGGGCCGATCCGCGCCTGTCTCGCAAGCGCCCTCAAAGTCAATCAGCTTCACCTCCGTCTTCCCAGCAGGCACGATAAGATTGTTGGTTGAAAGATCTGCGAAAACGATGTTGCGGCTATGCAGGACATCAATGATCTCCGCCAGGCTGAGCGCTAGCGCGCGGAAAGTCTCATACCAGCTCTTATAGTCGCTCTGGCTAGCTCTTGTGCGAAGCAGGATGTTGCGTTCCGTTGAGTGAATGCTCATCGGAACTCCGTCGATGTACTCCTCAACAAGAAACCAGTGCTCCCATTCTTGAAACAGATCGATGGGCTGGGGCGCGATTCCTGTGTCAGAGAGTCGAGTGAGAAGACGATATTCTTTTTTCAGCAGCTCCACCGCGTCATATCCATCCACAGTTCCGTTAATGCACGGACGCGCTTCCTTAATGACCACTTTCTTCCCGCTCTCCTGATCAACGGCAAGATAAACACCGCCGGCATTCGAGAAATCGATGACGCTTTCAATGGTGAATCGACCGGCCTTAAGGTGATAGCCCCCTTCGCCTTGTTCTTGAGGCTCTTCAATGGGCAGCAGCGTACCTGCCCAGGGTGGCGTTACGGGATATGCAAATCGATGATCCGGAATCTCGGTTCCGTCTGGACCCACAAGCATGGGGGTCTTCTCTCCCTTAACGTTCAGGACTTCGTAAAGCCGCATGCCGCCATAGCGATAGAAGACTACGCCGCTGTCTTTGTAACGGTGATCGGAAAGAATATACGGTCCACGCAGTCCTTCAGTGGCCTTGTGCAGCTCTTCGATGAGCTCGAGAAAGCGATGATTGTCCGGCGGATATATAGTAATGAACTTGCCCGAGGCTGCACGTGACCAGTTTTTGCTGTTGAGAAGAAACAACGTCGACATATCGAGGACAAACTTGAAGTCCGTATCCTGGTAGTCAAAGAGAACAGAGGTCACCCGGTCGAGCACCTCCTGTGCATTGCCGGGTGTAGCGGAAACATGAATTTTCCAGCCTTGCTGAGGCAAGACATTCTGGGAAGAACCACAATGGAACCAGATACCCCTGCGACTTATCTCCCATCCGACAGGCAATTTGGAAGAGACCAAGTCATAAAAATCCGTTTTCTGGGACGTATAAGTATCAAAATTCTCGTAATAGTCCCGGTGCAACAAACGATACACAGGGTTAGGTCTTGACCGCATTGCTCCTCCCTTTACCATTCACCAGGAATTCCATGACTCATGCTCATATGAGTTCAAGTTGAGCCATGCCTAGCTTTAAGTTGCAGCGCTCTCCATTGATACCAAGTTGGAGCATTGCATGATAAGGGCCACCCGGCATCGCTTCCTGGGCGGCCCACGCTCGTAAAGAGTTATTCCATCTCAAACTGATTGCCAGCAGCGCCCGTTGGACAAACAGCGCTTGTTGTGCTCATTAGCGCATTATCGAATTCCATCGTAACGGCTTTAGAATGAAGCATCTGGAGTTTCAATACGCGAGTCATAGTCTGTCTCCTCAATCAATGAATTCGTCAGCTACTCTGGATCGTTAAACAGCAAGAAAGCTGCCAACCCAGTGGCGTTAGTTTTATTAAAAGTTTTGAATCTGGAAAACGGAGAGGCCACCCGAATAGCGCCATCCACAGTGTCCATTTTTGGAATTAGGTGTCCACTGGTGGACATATTGGCGCAAGAACATAGTTTTGTATAATTGACAGCAAAGATTTTCCGCAGGCATCTCGCCGGCGGAAAAATGTTCAGACACGATAGGCCGAATCGAGGATCAAATTTCAGCGTTTTTGGACGGCAACTGTCCGGGGCTGGAAATGCTCGTCCACGGACGAACATGTTTCGAGATACCGCCACGACGCCTGCCAGGTTTGTCGCAGCTTTGAAGAACTGCCTTGCTGCTCTCGCAGCTCACTTGACGCTTTGGCAGGCGATTCCCGCAATTCACCGCAAGTTTTGTTTGAATGGAATTCGGAAGACTGCGGATTTGGCCTGCCAGGCTTGTGCGAAGATCATAGACTTGCTTTAAATCCTTTTATTACAAGGGTTTTTGGTCAAAATTGGCGTTATAAATGCATATCACCCAAAGGAATATTGGTGGTGCTACAACTTATTAAGAATGTTGAATTCAACCGGCCGGTCGCAAGCATGCTCTTTGGCGCCACTTTATGTAAATATAAATCCGCCAGAGAGGAACTGTGATGCAGACATTCCTTCACGACCTCCGTTATGCAGTGCGTTTGCTGCGTAAGACTCGGGGATTCACTCTGGTTGCTGTCATCATTCTGGCGATGGGTATCGCCTCCAATACCCTTGTTTTTAGCGTGGTGAACGCCGTTTTGTTGCATCCTCTGCCTTACCCAGACGCAAACAGGCTGGTTATTCTCCACTGGCAGGACCAGGCAGGGACATCCGGAGGCGACATTACCGCGCCAGCCTTCTTCATGTTGAAAGCAAGGGCTTATTCGTTTGAAAGCATGGCGGCCCTTCTTCCTTTTGACGCCGGGGTCAACCTCGCTGGAGTTGGATCTCCTCAATACGTAAAAGCCCTCCGAGTATCGGCGGATTTCTTCCCAACTCTGGGTGTAATGCCCGTCATCGGCAGAAACTTTGATGCAGAGGAAGACCAGCCTCATGGTCCGCGCGTGGCTATTTTGAGTTATGGGCTGTGGAAACGCGATTTTGACCAAGGGCGAACTACTCTTGGCCACGAGCTTCGAATCAACGGTGAAGCTTACATCGTTATAGGCGTCATGCCCGCTGCATTCCGCTCGTATCCAGAGGCGGACGTATGGTTGCCTCTGCAACTCAGCCTGGCGACAGCAGACACGGGAAATAATTACAGAGTAATTGCAAGGCTGAAGAACGGCCTTGCAGAGGAACAGGCCCGGCGCGAGTTGGAATCATGGTCCACGGAATACGTAAAGAGTCTGCCGGCCCCGGCAAACGCTCACAAAGCTGCGCTTGCTATTCAGAAACTGCAGGACTCGCAAACTGGCACGGTCCGTTACAGCTTGACGATTTTGTTTGGTGCAGTTGTATTTGTCCTCTTGATTACATGCGCAAATCTGGCTGCATTGCTGCTGGTACGATCTCTTGGCCGGAACCACGAAATCGCAATACGAGCAGCGCTAGGCTCAAGCTGGGCACGCTTGCTTCGAATCTTTCTCATGGAAAGCACGCTCCTTGCCCTGCTTGGCGGCACGCTCGGCATTGTTTTGGCCAAAGAGACACTTCCATTAATCCTCGCGCTGGCTCCTGCTGATCTGCCCTTGAGCGTTCCCATCAGTATCAATGGACGTGTGGCTTTGTTTACTTTTGCAATTTCGGTCCTTACTTCTTTCCTGTTTGGGCTCGCTCCGGCGCTCAGGATTTCCCAATTGGGCCTGAATGAAATGCTCAAGCAAGCCTCGCGTGGCGTCAGCATCAGCGCAGCCCAAGCACGCGCTGGACGCATCCTGGTTTCGGTCCAGACATCCCTCACTCTCGTCCTTCTAACCGGAGCCACGCTGCTACTCCAGAATTTCCTCAGCCTGCAACGGGTGGATCCAGGCTTTGATCCACAACATGTTTTAGTGGCCCAGGTCTCGTTCCCGGCAAAACTCTATTTCACTACTGCTTCCACCGCACGAGCACTGGATCAAATTCTTGACCGACTGAAAAAAACTCACGGAGTCGAGGCTTCCGCGGCTGTTTATGGACTGCCGCTAGAGAAGGGGCTGAATCTGCCGATCTATCCTACGGATGCACCCAGCAAGATTGACTACGGTGGCGAGTACCGGATTGTAAGCACAGAATATTTTCAGGTCTTGCATATACCGCTGCAGGCTGGACGTTCCTTTTCCGATGCCGATGATGCTTTATCCAATCCTGTTGCAATCGTCAATCAGACTCTGGCGAATCGCTGGTGGCCGAAAAGCTCCGCTCTGGGTGGCCATATCAATGTAGGGCAAGAACTTGGACCGCAGTTTGCGGATAAGCCCCGCGAGGTCATTGGAATCGTTGCTGATATTCATGAAGTGGGTCTGGACCAGCCAGCGCTTCCCACCGTTTTTATTCCAATCAAGCAATCGCCGGATAAAATTACTGCGTCTGTAAACCGGTTTTTTTTGGCCTCTATCGTGGTCCGCACCAGGAGCAACGTCGGTGTAGCTGATGAGATTCGCCGCGCAGTGGCTTCGGCCGACCCTGACCTTCCACTAGCGTCTCTGCGGCCTCTGGCCGATGTGGTTGGTCTCTCCTTGTCCCGCCATCGTTTTTACGCTTCGCTGACTTCCGCATTTGGCGTTTTTGCTTTGCTGCTGACTGCCATCGGCGTTTATGGACTGCTCAGCTACCAGACCCGAATGCGCATCCGGGAAATTGGCGTGCGAATGGCCGTGGGGGCCAAGCGGTCCGAGGTTGTGCTTCTGGTCCTCCGGCAAGGCATTAATCTAATAGCGGTGGGCGTGTCCACCGGCATAGTGGGGGCTTTTTTTCTTCGGCGACTTCTTCAGAGCATGCTTTATAATCTACACGACACAAACCTGAATGCGCTTGCAAGCGCCGCCCTTCTTTTGAGCGCAGTTGCCACTTTGGCCAGCTTGCTGACCGCGCTGCGGGCAGCTTCGATTGAACCGATGGTAGTTCTTAGAAACGAGTGAATGGTTTAAAGCAATCAGTTGTCTTCGCTGCCGTTCACCACTCATGAGCATGCGATTGCAAGCGAGAAGACGCCAGCCCTATGCAAACCGCTGAGAAACCTTATCGCGTCCTGGTTGCGGATGACCAGCCTGCCGTGCTCGAGTCGTTGGCAATGCTGCTTCGTTCCGAGGGCTTTGAGGTCGATATGGTGCGCTCTCCTCAAGCAGCGCTCGAATCAATTAGCCTGCGCGAATATGAAGTGCTTCTTTTGGACCTCAATTATGCGCGGGACACAACCTCAGGAACCGAGGGCATTGAGCTTGTCGAAAAAATCAAAGAGATAGATGGCCAAATACCCATCATTCTCATGACTGCCTGGGCCACCATTGACCTTGCAGTGGAGGCAGTGCGCCGAGGTGGAAGGGACTTCATCCAAAAGCCCTGGGACGATGACCGGCTGGTGGCGATCTTGCGCACTCACGCGGACCTCCACTATGCCCTTCGCCACGGACAGCGCCTGGAGGCAGAGAACAAGCTGCATCGGGGCCAGGGACAGATGATCTTTATTGCCGAAGCTGCATCCATGCAGCCGGTAGTGGATGCAATTTCTCAGGTAGCGCCTTCTGATGCCAATATTCTCATCACTGGAGAGCATGGTACCGGCAAGGAAGTGGTGGCCCACATGTTGCATGCCTCCTCCCACCGTTGCGATAAACCGCTGATCGCAGTCAACACCGGAGGCTTGCCGGAAGGTACGTTTGAAAGTGAACTGTTTGGCCACGTAAGAGGCGCGTTCACGGATGCACGGACGGACCGTATTGGACGTTTTGAAATGGCCGACGGCGGCACGCTGTTCCTGGACGAAATCGCCAATGTCCCGCTCCGGCAGCAGGCAAAGCTGCTGCGGGTCCTGGAGACCGGACAGATGGAACGAGTTGGTTCGTCTCGCACCAGTACAGTAGACGTTCGCGTGGTTTCAGCGACAAATGCTGACCTGAAAGCCGAGTGTGCTGCGGGGAACTTTCGCGAGGACCTGCTGTTTCGCCTGAATACCGTGGAGATCCATATCCCGCCCCTGCGCGACCGGCGTGAAGACATACCGGCGCTTTCATGGTATTTTCTCTCAAAATACTCCGCTCGATATAAAAAACAGATTGGGGGTTTCTCGCCTGAAGCCATGGAAAAGTTGACCGAATATGCCTGGCCAGGCAATGTTCGCGAACTCGATCATGCGATAGAACGCGCCGTGATCATGTGCCGTGAAGGCACAATCCAGCCGGGAAACCTGGGACTCCACACTCCCAATCACTCCCGCTCGGTCAATCTATCGGACATGAGTCTTGAAGAAGTTGAAGCCCTGTTGATCAGCAAGGCCCTGGCACGCTATAGCGGTAACGTAAGCCAAGCTGCTGAAGGGCTGGGACTCAGCCGAGGCACGTTTTATCGCCGAATGGAAAAGTACGGCCTTTATGTTCCCGACCCGGCGCGGAAAGAAAAGCGATAACCCACGGCGGCGCTCAATCGCTCCTTTTGAGCGACGGCTTCTATTTTCCGTGCTGGCTGCCGGTTCGCCGGGCGTCGCCCTGGCCCTTGTCCTCCTTTGGATAAACTCATACTCGCTTGATCATAAACTGGAAGGTACAGTGGGTCTGCTGGTCTTGTGGTTCGGGTTAAGCATTTCTGCACGCGATTTGGTAGTCAACTCGATCCGTGTACTGTCGAATGTGGTTTCGGCCCTGGAAGAGGAAGACTTTTCTTTTCGTGCAACCCGGGCCATCCAGGGAGATGCCCTGGGCGATCTGGCCCTCGACATCAATAACCTTGCGGACGCGCTTGAAACCGAGCGTATCGGGACCCTCGAAACCACCAATCTGCTCCGCAAAGTCATGGCTGAGGCAGGCGCGGTGATTTTTGCCTTTTCACCGGATGGAAAAATCCGGTTGATCAACCGTGCCGGAGAAACTTTCCTCGGCAAAAACAAAGAGCAAATCATGAACCGGACGGCCGAAGAACTTGAGATTGATGACCTGCTCCAGGGACCGTCGTCAGAAACGATTTCACGCTCGATTTCCGACGTGGAAAGGCGATGGATTGTGCGGCGCACCTATTTTCGCCAGCATGGAGTGCGTCATCGTCTGGTCGTGCTTTCCGAGGCGTCTGAGGCCTTGCGCGCCGAAGAGAATTCCGCATGGCAAAAGATCATCCGTGTTCTCAGCCACGAGATTAATAATTCTCTGGCTCCCATCAAATCGATTGCGCGCAGCCTGGCCCGTATGTCCTCGGGTGTGGCCTTGTCGCCGGACCTGAGCGAGAACCTCACTCATGGGCTGGAAGTAATCAGCAACCGGGCGGAATCGTTGAATCGATTTCTGCAAAACTACACGAAGTTGGCGAAACTGCCTCCGCCCACAAGACAGGTGGCGCGGCTGGATGCGCTCACATCACTGGTTATCAATCTGGATCCGAGGCTGCGCGTAAACGTGCTTTCCGGTCCAGACGTCAATATCTATGTGGACCAGGACCAACTTGAGCAAGCGCTCATCAATCTCGTCCGGAATGCCGTTGATGCTGTTTTGTTGAAAACCGCGACTGAATTTGGGCCGGACGCCGTAACCCTGTCGTGGAAAACTACCGGTAGAGATCTGGAGCTTTGGATACGAGACCAGGGTATTGGATTGGTCAAGACCGATAATCTTTTCGTGCCGTTTTACACTACAAAAGAAACAGGCTCTGGAATCGGACTTCTGTTGAGCAGGCAAATCATTGAAGCCCATAATGGCACATTAATGATCCGCAATCGCACTGACTACTCGGGGTGCGAAGTCGAAATCAGGCTGCCCGGATGCATCGTGGACGATCCAGATAACCCAGGCGTGGACGAAGGTCTTCCCTAGCCTTAAGCAGGCCCAGCGCCTACACGGCAGCAGCACCCCCAAAAAAAATGCCGCTACAGCCGCTACGCCGCTACAAGGGGCATAAACATTGGCGTGGAGTGCACCCCTTGGGTGAGACAGTGAAACTCCGCTACACCTAACGGTTGGAATGATTTTACGACTCACACTGTACCCTTGTCTTGCATAATGGCATTAGCTGGTGAAGCGTAAGCGGGCTCTGCTGGAGAGCAACCCGCCCAGGAATAACCAGTGGGAGACTCATCAAGGCAATGGGTCGGGGAGTGGCCGCAAGGCTGCTCCCCATTGCATTGAT
>Ga0210408_10000239_pt1 | contig 77383 bp, 63 predicted proteins | sample IncBWH4MmetaG_FD_155471 | JGI IMG/M metagenome (GOLD analysis project Ga0210408, IMG submission 155471) | Forest soil microbial communities from Barre Woods Harvard Forest LTER site, Petersham, Massachusetts, United States - Inc-BW-H-4-M | ecosystem: Environmental > Terrestrial > Soil >... | reverse complement strand
CCCTCTACGCCGTAGATAATAATATCGCCGGGATACTGAGTGAGAGCTTCGGTGAATGCGAACAAGGCCTTGGCACCACCGGCAATCAGTTTTACAACGCTCTCTGGGAACAAGCAGCCGCCCAAGGTATCACCGTCATCCTCTCTTCAGGCGACGGTGGCTCCGCTGGGTGCGACAACTTCGACACTCAGCAGACAGCAAATCTCGGCTTGGCCGTCAGCGGATTCGCCTCGACCCCCTTCAACGTTGCCGTCGGGGGAACGGACTTCGACCAAGTTGGCAGGGAATCGCAATTCTGGAACACCGCACCGACTCCTACCACTCCACCCGTTCCAGCCTCCGCCCTGAAATACATCCCGGAAGTTCCCTGGAACGATACCTGCGCACAACTTGGGCTGAACGGCTGCAGATCGACTTCCAATATCCCCTTGAACATCGTGGCTGGCAGCGGTGGGGCCAGCACCATTTACACTAAGCCGTCCTGGCAAGTGGGCTACCCCGGCGTTCCCAACGACAGCCACAGGGATTTGCCCGATGTATCGCTGTTTGCCAGTAATGGATTCAACGGTAGCTTCTACATCATCTGCCAGCGCGATATCACATCCGTCGGTTCGTGCAACCTCAACGAGCTCTCCTTTACCTTCCAAGGTCTTGGTGGCACATCTGCATCAGCGCCCGCCTTCGCGGGAATCATGGCCCTTGTGGATCAGAAGATGGGCTCCCGCCAAGGCAACGCCAACAACGTGCTTTATGCCTTGGCGAAAGGCCCCGGAGCTTCCTGCAATTCCAACAGCAGCACACCCCCGGCCTCCACATGTACTTTCAATGACATAACCAAAGGCAATAACTCCGTACCCTGCGCTGGGGGAACGCCCAACTGCAGCAGCATGGTCGCTGGAATCAACGGTGTTCTCGTCGAGACCATTAGCCCCACCACCCCGGCATTTCCCGCCGCCGCAGGCTACGACTTGGCCACTGGCCTCGGCTCTGTCAACGTCCAAAACCTTGTTAAAAATTGGAATACCGTGCAGACCGCTTCAACGTCTACGACACTCGCTCTCAATAACGGCAACCCCGTCAGCATAACGCACGGCTCCGCTGTTCCGGTGAGCATCAGTGTGACGCCAACTGCTGCTACTGGTATCGTCGCACTCCTTGGCGGGCCGAACGGCACTTCGCTCGGCCTGGACTCTTTCAACTTGGCCGGGGGCAACGTTTCAGGCTTCACCTCATCGCTAGCTGGCGGTACATATACGGTCACCGCCCACTATGCCGGCGATGAAACCTATGCGCCAAGCGACTCCAATTCCGTCACAGTCACTGTTACACCAGAGAACAGCAAGACCTTCGCAAATCTGGTTACATTAGACCTTAACGGGAATCCTCTTAACTTCGCGGCGAGTAGTGCCACATACGGTTCCGGTTTCTCCCTCCTTCGAGTCGACGTCGGCGATTCCACCGCTACGTTCTCGTCCGCGACAGGCATTTCTAGCAACTGTTTCAAGAATCTGAATACCTGCCCGAGCGGCCGACTTGCTTTGACCGCCAGCGGTGCACAATTGGCGGAAAGTAGTCTGCTGCTGAATAGCCTGGGCTTCGCTGAAGACCAGTCGGTCGTCCCAGGCTCCTACTCCATAGCCGTCAACTATCCAGGTGATTCCAGCTTTGCAGCCAGCACGGCCACTGCCAATTTTACGATCTTCAAAGCGCCCAGTGTTGTGACCACCGCCGTCGCAGGCTCACCCGTCACGTACGGCAACAGTATGCAGATCGATGCTGATGTCGCAACGACCAGCAACCGTGCTGCTCCCACTGGAACTTTTATCTTTTCCGTGGACGGAGCGCCCGTAACCGGTTCCGTCCCCGTTTATGAGAGTGGTTCTTACAGACCCAACTCCTCTCCGCCGGCCTACGCATGGGCCGACGCGATTTCAACAGCCGCCTTTCCTAGCGTCGGAAATCACACACTTGCTGCCCAATATTCCGGAGACATGAACTATGCGGCGGCCGCGAGCGCCCCTGTGACGGTTAGCGTAACGCAGGCGCTGCCATTTTTCCTTGGCTATGGTGCGAATCCGGGATCCACCAATGTAAATCAATCCGTAACTCTCGTCGCCAGGCTCGGGGGATCCGATTCTGGCCTGCCGCCTACCGGCACATTTACCTTCTATGATGGGAACACCACACTCTCCGGGGACGTAACATACACTCCGGTCCCGCCGACGAAACTTACCATCTCTGGGCTCGACGCTTCGATGCCCTACACGCCTACTGTTGCGGGTACGCACCAAATTAACGTCAGCTACTCTGGGGACGCCAATTATCTTCCAGCCACCAACCCCGTACCCGCAACCCTTACTGTTGTCGGTCCCGACTTCGTTCTGACACCACAGACCTCAAGCGCCGTCGTGAACGCCGGAAGTCCGGCCACCTATACTGTTGCCGTCCCAGGTACTAACGGCTTCACTTCGACCGTGAGCGTGACCTGCGCGACCTCCGCGGCTGCAACCACATGTGTTGCGAACCCTCCTTCTGTCGCGGCAGGCGGTAATATTATCATCACCGTGACAACGACAGCTCACCAGCTTGTCCTACCGATTCGCTTTAGCCCTTGGTCAAGGGGGGTGCCGTTCTTCCCTATTACGGTGCTCGCGCTGCTACTGTTCTTCTTCGTCGACAGGTGCCGCCGCCAGCAATTTGCACTTTCCATCCCTCTCGCAGCCGTTACTCTCGTCTTAATGCTGGCTGCCGCGGGCTGCGGGGGAGGTAGCAGCCCAAGCAGCACTACTCCGCTTCGCGGTACGCAACCTGGCAACTATATCGTCACCATAACCGGAACTTCCGGGGCGATCTCGCATACAACTACCGTGTCACTGACGGTGAATTAGCGCGCGCCCTCACACGTTATTTTTTAAGGGTACGGATTTTGATTTGCCGCCTCGGCACGAGAAGTGATTCTCCTCAGCTGGGATGAAAATCCGGCCAGCTGCCCCACATCCGTCCCTCCGACCAGTTGTCCCCGCGTACCCCTCCTGCTATCGTTTACCCGAGTAACGTCGAGGGGTCCATCTCGACGTTCGCACCAATGCCTCGCCTTCGCGCTCTCTTAACTTTTCCAGCCAGCGTTCCGTCTCGACACGAACCGCAGACCGCCCACTTTCGTTCATCTTTTGTCGCCCACCCGCTTCCATCTGACCATCCGCAGTTTCCACCTTCGTCTAGAGCCGTAACTCCTTCATCTACCGCTTTTACGCCGAATCGTCCGCTAACCCCTTTATCTACCGCATTTACGCAAAGACACCGGGGTGTGGGGGGTCTGCCTTCGCTCTTTCTCGCCGCTCGTTTACCCCGATCCTCGGAGGGGTCACTCGCCACTCGCCACTTTCCTCGCCCTTTGTTTTCATATTCTTACGAATTGCTTTTCCCGCAAGCCCTTTATTTTCAAAACCATCCGCATTGCTCCCGGGTGTCACCCTCCAACAGGGCCGGTCAAAGACTTCTTCCGCATCTGCGTACGCTGCGTCTCCGCGGTAAGTTACGTATTTTCACTGCCTTGCGCACTCTTTATCTCTCTTGCCGCGATTTTGCCGACTCCAGTCCTTTGTTTTCAATCGTTTGCGCACTCTTTGACAAAATACCGAGGGGTGGGTACCTGCGGCTCTCGCCTACTACACGATTTTTTCCCTTGCGCCCCTTCTCGTCATCTCCATCGCCATCGCCAGCTTCGTATTCGGTTCACTCTGGCGAACCGCCCCGCTCGACGGTAGAATGCGCCCGATTCGGAGGACACATGAATTTCCGTCGGGCAAGCATTCTTATCTTGGCCGTAAGCTGCAGCGCCGCCACACTGAGCGCGCAAAACAAACTTTCGCCGAAGTGGGAAGAGCTCACCGCGCCCGATTTCCGCGATGGAGTTCAGCAAGCCAAAGGCACGTGCCTGCTTCCGTTCGGAATCCTGGAAAAGCACAGCCAGCATCTCCCGCTCGGCACGGATCTCCTGAACGTGCGGTACGCATCGTTGCAAGCGGTCTCGCAGGAATACGCGGTGGTCTTCCCCGAATATTATTTCGGGCAAATTTTCGAAGCCAAGCACGAACCTGGGACGGTCGCGTATAGCATGGATCTGCAGTTGCACCTGCTGCAGGAAACCACGGATGAGATGGCGCGCAATGGCTGCAAAAAGATAATCATCGTAAATGGCCACGGCGGCAACGGGCATCTCCTTCCGTTCTTTGCGCAAGCGCAGCTCGACAAACCGCACGACTACGTTGTCTATGTCTTGGGTGGAGGGCGCAGCCGACCCGGCGGCCCCGGGAAAAAATCCACCGGCGTGGATTACCATGCCGGCGAAGACGAAACGTCAAACACCATGGTTTCGCATCCGGACCTTGTGCATCTGGACCGCGCGAAAGACGAGTCGGGCGCGGACCTGAAGCGGCAGAAATTGCCGGAAAGTTTGTACACCGGAATTCGGTGGTACGCGCGATTTCCGAATCATTATTCGGGCGACGGCTCCGTAGCCACCAAGGAGCTCGGCGAGTGGAACATGAAAGGCTGGATCGATTCGATTGTCGAATGCATTCGCGCCGTGAAAGCGGACGACGCCAGCCTGAAAATCCAAAACGAATTCTACGAGAAAAGTAGGCACCCGCTAGATACCCGCCCCTGAACGCGGAAGCCCGTAGCCGGCCGGAGCAACCCTAGGGACGTATCGGCGGGGATTTTATTAGTAGGAATAGTTAGGCTTCCAGTGCCGGGGTTTCTGGCGTAACATTCGGTTAACATGCACGCTCGGTTCACGCGAATGGATGTGGAAGCCGCCCAGCAAGATTTGAAGAATCGGACGCTAGCGCGATTCGACTATGACTTTGCGAAACTGATTTACTTGTCTTCCTTGAGAGACTTCAGTACGGGAAAGTACTATCACCACGGGTTGGCGCATTCTTTTTCGGAGTCCGCGGCCAGCGCGGCACTTACGATCTCTCACCAACGGGTCTTTTACGATCTTAGTTCGGCTCCGCTGGAATCGCTGGTAGCCCAAATTGAGCGCTTCATTCACTCATCGCCTGAAGATTGCGAAGAAATTTTGCGAGCGTGGGAGAAGCTCGAGGTATATCGTGTGACGGTGCCTTGCGATTGCGACGAACTGACCGCAGCGCTATTCCGGTCGAACGTTAAGATTGCGATGGCCCTTTTGAAATCTCCTCGCTTGATCCAGGAAGAGAAACACCCACCCGCATCGCCACGCCTGTTACTTGACCAATAATTTCTGCGGCCTTGGGGAAGGCGAACGACCGAGTCTTGATGGGTGAGAGCGAATGAGCGATGAGGAGAAGCTTGTCATCGATTATTTCGCACCACGAGCAGGCATATTCCGTTCGAAGATCAATAAAATAAATGGGACGATCAAATTCGGAGCGGATCGGGCGGGAGTGAGGATTCTTGAGTTCGGGATCGATCTCCACGAACGACCCGGGCCTGAGGAGCGGATAAAGGGTGTAGTCGCTGAGTCCGACGAAGCCATACAAGCGGTGGCGCAAATCAAGGTGTTGAATAAATTCCAACGGCACTTTTCCCCAAATTTCGATCATGCGCGACAGCAGATTCGTTTGTCGCAAATTTAGCGCGGCATCAAAACGAACCGGGAGGTCGAGCGATTCGGTGCGAGATTCCGAGCGAGGTTCCGACGTGCGGTCGTATTGCGCAAGGTGGGTTTTCGCGATGGGCATACGTGAGTGAAATACATTGATTTTGTTGAGATCGACACCATACATCTCGAGAAGCGTTGAATAACCCAGGCCGTAGATGCTGGCGAGGGTAAACAACTTGTAGATGCTTGGCAGGGCCGATTTCTCATTTTCGATTTGGGTTAACCACGGGCCGGAAACGAGGAACTCAGTGTTACCTTCGGCATCGGCAATGAGTTTGCTAAAAAGCGCGACCTCACGCGTAGTTATTCCCAGCTTGGCACGAACGAGCTTTAATCGTTCTCCAGGGTCCATGGCCCTCCCTCGAGTCGGAGAGACTGAGAGCTAGAGGCGGAGGTTAGCGGCAAATCTCGATGTAAGCTCATTGGCGAGATTTCCCTAACGATCAGCACTCATCCGCATAGCATCCAGGACTCAAGCGCGTTAGTGTACCAGAGATTCGCGGCCAGAACTGAGCCGCGCAGGGTTTATCCGCTCCAGGCGCAGACTGAAGACGGAGCAAAAGCTTTCGGCCGCGCGAATGGTGTAGGCGGTACCGCGGGTGGCTTTAAAGGGTCCGCGCACCCACAATAGGAACAAAACAATATAGGAAAAGACCGCGAAGGCCAGGTATTTGGCGGTGAGCCTAAGCTCGAATCCGGGGCTAGGGTCGTAGGTATGACCAGCCAGTCGCAGATGAAGGTCCATTAACTGAGCTACTTGCTTTTGCATCAAGCGAAGCCACTGAAGGGCAAGTAATTTGCGCTCCTTTAAAAATAACCGCCGCGCATCGTTGGGCGCGGACCGAGAAATGAATTCCATATCTTCGCTCGAAAAAATACGATTTACGGCGGCGGCGGCGACAAGCGCGGAATCCAGAGCTTCGCGCGCCTTGGAAAAATCATCTACAGTTACGGGTCGGCTATCGATCTTGGCCTGCAAAGATTGCAGAAGCAACCGAACAGCGAAGGTCAGGATCAGCGCGCCGAGCAATAGAATCAGGACCAAGCCAATCATGATTTCAAGGCCCTAACCAGCCGGTTGGAAGTACGGGCCAGAATTGCGCGTGTCCTCGCGGCAAGAACCTCGTAGTCACGTTCAATTTCATTTTCGGCAGGCTGAACCGGATCGGGTTGCGCAGACCATAAAGCGGCACACCAAATCGTGAGCGCGACCAAATAAGTTGCTGGACGCAGTTTTCTCAGGGCAATTGAGAACCCATTGCCGGGCAGCGACCAGATAGCCAAATTCACAACGTTGACGCCGATCCAAAGGGCATTCCCCAGAATTAGGCCCAAGACATTGCGCCCGAGCGGAATTCGATACCGCGCAAAAAGCGCCAACATACCTAATAGGAGCGCCCCTTCGACATAGCGAAAATAGCGGCCGATGTCAGCCGTGGCGCGTGCCAGGGAAGGGGTAAATCCATCGTGCAGCAGATTCAACGAGGCGTAGGTGAGCGTGAGGCAAAAAACGATGGCCAGAAGGTTTCTAGCGAGGCGCGCAACGCCCGGGTTATGTCTAACGGAATGCCGAAAAATCTCGAGCATCACGGCGTAGCTGGCAATAATCGTGACGAGTTCGGTCTGCCAATACAAGGTCGGATACAAATTCGGTGTGAGCTGATAGCAGCAAAGGCGAATAAGGTCTGAAACAAGCACGCAGACGATGTAGGTGTAAAAAAACAAATACCTACCAGTCAGGCGCGCGTTGCTCGCGCGCACAAGTATCACGACCTCGAGCGCGATAGTACTCCACCAAATAAAATCCATTCCCATGAACACCCTGGGGCGTGCGGAATCGAAGATAACATGAAACGGAGAAGTGATGGGGGAAAGTGCATGGCGCTTTCCCCCATTTCTGCAATTTTTGTTACACAACCTGCGTTGCAAAGCTGGGTGGATAAGGCGGCGCCGGCCCACCGCCATCCGCGATCAGTGTCCCGAAACTCGCGTTGGGCGGATAAGGCGGCGCCGGGCCACCGCCATCCGCGATCAGTGTCCCGAAACTCGCGTTGGGCGGATAAGGTGGTGCCGGGCCACCGCCATCCGCGATCAGTATCCCAAAACTCGCGTTGGGCGGATAGGGTGGCGCCGGGCCACCACCATCCGCGATCACTTCGGATGGGAGTGAAGGAGCGACGACGAGTTGCCCGCCTCTCCAGTGATGGGACGTCGAGTATCCAGAGAGAATGATGAGAGAGGTGAATACTGCCAGAATCAAGGTGCAAGCTTTTCGAACGTTCATGGTGCCTCCTGAGGCTGAAATCTGGGCTAAAGAAACCCAGTCACAGGCAATGGAAACACGGAACGCGTTTGGAACGACGGAAGATTAACGCTTCGTTGGGACTTGATTGCTATAACAAGCAGGCAGGGAGCTAAATCAGACGCGGACCGAATTCAGATCAACTTCCAACGGAGACTTGGGATTGTCTCCGGAGCGGACGCAGGCGATCTGCAGATTTTGGTCCCAATCTGGATGGCAGACAATAATCCTTGTTACTAGACAATGGTCTTCTGTCTCTTCGCAAAAAACCAGAATAGACTGCCACATTTCTCGAGTCTTGCCCCGACTAACTAGCTGACTGACTGCAACCGAAAGCGCGTGGGTCTTAACTTGGAGATGGCCATCATGGCTGGCGTCACAGCGAACTTCAAACGTGCAGTCGTCCATTTGTTCTTGCCTCGAGTCGTCAAAACGTGACCTTGCGCACTTCCACGTCTTCGGATTGGTACGGGAAGAATGGATTCTACTCTATAAATATCAAAGCTATATCGGCAAGTTGATATCTCTGCCCTGCGAACGGAGGAACTGACCGCGGCGCCGAAAACGCGTTGGGGCATAAATCAGCACCGTGAGGGTGCGCTTGCTTTGCTTGCTACAGCAATCAGGAATTACGAAAAAGTCCACATCGACGATCCACGTGGCAGGATTCGACCGGACGAAGGCAGGCTCTGTCCCGTATTCCGCAATGATCAGGGGGTTAAGAAGCGTAGCCATGCAAATGACGGAAGGCCAGACTTATAGGTGTCAGAGTATTGAGTGCGGTTGCGAAGTGAAAGTAGTCAAGGGATCCGCGGAGAGCCGTATGAATCTTCGATGTGTCTGTGGTGAACCAATGAAGAAAGCATATATGCCACCGGTTCTGCGAGCACTGACCCCCGAAATGAGAGTTCTGGCCGGCCACGAAGCCGATGAGAATTAGAATTCGCTGCTCGTTCTCCTCTGGATGGGGCTTCGTATGCGAGACGTGTTGAGTTTTTTCCTTGTTTTAGCTCTTCTGACGATTGGTGCAGCATTGCTCAATGACGGGATTTCTAAATCGGGCCCGAGCCAAACCGTACAGTTCATGAGTGGTGCAGCTTTTTTGTCATTAGGATTGGTAAGCTCATGGTTTGCCGTAAAGAACTGGCTGAAATGGCGTAGAGAATACAAAGAATACCGCAACGAATAACGCGATCGCCATTATTCGCGGGCTTCGGCCAATTCCAGAGCCCCCCGCTCGCAATAAGAGTAGAAGGAACAAAGCAGCACCCGTCGTTACGCGAGGCCGCCTTGCCTGGCGAGTTTTAGGGCTTCGAGAGCGGCGCCTCGCGCTCCGGCGGTGTCGCCATTGGGCATAACGTAGATGGGGATATCCGCTTGCTCCTCGCGCTGGGTTGGCATGCCCGCGCGGATCTCTTCCATAAACCAGTTCTGGAAATCGCTGCTCGTTTCCAGAGCGCCACCGCCAACGATCAACGCATCGGGGTCGAAGGTGTTCACCATTTCGTCGAAGAAGAGTCCTAAGGCGTGCGCCTGAACGCGGAAAATATCCCTGCACAGGGCGTCGCCTTTGTCGGCCAGACCGCGTACGAGTTTCGCGGCCTGGTGCAGAGATCCTAATCTTCCAAGATCGTGACCGGGATACCGCTGCAGGAAAAAAGGCAGCAAAGAATTTTCGATGGCCGTCAAGGAGCAGAGGGACTCCAAGTCGCCAGTGCGCCCGCAATTGCACACCGGCGTCAGACCGTTAATTCCCGCGATGCTCTGGTATGGAAGCAGCACGTGCCCCAACTCTCCGCCAAATCCTTTTCTGCCCTTAACGACATTGCCGTCCAAGATGACGCCACCACCGAGGCCCGTCCCGATCACGGTGGAAACCGATGTTTCTTTTCCGTTGGCGCCAAAAATCGTGAAATGTCCCCACAGAGCACCGGCATTGCCATCATTCAAATAGCTGACCGGCTTGCCCAATTTCTGCGCCAGACCTTCCCGGATATCGAATCCCGCCCACGCGGAATGCACGAAATTTGTAGACCCTTTTGCGCTGAGCAAGCCCGCCGCGCTGGCCGGACCAGGAGTGTCCAACCCCACGGCAACGATTTCTGAAAGACGAACATGTGCGTTTTCAGCGGCAATCTTGAGCCCGTCTTCGATCTGCCGCAGGCAGACTTCCGGCCCTTGTTTGGCCAGCGAAGGGTGCTCGCACAAAGCGTCGATCAGAAACTGCGCTTCGCGATTCACCAAGGTGTAGTTGACAGCAGTTCCGCCAAGATCGACTCCCGCGACCACTTCCACGATTTCTCCTTTGCGATTCCTATTTCAGGTCTTAATGAGCTTAACAGCACTGGGATTGTATCCGAGCGAGGCACGATACAAGCAAAATCCCTGAGAGATGAAGCTCACTTGCAGTTCATGCCCGGCAGACCGCTTGCCTGCGTTTTCTGGAAACCTCGAGTTTAGGTAGCGGACGTTGGTCCGCGGAAATGTGTGATTTTGCCGTCGGCTATTGCGGCGATGTAGCGGCCGGCGATCAGGAATTGCATGACTTTGGCGCCTTTGCGAGCGAGCGCTGCCCAGCGGGAGGCGGTTGCAGGGTTTTGCTGGAGGCCGCGGATACGTTGGCCGTTGAAGTCAAAATCGACTTGGGCTAGTTTGTTTTTCGACGTGTGCTGCACGGGATAGGAATTTTCTTGCAGGAGCACACGCTTCTTGCCTTCGACTAGCGCTTGGCGCCAGACGGAGAGTAGGGCGTCGTCCAACTCCGATCTGGTGGCTTCGTCAGGCATCGCTGATCCAATTCGGCTGCCCAAAGCATAGCGCACCTTTGATACCATCTCCGCCGTTGGACAAAGGAGCGCGATGAGACGCACATTTCGGTTTATAACAGCAACATTAGGCTTGGCATTTATTTTTGGTTCCACTGCTTGTGCGCAGACGTCCCCGCCACCGGTGGTTTCGCCGGTAGTGCACTCTGACAATCGGGTGACGTTTCGGTTTCGCGCGCCGAATGCGAAGGAAGTGACGCTCTCGCTCGAAGGAGCTTCAGGGGATTTGATGATGAAAAATTACGAGGAGGGAGTTTGGAGCGTCACTACGGATCCGCTCGAACCTGATTTTTACGGTTACGCGTTTGTAGCCGATGGTGTTCACTTGATCGATCCTTCGAACCCGTCGCTAAAGCCTAACTTGCTCAATACAACGAGCCAGGTGCATGTGCCGGGGCCGGCTTCTCTGCCCTGGGAAGTGAGCGAAGTTGCGCGGGGCGAGGTCCATCATCATTTCTACAAGTCGGGGATCGTGGGAGACCACAGGGATTTTCATGTGTATACGCCGCCGGGATACGACGCTCGAGGGAAGCAGACGTATCCGGTCTTGTACTTGCTGCACGGATTCAGCGATGACGCGAGCGGGTGGACGGCGGTGGGCCGGGCGCACGTGATCCTGGACAACCTGATCGCGCAAGGGAAGATCAAGCCGATGATTGTGGTGATGCCGCTGGGCTACGGCGCTCCGGAAATTCTGCGCGGGGGATTTGGTGCGTTTCGCAATACGGAGCTGCGGGACCGCAACTACGCGAAGTTTATCGAGGCGTTGCTTACGGAGGTGCTGCCGCGCGTGGAGGCGGCGTACGTGGTGAAGAAGGACGCCAATTCGCGAGCGATTGCGGGGCTATCGATGGGCGGGAGCGAGTCGCTACTGGCGGGACTGAACCATTTGGACAAGTTTGCTTGGGTTGGCGCATTCAGTTCAGGAGGATTGCCGGAGGAGTTTGACAAAGATTTTCCCGGATTGGACGCGAAGGCGAACGACCGGTTGAAGCTCCTGTGGATTGCGTGCGGCACGAATGACCGGCTGATTGAATTGAATCGGAAGCTGCGGGCTTGGCTGGAGACCAAAGGCGTCCACAAGGTGGATGTAGAGACGCCGGGGGCGCACACGTGGATGGTTTGGAGGCGAAATTTGGCGGCGTTTACGGAATTGCTGTTTCGGTGAGAGCTCACCAACAAGCCAGAAAAGGATAACGCAGAGGCGCTGAGAACGCGGAGGGGCGCGGAGTACGAAGCAGAAGCTTGGCCGCGCACGGCACGTCTCACAGGGGGACCGCGCGCTTTTGGGAAATTACCGTTCGCGGAGCTGGTCGATCCACTTGGAGAGCAGGTCGCTGCAATGGGATTCGATATCGATGAATTCGATGCCCATGCCAATGCGGGGCTTGACGATGCGAACGACGGCGAGGCCTTTGATGGTTTGTCCCTTGCGGGAGAGAGTGACACGCGCGCGGGATTTCAACTGCAGAGGCTTGCTGGTACAAATGAAACAGCCGCCCAGAGAAATATCGGAGGTCACGCCCGTGGCCTGCGCTCCGGTTTCCAAGTCGATTAGCTCGACGTCCGCCGCAAACGGATAGCGAATGGCGTAGCGGCGGTCGCGCACACCTGCCTTCGGCGACGCTCCCTTGGTCGTGCGATTATCCATGACGATGACGTTGCTCACCGGTGTCGACCGTCCAAACGGATAGACGGAGTGCTCGGGAGGGACAGATCCCGTGTGTATATTTTGCCGGAAAACGCTGAAGGGGACTGCGAATGTGCCGGTGGGTATGGCCAAAACAGCAACAGGCAGAGGAGCCGCGTGAGCGGTTTCAGCGCGTTATTAGCGGCTAGGACAAAATCGGGGTTCGGCTGAGCTTGGCGTGTGGAGGGGCGTGCTAGTCTGAAAATTGCTGCATTTCGCGCGCGAAAAAAACCATGCGTACCGAAGGACTTCGAAAAAGCGACCGTATCAGCTTCCGCATGCCTGTGGAGGCGTCGTGGTTTGGAGCCGGAGGCATGGTTGTAAAGCAGGCGGCGCAGACGCTGTTGGTGAGCCGCAATGGCGGCGTGCTGGCTCTTCCGGAGAAAGTGCTTCCCGGACAGGAGCTGACGCTGCGGCGCCAGAATGGCGACGATTGGAAGATGGCGCGCGCGCGAGTGCTCGCGGAATTCGATCGCGATGCCGATGGGTTTCTATACGCGTTCGTTCTTTTGGAGCCACGCGATGATTTCTGGGGCATCGACTTCCCTGCCCTGCACACCGCCGAGGATGCACTGGCGCGCTTACTGATGGAATGCAGCTTTTGCCAACGCCGTGAAGTGGTGTACCTGAACGAGTTGCAACTGAAATCATTTGAAGTTCGGAAATGCGTGGCGCGGCTGTGCACGCATTGCGACGCGCCGTCGATTTGGATCGAGGCGCTCTCGACAGCGAGGCAAGAGGGAATCACGCCGAAGCCGGTGGAAGAGAAAGTGAATCCGCATCGCAAGAAGAATCGCGTGAAGGCGCGCGTGCTGGCTTGCATACGGCGGCGCGGGTTTCAGGAAGAAGTGGCGGTCTGCGAGGATTTGTCGAAGGGTGGGCTGAGTTTTCGGAGCCGGAATCAATATCCGGAGGGCACGCGGGCGGAAGTGGCGGTGCCGTTCACACCGGGTGCGGGCGCGATTTTCGTGCCGATTCGCATTGTGTTTTCGCAGGCGCTGCCGACGGCGGGTCTGTATCGGCATGGAGCGGCGTACGTGAAGCCGCCGATGGATGGGGCCTAAAGTTTAACGCCAGCGGTTAGGCCCTCAGACCGTATGTTTTGCGGCAAAGTGGTGGTAGCCCGGCTTTGGCTGATTGGTCTCCCCGCCGAATCCGAAGGGATGCTAGCACTCACGCTATGGCTTATCGGAGCTAAGGAACGTGAATTCGCTCGACGAGCGCGAAGTTCTCTCCTGACGTGACTTCGACTTGAGGGTTCTTCGGAAATCCCAGGTGTTCACCATGGTTCCCGACAACCTGGAGAACCGAAGGCGGCTGGGACGGATCAGTATGTGTCGCAAACGCGATGTCACAAACGAGATTGTGCTGGAATTGGTTCCCCTTCGTTGGGTGTAGGGTCGCTTCGAAGAACCCTCCATTGCCGATAACAGCGGAGGCACCCTCGTTTATCGTGCTGCCGCCCTCTCCGATGTAACGATAAACGTTCAGATACACCCGAGCCCCAATAGGGAGGTTGGATGCACCAACCACATAAAGTTCGTCGGGACGGCCGTCGTATGTACCTCTGGCAGCGATGTAGTAGGTCGGTGCCCAAAGGTGAGTCCGTGGGGCTGAAATCGTGCTTGTGACTCCGCCTACGAGCAGGCATAAACTCAGCAGAAGCAACACGCCGACACGGTCATACCCCATATTCCCTCCTCCTCATTGCGGCAGGGTGGAGCTCTTAAGCAGTCGAAGAACTTTCGGAATACCCCATCGCGTTTCTTCAATGATTGATCGCGCGAAGGTCGATAGATGGGGGCGGCGTAATTTTATTGCTTCTGGTTCCTTAAGGCAAAATCGTCAATCCAGTGCGGGCGCGGTCTCTCGCTCTTGACGGCGGCGATGCAGGTAGTGCATCGCGATGTTGAGGTAGACCTGGCCGCAGGGCGTCTCGATGCAGATGACCATGGCTTCGGTGTCGGCGTTGCCCGCGAGTCCTTGATCGTTCATGTGAATTTCCGGCGGGAAGACCTTGAAGCGAAAACCTTGATCGTTGAGCAGGGTTACGGAATTTCCGATCACCATGTTGGCTAGCTCGCAGACGGTCTCCCGCGCGACCTGCTCGCTCTCGATAACGGCGGAGCCGGCGAGATGGCTCGCCACTTTGAGAGCGACCTCGGGCGCCAAATCGAGAATGACGCGGCCTTCGATTTCGCCTTTGATGAGGATGAGTGCGGCGATGCCTTTGCGCCGGTACGTTTCCTCGTCCATAGCCAGGTCGACGATTTTCGTGGGCGCCTGCAGGGACTCCGCAAAGACGGCGTCCGCGGCGTTGATGAACGGCTGGATGAGTTCCATTCTCATGAGCGGTGCTCTCCGGCGAATGCGACCGGAGCGCCTGCGGCGCTGGGGTCGTCGCTGAGGACATAACGCAGGATTTCATACAGGACTTCGGGCTTAACTGGTTTTTGCACGAAGTGCTTCGCGCCTTTTTGCAGCGCGGCGAGAATATTTTCCTGATAGCCGACGGAGCTGACCATCACGATGCGTGCTTCGGCGTGCTGGCGCACGATTCGCTCGACGGCTTCAATGCCCTCCATCTGCGGCATGGTGATATCCATGAGCACAATGTCAGGCTTGGTGCGATTGTATTCCGCGATCGCGGTGAGCCCGTCGCCGGCCTCACCGGCCACTTCGCCGCCAAACATCTCGATCATTTTGATGAGATTCTTGCGTGCGAACACGGAATCATCCACCACCAGGTAGCGGACTGGCCGACTGTCTTTCCGGAGCAGAGCGGCGAATTGTTGCATAGCCTTCTCCTTATCCCCTCGCACGGAACTAGCTGCGGTGGGAAGAAACGTGTGTCCTCTCGGATTTCTCGTTCTTTTCAATCTTGTCTTTCTTTTCCCCTTTTTCGGGGCGTTCGCCTTTTTCGGCGCGATCCCGGTCGGGAGCGCGATCACTGCCGCAGTGGCTGATGAGAAACGCGCTCAGAGACTCGAGCGGAACAATCTTGTTGGCGTAGCCCTTCAAGATCGCAGCGCGTGGCATGCCGCTGACCACGCAGGTGTCTTCGCTTTGCGCCACGGTCATGCCGCCAGCGGCTTTGATGGCGCCGAGGCCTTCAGCGCCGTCGTCGCCCATGCCGGTCATGAGCACGCCGATGGAAGTGAGGGCGAACTCTTGGGCGACGGAGTTGAAGAGCACATTGGCGGAGGGGCGGTGTCCATTGACGGGCGGACCGTCGGAAAGGACGGCCATGTCGCCGCGAGGCATGCGTCGCACCATGATGTGGCGATTGCCGGGGCAGATCAGAACGCGGCCGGCAATCAGCAAATCGCCGGAACGCGCTTCCTGGACGTCGACCGCGCAACATTCATCCAAACGTCTGGCGAACATTTCCGTGAAACCCTCGGGCATGTGCTGGACGACCAGGATTGTGGCGGAGAAATCCGCCGGAATTTGCGAAAGCACATACTGCAGGGCGTTGGGACCGCCGGTGGAGATTCCGATGGCGACGACGCGAGAGGGCGGAAGTGCTGCGCGCGCGGGCTTCTTCTGCGGAGGCTTCGTTTCCACTTCCACGTTGGCGCGGATCTTACGGCCCGAAGCACGCTTGGCCACTTTGATTTTTTCGATGAGCTCGACGGCGATGGCGTCGAGATGGCCCGCGGCCGCGTCTCTCGGCTTGGCGACAAAATCGATCGCGCCAAGCGCCAGCGCTTTGAACGTGGAGTAGGCGCCTTCCTTGGAATGCGTACTGAAAACAATCACTGGCATGGGCGCACGACGCATGATGAGGCGCAGGGCCTCCAGGCCATCCATGCGCGGCATCTCGAGGTCGAGCGTGATTACGTCGGGGTGGAACTCTTCGATTTTCTTTAACGCGAAAGCGCCGTCCATTGCGGTGCCGACGACCTCGATAGATGGATCTCTCTCGAGGATGGTGGGAATGAGCTTCCGCATGAGCGCGGAATCATCGACGACGAGGACGCGGACGCGGTCGCTCATGCGATGGCTCCCAGAGGGGTGGCACGCGAGAGGCGCGAGAGCACGGCGGGAACATTCAGGATTAGAACAACGGTGCCGTCGCCCAGAATGGAAGCTCCGCTGACTAGATCACTGGAAATAATCTCGGTGGGCAGGGCCTTGATGACCAACTCTTCCTCGCCAACCAAGCTGTCGACGATGAGGCCGAAGCGCTTTTCCGCGGCGCCGATGACGATTACGAAGCTGCGCTTTTTCTTTTTGCCCTCCGGGGCGGACACCGCATGAATCTGGCTGAGGCTATTGAGGCGCACGAGCGTGAGAATTTGTTCCCGGAGACGCAGCACCTCGCGCTGGTCGACGCGATGGATGTCGGCGTCGGTGATGCGCGTGATTTCGACGACGGAAGAGAGCGGCACCGCGAAGAGGCGGCCAGCGACGCGGAACAGCAGCGTTTGAATGCTCGCGAGTGTCAGAGGCACGCGCAATTGCATCGTCGTGCCGCGACCCTTGACGGACGAAACGTGGACGGTGCCCTTCAAATTGTTTAGGACTGTACGGACTACGTCCATCCCCACGCCGCGCCCCGAGACCTCGGTGACTTCCGCCGCCGTGCTGAAACCGGGCTCGAAAATCAGGCTCATCGCTTCGGAGTCGGACAGGCGTTGAATCTCTTCGGCTCCCACAATTTTCTTTTCGACGGCTTGCTTGCGAATTTGCGCGAGGTCGATGCCGCGGCCGTCGTCGCGAATCTCGATCACCACCTGCGTACCTTGATGGTAGGCGTTGAGGAAGACGGTGCCGCGAGCGGGTTTGTTCGCGGCGAGGCGTTCCTCGGCATGCTCGATGCCGTGATCGACTGCGTTGCGAACGAGGTGCATGAGCGGCTCAGCGAGCGCGTCCAGAATGCCTTTGTCGAGATCCGTATTCTGCCCAGAGAGGTCCAGCGCGACGTCTTTGCCGCACTGCTTGGCGACGTCGCGCACCAATCGCGGAAAGCGACGGAAGAGCTGTTCAACCGGGACCATGCGGATTTTCAGGACGCATTTGTGAAGCTCGTCGAGGACGCGGGATTGAAAGGCCAGCGCGTCGGACAGTTTCGCGCGAATCGGGTCGCGCGCGTGGTGCTGGTCAAATTCCGCGAGGCTGCGGTGCAGCATGGACTTGCCGATGATCAATTCGCCGACCAGGTTCATGACGGCGTCAATGCGAGCGGCATCCACACGCAATGTGCTTTCGGCGACGGTGGCGGCCGCAGAACCGGCCGGAGGCATTTCTTGCGGCGCTGCTGTTCCGCCGGTTTCCGCAGCCTTGGAGGCTTGCGCTTCCAATAGGTCTCCGAGCAGCTCGTGTTCCGCGGATGCCGGTGTGGCAGCGCGCTCGACGCGAATATCGGAAACGATGGATGGGATTCGGCAACGCTGCGCGATGTGCTCCTGTGGTTGATGGCTGGCCAGAGCAGCTTCGACGATCTCCAAGGACTCGGCGGCGGAATTATCCTCGGGACGCAACGCGATGACCGTGCCGCAGCTGTGCAGCACGTTGCGAATCAATTGGAACGCCGCCGCATGCATCAGGCTGGCGGGATCCACGCGCAACGCAACGTTGTAAATGGTTTCGCCGCGATGCACGGCTTCGGAGATCATGAGCTGTTCGTATTCAGTCCATTGGAATCGCGCCGCGATTTCCCCCGCTGCAGGCGCAGACAGCGGCGAAGCGGCCGCGCCGTGCATCAGGCTTTGCATCATGGCGCGCAGAGCGTCCGCGGGAGGTGGCTCTGCATTGCGTTGGTAGGCGGATAGCATTGCGCCGAAATTATCGGCGGCAACAAGAACGACCTCCGCGAGGCGTGAACCAACCGTTTGCCCGACCTGCGGCGACAGCACTTCTTCCAATTCGTGGGCTAGCTGACTCAGTTTGTGGAACCCGCACGCGGCCGAATCGCCCTTGAGTGTGTGGACGGCGCGTCGCACGCGACGAATGACTTCCTCGTCGGAAGGGTTCGCCTCGAGGTCGAGTCCCGCCTCGTTCAGCGCCTGCAGGAGTTCGCTCGCGCTCTCGAAGAACAGCGCGCGCAGCTCCCCATTGCGATCTTCGGGAAAGCCGTTCATACGCTGGCCTCGACCCGTTGATACGCGGTGCCATTGTTTTCGTGCACCATGCGGAATTTCTGCGTAAGTCCAAAAAGACTTTCCGCGTGCCCCACAAACAGGTAGCCGCCCGGATTCAAGCAGTGCCAGAACTTCTCGATCAGGCGTTTCTGCTCGGCCTCATCAAAATAGATCATGACGTTGCGGCACAGGATCATGTCGTTCCGGCGCGGCAAGAATTCGGTTTTCAGATTGTGAAAGTCGAATTGCACAAGTTGCTTGAGTTGCGGCTTGACCCCATATTTGTCGCCGGACTTTTCGAAATAGCGCAGCCGGCACGTGTAATCGACCGGCTCCATCTGGATTTCGGTGTACAGCCCTTCCTGACCGGCACGCAGGCTGGCGTAGCTGATATCCGACGCGACAATCTCGAGCTTCCACGGTGGCGGAATCAGCGGCTTGGGAGACGGCATGTCGAACGGAAGCGGATTGCGCAAATAGTAGTAGGCGAGGGCGTCGCAAATGAGGATCGCGACAGAATAAGCTTCCTGGCCCGAGGAGCATCCCGCGCTCCACACGCGAAGCGTCCAATCACGCCGCTCTTGCTTGCGTTTAAGAATTTCCTCAAGAACGGTTTTCTGCAAAAGGTCAAGCTGCGGGCGGTTGCGGAAGAAGCTGGTCTCGTTGACAGTAAGATTTTCGAGCAGCAGCGCCAGCTCGTTTTTTCCTTCGCGGCTGGTGAGCAGGCGATAATAGCTGTAAAAGGAGTCGAGCTGGCAAGCTTTGAGCCTGCGCTGCAAACGATCCTTCAGGAAATGCGAGCGGCGCTCGTCGAAGAACATTCCGCATTCCTGGTAGACCAGCGTCTGCAGGAGCTTCAGCTCCGCTTCCGTCAATTGAATCTGTGCGGTGAGTGTTCCCATGGCACGTGCGCGGCGCGCAAAGCAACTTCATCCGCGTTGCAGCGGACGGAGCGTTACTTTGCAGCACCTACGAGTTCCGCGGCCTCCTCAAATCGTTTGAACTCCGGTCGATGCAATAACTTTGCAATATCCAACAAAATGATGAGGCGGCCTTTAAGCTTGCCCACGCCCGTGACGTAGCCCGATTCGCCTTCGGCAAATAGATTTCCCGGCGCTTCGATTTCCGAAGGCGCAATCTTTAAAACCTCGGAAGCGGCGTTGACGATCAAACCCACCAGCTTGTTATTTAGCTCGACAACCAAAATGCGATTCTTCTTGTCCGGCTGAATATCGGATTGCCCAAATCGCTTGCGCAGGTCCATCACCGGAATAATCTTCCCGCGCAAATTGATGACGCCTTCCACGGTCTCCGGAGCGCTGGGAACCGCGGTAATCTCCGGAACGCGCACGATTTCGCGCACGGAAGCTATGCGGACGCCGAAAGTCTCGTTTCCGATGCGAAAGCCAACGACTTGGAGGTCTTTTTCCATCGCAAGGGTTCCCGACTTACGGACGGGTCTCGGCGTACTCCGCTTCCCTTTCCCGATGCATTTCCCGCTTGCGGCGCCCTTGCGGCGATTCGCGTCGCGGGCCACTTGCTTGTGCAACAGGCTGCTCCAGGACAAAACGATCCATGCTGTCCAAGAGGTTGCGCGAGAGCTTGAGCATTTGCTCGGCAGCGGCAGAAAGCTCGGTCGAACTGGAGGCAGACTGCTGCACCAGTTCGCGCATTTTGTCCATCGCGCGCACAACGGCCTGCGCGCCGGAAGCCTGTTCCTCGACCGCAGAATTAATTTCCTGAGTGATTTCGGTCAGGCGGCCGGTGGCTTTCGCAATTTGCGAGGAACCCACGGACTGCTCGTTAGTCGCCGCGCCGATTTCCTGAGAGAACTTGTAGACTTCCGTAACCACGTTGGAAATCTTGTGCAGCGCGGAACCCAGGTCGTTGCCGAGGGTCAGCCCTTCTTCCACGATGCGCGTGCTGCGTTCCATATTTTCGACGGCTTGACGCGCCTCGCGCTGGATGCTTTGGATAAGGTCGGCAATTTCCTTTGTGGACTGCGTCGATTTCTCCGCCAATTTACGCACTTCGTCCGCGACGACCGCGAAACCGAGCCCGTGCTCTCCGGCGCGCGCTGCTTCGATGGCCGCGTTCAACGCCAAAAGATTGGTCTGCTCCGCGAGGTCGTCGATGACCTCAATGATTTTCCCAATGTCGTCGGCACGGTGACCCAAAACATTGATGATCTCCGCCGAAGACTGAATCGCGTGATTCGTGCGATTAAGCCCGTCGGTGGCCTTTTCCATCGTAGCAATGCCACTCACCACTTCTTCGCGCGACCGATTAGCGATGTCGAGCAATACTTTGGCGGTGTCCGCGACACGATTGATGGAAGTAACCATCTGGTCGATGGAAGCGGACGTTTCCGCGACGCTGGAAGCCTGCACTTGCGTATTTTTGACTACGTTTTGCACGTTGATGCTCATTTCGTGCATGGTGCTGGTGACTTCTTCAATCGCGGAAGATGCCTGCACGCTGACCTTTGCCGATTCATCGGCGGCACCCGCAACTTGATTGGAACCCGCGGAAACCTGGCTGGCGGAATCGCGCGTCGTGCGCACCAACTCCTGAAGTCCGTGGGACATGCGCAAGAACGCATTGCCCAGTGTGTCGCGCTTCGAGCGCGGAACAACTTCCACGCTGAGGTCGCCTTCCGCAACAGCCATGGAGACACCGGCCATTTCCTTCAGGTACGCAACCATATTGTTGAATGTCGTGGCCAGCGCCCCGATTTCGTCGTTGCGATGTATGTCGATATTTTGGTCGAGGTCGCCGGAGTCGCCGATTTCACGCGCGACGGTAATCAGGTGGGTAAGTGGCTCGGTAATGGACTTAGCGGTCTTGAACGCAGCGAAGAATCCAACCAAGAGTGCAGCGAGCGTGCCTAACGTAGTTATGCTCGTGCTGACCCTGCTTGCGGTGTCAGCCGACTTGTTAGAGTCGTCGAGGGATTTTCTAACGTCCTTTTTCGCTTGATCAAGGACGGCAGACGATTTTACCAGCCAGGATGCGGGATCTTTCTGCAGATAGAAGATCTGCAGGTCCGAAACCGTAGCGTCCCCGGAATCTACTTGGTGGCGTTTCGCTAGCAAAGGCTTGGCGAAGTTGTCGGCCCAGTTTGCTACCGTTCCTTCCACTTGCGTAAGCGAGGTGTGCAGGAGATCGCTGCCGGCCTCAGCCGCGCCGCGCTTCATAACATCGCTGACATCTTGAAGTCCCTTAGTCACTTTTTCTTCATCGCGAGGGTCGCCGCTGAGCAGAAAATTATTCAGACTCAGGCTGTTCAGCATGATCTGGTAGCGCACGTCTTCAATCGCGCCAAAGCTTTCCAGCGCGGTCGAGGCATCTTTGCGGGCCGAGCTTTCCTTGATTCCCGCGATCCAATTCACAATAAACAGAACCACCAGGATCACGAGTATCGATCCGAATCCAACGTAGAGTCTCTTGCCAATCGTCATCACGAAGAACCTCCGCTCCCCAACCAAACGTCGCAAAGGATTCGGCCGCTCTCGTCGCGCAGCGTCGCGCGAGGCCGTACCTCAGTTGTTGCCGTTAAAATCAAATTCAACTACCTGCGTGGTTTCTTCCGCGGCCGCTGCGAACTTCCATTCCTTCACGGCTTCCAGACATGCCTGCACCAGCAGAGGGTGGCCACCCAGCGCACGTGTGCTCTTCACGCGGCCGTCCGCAGTGATGATCACTTCGATCTTGACGCGGCCCGTCACGTTCATGCGCTTGGCGAGTTCGGGATAAGTAGGTGCAACCTTGGTCTTGACCTTGCGTTTGCCCTCTTCCGAACTGGCCTGCGCGACCGTGTGCGCCCCCAAGACGGACGACAGCGCCACACCCACAAGCACTTTGCGGATCCAACCGGGTCTCATCGACACTACCCCTCCTGTGGATGGGTTTACCCCGGCGCTAGAGAAGGCACGTGGGTTGCCAGCATCTTGCTTGGCGGCGGCGCATGGTGGCGGCTTCGGAATTTGCTCTCAAGCCTAAGCCAACAGTGGAGTTAGGTCGGCTCCGACGACACGACCAGACTGACGTACATCGTCGCCACCGTCTCAGCGTCAGGGGATTGGGCGCGCGAGGGTCTCAACGCTGAGACGCGGAAAAGGACCCCATAGCGATGGTGGACGATTCGGCAACACTCCGATGCGCGGTGATTGACTCACATTGAGATAGCCCAGTAGCGTGGTAAGGTGCGTGGTTGTCGTCAAATTGAGACGCGAGCGCGTGTCTCAGCCAAAAATGCCTAGAGCGAAAGCCACCCCGAAATTGCCGCGAGCCCCCGGCCCGCGTAGGCCCGCGGATGAACTCCGCCCCCTGCATGCCCAGGCCGAAGAATTGATGGAACTCGCGGTGGATGCAGCGCAGTCGCGCCATCTGCCGGGATTTCTTGAGCGTTTTGCGGAGCGCGCGGCGCGCATGCTCTCTGCCGAATGGTGCGCGCTGATGGTTTTTCGCGGCCGCGAAACGGATTCGTATCAGACTTCCAACGCCAAAGACGGGCCTGCGGCCACGCAGCACAATGCGTTGGTCCGCAGCGCGCGGGAGCTTCGCCAAGAAATTGAGGTGCGGCCGCTGACGCCAGAGCCGGACGACGTGGCCGCAGCGAAAAAAAATAGCTTCGCCGTTTTTGTGCCCATTACGGCGAGCGATGCGGAGAGTTTGGGCGCCATTTGCCTCCTGCGCGCCAAAGAAGATCTCGGCGAAGCGGAGCGGCGGCTCCTGCGCGCACTTGCCAGCCACGCAGCGCTATCGCTTGAGAATTTCCGTCGATTTTCTCAATTGGAACGATCCAAGCGCCAATGGGTCGAGGATATCGACGCCATAAGCGACTACATTGTCGTCCACGACCGCTCCTGGCGCGTGGTACGAACCAACCGTTCGCTGGCATCGCACCTGGGCGTGCCGCCAGTCGCCCTGGTGGGCGAAGCCATGAGCAGTTTGCGGCAGATCGCGGAAACGGGGAGCGATCTTCCCTGCCCCTTCTGCCGGGACACACAGCAGGCTCGGGAAGAATATGTGGTGGCCTCCCCAGAACGGATTTTTCTGGTGTCCACGTCGCGCACGCCAGGTGTTTCCGATGACGACACGCGCACCATTCACGTTTTGAAGGATATTACCGACCGCCGCGAAGCAGAGCGGCGCTATCGCGAACTGTTCGACAGCATTCAGGAAGGATTGTTTTTCGCGACACCTGATGGGCGATTTCTGGATGTAAACGATGCCATGGTGCGCATGCTTGGGTATGGGGCCCGCGATGAACTGCTGCGCGCGGATGTTGGGCCGCATTTGTATCCGGCGGCAGCGGCACGCGAGCGATTCTTGCAGGCCTTGGCGGAACGCGGGGTCCTGCGCAATTACGAAGAGACGCTCCGCCGCAAGGACGGCACGTTACTGCACACGCTGCAGAACATTACCGCCGTCCGTGATTCGCGGGGAAATATCGCGCAAATTCGCGGGCTGATGCTGGACGTAACCGAGCAAAAGACTTTCCAGTCGCAATTGCAGCGCGAGCGCGACTTCAATCAGAAAATTCTGAATACCACGCAGAGCATGATCCTGGTGCTCGACACCGCCGGCTTGATCAGCTATGCCAATCGCCGGTGCTTTGAGGCTGGCTATCGTGAAGACGAATTGATCGGACATCGCTTGGTGGACTGGGTGGACGCCTCGCATCGCTCGGATTTTGAAGCCGCGCTGGAGACTACCGCGCATGGCCAGCAAGTGGAAAACCTGGAGTTGCGCGTGCGTCGAAGCGACGCCTCCATGGGACATTTTTCGATCAGCTTGAGCCCTATGCGCGACGAGCAAAATACCGTCAACAGCGTCGTTGTGGTGATGACTGACATTACCGATGCCGCGCTCTTGCAAGCCAAACTCGCGCACTCGGAAAAGATGGCCACCATTGGCCGGCTGGTTTCCGGAGTAGCTCATGAGGTGAACAATCCACTCGCCGCAATTCTGGGGTTCACCGATTTGCTGCTTGAGAACCCCCAGGTTCCAGAGAATGCGCGCGAGGACTTGCAAATTATCTTGCGCGAGACGCAGCGCACCAAGGATATCGTGCAAGACTTGTTGAGTTTCGCCCGGCAGCGCCCGGTGCAGCGCGAACTTGTGCACCTGAATAGCGTGCTGCGGCAAACGATCAAGCTGCGTAGTTATGACTTTGCCAGCCACGGCGTGGAGGTGATGGAGGAATTCGACGAAAAACTGCCTCCAGCGCTTGGCGATTCGCAGCAGTTGCAGCAGGTTTTCTTGAACATTCTCAACAACGCTTACGATGCCGTGCAAGAGGCCGGGCAGCGCGGGCGCATCGCTATCCGCACACGCCTGCGAAGCGAATCGATCGAAGTGGCCGTCACGGACAACGGCACGGGCATCGCTCACCCAGAGCGCATCTTCGATCCCTTTTATACAACCAAGCAGGCGGGAAAAGGCACGGGACTGGGGTTGAGTATCTGCTACGGAATCGTGCGCGCGCACGGCGGCGAAATTTTGTGCTGGAACAATTCGGAGCAGAGCGGCAGCACGTTCGTGGTGCGCGTTCCGCTGGCGAATGAAGCGAGCGTCGCCGCGGCGCTGGCGAAAGAAGCTGGGCGATGAGCACGCCGGCATCCGCGGCTATGGTCCCGATCCTGTTGATCGAGGATGAGCCATCCGTAACTGCTTTTTTGCGCGCGGCCCTGGAACGCCATGGCTACGCGGTAGCCAACGCCGCGTCCGGAGCGGAAGGACTCAAGATGCTGAGCGGCGGTAAATATTTTGGCGTGATCTCCGACATTCGCATGCCCGGCGCGGTGAACGGCGCGGAAGTGCATGCGTGGATTCAGAAGAATCGGCCGGAATTGTGCGCGCGCATCATTCTGATCAGCGGCGACACGGCCAATAGTGACACCCAGGCATTCCTGGCACAAAGTGGAACACCCTGCATTGAAAAACCCTTTCGCGTGCAACAATTGATGAGCGTGGTGGAGAAAACCTTCGGGAAACCATGAGCGACGAACTGAAAACACATTTACTCGTGGTGGATGATGAGCAAAGCATCCGCCGCTTGTGCATGACCATCGGCACCTCACTCGGCTTTGCTTGCGCCGAAGCGGAGAGCGCAGAGGCTGCTCTCGCGCGGCTCGAGGCGGACATTCCAGACTTAGTGCTGACCGACCTTAAGCTGCCCACGCAGTCTGGGGTGGAGTTGCTACGGCAAATCAAGAGCGTTCTGCCTCGCACCGAAGTGGCCATCATGACCGGCCACGGCTCAATTGAGTCCGCCGTCGACGCCATGAAGCTTGGCGCTTACGACTACATCGAAAAGCCGTTTCGCGTCGAAAAGATGCGTTTGCTGCTGCAACGCATGGCGGAAAAGGTTCGCCTGGTCACCGAAAACGCATTTTTGCGGGAGCGTGTGAGCGCCGAGGAAAGTCTCGACGGCATCATCGGCACGTCGGCGAACATTCAAGACGTCCTGCGCATGATTTCGCGGCTAAAGGACACGCGCACTCCGGTTCTAATTTCCGGAGAAAGTGGCACCGGGAAGGAATTGGTGGCGCGCGCCATTCATTTTCGCGGAACGATGGCGCAGACCCCCTTTGTCGCTGTGGATTGCGGCTCGCTGGTCCCCACGTTGATGGAGAGCGAACTGTTCGGCTACGAGAAAGGCGCCTTTACCGGCGCGATGAAGTCAAAATCGGGTCTGTTTCAAGCCGCGAACGGCGGAACGATCTTTCTCGATGAGATCGGCGAGTTGCCCCTCGAGATGCAGGCCAAGCTTCTTCGCGTCTTGCAGGAAAAAGAAATTCGCCCGGTGGGGAGCAACGATCAGGTCAGCATCGACGTGCGCGTCATCGCTGCAACCAACCGCGACCTGGAAGCGGCCTACCGCGATGGCACCTTCCGTAAAGATCTCTATTTTCGTTTGAATGTTGTGACCGTGCACCTTCCCGCGCTCCGCGATCGCCGCTCCGATATTCCCATGCTCGTGCATCATTTCCTGGACCGCTATGCCGCCGGCGCAAACCTTCAAGTCACCTCAGCGGCCATGAAGAGCCTCCTCCATTACGAGTGGCCCGGGAACGTCCGGGAGTTGGAAAACTGCGTGGCGCGTGCAGTGACCCTGGGCGACCACAAGACTATCGACGTGAATGATTTGCCGCCCGCGATTCGCGCCGAGCACACTTCCGCCGCGCCTGTATCTGCCCAAGACACCGCTTCCCTTTCCACCACCGCCCTGGCCGAAATGGAGCGCATGACCATATTGCGCGTTTTCGAGCAAGCCAATGGCGACAAAGCGCTCGCCGGAAAGATGCTGGGCATCAGCCGCGCTACGCTGTATCGGAAACTGAAACGCTACAATATTCCCGTGAAAGCAGGCTCCTCGCCGGCAACCGCCGAGCAGCAACGCGCAGCATCGCACTAGGCTCGCATGTCTCATCCCATCCTCGCCGCCTCCGCAGTCCACGGAAGCTGAGACGCACCTGTTTCACGCTGAGACGATTGAGCCATAGGCCTCCTCGCCATAGTCCATAACCCCCATCGTTTCAATTGCTTCACCATCCATCAAAGCAACGCTGTTTTGGTGTGCGACGTGCACTCCTCATCGCCGGGACACTGTCGCTCGCCGCGCTACGTGTGTGCAGCGCCGCGAAGATAGTGACCCGGTACGCTGTCGCGTCGAGAGGCTGCGTGAAACATTCAAGCCAGGTAGTCGTCAACGAGCAGGAAACGGATTGCCCCGCGCAATTGGCGCGCTTCTTCCCTGGCTCCGCCGCCGTGCGCGTCCCGGTACAAGTCACCGCCCTGCGCGCGGGAGGGGCCGCGCTCCGAGAAGCCACGGTTTTGGAATTTGGCGGAGCGCAACATGCAATCTTTCTTTCGACGCTACCGCTCGAGTTCGAGGATCGCGTGCGCGTGGAGCGCGATTACCACAACGGTGAGGCCGCTGAAGCCACCGTGGTCGCCGTGCAATACCACGAAGGACGAAAAGCTGTAGCCGTCAAATTCACAGACGGACGGTGCGCTTGGGTGATGCAGCCGTGAACAAGACTCCTTCAACACTCAACCCGGTGCCGGTGCGCCCCGAGGCCACACGGCAAGCAGAGTGGACCGAGATGCGCTCCGTCTTCCCCATTTACCTGGCGTTGGCGAAGGAATTGGAAATTGCCATTCCTTTCCCGCAGGAGAAGCGCAACCTCCCGGAGAAGCCGCCGCTGGAGCTTTTCAAGCAGGTGCAAAACTGGCTCGATGGCCTCGATTCGCGCGTGCTTGTCCATCAATTGCGCCATTTATTGCAGCAGACAACGCTCAACGCCAACGAGAGCGGGCTGCGCGCCTTGATTCAGCGCCACCTCCGCAAGCTAGCAAAAACAAATGTCGATCGCGACAAGATTGACTTTCTCCTCGTGCAGTATTTCGCGCTCTGCGCGCCCGCCAAGATCTACCACAAGCAAATTGAGCTGCAAGATACCGCCGCCGTGATGAAGCCCGTCCTCGGCGAAACCGACACCGCGCCGCTCGCTTGGTGCGAGCCCTTGGAGAAAATGATCACATCGCTGAAGGCCTTCCGCAGTCTTCGCGACATGCTCAAGACTAGTTTCATCGCCGAAGGCCGCAAGGTAAAAGAAGCCGCTGGTGGGATGTTCTACGACCCCTCGGCTTTGCTGTCCTTCATCCGCTTTAATTTCTTGCTGCGCCGCACCCTAATCGAGTTGATGCATGCCGATCTGATCGCCATCCGCAATGGCCTGCTTCAGCTCGCGGCCGCGGGCGCGCACACCATCGATTGCCGTCAGTCTGGCCTTTCGGCTTCCGAGCCGCTCGCGAAAATCACGCAACTCGCTAATGAGTGGAAGCAGCCCTTCCAGAAGGACTACACCGAACGCACCGTTAACGAAACCTTCGATAAGCTCCTGAATTTGCGCGCGGACGTCGAAAAAGCGCTGGAGCACCTAGCTGCCAAATCCGCCGCTTCTTCGGACGCGCGCGCATCTGCTCCTGCAACCAAATCAGCGCCTCCCGCAAAGACGCCTGCCAAGGCAGCAAAAGCGCCCGCAAAGCCCGAAGAACCAGAAACCGACCCCGGAATGGATTTCGAGAATTGCCTCGAACAGATTTGGGAGCAGCTCATCGCCACGCCCCCCACGCGTGGCCGCTCCATGACTACCGTGAAGATCGGCCGCGCGCGCATCCTGATGTCCTCCTGGGAAGTCACCGCCTTCGTCAGCGAGGACGGACCCGCCGCCGACGACTTGCGCCGTGCGGTGGTGGCCCGCGCCATGCTCTCTGCGGCCACCGAAGCCGCCAAGGAAACCGGAAACGCCACTGGGCTCGATCGCGCACTCTCCGTGGCTCGCGTGGAAGTTTCGCGGTTGCAGGAACGCGTCGACGTTGCCAAGCAAGCCAAGGACACCGAGGCCGCCGTGAACCTCGGCATCAGCACCAAACGGTTGCTTTCAGCGCTCGACGAAGCAGAAAAGCTGTAACGGCTTTTCCGGCGGACGCTCGCCGGACAAATTTTTCCGGGGAGTGGGCCACTTTTGCGAAGCGCAAACGTACTGATCCTGAGCGACGAAACGGATTTTGCACGGCTGTTGACCGCGTGCTGGCAAGCCGAAAAGCATGCACCCGCAATCACCGTGCTGGGCAGTGATCTTTGGAAAGATCATGATGCCGCGCCACACGATCTTGTCGTAGTTGGGCCCCTACGTGACGGCAAACTTTCCGAAATCCTGCGTTCGCTCGAACCGGGCACCGCTCTGATCCTCTGCGCGCCCGCTGACTCTCGCGAACTAATCCACCTTCGCGCCAAGTACCCGCGACTTCTGCATGTGCCTCTGCGCGAGGATTGGACGCAAACTCTCTTGCTCGTCGCGGGAGAATCCTTGCGCCGAACCGAAGCTTTGCGCCTTGCTCGTCAAGCAGAGACCAAGGCTGCCCGCAACGAACATCACGCCACACTCGGCCGCTATATGACCGACATGAAACACAGCGTCAGCAACGCGCTCACTTCCATGATTGGCAACGCGGAATTGCTTCTGCTGGAGCCCGGCCAGCTCTCAAAACAATCCCTGGCGCAGATCAAGACCATTCACAGCATGGCCCTGCGCATCAACGAAATTATGCAGCGATTCTCATCGCTCGCCAGCGAAATGAAAGACGCTGAGAATGCATCTCAAGCTGAGACAGAAGAGGCCCCCGTGGCTCCCACACGCCGCCGCTAACACCACCGCCGCCCTCGTAACCTCCTCATTTCTAAAGGTATATATCAATCCGACACCACCCACTCTCCCACCCACTTCTGGCCGCTGACGTGCACCTCTACTCCGCGGAGAACTATGGGGAGAAGTCTGCCGTGTTGAAAAAGGTCCTGATCGTTGACGATTCGCCGGCGCAGGTGAAGCTGATTCAGGCCGTGCTCGATCCGGAAGGCTACCCCTCCGTCGGTCTCAACGATCCCAGGCGCATCGAGGAAACCATCACCGCGGAGCGCCCCAGCGTGATCTTGTTGGATGTCGTGATGCCCGATCGCAACGGATTTCAAATTTGCCGCGAACTCAAGAACAGCACCGAGTTCAGCACCATTCCGGTCATCTTGGTGACCTCCAAGGACACCGTGAGCGACCGCTACTGGGGACAGCAACAGGGCGCCGACGGCTACGTCACGAAGCCTTTCACGCGCGAGGAGTTGTTGCGCGCGGTACGCAGGTTTGCTTGAAGGAAAGATCGAAGCGAGCGACAAAGCGATGAATGACGATTTTCATCTGACACCACTGGCCGCCGATGCCGACGCCGCCGACCTCCTCGAGGCCCTCGGACCCATGGAAGACCGCCCGGCGGAATCGCAGTACTGCGTCTTCCGCAGCGGCCGCGAGCGCTTTTGTTTTCCGGTGCTGGACGTCGAAGAAGTCTTGGATTGGCCGCTGCTCACCAAGCTCCCCCTCGCGCCCGCCTATCTCGTAGGAATTTTCAATTTGCGCGGCGTAATCGTTCCTTTGATCGATATCGCCATGACCGAAGGACGCAGGCCCGGGCTTCTGCCCAAGCACGTAGTGGTCGCTTCACTGCGCGGCGAGGGTCATCACGAAGATGTGCGCATCGGCATTGCCGCCGACGAAGTCATCGGCACGTACAGCGTCACGTCGGAAGATTTACTGGAGCAAGCTCCGGAAAATGTGCCGCACTGCATCGGTATGCTGCGTCACGATGACCGCCTGGCTCTGCTGATTGATTTGAGGAGATTGCTCGAGGTGTTTCCGGGGCCCAGCATTTGAGTGCGGGCGCCGCGTCAACCCGCGGTGCGGCGACCGCCACAGACATTTGGAGGAAGGCATGAAATCGCGATTGAGTTCCACAATTTGGACGCTAGTGCTGGTCAACGCACTGATCCTTTTCGGCGTGCTGTGGCTGGCCTACAGTGCCGGACGCCAGTCGAATGGCGCGTCCATGCTGGATTTTGGCTCGCTGCCCAGCGGCGCCAGCGGGTCGGTGGTATTCGCCCTATTCCTGGTTCTGGGGGCGATCGTGTTACTGGCGTGGCGCCTGAACGCCTCGTTTGTGGGCCCGGTGCATGAGCTCGCGCAATTCTCTGAGCGCCTCGCTGCCGGCGATCCACGCGCGCGCGTCGAGGTCAACGCCAGCAATGAGCTTGGCTACATCGCCGAAAACTTGAATCGCGCCGTCGCTCGCGTCTCCAAAGCCACCAGCAACCAGGAGGCCAGCGACCATCTACAACGCAGCATCACCGAGTTGCTTACCGTCATCAACCAGGTCGCCCGCGGTGATCTGACGCTGCGCGGCAAAGTCACCAACGACGCTCTCGGCAACGTCGCGGACTCCATCAACTACATGCTCGACAACTTCACCAAAGTTCTCGAGCGCGTCCGCAAAGCCGCCATGGAAGTCACCGCTTGCTCCAACAACATTCTCGTAGCCGCCGATCAGATGCAGGCCGGCGCCACCCAACAGGACCAGGAAATCACCAACACTTCGAGCGCGGTCGAAGAGCTCACTGTCTCCATGAAGCAGGTTTCCAACAACGCCGAAGCCAGCGCGGAAGCCGCGCGCCGCGCACTTGACGCCGCCGAACAAGGCAACCGCGCCGTGCGCGACACCCTCGAAGGCATGCAGCGCATTCGCGCTTCCGTGCAAGCCACCGCTAAGAAAATAAAATCACTTGGCGATCGCTCCCTCGAAATTTCGGAAATCATCAACGTCATTAATGACATCACCGAACAGACCAACTTGCTCGCGCTCAACGCCGCCATTGAGGCCGCGCGCGCCGGCGAAGCTGGCCGCGGTTTCGCCGTCGTTGCCGACGAAGTTCGCAAGCTCGCCGAACACTCTCGTAGCGCCACGAAAGACATCGCCGCCCTCATCAAGGCCATTCAGGCCGAAACGAACGAGGCCGTGGTGGTCATGGAAGAAGGCACCAAAGAAGTGGAAGGCGGCGCAACCCTTGCCGATCAGGCTGGTCGCGCGCTCGATGCCATCTCCAGCGTCGTCCGCCAATCCGCTGAACTCGTCCAGGAAATTTCGCTGGCTTCCAAGCAGCAGGTGCGCGGCACGGAAGGTGTTGCGCACGCCATGCAGATTATTTCCAACATCACGCGCCAAACCTCACAGGGAACGCGCGGCACAGTAGCTACCGTCAGCCAGCTTGTAAAGCTCTCGGATCAACTGAACGAAGCGTTGGCACAGTTCCGTGCCATTAACAAGCAGGGCAAAAACGAGGTTTCAGAAGACTCCGAGCGGCCAGTCCCGGCAGGCGCTCTGCGGTAAGCGGTTGGTGATCTTATGCTCTGGCCGGTGGCCGGAGCTGGAACGTGAGCACCATGAGCGAACGCCAGGGATCATTGGCCGGTCTGAGCGACCATGAGTTGAGCGAGATCCGCATGTTGATTGAAGAGCGGACCGGCATTTGTTTCGACGAATCGCGCGAGCGTTTCTTTTCGACGCGCGTGAAGGAACATCTGCGCGCAAAAAGGTTTGCCCACGGGACGGACCTGCTTCGCGCGATGCGCAAGACCAATGTGGAATACGAAGCTTTGCTCGAACGCTTGCTCACGCAGGAGACGTCCTTTTTCCGCTATCCGGCCGTGTACGACACCTTTGAAAAGCGCGTGCTGCCAGAGTTGCATGTGAAAAAGTTCTGGAAGAATCCGCGAACCCTGCGCGTGTGGAGCGCCGGCTGCTCCACCGGCGAAGAGCCCTACTCCGTCGCCATCACCATTGCCGAGGCGCTTTCCTTCTCCGAGGCCTGGGACGTCGAGATTTTGGCCACCGATGTAGGCCGCCAGGCGCTGAAGCAGGCCGAACGCGGCGTGTACTCCGGGCGCTCCCTCGCCAGCGTGACAGCGGGGCGACTCGCCGCACATTTTACTGCCCTCGAGGGCGGCCATCAGGTTAAGCCGCGCCTCAAGAAAATGGTCACCTTCACGCAGATGAATCTCGCCTCCGCCGTGTACGTCGGACGCATGGACGTGATTTTCTGCATGAACGTGATGATTTACTTTTCGGAAGAGCGCCGCCGCACGCTGGTGCAGCGCTTCTACGATACGCTCGAGCCAGGTGGTTATCTTTTCCTTGGCCATTCCGAATCGATCTCCAAAATGCCCGTCAAGTTTCAGGCCATCGTGCTGAACGACTGCATTTTGTACCGCAAGCCAACAGCCGAAGAATTCCGGAAACCTGAACTCGTCACGGAGGGACGCGCGTGAGCATGCCCGACCGCGAAGCCGTCGAAGTCTTCCTCCAGGAAGCCTCGGAGCACCTGCAATATTTGCGGGAATACGTCAGTGTGCTTCAGGAAGTCGAGCCCCGGCGCGAAGACCTGGAGCGTCTGTACATCGCCGCCCATACTTTGTGCGGCACTTCCGCAAGCTACGGTTTCCCTCGCTTTTCCGAAGTTGCCGGAAAGCTGGCCCATGTTTTTCAATACTCCTTGAACGCCACGCTAGGAAGCGATCTGCACGGTCCGCTCACAGAATTCCTTTCCGACGGAATTTCCGTCCTCGAAACCGACTTACTGGAAATCAGCGACACCGGCGAAGAAAGCACCGAAGACATCGCCTCATTCAAAGAACGCTACCGCTTCGCTTTTCCCGTCGAGACCGCGCCTCTCAACTATGGCCAGCAGCGCATTACCGAGCAGGCCATTGAGCAACACGCCCAGCAGGCCCTCGAGGAAGCGTCGACAGGCTCTTACTTTGACGCTTTGCCCGCCGATGACGAAGTGCCCGACGAGATCCTCGAGTTCTTCCAGCCCGAAGCTGAAGACCATTTGCAAGTGGTCAGCGACTGCCTGATCTCGCTTGAAGGCAACAACAATCCGGAAGAAATCAATCGTCTATTCCGTGCGATTCACACCGTAAAAGGCTCCGCTGCGCAAGTTGGCTTAAAGCGTTTGGGCGCTATCGCGCATCGCGTCGAGGATCTGATTGGCCGCTTGCGTGACGCTGAGATCGAGCCGTCTGCCGCGGTCGTCGATCTCTGCCTTGCTTCTGTCGATGTATTGAAGAAAACTCTGCATCGTCAGTGGGCGGACGAATCGGAAATGCGCGCGGAAGTCGATTCCCTGCTCGGCCGCATTGCGGAGTTCGCTCCGCCGGAGGAAGAGGAATTCGACACTGCGCAGCGAACCGGTGAAGAGGCTTCCAGACCGGCGGAGTCGAGCGGGACGCAAGCACCCGCCATGACCCGCAAGGCCGGCAAAATTCCCGCTGGCCATGCCGAGAAATCCGTGCGCATCGCGCTGGAACGTCTCGACCGCATGATGAACACCGTCGGCGAGTTGGTCATCAACCGCACGCGCATGGTCGGCCGTGTTGCCGAACTTGAAAAGCTCGTCGACACCCTCGGATTTTCCAGGGAGCGCTTGCACGGCAAGGTTTCCGAGTTCCAGGAAAAGTACGAGTTCAATCGCATCAGCAATTCGCGTGCAGCCACCCCTTGGAATCCAAATACCACTTCGCAGCGCCTTACCAGCGCCGCGGCCGGCGATACCTCGTTCTGGTCCGATTTCAGCGAGCTCGAAATGGACCGCTACGATGACTTCAATATTCTTTCGCGCTCCATGGCGGAAATCTCCGCCGACGTCAACGAAGTCTTGACCCAACTCGAGGGCTACATCGGACGCGTTGAGGGCGATATCGACGAGTTCACCAAACTCGCCCATCACCTGCAGGACGAGTTCACCGCCGCGCGCATGGTGCCTATCGGCACGCTTTATTCGCGCCTCTCGCGTGCTGTACGTGATGCTGCCACTTCCGCCGGCAAGCAGGTCGAGCTAGATCTCACCGGCAGCGAGACCGAGCTGGACAACAACATCATCCAGCAAATTTCCGATCCACTCGTGCATCTAGTGCGCAATTCCGTAGCGCACGGCATCGAGCCTGCCGAAGTCCGCCGCGCCACCGGCAAGTCCGAGATCGGCAAAGTCTCTCTGCGCTCCTACCATCGCGGCAATCATATTTATATCGAAGTCGAAGACGACGGCGGCGGCATCGATTACGATCGCGTGAGACACAGCGCCATCGAGCGCGGCCTCGTCTCCCCCGAAACTGCGGATCGCCTGACCGAACGCGACTTCCGCGAAATGCTCTTCCATCCCGGCTTTTCCACCGCCCCGGCAAAAACCGAACTCGCCGGCCGTGGCGTCGGACTTGATGTCGTGCGCGCCAATTTAACCGCGCTAAACGGCGAAATCGATATCCAAAGCACCCGCGGCCAAGGAACGAAGTTCACTCTAAAGGTCCCCCTGACTCTGATTATTTCGCCCGCGCTATTTGTGCGCTGTGGCGGCACTAGCTTCGCGCTGCCTCTCGCCGTCGTCGAGGAAATCCGGCGGCTGCGCGCCGATGAAATTGAAGACGTGGGCGGCAAGCTGCTCACCAAGGTTCGCGATGTCGTCACCGAGGTTGTGCGCCTCGATTCCTATCTAGGCCTTCCGCCACTCGAACCCATTAACGGCTACTTTCGCATGGTGGTGGCCAACGCCGGAAGTCGCCAGGTCGGCTTGGTCGTCGAGGAAGTAATTGGCAAGGACGAAATCGTCATCAAAAATCTCGGCGAATATTTGCGTCGCGTGAAGCTTTTCCCCGGAACAACCATCGCTCCCGACGGGAGCCTGATTCTTCTCATCGATCTAAATCGTATGGTGGCAACGGAACCGAATGAACGCCGCACTCTGCAAGCCACTGCAACGGCCGCGCGCATTTTCGCTCCCGGGTCGGCCGCGGTCGCTCGCGGAACGATTCCCGCCGAAGCCATTGACCGCGTTCAACACGAACGTGTCATCGTCGTCGCTGACGACTCCATCAGCGTCCGCAAATTCGTCGGCCGCATGCTCGAAAAGAATGGCTACCGGGTAAAGCTGGCCGCCGACGGCCTGGAAGCCGCGGAACTCGTCGCGCAGCACGGCTGCCATTTGGTCATCACCGACCTGGAAATGCCCCGCATGACCGGCTACGAATTGATGGTGCAATTGCGCCAGAGCCCTACGACGCGCCGCATCCCGGTGATGGTAGTCACGTCGCGCGCCGGAGCCAAGCATCGCGACCGCGCCATTAAGGAAGGCGCTACCGCTTTCCTGACCAAGCCCGTGCAAGAGGATCAATTGCTCGCTGCGGTCGAACAACTTATCGGAACGGAGGCCACGCGTCCGGTCGTACCGGTGGCGTAGACCAGCTATGGCACCTGCGGCAATCAAAAAGTTTCGCGTATTGATCGTGGACGATTCCTCGTTCATGCGCAAAGTATTGGAAACCATTTTTAATGCTGACGACCAATTGCAGGTCGCCGGGCACGCCAAGGACGGCCGCGAGGCCGTCGCGCTCGCGGAGTCGCTGAAGCCTGACGTCATTACCATGGACATCAACATGCCCCATATGGATGGTCTGCAAGCGACCGCGCAGATCATGACCACCAATCCGAAGCCCATCGTTATCGTCAGCTCCGAATCGAAGGACGGGGCCTCCAGCACGCTCAAAGCACTCGAGCTTGGCGCTATCGAATTTGTCGGCAAGCCCTCCAGCGGAATTGATCTGGACATGCACAGCGTAAAGGAGGAATTGCTGCGAAAAGTGCGCATGGCCGCCAAGGTGCGCGTCGTTCGCACCGCATCGAGACTCGCGCTATCGGTGCAAGGCGCCAACAGCGACGCTGCTCCCGCTAAACCGGCTCCCGTGGTTCGCACCGCTCCGGTCATATCCGCTGACCAGCGCTTCCCTGTTGTGGTTCTCGGCGCCTCGACCGGCGGGCCCGCCACGGTGATGCGTCTCGCTCCCGGTTTCACGCGCGACTTCCCCGCCGCAGTCTTCCTGGTGCAGCACATGCCCGCGTCCTTCACCACGCAATACGCGGCGCAACTCGCGGAATTTACCAGCATCCGCGTCAAGGAAGCTGAGAATAATGAGGCGGTGCAACCCGGCACGCTTTACATTTGTCCCGGCGGACAACATCTTCGCGTGACACAAAGTGGCCGCATTCAACTCGACGCCACCTCTGGCCGCATCAACGGCTACTTGCCTAACATAGACGTCACCATGCAGACAGTCGCCGCCTACGCCGGAGCGATGAGCATCGGCGTGGTGCTGACCGGCATGGGCAACGACGGCGCGCTCGGCGCTAAAGCCATCAAGTCCGCGGGGGGCATGGTCTTGGCCCAGGACGAAGCGACATCCGTGATTTTCGGCATGCCCGCGGAAGCCATCAAAACTGCTGCGATCGAACAAGTGCTCGCCCTTGACGACATCTACGCGGCGATCGAAAAACGCGTCATCAGCATCGGTAAAACTACGCTCGCGGGGGTCAAGTAGTGCGCCCTTTGTCTCCAGTCAAGTCTCCTGCCGCGCGCACCGAGCAGATTATTTTGTTTCGCGTGAGCGGGCAGATTTTTGCTATTTCCTCGGCTTCCGTGCAGGAAGTTCGCGGTGTGGATAGTCTCTCCGCCGTCGCCAAGGAAATTTCGCATCCGGACTTGCACAAGGTGAAACAGTATGTGCGGCGCGGCGAATATTTAGTGTATGTCGTGAACGCCGCTTTGCACTTCGGCCTGCCCACTGTGCCTCCCGCTCTCGTTTTTGTGCTGCGGCGCACGCGCACCGCCCTCCTTATCGATGGCATCGAGAAAATGACCAGCATGAGCCGCTTGCAGGCGCTTCCGCAGGCGTTTTGTCACGAAGAGCGAGTCTGGTACCGCGGGCTGACCGCGCTCGATCAAAGCGTTGTGCCCGTCGTAAAACCAGATGGCTTTTTGACGCCCGAAGAGCTTTTTATTTTGGACGCCTCGCTGTCGCGAAAAGCCGATGCGCAAGAGAAGCTCGACGCCGATGTGCAACAGAAGCTCGACGCCGATGCGCAGGAAAAGCTCGATACCCTTGCGCAAGAAAACGGCGCCGAGGATGACGGCGCAGAGAATATTTCAGACACGAGTCTCACGCAATGACTCTGGCCACCGCAACCGATCTGCAATCCTTCGTCCTGCTGCGGCTGGGCGATCGCCGCTTTGCGGTGACCGCCAACCAGATTGCAGAGCTGGTCGCGCCGAGCCGCGTCTTCCGGTTTCCACACCACACTGCCGAAGTCGAAGGCGTCATTCTGCGCCGCGGCCGCATTGTGCCGGTCTGCGATGTCGCAGAAAAACTCATTGGGAACAAGGTGAAATCGCGGCGCTTTTATTTGATCGCGCAACGCTCCTACGGCGCGCAAACAGAATGGGTTGCGCTGCCGGTCAGCGGAGATTGCGAACTCATCAACACGGAGATGACTCTGCCGAGCGACACCGACGCGCCGCACATATCCGGCTGGCTCTCGCACGGCGGCGATGTCATCGAAGTCTTGAATATCGCGGCGTTGACCCCCGGACCGACCGAAATTCCGATCGCGACGGCACCTCTTGCGCAGCAGGAGGCCCGGCCATGATGGGCAACGGGCGCGCGCCTAAGATTTTGCTGGTCGATAGCAATGTCTATTTCGCCAAGAAGCTCGGCGACGCGCTGAAGCGCGAGGGCTTCGAGGTAATTGCGAGCACGCAAGGCGCTTTTGCGTTGACCACGCTCGAATACGACACGCCCTCCGCCGTCATTTGCGCCACGAACATGCGCGAAATGGGCGCGCACGAAATCGCCAAGATCATTCATGCTGACCCAAAAAATTCCGCGCTGCCGGTGATTGCCCTCGGCGACGGGAGCCAGCGCGCGTTGATGGAAGCATTTCAGGCCGGTTGCGACGACTACATCGACCGCCGGCGCACACCGGCGATCATCGCCGCGCACGTGCGGCAGATTATCACCAGCAAAGCGGATGGCTTCCAGCCCACGCAGATGCTGGCGCAAGCAGACACCAGCATGAGCGGCAGCTTGAGTCACACGGACCTTCCCGGAGTGCTGCAGATGTTGACGCACGCGCATCAGACCGGCGCGCTGCACATTAACGCCGCAAACGCGGATGCCGTGCTCTTCTTCGACGCCGGCGAAATCCGCCACGCGGAATGCGGCAGTCTCTTCGGTGACGAAGCCGTTGTGCACATCGTCAAGAGCGTTCACGGCGGCGCCGGCGTTTACAAATTTGTTTACGGAAGCACCTCAACGCAGCATACCGTGCTGCGCAATGCCACGGATCTGATGCTCGATGCCATGCGCGAGTTCGACGAAAGCACGCGCGACATGGCGGATAAGGAAGCGCTATGAGCGAAGCAATGACTGTCCCTCCCTTGGCTGATGCGCCGGCGAAGCGCACGCCCACGGTCTATTTCATCGACGACAGCGCCACCATGCGCGAAGTGATCAAGATTGCGTTTCGCCGCGAGAGCATCAACGTAATCACTTGCGCGGATGCCGCCGCGGCGCTCGCGCAATTCCCGCAGAATCCGCCGGATGCGGTCATCACCGACGTCATCATGCCGGATCAGGATGGCTACTCGGTCTGCACGCAAATCAAACAGCACGCGGAATACGGATCGGTTCCGGTCATCCTGATGTCCGGAGTCGTGAACAAAACTGTCGCGGACAAAGCGGTGGCCGTGAAGGCGGATGAATTGATCCGCAAACCCTTTCAGCCGCAGGAACTGATTGCTCGCGTCAAGGCCTTGCTAGGACCGAAGGTAGTCACTCCGCCACCGCCGCCACCAACGGAACGCCGCATCGGCGCAAGTTCACTGCAGAGCCTGTTCGCGCCACCGCCGCCAGCGGCCGTTCCCGCTCCGCCGCCTGTCTACGCCGCACCGCAACCGATGCCGCCAGCGCCGCCGCAAGCCGCGCCTCCGGAAAATGTTTGGCCGCGAGCGCTAGCGGAAGCTTTTACTCCCAAGCCAGAAGCGCCTGCCATCACGGCCGGTTTTCGAGCGCAAGCGGTGGCCACCGACATCGTGAAGCTCAAGACGGAAATCGCGCGTCTCGAGCTGCTGATAAAGAAACTACAGACCGAGTTGCAAATCGAGCGGCAGTACAATCAGGCTCTCGAACAACACGTACACAATCTAACCACCGTCGAATAGCTCGGCTCTCGTTTTTCTGGGCGTCGCCGGAGAAAACTCGCGCCATCTCCCTTCCGTCCGAAAGATTTTTATTGATACGCACAATCTGGTCGGGCCAGCAACCGCCACCGAGTCAATAAATGGCTGAGTGCCCGCCCCACACCCCCGGGCAATGCGGATGGTTGTGAAAACAAAGAGCTTGCGGGAAAAGCAATTCGTAAGAATATGAAAACAAAGGGCAAAGAAAACGACAGGCAAATGCGAAGGACGCGAGAGTTGAGCCTTCGCTGAAGTACCCACCCCCCTGTTTTTGTCAAAGAGTGCGCAAGCTGTTGAAAATAAAGGACGGGAACTGCAAAAAGAGGCGCAAGAGAGTTCAAGAGTGCGCAAGTAGTTGAGAGAACTGGATTTGACTGCATGCTCCCTGCAGGGCATCGACACATAGAGCCGGAGATCTTTGGCAGGAGCTTTGTGCCGGGACGGAGTGCGAGTGCGGGAAATTAGAAAGGAGGATGGGCGAGGCATTCGTGCGGACGTCGAGGTGAAAGATAACAGGCGGAGTACGCGAGGACAACTGGTCGGAGGGACGGTTAAAGTGTAGGTGGCCAGGTTTTTTGTCCCCGAAGAGGAGTGGGGCGCGCTGGGACCACCGATTCAATCGGCAGGGTTAAAAATCATGTAGAGTTCGTGGCGCACCTCGACGTTCGGAGTGAATGACAGAATTCATGAAAGATTTCGCGCGGCGGCATCCGGTTGCGGCTTACTTTTCATTGACGTATGCGCTTTCGTGGATTGGCGCTTTTTTGTTAGTTGCGCCGAAACTTTGGCGAGGGGAGCCTATCCCGCAGCTTGATGGGATCCTGATGTTCCCGGTGATGCTACTCGGCCCGAGCATTTCGGGAATGGTATTGACAAGAGTGGTGGATGGGCCGAGCGGGTTGAAGGACTTGTTTTCGAGGATGCTCCGGGTTCGTGTGGGGACGTGTTGGTACTTGGCGCTGTTGATTCCACCGAGCTTGATCCTTGCGGTACTGTGGTGTCTGAAAACATTTGTTTCACCCGCTTTCGCGACGAACTTTTTTCCGATGGGCGTGTTGTTCGGGATTCCCGCGGGATTTTTCGAGGAGATCGGCTGGACCGGATATGCGCTTCCGAAGATGAGCAAGGACAGGGTGCTGCTTCCCTCGATTTTGCTTGGGCTGCTATGGGGAACGTGGCATTTGCCGGTGATCAATTACCTGGGCACGGCGACTCCGCACGGCACGTATTGGTTTCCCTATTTCCTCGCGTTTACGACGGCGATGACGGCGATGCGAGTGGTCATTGCGTGGGTTTATACGAACACCAGAAGCGTGGTGTTAGCACAGTTGCTGCATGCAAGTTCGACGGGATCGCTGGTGGTTTTTAGTCCCGCGCGCGTGAATGCGGCGCAAGAGACGCAAGGGTATTGCGTCTATGCCGCGGCGTTGTGGGTGGTTGTGGCGATACTCGCGGTGAAGTATGGGAAGGGGTTGCGCAGCGAGGCCTCGTAACGGCTCTGTTCTAAGGCCTAGATGCGAAGCAACCGGGAGAAAAGCAGATCCCTCGCGCGCCAAGACACGGCCTTCGGCCTGGGCGCGCTGAAGTGACACTCCTACAACGACGCGCCTACAACTTGGTCTTCTACCGGGAGTGCGGGCTGGGGCTTCTTTGCTGGAGTGGTGGTTATTACTACTACGCTGATCAGGACTAGAGGTGCCGACTTTCGTTGGCGATTCGTGATGGATTAGCCAGACGTAGGCAGTGAATCCAATGATGGAACCGGCGACGATAAGGTAGGCCAGAGAAAACCATACGGCCCCGCTGACGGACCAAACCTATGCGCGCTTGCTGGAGCGCCTTACCTCCAAACCGGAACGAATTATTCCCGCCGCGCTAAAAGAAAACATCCTCGAGCTTTGCGCGCATATCGCCACGGCGTCCGAGCATCTGACCGCGCGATGGAACACGCTGAAGCGAATGAAAACCGTCGATCAACTGGAATAAACAAAGATGCGGCCCGTCCGCTTCATTCGTTGCTTAGCTAAAATATTCCTGTTCCTCGATTGATTCCTCACATCGGGACTGTCGCGACACAGTTCAGACATTCTAATTACAACTTGCGCGAAATAGGACCCGCGAAGTGTGCGTCCTATGCAGCGACGCTCTGAACGCAAACGAATCGCGGCAGGTGTACCTCGATTTGCGGGCTGAGGGTCAATCCGCCGCTGTCTGGCGGATGCTTTCGAAGCGAGTTGACGGCAAGCAAAATCTACCACGCACCTGGGGGGACAAACCTGTGAACGACAGCATTGGCGATGTGGCTTCTCCAAGAATTAGATCCAACGGCACGGGGCGATTCCGCGCTGGTCTGAGCTGGCTAGCGATTGTGTGCATGCTGCTGCTGATGTCGGTCCCAAATAGGGCGCAGACAACCACGGCGGACGTGGTGGGAACGGTGACGGATGGGAGCGGAGCGGCGCTGACTGGCGCCAGAGTGACAGTAGAAAATCTTGCAACGCACGGAACGCATATAACGCAAACGACTTCCTCCGGTGATTACGACGTTCCATTTCTGCTGCCCGGCCACTATTCGGTTCGCGTGGAGCTCAACAGCTTTAAGACTTTTTCCGTGACGGACATTACGCTGCAGGTGGGCGATCGCGCGCGAGTTGACGCGCAATTGCAAGTTGGGGATGTGTCGCAAACCGTGGAGGTAACAGCGCCAGAGCCGCTGTTGCAGAGCGAAACTTCCACGGTCAGCAGCTCAATTACAGAGCACGCGGTGCAGGATATTCCGCTGCCCACGCGCAACCTGACCACGCTGATCACCTACACAGCGGGAGCAAACGAAGGCGCGAGCGTGGATTCGCTGAGCAGCGGCCAGCGCCCGGATGATCGGCGGCAAACTAGCGCTTTTTCGGTCAACGGTCAGGACGTCGAACTGAATAATGAGCAGATCGACGGCACGGACAATAATGAACGGATTATCGGAACCATCGGCGTGAAACCGCCCATCGACGCGATTGAAGAAGTGACGGTGCAGACCAACAACTACACCGCGCAAAGCGGACGCACGCCGGGCGGCCTGGTCAGCGTAGTGACCAAGTCTGGCGGGAACAGTTTTCACGGGTCGGTATATGAATTTTTTCAAAACGACAAATTGAATGCGCGCAATCCGTTTGACGTAGCGCCTAATCCGAAGGCGGAGCAGCGGCAGAACGACTTTGGCGGAAGCATAGGCGGGCCGGTCATACACGACCGGACATTCTTCTTTTTTGCTTATGAAGGGTTTCGCCAGGTCGCTGGCGTCTCAAGCCCAATCTTTAGCAGCGTGCCGACTGCCGCCGAACAGGCCTTAGGACCGGCGGGACTCGTGGCGGCAGATCCAAATATTCCCGCGGGGACGGTGGTGGACCCGGTAGCAGCGAACCTGCTTAAGCTCTACCCGCTGCCAAACACGGGCGCACCAGGCCAATTGACGAACAACTTCGTGTTCGATCCCAACAACGTACAATCCAGCAATGCGTACAACGCCCGCGTGGATCACAAGTTCAACGAGAAAAATCTTTTCTTCGCGCGTTTCACATCGAACAATGTCGCGTCGGTGATTCCCACGAGCTTACCCAATGTCACCATTAACGGCGTCTCGGTGAATCCTGGAAACGGACAATTTGGCTTCGCGGGACCGGCCAAGGACATCGCGTACAACGCGCAAGTCAATTTTGTACACACCTTCAGCCCGAACCTGGTGCTCGAACTACGCGCCGCGTATACGCAGATCAACAATAGCTCCAACTCTCCGAACTCCGGAACCAACGCCGCTACAGCCCTGGGGTTCCCGAAAAACATTAATTTCGGTCCGGTGGACAGTTCGGGTCTGCCGCTGATCAACATTCCGAACCTGGCGCCGCTCGGTGACAGTAACTTTGTGCCGATCGTGGATGTCAGCAACACATTCGAGGAAAACGGCACGGTCAGCTATACGCATGGCGCGCACAGCCTAAAGTTCGGAGCTTCGCTGATCCGGCGTCAGGCGCGTAATGTGCAGAGCAGCAACGGCGTGGGCAACATCAATTTTGGATTACAGGAAGACAACGGAGCCACGCTACAGGACAGCATCAATAATTTGGCGACGTTCCTGGTGGGCGCGTTTACGGGGGAAGGCCGCAACACCGACCTTTTCACGCCCAACTACCGGTCGTGGGAGCCCGGTTTCTTCGTGCAGGACAACTGGAAAGTGCGGTCATGGCTGACGATAAACATTGGCGCTCGCTATGATGTATTCACACCATTCACGGAAGTTCACGGATTTCTTTCGAACTTCGATCCGGCCACGCAGCAACTGCTGGTGCCGGCGCAAGGGTTACGGTTTCTGCAATCCATCGGAGCGAACACGTCGGGAATCGTGGCTTCGTCGCCGACGGCGGGAGTGCAGACGACGTATTCTAATATCGCGCCACGAATCGGCTTTGCAGCCAGGGTTGCGCCGAACACGGTGGTACGCGGCGGCTATGGTATCGCAGACTTCCCGGGCAATTACACGTCCAACGCTTCGCTGAAGAACGCGCCATTCAACGGCGTGTACTCGCCCAGCATCAACGGAACGCCGTGCCAGTCTCCTCTGGCGTTCCAGATCGAAACCAATTCCGGGCAGGTGGCCAGTCCGTTACCAGCGTGCCAAGCGGCCCTGGGACAAACGACGACGTTGAGCGGCGCCAATGGAGGAATTCCGGTGCCCACACCGCAAGCACTGAATAGCGCGGACCTATCGTTACCGGATAACGTGGGGTTGAATTTCCGGACGTCCTATGTCCACCAATTCAACCTGGAAATACAAAAGCAATTTGGCGCGAACGTGATCACCATCGGATATGTGGGCCAACTCGGACGGCACCTGCCGCAGGTGATCAATGACATTAACATCCCCAACCCGCTGAATACGGTGCACACCGCAGCGAACACGGCGGGCTTCGGCTTACCGAATACAATTACGGGCGCTCCGTGCCTTAGTCCAGCGAATGGCTGCGATTTGCGGTTCACGGTGCGGCCAACGGCGACAACATTGCCGGGTCTGGGCGGGGTTGGCGAATACTTCAGCGAAGGCAGTTCGAGTTATAACAGCTTGCAAGTATCGTTCCAGCGGAGTTACCACAACGGACTCACGGTATCCGCGAACTACACCTACTCTCATGCAATCGACGACGCAACGGATCTGAGTCTCGAGGGCCAGGAAGGTTTTGGTAACGCTGATCCGTTCGCCTTGAAGCGGTTTGAGACGGGTAGCAGCGACCTGGATCTTCGGCATCGTTTTGTGGCCACCGCCACGTATGAGCTGCCTTTCGGAAAGTCATTCACCGGCGCAAGCAAGGTAGCCCTGGCGGGCTGGCAAGTGAACGGGATTCTTGTGTTGAATTCGGGATCGCCCTTCAGCATCACGGACAACTTCACGGGCTTTGGCAACTCGGTGTTCAATGGGATCGGCGGCGGACCTACACGCCCGAACCAAATCGCGAACACCGGTGTGCCTAATCAGAGCAACGCGGAATTTTTCAACAACAACGCCTTCGAAGTGCCGCTTTTGGGCACCATCGGCAATAGCGGCCGCAATACCCTTTATGGGCCGCAATTCCATTATTTTACGTTCTCGATCTTTAAGGACTTTCCCATAAGAGAACGATTGAAACTGCAGTTTCGCACCGAGATCTTTAACTTGACGAACACGCCGAGCTTCTTCATCCCTAACAATCAGAACGACCATGCCACGACCAACCAGGTACCGACCGCAGCACAGATTGCCGCGGGCACGGTAAGTCTGGCGTTCGGCCAAATCGTGGTGACCAACCCTAACTACACGCCTAGGGAGATTCAGTTTGCGCTCAAGCTCCTCTTCTAAGACCTCGCCACAGCGTTAAGCACCCGCCGCCCAGGAACCAGGCGGAACGGCACGCGCGAGCACCTGGGCGGCGATAGGGAAACTAGGTACATGTGGCGGGGGCAGCTTCGGCGAATCCGTGAATTCTTATCCTAGGACTTCTGCCGTGTCTTCCACTGGGAGTGAGGCTTGGCGCTTCTTTGCTGGCGTGGTGGTTATTACTACTACGCTGATCAGAACTAGCAGGGTTCCTACGATCGTTCGGGGGCCTAGGGCTTCGCCGCCTAGGAAATATCCGACGAGGACGGCGACTAGCGGATTCACGTAGGCGTAGGTGCCGACTTTGGTTGGCGATTCGTGATGGATTAGCCAGACGTAGGCGGTGAAGCCGATGATGGAGCCGGCGACGATCAGGTAGGCCAAGGAAAGCCAGACCGTGCGAGACACACTTGCGGGATTGAAGTGATGGAATTCGCCGAAGGCGGCGGCGGCGAGAGTGAGAAAGACTCCGCCGGCGAGCATCTGCGCTCCTGAGCTCATTACTTTGGAAGGCGGCAGGGTCAGTTTGCGCGTGAGGACCGAGGAGACCGACCAGCTCGCTGACGCAACGATTAGCGCCAGGGCGCCCAACCTGTCGATTGGAGCGCCACCGAGATTCAAGGTCCTGCTCATTAGCACGGCTACGCCGCCAATCCCGATCAACAGAGCCAAGGCGAGGCGGAAGGTGAGCCTTTGGGTTCGCAGGAAAATGATCTCCGACAGGGCCATGCATGCCGGGATGGTGGCGAGCATCACGGCGGCAATACCGGAAGGGACGCGCTGTTCGGCCCAGAATAACAGGCCGTAATCGACGACAAAGATGAACACGGCGAGTAGCGATGCGGACATCCATTGCCGCTTAGTGGGCGAGCGCTCGCCGCGTGCAAGCATCCAGCCATAGAGAATGGCTCCGGCGACGCCGAAGCGCATCGCGGCCAGGATCAAGGGCGGGACTTCGCGGACTCCGACGCGAATGGCGAGAAACGTGGAGCCCCAAACGAAATAAATAATCCCGAAGGCCAAAAGCGTTTTCCACGTGGGGCGATGGGTGGTCGGTTCCATGGCGCAATATGCGCGACGACGTGAAGATTGCCGCGGCTAATTAGATTAACAGGGATTTTCCAGGGCACTAACCGCGGAGGAGCCCGAACAGAGAGGAAAGAGAGATTCCTCTCTGCGCGGGCCGACCCCTTCACAGGAAGTGAAGCGGGAAGAGAAAATCGGCCCGCTTCGTTCGGAATGACACTACGCTCCTTGCGTGGATTGTTTGCCTGAGGAGAGGGCGGAGCGTATATTGACGTGCGGCCAGGGACGCTCGTTTAAAACTTCGGAAGAATCCTGGGAGGGACTGTGACGAAACTGTTTGGATTTGTGCTTTGCGGCGGTTTGCTGCTGGCGGCGATGCCGGCACCTGCGCGGGCTCCGGGGGTCGCCGAGATGTATGCGCAGATTCGGGCGGAAGAGACCAACGACTCGAAGATCATGTGGCTCATTCACGAGATCGCGGATGTGTACGGCCCGCGCGTGACGGGAACCCCGAACCTGAAGGCGGCGGACGATTGGGCGGTGAAGACGATGACGTCGTGGGGACTGGCGAACGCGCACTTGGAGCCGTGGACTTTTCAGCCACCGAGCGCCGCTACGCCGGTGCCCGGTTGGGAAAACATGGAGCTTGTGGCGGAGGCGGTTGCGCCGTTTCACGGGCAACTGATGGTGAAGCCGCTGGCGTGGACGCCGAGCACGAAAGGCGTGGTGACCGCGCAAGTGGTGTTACTGGAGCCGCCCGGAATGGCGCCGCCGACGGGCGGGTTCAATTTTTTTGGAGACGCGCCTGCACCGACGGAACCGAAATGGGCGGCACCACCGATGGCGGCAAAAGCCAAGGCAGAGCAGCCGAAGCAACCGACAAAGGAAGAGCTTGATACGTACTTGAATTCGGTGAAGGGCAAGGTGGGGGGCGCCATCGTGTTAGTGGGAAAGCACGTGGAGGTGGCCGAGGAGATGAACCCGGCGGCGATGCGTCGTCCGGAAGACGAATGGAAGTCGCGATTCGATGCGCAGAATCCAAAGCCGTTCCGGTTTCCGGAGCAACCAAAGCTGCCGGAAGGACAGTTGACGCGCGCGGAAGTTTCGCGGCAGGTGGACCAGTTTCTGGTGGACAACGGCGCGTTGGTTCGGGTCAACGACGCGGGACGAGCGCACGGAGTCATCATCGCGCAACAAAACGGCACCTACGACTGGATGAGGGCGGTGCCCACGCTGGTGCTGCGCAATGAAGATTATGGACGAATCGCGCGGTTGCTTGGCGATGGGGCGGCGGTAACGCTGCGCGTGAATATTCAGAACAAGGAGTATCCGGAAGGGACGACGGCCTATAACGCGATCGGAGAAATTCCGGGCACGGACAAGAAGGATGAGATTGTGATGCTGGGAGGCCACTACGATTCGTGGCATGACGCGACGGGAGCCACGGACAACGGCATCGGTTCCTCGATGATGCTGGAAGCGGTGAGGATTTTGGCGACGCTGCACGTGAAACCGCGGCGAACGATTCGCATCGCGCTGTGGAGCGGCGAGGAAGAAGGATTGCTCGGTTCGCTGGCCTACGTGCAGCAGCATTTTGGGAGCTTTGAAAGCCCGAAGCCGGAGTACGCAAAGTTAGACGCCTATTTCAACATCGATTCTGGCACGGGAAAGCCGCGCGGCGCCGGAGTGTTTGGGCCGGCGGGCGCGGCGGACATGGTTCGCGAGGCGATGACGCCGTTTGCGGATTGGGGATTTATGGGGGCGGTGAAGAGCGACAGCCGAAGGACGGGAGGGACGGACAGCACTTCCTTTAATAACGCGGGATTGCCGGGAATCGGATTGGCGCAGGATCCGTTTGATTATGGCTCGTTTACGCATCACACGAATCTGGATACCTATGAGCGGATTTATGAAGAGGACGTGAGAGAAGGGGCGGTGGAGGTTGCGTCGGCGGTGTATGCACTGGCGATGGCGGAGCAGATGGTGCCGCGATTCAAGGCGGAGGAGATGCCGAAGCCAGTGCCGCAACCTGGTCCGGGAGCGCAGGCTGCTCCGGTGCGGCACGTTCCGGCGAACTAAGGCGGGACAAAATTCGCAAACTGGATGCGTTTCGGGCAACGGTTTGGCTAGGCGAACTGTTCCCTAGTGCTTGGCACAAATTTATTCATAGCGAAGAGCCACTAATGGGTCGACGCGTGAGGCGCGACGCGCTGGAATCCAGCAGGCGACGATTCCGGTGAGGAGTAGAAGCGCGGCCACGGAGCTTAGGGTAACCGGGTCGTAAGCGGAGACGCCCCAAAGCTGCGTGGCGATTACGCGGGCTACGGCAAGGCTGGCGGCAATGCCGAGAAGAATTCCGCCGCCGACCAATCCCAGACCCATGCGAATTACCAGGCGGAGAACGTGGTGCTTCTCCGCGCCGAGGGCCATGCGAATGCCAATTTCGTGAGTGCGGCGGGCTGTGGTGTACGCCAGGACACTATAGACGCCGATGGTTACCAGCACCAAGCCGATCCCCCCGAAAACAGACATGAGGAGGAAGCCGAAACGAGGACCGGCGTAGGAGAACTGCGCGATAAAGCTCTCCAGAGTGCCCGTGAAGGTGAGGGCGACGTTGCTGTCGGTGGCCCAGATTTCGTGCTGGATGGCGTTCATCAAGGTCATGGGATCGGGGCCGGTGCGAACCAAGAGGCCGCGGGCGCCTGAGCCAGTCATGGTGTAGGGCACCCAGATTTCGGGTGTCACGGGATCTTGCAGGCCTTGATTTTTGACGTCCGCGACTACGCCGATAATTTCAAACCAAGGATCGGCGAGCTTGTCTGGAAATTGCTCGAGCTGCGCGATGTGTACGCGATGGCCAATGGGATTTTCGTCGGCGAGATATTTGTGGGCGAAGGTCTGGTTGACGATGGCGAGCTTGCGCTTCCCTTCTACTTCGGATTCGGTGAAGGGGCGACCGTCGATGAACCGTATTTTGAGGACGGGGAAATAGCCCTCGCTGCAGAGTTGGAAAGGCGCGTTCCATTTTTCCGCGTGCGTCTTGCCGAGAATTTCGATGTCCGATGGAATGCCACCGTACGGAGGCAGGTCGCTGGTTTCCGTGGCATCGAGGACGCCGGGGAGGGCTTTGACACGGTTAAGCAGCGGGCGGAAAAAGCCGGCGAGTTGATCGGAAGTTTTGTAGCGATCTTCTGGGAGAGGAAGGCGAACGACGAAAACGTGATCGGGCTGGAGGCCGAGGTGCACGTCGCGAAGAGCTACGAAGCTGCGCATGAGCAGGCCGGCGGCGACGAGCAGGGTGAGAGAGACGGCGACTTCGAGCACGACGACGGCGTTGCGAAGGCGGCCGTGGGCGGAGCCGCCGGAGGTACCTTTGCCGCTGTCGCGCAGAGGATCGTTGAGATCGCGGCGAACAACTTGCAGGGCGGGGGCCAGACCAAAGACGATAGCGGTGAGCGCGGCGCTGCAAAGGGTGAAGGCAAGAACGGGAAGGTTGAGGCGGATAACCGCTTCGGCGGGAATGATCCGCGGAGGAATCAGGGCCACGAGACCTTTGAGTCCGCCCCAGGCGAGGAGGGCTCCGAGCATGGCACCGCTAACGGCAAGGAGGAAGCTTTCGACGAGGAGTTGACGGATGATGCGCCAACGGCCGGCTCCGAGAGCGGCGCGGATGGCGAATTCTTTTTCGCGGGTGGTGGCGCGGGCGAGAAGGAGGTTGGCGACGTTGCCGCAACCGATCAACAGCAAGAGACCAACGGCGGCGAGGACTATGTAGAGCGTGGTGCGGAATTGGCCGACCACGAGGTCGGTGAGCGTTTCGATGTGCACGCTAAATTTTTTCGGGTAGTCCTTGGGATAAATAGTGGAGAGATTCTTCGCGACGACAGTGAGATCGGATTCGGCTTGACGAATGGAAACACCCGGCTTGAGGTGACCGAGAAGGAACCAGAACATAGGAAACCCGTTCTGTTGCTGGGATGCGGAGTGGATGGGTTTTTGGGGAATCCACATGTCGGCATCGCCCCAACCGAAGCGTGGCGGCATGATGCCGACGAGAGTGCGCTGCGTACCGTTGAGCACGAAGGTTTTGTTGATGATGCTGGGATCGGCGCTGAAACGAGAGACCCATGTTTTGTAGCGCATGACAAAGACCGGCGGCGCGCTGGGCTCGTAATCGGCAGGCTGGGCGACGCGGCCGAGAAGCGGGGGCATGCCGAGGAACTCGAAGGTCCCGGGGGTGATATAGCTGCCGTCGAAGCGCTCAGTGCCTTCGCCGGAACGGTAAAGGATGTCGAGGCCGGCGTTGGCGATGACGCGGTCAAAGGAGTGATTCTGGGCGACATAGTCGAGAAACTCGGGGCCGGAATATCCGCCACGGCCACCGGGACCGTTTTGCTCGGTATCGTGAATTTGGACGGAGACGAGGCGGCTGGCATCGGTATAGGGGAACGGCTCCATTAAGACATTCTCAATGACGCTAAAAATGGCTGTCGAGGCGCCAATGCCAAGAGCGAGGGTGACGGCGGCAATGATGGTGAAGGATGGGCTCTTGCGTAGGTTGCGCAAGGCAACGCGGATGTCCTGGCCTAGGGTGCCCATCGAGTGCCTCCGAGCTTTGTGGCGAAGTACGTGAAGAATGTACGAGCTAGAGTGATGAAATGTTTCAGATGCGGGCACACGACAATGCGGTTGTTTGTGTGCCTAATCTGAGCGGACGGAAGACGGAGAAAAGGGTAACCCGAAGATCGAGAGACGAAAAAGCCCCGACTCCTGAGAGTCGGGGCTTGTTGTTGCGCGCTGATTTGACTGGCGCTTGATGGTGAAGACGGGAACTACTCTTCGTCGCCCTCGGCTAGTTCGGCGAGCACGGGCGTCAGCGTTCCGAACAGGCCGTGCAGTTCGTCGGCGCCGCCGGCGGTGAAGAACAGGGTTTCCGAGGAGCCTGCGCCGCCGTTGTTACCGAAGGTGAGCGACCAAAGGCCGGGGATGGTCACCAGCGAATCATCCGAATTCTTGACAAAGCCGATGAATTTCTTGGTGAAGCCGTTGAAGGCGGCGATCCAGCCGCTGCGGAAATTGCCAACCAGGATGGTATTGCTGAACTCGCCAAAGTCGCGCGGAGTCCAGACCACTCCCCAGGGAGCATTGAACCAATCGCCGTGTTCGAGACGACCCTGGAACTCGCCCTTGGTGCTGAAGATGTCGACGAAGCCGAAGCCGTCGCCGCCGACGGGATCGTGGCGCGGGCCATCCTGCTTGGCGTAGGTAACGAAAATGCTGCCGCCGATGTTCTGGACGTTGAAAGGAGCGAAGTCGCGGGGAATGGTGTCGTCGTCGAAAGCGTCTTCGCCAAGTCTCATGCGCTTGAAATTGGTGTCATAGACTTCGACCCGTGCGGAGCGGAAGTTGGTGACGTAGAGGACTTTCTTGCCATCGATTTCGCCGGAGGTCATACCCTTGTAAACCGGGCCATCGTTATCTTTGTCGCGGTTATCAACCTTGCGGATCGCATTGGTCACATCCACGCCGGGATTCCAGCCGGAGATGGTGCCGTCTTCCGTAGAGAAGAGGAAAATGGCTTGTTTGCCTGGGGCAACCTGAAAATCGGCCGAGCTGCCGTTGAAGACGACGCCGGTGGGCGCAGACTGCGTGCCGGGAGCGATGCTCGGAGGTGGAACCATGACAAAGTTATTGAACGGGCTGTTGATCCCGTTGCCGTTGGAATCGGGATGAGGATCGGGGAAGGCATTTGGTGGGATTGCGGTTGGAGGGGTTCCCGCGGGCGCGTTTGCGGGGGGTGGGGCGATGGCGTACAGAGTCGAGGTGCCGGAGTTATTGTTGCCAACCCACCAAGGGCTACCGTTTGGGGAACGGGTGAGTCCCCAAGGATTGAGCAAGTTGGGATCGTGCACTGGCGCTTTACCGACTGATTCGCTGGGGTCCGACACCAAGTTAGTTTGCGTGTAGTGTTGCGCGGGCGTGATGCTGGGAACAGCGATAGCCGCTAACGCAAAGGCTGCGGAGAGCTTTGCGTACTTCGAGAAACACTGCATAAATCACATACCTCCACAATAAGATTTGTCAGCGCGGCAAAAATGAGTGGCGCGATGAGTTACTGAACAGTTTTCCAGGGCGCGGGCATCACTCAGTGCGTGCTCAAGGTTGCAGATGCGATGCTCGCGGCAGAAGACAAATTAGTTTGCGGGCGGGAGCGGAGTGTCACCAAAAAGTCAAAAGAGAGTCATCTTATGATGAGGGTTGGTTAGCATTTGTTGGTTTGGCAGAAAACTGGCCGTAACAGTGAGAAGGTTTGGACGGAGATTATCGCTTGAACCTGAGCTTTGGCGGCGCCGACTACTACCTGAAGGCGGCGGTTGGACCGCCGCACTCCATATCAGGAGGCTTTTTCCTGGGCGTAGGCTAGATATTCTTCGTAGGGGCCCTTGAAATCTTCGATTTTGCCATTTTTGAAGTGCCAGATGCGGGTGGCGACTTCGTCGATCACGTCGTGGTCGTGGGTGACCAGTAGTACTGTGCCATCGTATTTTTGGAGCGCAATGTTGAGCGCGTTGATGGATTCGAGGTCGAGGTGGTTGGTGGGCTCGTCGAGGACGAGGAAGTTTGGCTTCTGTAGCATGAGCTTGCAGAAAATTAGCCTTGCCGATTCGCCACCGGAAAGTGCTTTGGTGGGTTTGAGGGCGTCGTCGCCGCTGAAAAGCATTTGGCCCATTAGGCCGCGCAGCTCTTGCTGATTGGCGCTGGGATCGAATTGCCAGAGCCAGTCGATGGCGGTCATGCCTTTAGTGATGGAGTCGCCGTGGTCTTGTGCGAAATAGCCGACGGCGACTTCGTGTCCCCAGACGACGGCCCCACTGTCGATGGGAAACTCGCGGTCGGAGTCTTCGATGTAGCCGGTGGCGTTGCGGACCAATGATTTCAGCAGAGTGGTTTTGCCGGTACCGTTGCGGCCCATGAGCGCGATTTTTTCTCCGCGGGTGACGCTGGCGGAAAAGCGCGGGATGACTTTCAGGCCATCGTAGGATTTCTCGACGCTGCGGACTTCGAGCGGATGGCGGCCGGAGGCGCGCTTCATTTCGAAACGAATGTAGGGGCGCTGGATGTTGGAGCGGGCTAGCTCGGAGGTTTGCAGGCGCTCGACTTCTTTTTTGCGCGACGTGGCTTGCGCGGAGCGGGTGCCGGCGGAAAAGCGGGCAATAAATTCGTTGAGCTGGGCGATTTTCTTTTCGCGCTGGGCGTTTTCGGATTCGATACGCGCGCGGATGTGCGTCTTGGCGACGACCATGTCGTCATAGCCGCCGTTGTACATGATGATGGTTTCGTAGTCGATGTCGGCGGTGTGCGTGCAAACGCTGTTGAGGAAATGACGGTCGTGGGAGATGACGATGAGGACGCCTTCGTACTCGCGCAGATAATCCTGCAGCCAGTGTACGGAATCGAGGTCGAGGTGGTTGGTGGGCTCGTCGAGAAGCAAGGCGCTGGGATTGCCGAAGAGGGCTTGCGCGAGGAGCACGCGAACTTTCTGGCCGCCTTGAAGCTCACCCATTTTGCGCTCTTGCAGCGAGCTTTCTATGCCGAGACCATCGAGCAGGATGCCGGCGTCGGCTTCGGCAGTGTAGCCGCCCTCTTCGCCGACGACGCCCTCGAGTTCGCCGAGGCGCATGCCGTCCGCATCGGTGAGCTGCTCGTGGGGCTTGGCGTAAAGGGCATCGCGTTCTTGCAGGGCGTCCCAGAGGACTTTGTTGCCCATTACAACCGTGTCGATAACACGAAACTCGTCGAAGGCGAACTGGTCCTGGCGCAGGACGCCCATCTTCTTTGGCGCGGTGATGGAACCTTTGGTGGGCTCGAGTTCGCCGGTGAGAATTTTCATGAAAGTGGATTTGCCGGCACCATTGGGGCCGGTTACGGCGTAGCGGCGGCCGGACATAAAGGTGCAGGTGACGTCCTCAAAGAGGACGCGGGGGCCGAAGCGCATAGAGATGTTGTTCACTGACAGCATAACCTTTCAATTGTACCGTAATTTCTGAGGAGAGCTAAATTGCAGAGAACCGAGATAGGAGAAAGTAACGTGGCAGGAATCGGTTAGCGGGCGTCGGAAGCCAACAATCTTCTCTTCTGCAATGACGCGGTGCGACGCCCGCTTGGTCCTTACGGATACAATCACCGTACGCGACGTGCGATAGTTCCAGACGTTTCGCTAGTTCACTGCGACGCGGTCGAACTTGCCGGGACCTTCCTCGTAGAAGAGCGCCCCTTCGGTCTTGTCGCCGCCGCTCCAGTGCTTGTGTCCACCTGGAACGAAGAGGAATTCGCCGGGCCCGACACGTTTTTCGCCGGATTCATCCTTGTATAGGTAGGCGCCTTTGATCACGACGATGGAAACATCGTTCGTGTGGGAGTGCATACCTGCGTCGAATCCGGGCTCGAACTTAGTAAATGTTGCGTGTGAGCCCTTGTCCGGGTCGCCCACGAGGACATTCATGGAAACCCCGTTCATCGGCTTATATGTGCCTCGTTCTGAAGACGCGTAGATGACCTGCTTCCCTTTCTGAGCCTGCGCAACGCCCACAAAAGCCACGACGATGATCAAAGTCGCGACTGCCAATACAATTATTGATTTTTTCATTTCTATCTCTCCCTGTTTTTCTAAACCGGAGCTCTCTTGCGACACCCCGGTTGGGAACGGTTATACATGAGGCTGCGCAGGTGCGGCTAACTATCCTTTTCAGACTTGCGGCGACGCCATTTTGGGGGTTGGAAATTCATTTTCCCAGCGGGCGATTACGACGCAAGCCAGGCAGTTGCCGAGGACGTTTACGGCGGTGCGGCCCATGTCCATTAGTTGATCGATGGCGAAGAGGAGGAATAGCGGCTCCGTGGGGAGATGAAAAGAGGTGGCGGCGGCCAGGACGATAACCAGGGAGGCGCGGGCTACGCCGGCGGTTCCTTTGCTGCTGATGAGGAGGGTGAGGAGCATGATGGCTTGCTGGGCTACGGTGAGATGGATTCCCGCGGCTTGCGCGATGAAAATAAGCGCGAGGGATTGGTAGAGGCTGGAGCCATCGAGATTGAAACTGTAGCCGGTGGGAAGGACGAAGGCGACGGTTTCGCGGGGTACGCCGAGAGCTTCCATTTCTTCCATGGCACGGGGGAGAGCGGCTTCGGAGCTGGCGGTGGCGAAGGCGATGGTGACGGGTTCGGTTACGGCGCTGAGGAATTTTTTTATCGGAACACGGGCGAGCAGCGCGATGGGAAACAGCACGCAGGTGATGAACACCACTAGCGCGACGTACATTGTCGCCAGGAGTTTCAGCAGAGGAAGGAGAACGCCAAGTCCCAAGTGGCCGACGGTGTACGCTACGGCACCAAAGACCCCTATGGGCGCGGCGAACATAACGATGTTTGTGAACTTGAACATCGTTTCGGAAAGGCTTTCGGCAAAGCTGAGCATGGGGCGGCGCTTGGGCTCGGGGACAAGAGCGAGGGCCATGGCGAAGAGCATGCTGAAGACAACAACCTGCAGAACCTGGTTTTCGGCCACGGCTTTGGCGATGTTTTCGGGGAAGATGTCGATGATGAGTTGCGTGGGGCTATGCGGGGTGGCGTTGAGCGATTCGGTCGCCGTGGAGGGCGGAAGATGGACGCCTTCGCCGGCGCGGCTGATGTTGATGGCGGCGAAACCGATGAGCAGGGCGATGGTGGAAACGATTTCGAAATAGATGAGAGATTTGAGGCCGAGGCGGCCTACTTTCTTCAGGTCGGCATGGCCCGCAATGCCTACCACGAGGGTGCCGAAGAGAAGTGGCGCGATGATGACGCGGATCAGACGGAGGAAGATAATTCCTAAGAATTGAAGGTTGACGGCTATGTTGGGCCAATCGTGGCCCAACTCGGCGCCAGCGAGCAGGCCCACAAGAATCCAGGACGTCAGGGAGCGACGACGGATCGCACTGGCGGCAATCAGGACGACGCCGAGCCAGCGAAGGACTTCACTCACAATCGATATGCTTGCTATGAATTCAACCTTCAAAAACGATACAGCGATGGCGAGCGCTGTGACCGCGATGGTGGCAAAGAGGAGCTTGCTTCTCATTCGCGCGGAACGGTATGCCGGATGGGAGCGGGTGTCAATGGTGGGCAGTAGTGAGCTGCGTCAATCAACCTAGCCGTGATGAATCGCAGGCAAAAGCATTTGCGATGAAGCAAAGTGGACTGGTGCCGAGGGTGACGCAACCTCACTCGCAATGACAATTTGTGTGGCGCGGATTCACGCGTTGAAGCGGCGGCAAGACCGCCGCACTCCACATTACGTTTTCTTTAGGCCATTCGGAACAAGAGGGAGATTGTTTAGGCGCTGGCCGGTGGCGTCGAAGATGGCGTTGCCGATGGCTGGAGCTACGGCCATGATGGGCGTTTCGCCGGCGCCTGCGGGGGCGATGTCTTTGCGATCGAGGAGGACGGCTTCGATTTCCGGAATGTCGCGGAAGCGCGGCACGCGATAGCGGGAGAAGCGAGGATTGGTGATGCGGCCGTTTTCGAATTCGATGGCTTCGAAGAGCGCGCCGCCAAGGCCCTGAATGTTTGCGCCGATGACTTGATGGCGGAGGCCGTCGGGGTTGACGATGGCGCCGCAATCGAAGGCGGTGACGAGACGCACGACGCGAACGACGCCGGAATTATTGTCGACCGCGACTTCGGCGCACGTCGCTACATAACTTCCCTTCTCGTGGCCGGCGGCGATGCCAAAACCGCGGCCTTCCGCTTTCGCGTGCGGCCAGCCAAACCGCTTTGCCGAAGCTTCCAGGACGGCGCGGAGGCGAGCGTCGTCAAGATTCTTGAGACGAAATTCGAGAGGGTCCATTTTCGAGGAATGAGCGAGCGCGTCCATGTGCGTTTCGCGGGCGAAATGGTTGGCAGTGGCGGCAAGGCCGCGGTAGGAGCCGCTGCGCAGAACCAGCGGGACGGAGTGAAATTGGGTGAGTACGTTAGGCACGGTATAAGGCGTTTCGATTCCGGAAGAGCCGGAATGATAGTTGTGAAAGTCCCAGGCGATGAGTTTGCCTTCGGGACTGATGGCGCTTTTGATTTCGATAACGCCGGCCGGACGGAAATAGGCCCAGGCGAATTCTTCCTCACGGGTCCAGACGACCTTGACGGGCCGGTAGGCTGCGCGCGCGATTCGGGCGGCTTCGATAGCGGCGTCACCGGTGTGCTTTCCACCGTAGGCCGCCCCCGTGTCTGGAATGATGACGCGGACATTTGCTTCGGAAATGCGGAGAGTGTCGGCGAGTTCACCGCGAACTCCGAAGGGGCGTTGCGAACCGGTCCAGACAGTGAGTTTTTCGCCGGACCACTCGGCGACGGCGGCGCGCGGCTCAAGCGGGGCGTGGGCGATGTAGGCAACGTTGTAGGTGGCGTCGAAACGATGGGCAGCGCCGGCCAAAACCTCATCGACGGAGCCCTTCTGCTGCCGGTGGCGGTCGTCGGCTTTGCTTTCGGCGTTGCTTTTCAAGTATGCGAAAATTTCGCGGCTGGAGACTTGCGGGACTTCTTTCCATTGTGTGCGAACGGCGGCGAGGGCAGCGGTCGCTTGGTGCTCGGTGGGAGCAGCGGCACCGACGAAATCGCCATCGCGAACGATAAGGACTCCACTCATCGCTTTTGCGGCCGAGTCGTCATAAGACGTGAGCGTTGCGCCGAAAGAGGGTGGACGCAAAACCTTGCCGTGTAACATCCCGGCAGGACGCAGGTCCGGTGTGTACTGGTGGCGGCCGGTGACGAAATCGCGTGCGTCCATTTTCGGAATAGGTTTCCCGGCGACGGTCCAATCCGCCGGAGGAGTGACAGGATCCTCGGCGGGAAGATTTTGCGCGAGCGTTTTACCGCGAGCGAGCGACGCGTAGGTGGCGGAGCGACCTGAGCCAGGGTCAGTTACTTTCGCATCCGCTGCTTTGAGGCGCTCGGGAGCAACGTTCCATTCGTGAGCGGCGGCTTCGATCAGGAGGTCGCGCGCGGCAGAGGCGACACGGCGCAGTTGCGGAGTCATGCTGGGCGTGGTGCGGCTGCCGAAGGTTCCGGCATCGAACGGAGTGAGCGCGGTGTCGCCCATGACCATGCGCACGCTTGCGAACGGCACGCGCAATTCGTCTGCGACGGTTTGCGCTAGGGAAGTGCGAATGTTCTGGCCGATTTCCACTTTGCCGCAGAAGGCGGTAACGACGCCGTCCTCGCCGATGTGCAGCCAGGCGCGGATGTCGGAAGGTAAGTCCTGCGGATGAAAGCTGTGGGAAGGGCCGGTCTCTTGCGCGATTACACTTTTCGTGACAGCGAACACAGTTATGCCGGCACCGAGAAGCTTGAAGAATTCGCGGCGCGCGAGATCGAAATGGTGGATGGAGCCGGAGGTGAGTTCGTAGCGTTCCGGCTCGAGAAGGGGCTTTTGCAATGGGCCGCTCACGATTGTGCTCATCGGGCGCCTTCCTGCATTGTCTTGGCGGCTTGGCGCACGGCCTCGACGATGCGCGGCTGCGTGCCGCATCGGCAGATATTGCCTTGCAAAAACTGCTTGATTTCGTCGGTGCTCGCGTTTGGATTGCTCTGCAGCAGGCCGACGCTGCTCATGATCATGCCCGGCGTGCAATAGGCGCACTGAAACGCGCCCGCATCGATAAAAGCTTGCTGCACGGGATGAAGCTGGCCGTCTTTCTCAAGACCCTCAATGGTGGTCACCGGCTTGCCAACGACAGCGCTCACGGAAATTTGGCAGGAGCGGCGCGGCTGGCCGGCGATCAGGACAGTGCAGGAGCCGCATTGGCCCTCACCACATCCATATTTCGTACCCGTAAACCCCAGGTCGTCCCGCAGGACGTATAACAGCGGGGCGTCCGGATGGTAGTGAACCGGATAGCGCTTGCCGTTCACTTCGATTTCGATGGGGTTTGGCATTTTGGCTCCTAACGCCGGGGAGCTTTGAAAAAGTCTAGTGCAATCTTCAACCAAAAGTATTCGCGCCGAAAAGCTGACTGTCAATGCAAAGCGGCTGCCGGGGACGAGCCTTGGACTAGCCAGCCTCTCCGAACTCGGCTTCCGGCTGCGGTAAGCGGTCACCATCGCGCGCGACCCAGACGTAGAGCGCTGGAAGCAAGAATATACTAAGCAGGAGCGCGCCAATCAGGCCACCGACGATCACGATGGCGAAAGGGCGCTGCGAATCCGACCCGATGCCGCGAGACAGAGCGGCGGGCAACAACCCCAGAGTTGCGACCAACATGGTCATCATGATAGGACGTAGGCGTAGAACCGCGCCTTCTATAGCGGCTGACTCGATGGTGTGACCCGCGGCGCGCAGCTGATTGATGTACTCCAGCATGATCACGCCAGTTTCCACCGATACTCCAAAAAGCGCCAGAAACCCAACACCAGAAGAAACGCTCAGGTGCGTGCCGGTCATCAGAAGAGCTAGCAGACCGCCAATCGGAGCGATGGCCACGTTGGCGAGGATCAATCCAGCCCACTTCGCGGATGCGAACATCGCGTATAGAACGATGAAAATCACCAGGATGGTGATGGGCACGACGATCATCAGGCGTCGCTGCGAGCGTTTCTGGCTCTCATACTCGCCTGCCCAATCAATGTGGTAGCCGACCGGCAGCTTTACTTCGTTGCCCACTCGCTGCATCGCTTCTTCCACGGCGCTGCCCAGGTCGCGGCCGCGCACGCTGTATTTGATGGCAACATAGCGGGAATTCTCTTCGCGGTAGATTTCGGACGCGCCGTCGCGCACTTCCACACTTGCTAGTTGAGCAAGAGCGACGCGCTCTCCCGTCGGAGACACTACACGGATATTCTCGATGGCCTCCTTGGAATTGCGATAGGGAGCCTGGTAGCGAACCACCAGGTCGTATCGCTGCTCGCCCTGAAGCACCTGGCTGACTGCCTTTCCGCCAACCGCGGTTTCGACGGCATCTTGCACGTCGGTAGCGTTGATGCCATGGCGGGCGGCCTGTTGGCGGTCGACCGCAATGTTCAGGTTGGGCTGCCCCAGCACACGGAACAATCCCAGATCCTCCACGCCGGCAATGCGGCGCATGACGCCGACCACTTGGTCGCCCTTTTCTTCCAGTACGCGCAAATCTTCGCCGTAGAGTTTGATGGCTAACTCGCCTTTCACGCCGCTGACTGCTTCCTCCATGTTGTCGGCGATGGGCTGCGAAAAATTCCAGAGGATTCCCGGCATTTTGCTGAGCTCGCGGTCCATGGCAGCGATGAGTTCCTCTTTGTCTTCGTTGAATACGGAACGCCACTCGTTCTTGGGCTTGAGATCGACAAAATATTCGGTATTGAAGAAGCCCGTGGTGTCCGTACCATCGTCGGGCCTCCCCACCTGACTGGTAACCACTTTGACCTCGGGAAACGAAGCCAATAGGACGCGGGCTTGATCGGCGACGCGGACACCCTCGGTTGGCCCAGTGCTGGGCGCGAGGGTTCCCCGCACCCAGATGGCGCCTTCATCGAGATGTGGTAGGAATTCCGAGCCGATAACGCCGCTAACCATCAGGAACACGGCTATGGCAAAAGCCGCGGCGCCAACTCCGACGGTTACCAGACGATGCTCTATGGCCCACTTCAAAGCGAGCCGGTATTTTTCGCGCAAGAAGTACATCACCGGGTTGTGCCATTCTCGGATCCCGCGACTGAACTGCATCAAAGCCAGCACCGGCGCGATCAGAATGGAAAAAACTAATGCGCCAAGCAGCGCGAAGGAAACGGTCCAAGCCATGGGCTTGAAGAGGCGCCCTTCAACGCTCTGCAAGGTGAAAATCGGCAAGTAAGCGGCGATGATGATGGCGCGTGCGTAAAAGACGGGCCGCAACACTTCCTGGACCGCATCGCGAATTTTCTCCAACGGAGTCTTGTGCGCACTGGTGGCCAAGCCAAAATGGCGCACGATATTTTCGATGATCACCACGGTGCCATCGACCACCATGCCGAAATCCAAGGCACCGAGAGAGAGGAGATTGGCGGGAATCTTGTTCAGATCGAGGCAAATGGATGCAAACAACAGAGAAAAAGGAATGGTTAGCGCCACAATGATGGCGCCACGAAAATTGCCGAGAAAGAAAAAGAGAATTACGGAAACGAGCAACACGCCTTCGGTCAGGTTATGCAGCACCGTGTGCGTGGTGAGATGCACCAAGTTGCTGCGGTCCAGGAAGGGGACAATTTTCACGCCAGGCGGAAGAATGTGCTCGTTCAGCTCCTTAACTTTTTCATGAATGGCCACCAGTGTTTCATCGGCGTTGGCGCCTTTGCGCAATAGGACGATTCCTTCGACCGCATCGTCACTATCCAGTATGGTGCCGTCCGTGCGTCGAATGGCTTTGCCGATTTGTCCTAGACGAATCTTCGGGCCTTGCGAAATGATGCCGATGTCCTTTACGCGAATCGCCGTTCCATTCTGTGTTTTGATCATTGTCTGCTCAATGTCGGGCACGTTAGAAAACAGTCCCACCGAGCGGACATTGATTTGCTGGAGGCCGGCTTCGACGAAACTTCCGCCGGCATTGGTGTTGTTATTGGCCAGCTGCTGCTCAATCTGGCTGATATTCAGGTTGTAGGCGATCAGCTTGCTGGGATCCAGACAAACCTGGTACTCGCGCGTGGCGCCTCCGAAACTGGAAACGTCCACCACATTGAGGACGGACTTGAATTGCTTTTCGAGCGTCCAATCCTCGATCGACTTCAGTTCCATCAGGTCGTACTTGGGGTTCGTACTCTTGAGCGTGTACCAGAAGATCTGACCGACCGGACTCCAGTCCGTACCCATTTGTGGTTGCAAACCATTTGGCAGGGTGACCTGCGAGAGTCGTTCCAAGACTTTCTGGCGGTTCCAATCGTTAATCGAATCGTCGTCGAAGATAAGCATCACACTGGATAGACCAAAGAGCGACACGGAGCGCAAGTGCGTAAGGTGCGGCACTCCATTCATCTGAATTTCAATAGGGATGGTAACTTGCTGCTCGACCTCTTCCGCGGCCCGCCCCGGCCACTGGGTGATGATTTGCACGTAGTTGTTGGCGACATCAGGGTACGCTTCCACAGGAAGGTTGTGAAAAGAAATGGCGCCCCAGAGAAGCAATACAACCGCAAGCGCTAGTATCATCAAGCGGTTATTCAGCGCGAAATCGATGAGTGCTCGCATCAGCAGAGTCGCTTGCGGACGCGGTGGAGAGGATTCATCTATTGCTCCACGGTGTTCTGCAGCACGAGTGCGTCGCTGACTACTCGCTGCCCGGGCTTTAGACCCGAAATGACTTCCTGCATTTTGTCCGGCAAATTGTTTCCAGCGACGACTTCCGTGCGCCGGAACTTGTTGCCGCCAATCGGCACGTAAACCCAATCGCGATCGTGCAAATGCAAAATTGCGGAGGCCGGCACGGCGGCGCGAACTTCTTTCTTCTGCCCGTGGAATGTCGCGGTGACAAACATTCCCACGCGCAGCAGTCCCGGATTGTGCACCTCGACGCGCACCTTGGCGGTGCGAAGGTTTGGGTCGAGAACCGGGCCCACATTGCTGATCCGTCCGGTGAACAGCTGGTCAGGATATGCATTCAAGCGGACTTCCGCGTTTTCACCCACATGCACGTTGGCCAAATCGTTTTCGTAGACATCGCAAAGAATCCACACGTTGGATAAATCCGAAATCGTGAAGGGATTTGGCGAGCCCAGGCCGGCCACTCCCGCGGCATTGGTGACTTGCTGATCGGTGATGACGCCCGAAATGGGAGCGCGGATGTCGAGGATCGCCGCGGGATGCTCGGGATTACCGCCCAGCACGCGCAGGCGTTCGGTGGTGTTTTCGACGTCCACCTGGGCCTTGTTCTCGACATCTTCGGCGGTCTGGAAATCGTTCAGAGAGATAGCGCCTTTGTCGTAGAGCAGCTTGGCGCGCTCGTACTGTATTTTTGCGAGCTTCTCGTCGGCGACGGCTTTTCGATAGTCCGAAAACGCAGCGGACATATCCGCGCTTTGCACGCGCAGCAGGACCTGACCTTTCGTAACCGTATCGCCAAGCCGTGCGTGCACTTCTACGACGCGCCCAATCGCCAGCGAAATCACGGGCACGCTGCGAGAAATATCCGGACTGATCGCGCCGGTAGCGACCAATTGCGATGTGGAGATGTGCTCAACCGCGCTCACCAAGGGGAATTGTTCGGGATGCTCCACATGGAAAACATTCACGTCCTCCTCGTGCTCAACTACAGGCGTGGGTGGCGCCTCGGCCTTCGGGTCAGCCTTGCTTCCACCGCAGCCTACCAACCAAGTCGCCAAACCCAGAACCGCCATTCCTGTTCCAAAGTTACCGCGCCTCATTGGAGGACCTCGCGCCCCACCGCCATATTCAATTGATTGGCCGCTTCCAGGTAAGAAGCCACCAGATTCAGGTAACTGAGCTGAACGCTGCGGTAGTCAGCCTGCGCGTTCAGGAAATCGAGTAGAGAGGCGGACCCGTGTTGGTAAGAGAAAGAAATGGTGTCGCGGATGCGCGACGCCTGTTGAAGGTAGCGGGCTTTGTAAGGCCCAAGAAGAGTCACCGTGCTGGTCACCGTGGCGTGGGCGGAATCGACATCGCTGAAGACCTGCGCGCGCGCAGCCTCCGTCAGGCTTTCGCTCCGGCCGATGTCCAGTTGCGTGCGCAGTTTTTCACCTTGGTTGCGATCAAAAATCCTCAGTGGCACGCTGACACTGGCGCCGAGTGCTTCGTGATCGAAGGGATTGTTGAAGGAAGGATTATGCGTCCACCACGAGGCGAACGTCGGGTCCGTCGAACCATTTGCGACAGCTAGCCGATGATCGGTCTTGGCTTTTTCGACGGTCTGCAAAGCTTCCCGCAAATCTGGCCGTCCGTCGAGAGCAATCTGCCGAACTTGATCTAGAGCGACGACCTGGTCCGAAAAGTCAAAGGGGCCCGTGACATCAAACTGCTCAACTGGGATGCGATCGTTTAGCAGCGCCAGAAGCTGGATCTTTGCGGTGCGCAGGTTGACTTCGGCGGTTTGAAGATCGGATTCGTACTGAACCCGCTGAATCTCGAGACGGTCCAAATCGACTTGAGCTATGGCCCCTGCTTTGTAGCGGTCACGATTCACATCCAGCACATGGTCGTAGTACGAGAGATTTTCGCGGGCCAGCGAAAGGACTGCTTTCTCTTGCAACGTCTGAATGAACGCTTGCCGCACGTTGAAAAGGAGAGTTCTCTCTAGATCCGCTTGCCCGGAAACCGCGATCTTGGTCGCATCCTGCGTGCTTTCCAGCCGCAGTTCCCGCTTGTGTCGTCGTTCGTGCAAATAGCTGAGGTTCGGTGAGATCGTTGCGCCGGCCAGCGGCCTCCACACCCCCTGAGAGGGCGTGAGCTGAATGCCGTCGACGCTCACAGCCAGGTTCGGGTTAGGGCGGAGATAGGCCGTAATCTCCTGTGCTCGCGATTCGTCGATAGCGATCCGTCCAGCGCGAAGAGAGGGATTCGCATGCTCAAACCTGTCGCGAACTTCCTGCCAGGTCAGCACTTTTTGCGCCCAGGCGCTTCGCGCTGAAACCACGACAAGAAAGAGCCCGAACCACAGGCGCTTCAATAACCGCTTCATGAAACCTCCCAATGCCTTGGTGCCGGTCACCGACCGGGACATCTTTGAGTGAAGTTAGAGTAAGAGCCTGGCCGGCTCGGTCCCAATCCAAAGATGGATTTGCGTATCGGGGCTGCCGCCGCCAAACAGACTATTCTCTGGATTGTTAATTGCGCGTCAAAGCCCTACAAAGGGTGGGGCTCGACCAACGAAGGGCGAGACCGAGGCAAGAATCCAAGGACCGCAAGAGTATCGAAGGAGCAGCCCCCGCATTCTTCTGGGCGACGAAGACCTGCTCCCTTCTTGGCAATTACTGGGAGCGCTCCGTGAATAAAGCAGCGCGCTGGCGTCCCTTATTTCATCGGATCTCGGTGCGCAGTTGGTGTCCGGAGTCGCGAAAGCGCCTTTAAATTTAGAGGGGCTGACCGGGGTGAAATTTCCCAAACCGTCATTCAAGAGAATGACGATCGGCCTGTTCGTCCAGGCTGTCGTGACGATGACGTCGGGAAAGTCGTCCCCGTTCACGTCGCGCGACGAAATCTGCAAACCACCAGTGGGCGCCGCTATACCCACGGTTTGCGCGGAACCGCCGCTGAATTCAAATGCAATCCAGTAGTGCGCGTCGCGCGAACCGCCTTGGCCGACTTGCACGCTCGCGAGATCGGGTCGGCTATCTCCATCAAAATCCGCAATGGTGAAATGTGTAGGGGCTTGCGCACCGGCGGCGGGCGCGGCCACAGCACGCCCGGATGACGCCAGCAGACAGGCAAATGCCGCGGTTACGAAGAACGCAGCGCGTCGAAGGAAGCGCTTATGGACTCTAACGTTCATACGAACCTGAGTCTGCAAACTTGCCAGTCAACTATGCACCGATGTTCTTGATCCGCCTTGTTAGTACGTTGTTAGGATATCATCCAGAGAACCGAACGTGCATCTGGGGGCGGTCGCTCAGTGTCTATGAATTTACCCTTACCTGCGTCGCCGCGGCCGTTCCCGAGGAAACCACTTGGAAAAGCATGAGGTCTGCGCCAAGATTCGGGAAATCGGAATCATTCCAGCGGTACGTACTTCCTCCCCGGAAGACGCCCTTTTCGCTGCTGAAGTAGTTGCTCGCGGCGGCATTCCCATCGTTGAAATCACCATGACCGTGCCGGGCGCCCTGGAGGTTATTTCCCACCTTGTGAAAAACCTTCCCCACGTGATTGTCGGCGCCGGGACCGTCTTGGATCTTGAAACCGCGCGGCACTGCATGAATGCTGGCGTGCGCTTTCTGACCTGCCCGGGACTCGACCTGGACATCGTGGCGTTCGCAAAGAATAAGGATCTGACGATGATGGCCGGAGCACTCACCCCCACGGAAATCGTCACGGCGTGGAAATCCGGATCGGACTTCGTCAAGGTTTTTCCGTGCGCGCAAATCGGCGGTGACAGTTACATCCGCGCCCTTAAGGGGCCCTTCCCCAAAATCCCTTTAGTCGCGGCCGGAGGCGTAAATCAGCAGACAGCGGCAAACTTCATTTTGGCGGGTGCGGTTGCCTTGGGTATCGGACGCGAACTAATTCCCAGCGAAGCGGTGGAGAAGCGGCAAGAAGGACGAATCCGCGAATTGGCGCATCGCTTTCTGAATTATGTGCGAACCGCTCGCAGCCGGGCGGCTGCAGGCTGAATTCTTCGCCGACTCGTTTTGAGAATCGAGACTCCCCCGAGCTCTTAGGTATTGCCAGCTATCGCCGACACGATCGCATCGCTCATATCTTTTGTTCTCGCATTACCGCCAATGTCCGCAGTGCGCACTTCCGGCCGGATGAGAGCCCTCGCGATCGCATCTTCTATCGCGCCCGCAGCTTCTCCTTCGTCCAAATGCCGTAACATCATCGCGCCTGACCAGATCTGCCCGATAGGATTGGCGATTCCCTTCCCCGCAATATCTGGCGCCGATCCATGCACGGGCTCAAACATTGAGGGGAACTCTTTCTCCGGGTTCAAATTCGCCGATGGGGCGATACCAATCGATCCTACAACTGCCGGCCCCAAGTCCGACAAAATGTCGCCAAACAGGTTCGAGGCCACAATCACATCGAACCAATCCGGGTGGCGGACTAAATGCGCGCACAATATGTCGATATGAAATTGGTCGGTGCGGATGTCCGGATAATCGGCGGCCATTTGCTGAAAGCATTCGTCCCAGAAAGGCATCGTGTAAATGATGCCGTTTGATTTAGTCGCGGATGTGAGATGTTTCTTGCGTGTCCTCGCGAGCTCGAACGCGTAACGCAGAACGCGTTCGACGCCGCGGCGCGTGAAGACCGTTTGCTGCACGGCCATCTCTTCGGGAGTGCCCTCATACAGACGCCCGCCAATATTGGAATACTCGCCCTCGTTATTTTCGCGGACGATCGTAAAGTCGATTTGACCTGGTTGCCAATTTTTTAAAGGCGAATCGATGCCGCGCAAAAGCCGCACTGGCCGCAAGTTCACGTACTGCCGGAAGCCTCGCCGTATTGGGATCAGCAGTCCCCAAAGCGATATGTGGTCCGCAACAGTCGGATGCCCTACCGCGCCCAGGAAAATAGCATCGAACGGTCGCAATTGTGCGAGACCGTCCGCGGGCATCATCCGTCCTGTCTTCGCGTAGGTCTCGCAACTCCAATCGAATTCACGCCACACAAATCGGAATCCAAAGCGCTCCCCCGCGGCATCCAGAACGCGCATGCCTTCGGGAACAACTTCCTGACCGATGCCGTCGCCCGCAATGACGGCAATATTGAAAGTTTTCATTTTCAGGGCCATTTAGCTCGCATGGATTGTAAAGCGATATGAAGCAAAAATGTGTCGAGAGATCGAGGAAAAGAAGCTAGTTAGAGGGCGCGCCAGCGGACCGTTCTTTGTGCCGGTGGAACACAATGCGCAGAAAATCAGGATAAAACTCTTTCAAGACGTTGTACGCGCTGTTGTACGCGAGGTTGGTACCCCAATTTTGGAAAACCGCGCTTGCTGACCGGTCCTGCGCCGGGTAGTACGCAGTCGAAATACTCTGCTGAAATAGTTGACCCAAAACCTGCGGCGTATTGAACGTTGGATCGCCAGTATCCTTACGACTGATCACGGTGCGCGTAGCCGCATAGTGAATGCGATACCAGATCGAACCCTTTCCCTGTCGAAAGTAGCGTGGATCCTGGTGCAAGACGTGCGGCAAAAATCCAAAAATGAAGAATGCCGACGTTGCCTGGTCACCTTCCTCAGCTCCAAATCGCGACGCGAATGCTCCCCAGCCCTGTCCGTAATGAGGCTGGCCGTTGTCCGCCTGTTGTATGGCCGCCTGAAATAAATTGCCAAAGTGCGCGCTGATGTCCACCGTCTGGTGCCAGGCGAGCACGTACTTCTCTTTGGCCGACATCGGCTCGTATGCCACAGGCTGGTCGTTCTTGGTCTGAAAATTAGGGATGATTCCCAGGATTCGTTTGGGGTTGTCGTCCGGTTGTACGGTCGGATCGGAGGAGGTAGCTGGATTTTGGTCGCTCGCCGGTCGTGTCTGGGAGGCTGACGGCGGGGCCTTTGGCGTAGGGGCGTCTGGCTTATCTTGACCTATAGCAGTTCCGGCGCTTGCAAGCCCTGCAAGCAGCAGTAAGGCAACTCGAGAAACCATTCCGCATCGAAGCATTCACCCTCACCGAACACAAAGCGACGTTCATTGGACGAGAATACGTCGCAAAGCGTTGCATCCACGTCCCAATCGCACCAGGTTGGCGACGCTCCGGAACATCGAAATCCTGTCGATTCGGCGCGATTCAAGCTATTCGTTTGACGGTACGATAAGAGTCACAAAAACACTAGAAAGCCACCGAGGCAGTTGCCGAAATCTGCAATGACTCTGCGCTTTGACCGCGCTATCGGGGAGCGCTTTCCTACACGCGAATCCAATTAAACAGAACAAGCACGAGCGTGCCGGCGCCCACAATGATCCAAAGCGTCAGCCCCTGCAGCAACGGGCGGACGCCGACCCTGTGCAGCGTCTCCCTGTTGAGACTGGCGCCAATCAGAAATAACGTCACGGTCAGACCGAGCTTCCCTAAATGGTTCAGCGCGCCGAACTCGGGACTGAATTGCGGTAATAGGGTGTTAAGCAGCGCGGCCACACAAAAAAAGAGAATAAACCAGGGCCAGGGAACCCGCGCCTTACGCTTCAACACAACCGCAGTCCCGACAGCGAGGGGAACAATCCACAGCGCCCGCGCAAGCTTGATGGTGGTCCCGATCGCCAGCGCCATCGCACCGTATTTCGCGGTCGCCCCGACTACGGAACTTGTGTCGTGAATTGCCAACGCCGACCAAAGTCCAAACTGGCTTTCGCTCATGTGCAACGCGAAGCCGAGGGGCGGAAAAAGGAACAATGCGACCGAATTCAGGATAAAAACCGCTCCAAGCGACACCGCCATTTCCTCTTCACTCGCGCCGACAATCGGTCCCACCGCCGCGATGGCGCTGCCACCGCAAATCGCGGTCCCGGCACTGATCAGAAAGGAAGGCTTCTTGGCAACGTGAATTAAGGCCCCCAGTCCCAGTCCAATGAGCATCGCTGCGGTGATACTCAGCGCTGTATAGACAAAACCGGAACGCCCAGCCTGAAGAACCTCGTGCAAATTCATCCCAAAACCCAACGTAACCACCGAGCCTTGCAGCAGAACCTTGGTCCAGTTTCTGCTCTCCGCTTGATACGGGTGCGCCAAAGTCATCCCGTAAACGAGCCCTATTAGCAGCGCAATCGCCGGTGAAATCAGCCCGCTGGCCGCCAGAATCATTCCGCCGAAAAATATGACTTTATTCACCGGCAGAGTCTCGCACGCCCACACTACCGCGTCCAAGAGCCAATTCCCGACAAAGTGCTATCGCTTTCGCGTCAGAAACTCGCACCCTTGAACTCTTGCGCCATTCAACTCAATCTGTGGTATACTCTTTTTGCGCTTAATACCGCGGTTGTGTTGTGCGGTCCCTCTGGTTCGATGCTGTCATGAGAAACCCCGCCCTCAGTCTTCTCCGTACGTTTTCAGCGTAATTTAAAACTAAGACTGGTTATTTAGTAGCTTAGCTCGCTCGACGTTCGTGTGTGCGCGCAACTATTCCAGCAAGAAAGCTAAATGCAAATTTTTTCAGAACTTCCGATTTCAACTTATGTAAAGGAGCGCCTGTCGTCTGCTCGCTTTTCGACTCCGACGCCCGTCCAGGCTGCGGCAATCCCGCACGCTTTGGAAGGCAAAGATGTGCTGGCGACGGCGCAAACCGGCACGGGCAAGACCCTCGCGTTCCTGGTTCCGGTGCTAGAAAAGCTCCTGAAGCGTACTTCGCCCGGGATCGCAGCACTCGTCCTGGTTCCCACGCGCGAACTCGCGATGCAAGTCGTGGATCAATACAACGCCTTGCGCGGCAAACAACTCTCGCCTGCCTCACTGGTTGTCGGCGGCTTGTCCGAAGCTCAACAGTTGCACGTGATTCGCAAGGGTCCAGGCCTGGTCGTGGCTACCCCCGGTCGGCTCGAAGATTTTCTCGGCCGGCGCCTGATTCACTTCCGCGAGTTGCAGATCTTAGTGCTCGACGAAGCCGATCGCATGCTCGATATGGGATTTCTTCCCGCGATTCGGCGCATCGCTGCGATTCTGCCCAAAGACCGCCAAACCATGTGCTTTTCCGCAACCATGGAAGGCGCGATGGCAAGCCTCGTGAAAGAGTACACGCGAAATCCAGTCCGGCTGGCCTTCGGGTCCACCCTAAAGCCTTCGGAAAATGTCCGCCTCCAGGCTTTTGAGGTCACCGTCGATGGAAAACAGGACGCACTTCATCACCTTCTCATGAAAGAGAGCGGCCGCTGTCTGGTCTTCTCCCGCACGAAACGCGGGACGGAGCGAATCACTCGCAATTTGAATCAACAGGGCATCCAGGCCGCGATGATTCACGGCGACCGCTCGCAATCGCAGCGCACGGCCGCGCTAGCCGGCTTTCAACAGGGACGCTACCGCGTCTTGGTTGCGACCGATCTAGCTTCGCGCGGAATTCACGTGCAGGACATCGCTCACGTAATCAACTATGACCTGCCTGAAGTAGCCGAAAACTTCATCCACCGCGTTGGCCGCACCGGACGCGCCGGCGAACACGGTGTTGCTTCTACTCTATTCACGCGAGACCAGCGATCCGAGCTATTCCAGTTGGAGCGCACGCTCGGAACAAAGTTGGAGAGAATGACCTTGGGTGGCGACCTGCCTGTACGCAAGAGTCGGATGCGAGAGGAAATCGCTTCCTTGCGCTCAGCAGAGCGGTCAAGGATGATCCTGCTCCCGGGCGAGGTCTTGCAGGCACAACTGCAGAGTTAATCGGCTGGTGGGCGCGTCTCCGGGTACTCGGCGCCGCGTCCTCCATTGGTGGCGTGTTCCAGCGCGCGGCCTATGGCTGGCCCCGCTGCTATTTTGAACGCTTCCGGCACGAAGCTGTTACAATACAGGTGCTCCGTACTCCGTCCTTTCCTCTATGAAAAGACGTTCAGTATTTGCTCCGTGATAGTACGGCTCTAAAAAGAAGGCACGGCCAACCGTGGCAGCTGCTTTTGGGGGGACTTTGTCGCTGGCGATACAGGAAAAAAGTGAGCAAGTACGTAATCTCGTCAATCTTGGCAAGGAACGCGGCTATCTGCTGCATGACGAAGTGATCGAGCTTCTACCCATCGAGGAACAGGCCACGGAAGAGATTGACAAGCTTTTCTCCACTTTCGAGCGTGACGGTATCGAAATCTACGAAGACGCCGCAGCCGCAAAGGCCGCAAACCCCACGCTAGCCGTCCCTGAGCACATCGAAATCACTCGCGACGAGCCTGCCCGCAGCGAGGAATCCGAGTTCCATTTCGCGCCGCGCAGCTCAGACACCTCCAATGATCCCGTTCGCATGTACCTTCGGGAAATGGGCGTGGTCTCGTTGCTAACCCGCGAACGCGAGGTTGCCATCGCCAAGCGTATCGAGCGTGGCCAGCTACTCGTGCTCAAGACCATTTCCCGCTCTCCAATTGTTGTGAAAGAGCTCGTTGCCCTGGGCGCCGAACTGCGCCAAGGTAACCGGCGGATTAAAGAAGTCGTGAAGTTTGATGAAGAAGAACTGACCGACGAAATTCTTCTGGCCAGAACCCGTAGTACTGTCCGGATCATCGACAAGATCGACAAGCTCTACACCCTCGGACTCAAGCAGGCCGTTCGCCTAGAGAGCGTACCCAAATCGAACAAGGGCGCATATCGAGCGGCCCGCGGGCAAGTGGCACGCACCCGCGTTGCACTCTCCCAATTGGTTCGCTCCATCGACTTCAAGGAACAAGAGAAAAAACGCCTGATCGACATCATGCGGCACACGGTTGAACGCCTCAACTCGCTGGAGCGCGAGGCTGCGAAGCTGCAACGCAGATCCGTTGCCTCCCGCGGGGATGCCGCTGTCGAAGCACGCAGGCAATTACGCTTGTGCCGCTCCCAACTCAAAGAAATTGACGTTACTAGCGAGGTCAGTGTCGCCAGCTTGAAGCGCACTCTGGCCCTTATCCGCCGTGGCGAAGCGGAAGCCGACCAGGCAAAGAAGGAGCTGACGGAGGCAAACCTCCGCCTCGTCGTATCCATAGCCAAGAAATATGCCAATCGCGGATTGCAGTTCCTGGATCTGATCCAGGAGGGCAACATTGGCCTGATGAAGGGCACCGACAAATTTGAGTGGCGTCGCGGCTACAAGTTCTCTACGTACGCCACATGGTGGATTCGCCAGGCGATCACACGTGCCATCGCCGATCAGGCGCGCACTATCCGCGTCCCGGTGCACATGATTGAATCGATCAACAAACAGGTGCGCACCAGCCAGCAACTCTTGCAGGAGCTTGGCCGTGAGCCTACCTCCGAAGAAATCGCCAAGCGCATGGACATTCCCGTGGACGCGGTGCGCCGCACCAAGAAAATTGCGCAACAACCTCTTTCCTTCGAGACTCCTATCGGAGAAGAAGACGAGGCGCATCTGGGCGACTTCATTGAAGACAAAAATGTTGAATCGCCTTCCGACGCCGCCATCAATCTCAATCTGAAAGAAAAAATGGCCTCGATGTTGAAGACGCTCACCCCCCGCGAGGAAAAAATCATCAGGATGCGATTTGGCCTCGATGACGGTACCGATCACACTCTCGAGGAAGTAGGCCATACGTTTGCCGTTACGCGCGAGCGCATTCGCCAGATCGAAGCCAAAGTACTACGCAAACTACGCCATTCATCACGTTCCGACCGGTTCCGGATCTTTCTCGAAGGCCCGAGCTAGCGATAGTGAATCAAGGAGATGGGAAATGAAGAATCTATTTGTAGGTAACATGAGTTTTCAAACCACGGAAAGCGAATTGAGCGAGCTCTTCAAGCCTTTTGGGCAAGTGACGCGCGTCCACCTGGTCACCGACAGAGAGACTGGCCGAGCCCGCGGGTTCGCATTTGTGGAAATGCCCAATGACGACGAAGCGGCCAAAGCCATCGCGGCGTTGGATGGAAAAGAGCTCGGCGGCCGCAACCTCAAGGTCAATGAGGCGCGTCCAAAGGCTTCGGGAGGTGGCGGTTTTCGCCCTGGCGGAGGCGGCGGTCGTCCTGGTGGTGGAGGCGGCGGTCGCGGCCGCGAAAAATTTTCCAACGAAGATTATCGCGAAGCCACGCGCCAGCCTCGCGAGCCTCGCTGGTAGCTTCAAAGCTCAGCATCCGCGTGCGTAGCATTGCGTCTATTTAAAGGAGATTTTATGACGACGACATTTCAAAAACGCCAGAAGGAGATGAAACGGCTGGATAAGGCACGCGAAAAGGCGGCACGCCGCGCGCAAAGAAAGCTGGATAAGCGCTCCGAAAACGACACCTCCGGCGGTGATCCGGATGTCGACCATATCCAGTTGGGTCCCCAGCCTCCGAGTCCAGACGACATGGATCCGCAAGGCGGCCCCTCCTAGCCCGAAATTCAGCTTGGCCTAGCGCACGCGAATCAAGGCTATCGCGCACAGACCATTCTAATTCTCCGACGCATCGCCCCCTTCGCTCCGCTTCTGTAATCTCCGACAGATTCGTGTCGTAAGCGCACAGACGTTTCTTGGCAGGTCTCCGAGCGGTGGTCGGTTTTCGCCGCGGTCTCCAGCACGACCGCGCCTGGTCGGATGCACGCGAGCGCCATGCTACAATGGAAAATCTTGACCGCAGGGGCGTAGCTCAGTGGTAGAGCAGCGGCCTTTTAAGCCGAAGGTCGTGGGTTCGATCCCCACCGCCCCTACCAAACCAATTTGTTTTCTACAGCTTGCAACTGCACTTTCTAACAAAACTCGGCTTTCTAACAATTGGCCCTAGTTCACGAGTTTTGCCGAGCGATTCTGAACAGCACTGCGCTGCCCGGGCTGAGGGGTTCCGGCGCAGCGGTAATCATCTTTAACATTTCGTCATCGGTAAAGCAACGCGGCTCAGCCTTCACACCCTCGCGTGGCAAGGTCAGGTCTGCGAAACGAAAGTTTCCGCACGCATAGCCGAGCACATCAGGAAGCGGGCCGAGTCATCCTGCAACGGAACGCAAGCGCGCTTGGAGCCCTCGCGCTGCGTATCCGAGTTGGCTTGGGCCAGCTCAATTCTGAAACCCCGAATCACAGGGAACTGCGCGCGTTCGCCCTCCTGACCGACCAAGGGATTGCTGATCTACAAGCTCTCGCCAGAGAGGTGAATGACCTGGCAATTACGTCGGCTAGCGAGGCGGCCCAACACCTCCGCGTGATTTATGAAATGCTTCAGACGGCAAAGCAAATCCATGAGGCGATGGGCTGGATTCCAACCCGCGAGGATGCTCGACGATGGAAGAAAGCGGTTGAGGGCGCTCACCGGGGGCTTCAAGAAATAGAAACCGCCTGCCGTCAAGAGCCTCAAACATAAACGCCCCCTTCAGCGTCTCCTCCCCCGGCGGCGTCCGCAAAACAAATGTTTCTCGAACGGCCGATATTGCACAATCGCAGCTAAAGGAATCAAGGGTATGGGAGTCCCAAAATCGAGGGTTTTTTGAACGCCGTGCGGCCGGTGATCCGAGTGACAGCGGGAGCGGTACTTCCTGCGTATAGTTCAGGAACGCTTTTGGAACGCCAACAAACAGCTTTAATGTTCCCGCTGGACTCCGTCTACCATCAAAGATATGTGTAGCCAAGATGAGCAAGGGCTCCAAACGAGATTCGCCGCGATCTGTCCCCGCCTTGATTTCCAATGTTCGGGTCACTGTGTAGTCGGCCTCGCCATAACTCCATCTTTTAGGCCCAACCAAGACTCCGGTAGCGACGTAACACTAGGGAAAGTGAAGCGTTGCCGACCCTTAAGTCAGCCGGGGACGATTGCAGAACGGCGTCGCGGCGGCCGTCGGAGCCGAAATCCGAGGGGACCAGGGAGGTGGCGGAGTGCGAAACTCGGTCCAAGCTCGTGCTTGGCGGGGGGAACCCGTTGCGCTAGGCTTAGGTGCATTTGCTTCCCGAGGAGAGTGCCTGATGAGCCAACAAGCCCCACCGCTAACTGTCTTGGCCTGTTCGCAATGCGGACGGACCTTCGCGCAATCCGATTTGGTGCAGATCGCCGGGAACTGGGTCTGTGGCAATTGCAAGCCGGCATTCTTGAGCCGGGTAATGGCGGGCGGAGCCGCAGTCGGTCCGTTCGGCTGGCATTATGGCGGATTCTGGATTCGTTTTGGCGCCCGCATCATTGACGGCTTTTTGCTGGGTATACCGTTCATGCTGCTGGCCGCAGTCTTCATTCCAAGTCTGCTTCGCCCTGGGAGCCAACCATCCACTCCGGCATTCGCGGCTTTTTTTCTTAGCCTCATTGGGTTTGGTTTCCTCGCGGCGATCGCCTATGAGGTCCTGATGCTAAGGTACAGGGGAGCAACAGTTGGAAAAATAGCCTGCGGGCTAAAGGTTGTCCGCTCAGACGGTCGCAGCTTGGGATGGGGCGTGTCCTTTGGTCGCTTCTTCATGTGGAATATTGTTACTAACGGGATCCCATATTTGAATCTTATTCTTATGCTGGTTAGCGGCATTATGGCGGGAACCGACGAGCAGAAGCGCGCGTTGCACGATCGCGTATGCGACACGCGGGTCATTTATACCCGAGGTCTGGCTTGAGCCTGAACGTGAACCTATTCACGCCCGTTCTCAGCGGAGTCGACCCGTCAAAGTTTCGCGCCGCGGGAACGGTCGTGTGCCCGGGCTGCAACGGCGATATCTTCCCACTCGAGACGCCGACCGGATGGCAGAGTTGCCCCTTCTGCATGAAGCGGCTGCAAATCCGGCTCTGGCCCGCGATCCGCCAAAACACGAGTGCGGCTGCCGCGATGCCGGACCAGGCGACGTGTTTTTTTCATCCGGACAAGGCATTTCAGGCATGCTGCCAGCGCTGCGGCCGATTCGTGTGCGCACTGTGCGATTTGCAGTTAGGAGCGGAGCACGTTTGCCCTACGTGTTTCGAGCGGGGACGCGCCGATTCAGAGTCGAACGGCCGCCAAGCGGAATGGCGGCATCGCGATGTGCTCTATGATTCCATCGCGGCGGCGCTAGGGTGGGGCTGGATTATCGTTTGGCCTGTGATCGTCGTCGCGTTGCCGGCCGCGATTTTCCTGCACGCGAAGTATCGGAAGGCGCCGCGTTCCTATTTACTGCCGCGGTCCGGGTGGCGTTTCTGGGTGGCATATATTGGGTTCGCCTGGCTCCC